>Ga0182012_10007909_pt1 | contig 10560 bp, 6 predicted proteins | sample 612S2SmetaG_FD_120486 | JGI IMG/M metagenome (GOLD analysis project Ga0182012, IMG submission 120486) | Permafrost microbial communities from Stordalen Mire, Sweden - 612S2S metaG | ecosystem: Environmental > Terrestrial > Soil > Wetlands > Permafrost | place: Sweden: Stordalen | collected...
CGGATACGCGTCCACTCCCTACAACGTGGCAGTGGGTGGCACGGACTTCGACCAGACCGCAACCACCGTCACAAATTACTGGAGCGCCACCAACAATGCCACCACCGGCGCATCGGCGCTGGGATATATTCCTGAGACCACCTGGAACCAGTCCTGCGCAGGGCAGGGAGCAGCAAGCTGCCTCTCCACGTCCGATTACTTGAATATCGTGGCCGGCAGCGGCGGTCCCAGCAATTGCTCGTCCGTCGATGCAAATGGAAATTGCCTGGCTGGGTACGCCAAGCCCTCGTGGCAAACCGGCGCAGGAGTTCCGCAGGATGGCGTTCGCGATATGCCCGACGTGTCGCTGTTTGCAAGCGCCGGTTTCAACGGCAGCGCCTACATCATCTGCGAAGGCGACATGACGTTCTTCGGCATCAAGCAGGGGTACTACAATCCGTGCAGTCTCGCTAACCAATCTTTTTGGGGCATAGGCGGCACTTCCGCCGCCGCACCCACATTCGCCGGCATCATGGCGCTGGTCGATCAAAAGACCGCGTCGCGCCAGGGCAACGCCAATTACGTTCTCTACAGTCTCGCGGCCCAAAGCGGCGCAAGTTGCAACTCATCCACTGCCGAAACCGGCGCGGCTTCCAGCAAAAACTCCTGCGCCTTTTACGACATCACCAATGGCAACAATTCGGTGCCGTGCGCTGCTAATTCGCCCAACTGCGGAACCGCTCCCGCGGATACTTTTGGCATTCTGACCGATCCGGCCAATCCCAGCAATCCTGCCTGGATAACTACACCAGGCTACGACCTGGCTACCGGCCTGGGTTCAATCAATGCTGCCAACCTGGTCACGGCGTGGAGCGCGGCTACCTTCAACCCCACCGTCACCACGCTCACCAATCTCTCCCCGGCGAATCTTGTGCACGGCCAGTCCGTGAACGTGAGCGTCACAGTGGCTCCCCAAAGCGGAGCGGGCACGCCTACCGGCCAGGTCGCGCTGATGGCCGCGCCGGCCGGGAACTCGACCGGCATCACCGACCTTCCGCTGGTAAATGGCACGGCGACCGGAACCACGGCGTTATTGCCCGGCGGAACCTACAACGTGACGGCTCATTACCCGGGCGACGGCAACTTCGCCGCCAGCGATTCAGCGCCAGTGCAGGTGACGGTAAGCAAAGAGAACAGCCTGACCACGCTGTCGCTCGAATCGTACAACACCACAACTCAAACATTCTCGCCGGCAAGCTCCATTGTCTATGGATCAATTTTTTACCTGCGCGGTCAGGTTACAGATGCATCCGGCACATCCTGCGGAACGAGCCCGCAGCAGTCGCAGATTTCGTGTCCCACTGGGAGCATCGGTTTCACACAAGGCGGCAAGCCGCTTGATGCCGGAACCTACCCTCTCAACACGCTGGGATATGTTGAAGACCAGACATTCTACGGGGAATTGACTGCCGTGGGCAGCTACGCCATTCAGGGGCAATACAGCGGCGACGCGAGTTTCAATCCCGGCAATCCAGCCACCATGAACCTGCTGGTCACGCCCGCGCCAACGGAGATGGACCTGCTGGAGAGCCAGGATCTCGCCCAGCAATACTCCCCAAACGGCCTCATCTATCTCGCCGATTCCGACCAGACGTTCACTATGGAGACGGCGGTAACGGCGTATAGCGTGCTGCCTCCCCCCACTGGCAACATCGTGTTCCAGGAGAACGGCGCCACAGCTCAAGGAACGATTGCATACACTCCGTTCAGCGGCAACCCCTACCCGTGGGCCTATCTCAATGGCCAGCTGACCACTACCATCAGTACGCCTGGCACCTACATATTTACCGCCTCCTATCCCGGAGACGGAAACTACATGGCAGCGCAGACTGCGTATTCGGTCAGCGTTGTTGTTTCCGATACCACCTTCAACATCACGCCGCCCATCCCCAATGTCACGATTGCTGCGCCCGGGCAAACGGGAACGACCACGGTAACGCTCGCCGCAGTGGACGACTTCGGCGGCGGGGTCAATGTGACGTGCACTTTGCCAGCTGCCATGACCGAGTCCACTTGCCCGGCAGTCACCACCGGCCTGGGAAACAATACGACTGCCACCGCGCAATTGACGATCACCACCACCGGGCCTCACTCGCTCGCGGCCAACCAGCCGGGCGGCAAGCGGATTTATGGTGCCGGCGCGCTGGCATTCGCTTTGCTGCTGTTCCTGCCAATCGTGCGAAAGAAACGAATCTTCGTGGCGCTGCTGGTGCTGGTCTCGATCAGCGGCTTTGCAGGTTGCGGCGGAAGTCTCGGCAGCGGGGGCAGCCCGCCGCAAGACCCCGGCACCCCGGCCGGTACATATACCGTGACAGTGACGGCAAGTTCGATGAATATAACGCGCTCCGGCACCTTTACCGTCACGGTGCAGCAGGCAGCCGCGAATCCCGCCAGTCAGTAAGTCGACCAGGCACGATCAGAGGGTGGGGAAGGCACAAACCTCAATCAACCCATCTCAACCCCGCACGAAACTGGGTGCCCCACTTCTAGATAGCGCCGCAAGTTAAACAGCATGAGCGCGCTAGAAATCAAGATTAAGTTTGTGTGGCAATTCTGTGGCAGATTCAAAGTGACTTCCGAGTAAGAGACAACATTCCCAACATCTCAACGATCGCCTATCCGTCTAAGTTTGAATTTCTCTAGTTTGAGGCCCTGGTTAAAGAACCGATTCGCGGAACTCTTGTCCTCGTCCAACCTTGACCAGTCCGCCCAATGGATGCAATCAACTGGATTTGCGTCGATACCATCTTGAGCACGAGGAACGGCAAAATCGGGAACACAGCAGAATACCGCACCATTCCTATATAAAACCCAAGTGTCCCAAGGCGGCGCGTCGAGCAGGTCGTAGAAGCCCAAGGAAGCCGCCTCTGATGCGCCATCCTCAACGGTTTCTTGACACTCGTAAATCAGGAGCCTACAGTTCGAAACAACATCACCGGCCTCAAAGCTCTTCAGGTTCGACGTTTTGAGATGCTCCGAGCGCATTTCATTGATCCATGGGATTGCGCGCTGGTAAGCATCAAGCTTCCTGTTACTCCAAGCTGTTATTGGTTCCGAGTCACAAGACCACTCCGGCACATTGAGAATGGCGGAAGGATCGAGTTCAGGACTGCGAAATGGCTTGTACGAACACCAAGTCATGGCCTCGCAGAGCGTCCGTAAGACTGCAGGTGGCAGTTGGGTGTGAGTCAGTTGACACCTCTCGCTTCATGGTAACGAAATCGGAAACAGCAAACTAGCACTTCTTCTCGGCCATCTGAGCGGGGCAGCGCCAAGATTTTTGTGGCAAATTGAGGCAGAGGTCATTTATTGCTGTGCATTTTGTGCATTAAGATCGTTGTGAAATCAATAACTTCTGTGTTTTCAATATGTCCAATTGTCGGTGCCCCAGGTCCCTCGCATTTGGGGACCTGGGATAGCACGAGCCCCAACCAACCAATCTCAACCCCGCACGAACCTCGATCCCGTCCCCCTACGCAGACAGCAATTTCCCCAGATGCCCAGCCTCACTGCGCATCTGTTCTTCAGGCGTATTGCCGTACCCGAGAATAAAGCCGCTGCGCGCACCCGGCCCGGTCCAGCAGGGAGAAAGTGGCCAGAGCCACAGCCTCTCTTTTGCCGCGCGTGCCGCAATCTCAACGTCGTCATAGCCATCGGGCAAAGTCACTGAAAGGTGCATCCCCGCCTCTGAACCGTGAAATTCAATCAGGCCGCCGAGCTCGTGTTCGAGGCCCTCCACCAGCGCTTCGCGCCGTGATTTGTACAACGTCCTCATGCGGCGAATGTGCCGTACAAAGTGGCCCGAACTCATGAAATCAGTCAGAACTTCCTGAAACAGAAACGGGGGAAAGATGTCCATGGAGAAACGCACGCTCATGAACGCGCCGACCAAATCCGGAGGGATCACAATGTAGCCCAGGCGCAGAGAAGGAAAGAGCACCTTGCTGAATGTCCCGATATAAATTACGCGCCCCGCTTGATCGAGCCCCTGCAGCGACGCAATGGGCTGGCTTTCAAATCGAAATTCGCTGTCGTAGTCATCCTCGATAATCCAGGCGGAGGTGCGCCTAGCCCACTCCAGCAGTTGCAGTCGGCGCGAGATGCTCATAGTCACGCCCAGCGCGTAGTGGTGCGAAGGCGTGACAAACGCCGCGCGCGTCCTGCCTGCATGCCTCATGCCGAAATCTACGTCCATCCCTTCTTCGTCGACTGGCACGGGCCGGATCTTGCAGCCCGATCCGCGCAGGATGGAGCGCACCAGTTGATAGCATGGCTCTTCAATCCACACCTGGTCGCCGGGGTCGAACAGAACTCGCGCGGTAATGTCGAGCGCCTGCTGCGAACCGGAAACGATCATGATCTGATCCGGTTCGCACCGCACCGCGCGGGACGTGGAGAGATAGGTGCAGATGGCTTCGCGGAATGGCCTCAGACCCAGAGGATCGATGTGATGAAATGCGTGAAAGCGCGGACTGCGGCTGTTGCGCGCAACCAGCTTTGACCACGCCTCAAATGGAAACTGATCGATGGCCGGCTGGTGAACGGCGAATGCGCCCCAGCCGTGGCGCCACGGAGACCGTTCGTAGCGCGGGAATAAAGAGACTCGCCGGGAGACGGTACGCGCCCCGGCCGGTGCTTCTGCGCGCGTCGCCTGCTTGCGATGATTCTTGAGCGATGCGGCGATAAAGGTTCCCGCTCCGACGCGGCTCTCGAAATATCCCTCGGCATTGAGCTGAGAATAGGCATCGAGAACCGGGAAGCGGGAAATTCCCAATGCCGATGCAAGCGCCCGGCTCGATGGAACCTGTTGTCCCGGAGCCAGGCCGCCCCGCAGAATTGCGTCGCGAAAGCCGGAATACACCTGGCGGTGAAGCGGCGCAGCCAGATCCCGGTCGATCGGGATGAGAGGAACGATTCCGGCGACGAAATGAGCCATCTGGTCAATATTAGTGGTTATGGCAAAACGATTGCGAGCGCCAAATTCGGAATACCAGTTTTGAACCGCTGAAAGTTACGAACCCCAATTGGCCGCTCTCAACCCAGCACAGATCCGAGGCTCTCTCCCCGCAGTCCGGAGGGAGCAGCGGCCTTCAGGCCGCTGAATCGAAGCTCTTCACACCAGCGGCTTTAGCCGCGGGCCTCGCAGCTGTCTGCATGTCGTCGGGACCTGTCTCACCCAGGCCGCGATTTTTTTCCTCAAGACTGACCACTTTCCTCACCCAGTCCAGATAGGAATGAGAGGTCCGCCGTAAATCTAATTGTCCTCGCCGGAATTGCATTTAATTTCCCCTGTCCGCCGCATACTCTTCTCATGATTAATTCGTCCCGGTTGCAAATGGCGCGTGATTCAGCCAATCAATGCCGCAAATCAGCGTGCTAAGTAATCTAATTTCTTATATTTACCGCTAGCTTGTTTGGAATCATATGTGCTAACCAAAATTCGTGCGTCAATCTGCTGAAAACGCAATGTTTCCGCCCCAAATAGAGGGGGGGATAGGGCAGTGCCTGGCCCTACCAGGCAGCCGTGATCAACGCCAGCAACTCCCCGCCAGTGAGCAGCATTGGATTGGCTTTCATGCTGCTGGCATGAGCCGCCTTTTCGACGACGCCGGGCAAATCGGATTGAGCAATACCCCAGGCGCGCAGCGGCGGGACATTGAGTTCGACCGAGAGTGCGCGTACCCAATCAATGCCGTCTTCTGCCCTCGCGTCACTCCGACCGGTTAGCAGTCGCGCAATCGTGGTGTAGCGTTCAAGCGCCGGATCAAGCGGCGCGCGCGTTCGCAAAGCAGCAACATTTGCAGCCATTCCGTGCGGCAACACTGCGGCGCAAAGAGCACCATGCGGAGCCTTCCATGAGCCTCCGAGTGGCGCGGCAAAGCCATGCACCACGCCCAGCCCGGAGTTGGCCAGTGCCAAGCCTCCGAACAGGCTCGCCAGCGCCATGTCGCGGCGCGCTTCCTTGTCCGCTCCGTCGTGGTACGCGCGGGGCAGCGCGCCGGCAATGTGGCCGAGCCCCGCGACACAAATCGCAGCAGTCAGCGGATTGGCGCGCGCGCAAACATATGGTTCGATGAGCTGCGTCAGGGCGTCAAGGCCAGTGTAAGCAGTGATCGCAGGTGGCAATCCATACGTCAGCTCGGGATCGACGAGCGCGACCCGCGGCAGCATGAGCGGGCTCCGCAAACTCGCTTTGATGCCGTGCTCCGTCGATCCCAGAACCGCGTTGCGCGTGACCTCGCTGCCGGTTCCGGCAGTGGTCGGCACCGCGATAAACGGCAGCGGCGCGACCTCAATCGCGCGGCCCTTTCCCACCACCTCAAGAAACTCAAGTGGCTCACCGCCGTTGGTGGCAACCGCGGCAATCGCTTTTCCGGCGTCAATCGCGCTGCCCCCGCCCAGCGATATAACCACATCGCATGCGCCGGCCAGCGCGCGACGTGCGCCCTCGCGCACCAAGTCAACCGTAGGCTCGCCGGGCACGGTAAATATCTCCGCCGAGAGCGCTGACATAACCGCCGCCGCACGCTCTCGTGAGGAGCCTGTTACCACCAGCGGGCGGACACCGAAAGAGCGAACCAGTTCTGGCAGAGTAGCTGCGGTGCCCTCGCCAAAGACAATCCGCGTCGCGGTCGCAAACTCGAATCGCATCGTTCTACCAGTCCTTTGGATTGGGGAAAACGGCTTTGTACTGTACTCTTTGCCGCGGCTCGGCCATCATCGGCGCAACCGCATCGCGCCACTTGGCGTAGTGAGCGGTCTCTTTATGTGCGGCCGCCGCCTCCGGCGTGCGGTAAACCTCGATCAGCACGAACCGCGTCGCATCGTCCTGTTGCTGCACCACGTCGAACTTCGCAATTCCGGGCTCCTGAACGCTCAACTGGGCGTTCTCGATGGTAGCCTGCCTGAAGTCCCCAACCGATTCAGGCTTGACGTGCACGTCAATGTGAACAATGAGCATTCGACTTGCCTCCGCTCCTTATCCTACCGCCGGGCCGTGGTGCGTTGTCGTCAAGGGCTGGAGTGCAATGCAAGGTGCGGGTTGGGGTACAGTCAGGGTGCAACGTAAGGCAGGGTGGGCACCACCCAATGCGCCGTGCCAAAGCCGCAGGCGTGCGCCTTTTCGTGCTAACCCGATGCTGATAAACTATGTTTTGTCACACTATAGGCGCGTAGCTCAGTTGGTTAGAGCGCTTCCTTGACACGGAAGAGGTCGCTGGTTCGAATCCAGTCGTGCCTACCATATCTCACTTAAAATAAATTGATTCAGTGACAGGCTGCTGATAAATGCCGATGGCGATCTGGGGATTTACATGCCCAAGAGGAAGGATTGCCAGCCAATATTCCATTGGGCGTCCGGCGGCCACCTCGACAAGGTGCATCAGCTGTTATCAATTGCCACTTAATAATTGGTCTGCCGGGAATCAACCAGTTGGGTTTCGATCGGCACATCTTTGGCCGATTTGATCCGCAGCAATGCTTCGAACGGCTTTAGATCCGCCGCTTTCGAAATGTTCAGATGTTGTAGAAGCTCACGAAGCGATCTCGGGTCGCAAACATAATCTACAGCGGCCTCGGTGCTGACCGTCGAACGTCCCGCAAGAATCAGCGTCCAGCGAGAACGATCCAACCCGCGCATCAAGGCAATGAGTGCATAATCCGTATCCTGCCGGTCGATTTCCGACGCGGGAGGATATATGCCGGATTGGCCGGCTCGCGGGTGAAGGTCGGCAATCACCTCGTTCCAGCGATTCTCTCCGGCAGGCACGCGGCGGAATACGAATTCCTGAGGTGTGGGAATCTGCCTCAGTGAGAGGTTTTCTGTTGGAGATCCAACGAAAATAAGATCATTGTCACGCGCTTCGTCAAACGTGAACATTGCGCCTGGCTTGATACGGAATTTGCCTCCGGACTTCTGGAAAAGGCCATCCAGTTCCGCAACTCCCAACAGTTCGCCGATTCCGGTGTAGTGCTGGTTGATTTTGTCGCGAGAGTCTCGGGATGGATCAAAGTAGCGGAAGCCAGTCTCCGGGTTTCCGACGAAAAGAGGATTGCTGAAGACAACGATGGTCTCTTGCGCTCCGTGGAAGAACGGGTTCCAGAGAATCTGAAACGAGGTCGGCAAATCAGTGGCATCATCCTTCTTTGCCGTCAACGCTGCTGACCTGTGATGGATGAAATCGATCGCAAACCCGGTGACCAGCAACCCGATCGCCAGGATTGCCAAGGCCAAAAGCACCCTGGCCTGATTGTCAGATGTTGACCTCGGCGATTCTGGAGAGCCAGTCACAGGCGCTGCGGCCGGCAAGCCTGGCTCCAGAGCGTCTGGCCTGCGCTCGAACGAGAGCATGTAAGTTCCCTTGGGTACATCCACGACAATCGGATCGCGAACTCCCGCCGATTGATAGTATTCGGCAAGCCTGGTGCGCAAACGTCCCGCAAGAACCCGTACGCTGGCATCCAGCTGCGGATCGAACTCCGATGAACGGCCCAGGGCTTCGGTGGCAATCTGGTGCTCTTTAAGATGATGGGTCGGCGCGTTCAACGTGTGATCTGCGAGGTATTTGACCAGCTTGCAGAGGTTCTCGGAGCGCTGCAGCAAAGGGCTGCTCATCAAGCGATCGATTTGAGCGAGGCATTCCTGTCGGGTGAGACCCCCAAGAGTGCTCGAATCCTCATGGAACGTTTCTGTAACGTAATCCATATGACCATTAGAATCAAACGTTTGTAGCGATAGAACTAAGAAGAACCGATTTCGAACTAGACTCGCTCTCAAACACCTGACTAGTCTCGCTGTGTTCCGGATTATATGCGGCTTAATGGGGATTGGCAACGCAACGGTTGACTGGCCAATCGGGGAAACCACAGACGATCACAGACTCGAAACCGCAATCACGCGTCACAGCTGAATGTCTTCGTTGTTCAGGAGGAGGAGGCAAATGTTACTTACATCAAAGAACCGAATCTGGTTGCTGGCGTTAGCATTATTGGTCTTGCTGGCATCGCCCTTGACCAAGTGCTACGCGCAGTTCAACAGCAGCGTTGAAGGCACCATCACCGACAAGACCGGAGCGGTGATTGTAAACGCTACGATCACTCTCCATGATCTGCAAACCAACCTCGATCGTACCGACGCAACGCAGACCTCAGGCTACTACCGGTTTAACGGAATCGGTCCTGGTGAATATGAGGTCATCGTCGATGCTCCGGGTTTTGCGAAGAGAATCATCAACGCGCATGTAACCCAGGATCAGGTTGCCAGCGTGAATGTCACCCTGGTGCCCACGAGTGCTTCCACCACCCTGACTGTAACCGGCGTAGCGCAGGCACTGGATCCCGATGAAACCCGTCTCCAAACGACGCTTGACGCGACTCAGATCGAAAACCTTCCGCTTCAGAATGGCAGCGTGCTCGAGACAGTGCGGGTTGCGCCGGGCATTACGGGAATCGACGAGGACCGCTCGCTATGGATCGTCGGGATCAACGGCAGTACGATGAATGCCCAGGCCGACGGACGGCCCAACTCCAGCAGCGCGTACCAGCTTGACGGCGTCAGCATCCAGGACAACACCGGCTACGCCGGCACCCCTGACCGCTACATTACTTTTGAGCCGGATGAAGATGTGGTTCAAGAGGTTGCTATTGAAGTCAACACATATTCCGCTGACTCGACCGGTACCTCATCGTTCAAAGTGAATATGACCACCAAGGGCGGCACAAACCAATTTCACGGTACCATCGGCGACCGGTATAGCGACAAGAACCTGAATTCGGTGGCATACGGTTCCGTTCCCCAGGTTTCCAATGCCCGCCGCTGGTACAGCGCCAGCGTGGGTGGCCCGATCTGGAAGGATAAGACGTTCTTCTTCTTCTCCTACCTGCTTCAGCATCAAACCACTCCTGTTGCAAATGGCGAGAATGAGGTGATGGACAATGACTTCTCGGGCACATGGGCTCCGGCAAACTTTCCTAACAGCTTGACCGTGAAAGACCTGCTCGCGCCATTCCCGCTCGGCAACGCCACCGGTGGCCAATCGTCGGTCAACAAATTTGTCAGCGTGGCAACTACCGCGCAGGATATGTACGGGACCAGCACGCCAGGCGTGTGCGTAATAAACGATCCTGAAGGGATCGCCCCATCCGTTCCCATACCTTGCACCCAGGTTATTAACGATAACGTCATTCAATCCCAGGCTCCAAGAGTCAATGGCTACCAACTCGATGCCCGCATCGATCAATACTTTCGCGGCGGACTAGATCGCGTCTACGGCGCCTACGTGCTGGAGCCGCAGGTATCTGACTTCCTCTGGTTCCGGCCGGGATTCAACGCTACCACTCCCGGTGGCACTCGTTACGTGAATCTCAACTACACCCACATCTTCACGCCCAACCTGATCAGCCAGACGGCCATCAGCGCTGTGCGTTTTTACAACGCTTTCACTTCCAGCCCGGCCAACACAATTCCCTTCTTCAATTGGGAAATCGGGTCCGGGGAATCGCCCGTAGATTACTTCGGCACGC
>Ga0182012_10007910_pt1 | contig 10560 bp, 8 predicted proteins | sample 612S2SmetaG_FD_120486 | JGI IMG/M metagenome (GOLD analysis project Ga0182012, IMG submission 120486) | Permafrost microbial communities from Stordalen Mire, Sweden - 612S2S metaG | ecosystem: Environmental > Terrestrial > Soil > Wetlands > Permafrost | place: Sweden: Stordalen | collected...
ATCAGCCACCCCACCACGATCAGCAAATGTGCCGCCACCAGAAACACCATCGTAATGTGGGTATATATTCCCAGAGAAGCCGCTACCGCATACGCCAGGAACGGACCGATCCTCTGGCTTCTGATCCCCTCCAGAAGAAACAGCGCCGACACAATCGCAAAAAACGCCAGCGTAGTATATCCGCGTGCGTTCTGAGAGAACCAGATGTGGTGGTACGACACCGCCAGGAACGCCGCCGCCACCAGCGATTCTGCCCGTGACGTCACCTTGGCTGCGAACAGATAAAGCGCCGGAATGGACGCCACGCCAAACAGCACAGCTGGCAGACGCAGGCTCCACGGCTCCTCGCCAAACATCACCACGCAAAGCCGCGCCAGCACCGAATACAGCGGATGTTGCGTGTCGCCGGTAAAGACGGTCAGAATCTCCCCCAGAGGATGCCGCACCGTTACCACCAGGAAGTAAATCTCGTCCCACCACAGCCCTTTGTTGAGCCCAATCAAGCGCAGTACCAGCGCCACAAGCGTGATCGCCCCCAAAAGTAGCCAGGGAATCGGCTGGGCCTTCTGATTCGAGGCGGAAGCGGCGCCATTGCCCGGGATAGTCGTCATCGCTCTCTCTTCTTCATGGCCAGTATGCCCCATTGTTCTTGACTTCCTCCATCATAAGTGGCCGACTTCGTGCGCTTTCCCGCTTTCAATCGGAGATCGCAGGTCACAGCCTGAGTCCGGAACTTGCACCATGAAATAATGCCTCCATGCGTGCACCAGCTCGGGTCTTCTTCACGTGTTGGATCACCTACACGGTCTTCTGGACGCCCTACATCGTGCGTGAGCATTTCCCCGCCATCACCCTCGCTGACTCCGGTACCCTCAATGTCCAGCGCTTTCTCGGCTACACCGGCGACATCTTCCCCGGTTCCCCCGACCGCGCCTTCATCAACAACAACCCCGGCGCCTCCATCACCGGCGCTGTCCCGCTCTTTGTCCTCAGCCCGGTCCTCGCCCAGGTCAAGGCCTGGAACCTCCGCCAGCCCCGCCAACCCGTCCCCCCCAACGATGGCGAGTTCTTCTGGCGCACTGTAAGCGAAGACCTCCAGGATTACTTCCTGCTCGTCGCCTTCCTCACTGTTGCCCTGGTAATGGCTCCTGTAACAGCCGGTACCGCCGCATTCTTCTGCGCCCGCCTCCAGGCTTTCGGCATCTCCGCCGCAAACGCTGCTGGGGTCAGCCTTCTGTACGCTCTGGCAACGCCCATGTTCTTCCGCGCCGCGCTTCTCAACCACAACATGCTCGTCGCAAATGCGGCCTTCCTCGCCTTCTTGATCCTCTGGGATCCGGCAAACCGGCCGCTCCGCATCTCCACTGCCGCCCTCGCCGGCCTGCTTTCCGGCTACTGCCTCCTCTGCGACTGGAGCGGCGTCGTCGTCCTCGCGGCCACCTCCACCTATTGCCTTCTTCGCTCCGCCCGGCCCAGGTCCACTAAACTCGATTCAAACCAGCCCCTGCGTTTTCAGCTCGAACCCCTCCTCGCCTATGCCGCCGGAGCAGCCGTCTGCATCGTGACGCTTGCCGTCTACCAGCGATGGGCCTTCGGCTCGCCGGTTCTCCCCTCGCAGCATTACATGCCCCCCACCAGCCCCACCTCCCACGGCTATCGTGGCTTCGATTGGCCTTCCCCGGCCCTCATCTGGGCCAACTTCTTCGATCCCCGTTTCGGTCTCTTCGCCTACTGTCCCTTCCTCATGCTGGGCCTTGCCGCCCCTTTCATCCCGAGCTCCCGCCGCCTCATCCCCACCCGCGAACTCTGGATTCTCAGCACTTATATCGTCCTATTTGTGCTGTTCTGCGCCGCAAACCAGTACTCATGGCTCCAGCCTTCTACTGGCTTTCGCTACCTCATACCTGTGGTTCCCCCTCTTGCAATCCTCTCCATTGAGGTCGCCCGTCACTTTCCTCGGCCGATTAAATGGCTTCTTGCCGCCTCAGCCTCGGCGCAAAGCCTCGTCCTCGCCGCAGCCCACGTCAACGACATCCGCCTTGCCATCAGTACTTTAGTGGAGCGAAACGGTCAGTTTTTCTGGATCATACGTTTACGGGATGCGGGCCTGCCGGTAAACTGGTCTTACACCCTGGGGGCGTGGATGATCCCCATCCTCGCCGCACTTTACATTTGGACGCCCCAGACTTGGTTGCCTCGGTCAGTTCAGGCACGCAATTGAAATCCCCCCTTCCGCTCGTAACTAACTGCGGGATATACCGGTTGGTGATTCTTTACCAAAACCGTGAGACAATCTGCAAACGAGGATAGGCAACGACATGATCACTTCCCTTGATCGAGTGGCGCGCCATACCCGAATTACATGGCGAAACTACACCCACACCCCCACTCCGCCCTTCCTCATTCTCTTCATCAACTCCATCTGCAATCAAAAGTGCGAACACTGCTTCTACTGGCGCAATCTCAATCGCCGCGACGATCTCACCACCGAGGAACTCTTCGCCCTCTCGCGCTCCTTCGGCCGCATTGAGAACCTGAACCTTTCCGGCGGTGAGCCCTTCCTGCGCCCCGAATTCGGCCAGATATGCCGCCAGTTCATTCAGCACAATAAGGTCCGCCAGATCTACGTTCCCACCAATGGCTCCTTCACCGAGCGCACCATCACCCAGATCACCGAAACACTCAAAGAGAAGGACCTCGACCTCTTCGTGGCTGAGATTTCGCTCGACGGTGTGGGCGAGTTTCACAACAAGTTTCGCGGTTCGCCGGGCGCATTCGAAAAGGCCATGGCCACCTACGACGCTCTCGCCGAGTTGCAAAAGCAAGACCCGCGTCTGCGCATCCACTCCATTTCCACGGCCACTGAAGTCAACATGGATGAGATCCGACGCCTCACCGCCTATCTCTTCGAGCGCTGCCCGGCCATGGACCATCACAACCTGGCCATGATCCGCGGCGACCGCAAGAACCCCTCGCTCCACGGGCCAAACCTCGTCCAGTACCAGAAGCTTTACGAGTTTGTCCGCAGCGTTTGGGCCTCGCGCGAAGAAGGCCGCTACGGCTCCGTGGTCGAGCCCATGCTGCAGTGGGCCAAGTCGCGCACCGCCGCTGAGCAGCGCCAGGTCGTCCCGTGCCGCGCCGGCATCCTCAACGCCGTCGTCTACTCCAACGGGGACGTCAGCCTCTGCGAACAGCACGCTCCCATCGGCAATCTCCGCGAGCACACCTTCGATGAGATCTGGAACTCCGACCAGGCCAACGCCCTGCGCAAGTCGATTGCCGCCAAGGAGTGCTACTGCACCAACGAAGTCTTCCTCTGGCCCAGCATGACCTATCAGCCCTTCCAACTGGCGCGAGCCATGGTCAATGCTAAGGTCTGGCGCGGCGTTCAGCCTCTTTCTGCAGAAGAACGCAGGCTCTCCACTGAGGCCAGCACTCTGCCTTCGCCAGATGACGATCTGCTCGTTCAGATCAAGGGCCAGACGGCCACAAAGTAATGAAACCTGGGCCCCCGTCCGCTGTTGCAGAAAACTCAATAAGCGGGCCTTCGCTTGGCACCCCAGCAGCTCAGCCTAAGCGCCTCGCCGTCAACTTTGCATATTTGACGGCAGGCGAGACCACAGCCAAGCTCCTGACGTTTGCCAGCTTCAGCTTCCTCGCCCACAATCTTGGCCCCGCCCACTACGGCATCCTCGAGTTCACCCTCGCGGTCATGACGTTCTTCACCCTGCCCGCCGACCTGGGCCTCAGTTGGTATGGAGCGCGTGAAGTTGCGCGTAATCCCGAACGCGGACCGCGCCTCTTGCACGAGATCACGGGCCTCCGCGTTGCTCTCACCCTGGGCTCCATGGCGGCGCTCGTCGTCTTCATCCTCGTCATCCACAAGAGCTTTGAGCAGAAGGCGCTCCTCGGCATCTACTGCATTAGCCTTCTGGCAACTCCTTTCCAGTTGCAGTGGTTCTTCCAAGCCTACGATCGCATGAAGTGGGTCGGCGTCGCCAACATCGTCCGACAGTTCGGCTTTGCCGGCTTTGTCTTCCTCTGTTGTCGCGGCGGAGCGTCGCTTCTCTGGGTCGGATTTGCCGAGTGCATCTCCGTCACTGGCCTCGCCACCTATTGCATACTCCTGACGCGCTTTCGCCTCGGCGCACCCTGGCCCTGGCCCGATCTCCACATCGGCCGTCTCTTTGGGCACATCCGTCAGGCTCTCCCCATCGGCCTCAGCGAACTCTCCTGGGCCTTCATGTGGTACTTCTGCACAGTTCTCCTCGGCCTCTTTTACCCCGACAAATCGCTGGGCTGGTTTGGCGCCTCTCATCGAACCGTCATGGCGATGCATAACTTCGTCGTCCTCTACTTCTTCAACCTGCTGCCATCTATCTCACGATGTGTAGGCAAACCCAATAGCCAACTCTTGCGGCTCACTGACCGCTCTGTGCGCTTTGTGGCCTGGACCGGCCTGTACGCCGCCGCCGCGCTCTCCGTGCTCTCCCCATGGGTGATGCAGATCCTCTACGGTGCGTCCTTCCGCGCTGGCTCGGGTACTTTGGTCATCCTTGTTTGGATGCTCCCCATCGCCATGCTCAGCGGTCACCACCGCTTCATCCTTCTCGCTTATAACCACCAGGCCCGCTTGCTCGGTTGCATGGTCACATCGGCGGCGGCTGCCGTGGTCAGCGGCCTGATACTCACGCCGCACTTCGGAGGCAGTGGCGCTGCCTGCGCGCTGATCATAGCCAACGCCCTCAACCTCGTTCTCGTTTACTTCTCCGTCAGCAAACTCGTCGTCACCGTCCCGCTCTGGCCTCAGATCAGGGTGCCTCTTGCTGCCCTTTTGACTGGTGCTCTCGTCTTTTTCGCCATCCAGCGGTGGAACATGTTTGCCGCTCTCGCGGCCGGTACCCTCTGGTACCTCGGCGTCCTCGCATGGAAGGATGGTTCCAGCCTGATCACCTTCTTGCAATCAATTGTCCGAGGCGCAGGCCATGGCCGTGCACTGGAGAACACTGACTCCGCATAGCGTCGCAACCTCCCTTCAAGTCCGCCATTGTCTTAGCCCGACTCTTGAGCGTTATTAGAATTCGCGAAGACCTCCGTGCCCCATCCTTTTCGCGGGAAGGACGCGAAATCGTTAGGCGACCATAGGCACGGCCGACACATTCTTAAATGGCGCTCTTTATTCCGCCAGCCACTGCACCTTTCCAAATCTCTTCAGCGCACTGCGCTCCAGGTAGCCGAAGTACTGCTCCAGATGCGCCTCGCGGCACCACCATTTGCAGAACGCCTCGTATCCCTTCTGCCCAAGTTCGTTGCGCAGCGCCGGAGAGTTCGCAATCCTGGTTATCGCCTCGAGCAGCTCGTCGTCTGATCGGTACACAAACCCGCCCCCGCTGTCCGCGATCACCTCGGGCAGCGCGCCCAGGTCCCGTGCAATCGTCGGCGTCTTCCGCGCAAATGCCTCCACGCTCGTCATGCCAAAAGTCTCGTAAGTCACCGAAGGAATGATGCACGCCGTCGCATGATAGTAAAGCGCGCCCAGTTCCTTCTGTCCCAGCGGCCCCAGAAACTTGATCCGCTCATTCCCCGCCGCCATCGCGCGTAACTGCGGCTCATAACTGCCCGTGCCCGCCACCAGCAGGTCGTGCCCCTCCACGCGATCCCACAGCGGAATCAGCGTCTGCAATCCCTTGATCACCTCCAGCCGCCCCACGAAAAGAAAGTAAGGCTTCTCGTTTGGCCGCGGCCCCGGCGACTTCCAGTCCTCATCCACTCGTTCAATGAAGTTGGGCAGATGCGCCACCGGCTGCGAAAACCCGCGCTCCGCGTGCATCCCCGCCGTGAAGCGGCTCGGCGCCACAAACTGGTCCACGTTCTTCGCCATCCGGTCCAGCATCCCCGTGTACCGCCATAGCTGCGGCGGCTTCTTCGCCATCAGGGTGCACTTCATGCACTCAGGTTCGCGGCATGGCTCGCGGTCAAACTTCCACAGCACATGAATCGGGCAGATCAGCCAGTGTTCATGCGTCGTGTAGATCTTCACCGCCTGCCCCAGCGCAGGTTCCACTTCCAGAATCCCCGGCCCCAATAGCGACACATTATGAAAATGAATCACGTCGTAGGCCTTCGCCCGCAGCACCTCGCCAATCGTCTTCGACTTCAGCAATGGCAGCCCCGTTTGCTGCGTCAACAAAGGCGAGAGCCCCTTGAACGGGCTGCGCAGCTCATGCCGCACCACATTCTCGTGCTCCTCATACGCTAGTTCCGGTTCTCCCGGATGCAACAGGTGGTAAGAGTCCACGCAATGCACCACGTCCACGTGATGCCCGGCATTCGCCAGCGCATGCGACAGCCGGTATATCTGCACCGCATCGCCCCCAAAGCTGTACGGCGGATAAAACGTCGTCAGGTGTAGAAAATTAAGCGGCCTGCTCATGCCGCACGCCCGTTCCCGCGCTTGCCCTGATTGATCACGCCAATCAGTTGCCGTGCAGCGTCGTCCCACGTCAGTCTCTGCGCAGCCGCCATTCCGTGTTTGCGCATCCGCGAGCGCAGCGCATCGTCGGACAGCACCCGCTCCAAAGCCGTCGTAATCGCCTCTTCATTCGGCTCGATATAAATCCCGCCCTCGCCCAGCAGTTCCGGCAGCGGGCTCTCCTTCGTCGCGATCACCGGACAGCCACACGCCGCCGCCTCGATCGCCGGCAAACCGAATCCTTCCATCAGCGATGGCAACACCAGAACCGTCGCCCGATTGAGCAGCGCCACCACATCCTCGTCGGCAAGATATCCCGTGAACACTACGCGATCCTTGATCCCCAGCGAATCAACAAGCCCTGAAATCCGCCCAAATATTGTGTGAAACGCATCTGTTTTCGTTTCGCCCACCATCACCAGCATGGGATCGCCTGCATCCTCGTGCCTTGCCGTTCGCCCAAACGCCGCCACCAGCGCCTCAAGATTCTTGTGCGGGCTAAATCCGCCCAGGTACACAACCATCCGCCGCGAACCATCCAGCCCCAACTCCCGCAGCTTCGCCGTCGGTGCTGCGTCCTCAAGCCTGCGAAAAATCGGGTCCGCCGCCTCGCTCACCACCGACACCCGCTTCGCATCGGTTCCAAAATGCTTCACGATGCAATCCCGGGAGTAGTTCGAGACAGTAATCAACGCATCGGCCTGCATGCGGCCCAGCCACACCTTCAGATTCCAGAACAGCCTCGAACTCCACTTCGGCACAGTAAGCGCGGGAAACATATCCGCGATCACGTCGTGCATCATCACCAGCTTCCGCGCCCGCCCCCAAGTCGGCACAAAACTGTAGATCGTCGGAAACAGCACCACGTCAAACTCGCCCGACGACAACGCCCGCGCCTGCCGCGTCATATCGCTCAACGAGCGATGCCCGTCCGCCGCCGCCGCCTCTACTGTCGGCACCGACGACTCATTCACGCGCACCTCGCAGCCTTCGGGCATAGGTTCAGCCGGGTCCGTCGAATCGAGAAACAGCGTGTATTGATTCTCTTGGTCCAGCCGCACCACTGCCCGCAGTAGCGCTCGCGCGTGCCGCCCATATCCGCGCCGGTTGTGCCAGCAGGTCGCGTCCACCGCGATGCGCATCTACGCAGCCTCCGAGGAACCTCTTACAAGCGCCCCGCCGGCCTCGCCGCCTGAATATGGCCGCCCCGTAATGTAGCCCATGAACTCGCCCCACGACGCGCTCCCGATCAGCATCGCGGTCAAGGGAAACGCCTTCGCAAACGCACTCCAAGTCCGCCGCTTCTTCCACGCCATCAGCGTCATCCGCGTCAGCATCAGCACCGGCAGCGCCGGAGAAAACGCACCCCAGAACAGCCGTTTGCCCGTCGTCGCCAGCTTCCCTCGGCTCGCCGCATACGACCGCCCCCACACGTACCTTTCTTTCAGCGCAGCCCCCAGAGTCAGTCCCAGCCTGTGCTGCGAAACCACCGCGGCCGGCGCCAGAATCACCTTATCGCCCTTCGCGCGCAGAGCATCGTTGATCGACGACTCGTGAAACACCTCGCGCCACACGTTGCTGATTCCCTCCAGCGCCGCCCGCTTGTAGCAGCAGTTCGCATCGCTGATCGTCCATGCCTCACCCGCTGCCAGCGGCTGCTGATACCGCAAAAAATCGCAATAGTAGACGGCCCAGTTCAGCGGTTTGTCGATGCCGTTCTCCATCGCGCCGCCCGCGCCACCCATCGGCTGCTGATGCGCCACAACCATCTGCGCAACCCAATCCTTCGCCGCAATCCCGCAATCTTCAATCAGCGCCACCAGCGTCCCCCGCGCCAACGCCAGCCCTCGCGCCCGCAACTCGTCGTGGTGCTCGCGGCTGTTTTTGCGCCCACTGTACGTCTTCAGGTCGGTCACGTTGAGAAATCGCACTTGCGGATAGCGGCCTACCACTTCCGCAATCCCTCGCACTGCCGCGTGATACGGCACGATGATTTCCATTGCAGGTGCGTCAACCTGCGCCAGCAGCGCGTCCACGCAGGGAATCAGGTGCGACGTGTCCGCGCTATCCGTCGTGTCGCTCACAATCGCCACCACCACCGAAAATGCCGGCTGGCCCCGCTCTTGATTCTGGTCCGCCACGCTACTCCACCTTCAGCAGGGAATCGCCCTGCCCGGCCACATAGCCCACAACCTCGCCCGTCACATACACCAGCAGCACAGGCACCAGCAGCGGCAAAATCTGAATGAACTTGCCCACACGGCAATGCTGTTTCACCACACGCTGCGCCATGCGCACAGCCAGCAGCACCGGTAACAGCGGTGACAGGCAGATGTACACCAGCTTCTTCGCCGCCGTCAGTCCACGCGCGCTCGAGAAGGCCCTGCTGAACCAGAAGCGCTGCTCCAGGTAATAACCAAAGTTGAAGGGGCCGCAGTGATACACCACCATCTGCGGCGCGGAACGAAACTTGATTCCATCCGCCAGCATCCGCCAGTGCAGCCCTGCCTCCCAGTAGCCCGTGTGCAACAGATCTTTGTAGCGCAGCAGCGCCTCGCGCTTGTACGCAATGTTCGCGCTGCCCAGGCTTGTGGTCTCTCCGTCCTGCCATGGCGGCATCTGGTTGTTGTACTCGCAGAAGTACACCACCCAGTCGCGCAGACGCCCATAATTCTGCGGCGCAACCGGCCCGCCTACTGCACCGTATTCGCCGTTGCCGTGAGCCTCCAGCGCGCGCTCCAGCCAGTCCGGCGCGGCCACGCAGTGCTCTTCGATAATGGCGATGATTCTGCCCCGAGCTGCCTCCACTCCACGACTCCGTAGCGTCGGAACGCTCTCCCGCTCAGCCCGGTGGATCACCTGCACCCACGGGTGCCTCTCTGCGATTTCTGCCGCGAACTCCGCCGTCCCGGTCGCCACCACAATCGTCTCCGCGCCGACCTTCTTGGCCTGCGCCTCGACCGAATTCAGGCACTCGTCAAGGAACTTTGCCCCCACAATCGCGGCAATCACCACAGACACTTCTTGTCCTGCGTCAACCGGCAAAGCTGCCTCCCTTGGATCGCGATACTCTCGCCCCATCAGAATACCCGACACCGCATTCATTCAGTCTGCGTTATTGACCCTGCTCGCCACGTTCACCTACGCTAAAATCGTGAGCAAGCCCGCGACGAAGCCCAGCCGATCCGCAATCCTCACCTACCACTCCATCGACGACTCCGGCTCGGTCATCTCCATGCCTCCCGCCACCTTCCGCCTACACATGGATTTCCTCGCCAAGGCAGGCATCCCGGTTGTCCCGCTGGATCAGGTCGTCGCCCGTCCCGGTTCTGTCGCCATCACCTTCGACGATGGTTTCGCCAACCTCATCGATCACGCCATTCCCGTCCTCGCCGAGCACAACTTTCCCGCCACCATATTCCTCGTCTCAAGCTACTGCGGCGGTCAGAACAACTGGCCCGGCCAATCCTATGACAAGGCCTCCGTCCTGCCGCTCATGAGTTGGGAACAGGCTGCCGCTTTGCCTCCAGCCATCTCGCTGGGCGCGCACACGGTTAACCACCCCGACCTAACCCGCCTCACCGCCGACGAGTGCGAGCGCGAGCTGCGCGAATGCCAGGACCAGATCCAGCAGCGCCTTGGCCGCCCCACCCGCTCGCTCGCCTATCCCTACGGCGCATCCAATCCTCAAGTCCAGCAGATCGCCAGCCGCTACTTTGACATCGCGGCCGGCACCACGCTCGACTTTTTGCCCGCCAATCCCAACTCGCCAGCTCGACCAATTCCAATGGACCTGCCCCGCATCGACACCTACTATCTGCGCGACTCGCTCCCAATCGAAAAGCTCTTCACACCCTTCGGCAATGCCTACATCCAGGTGCGCAACCTACTGCGCCAACTCCGCCAAATCGCCTCGCGCTAACGCGTACACCCCAACTGGCTGGGTGCCCCATCCTAAACGCGCACTTCGCGTTTAGATTCTCTCTTTGAACGCAAGCATTTTCGGCGGGGACAGTTTGGATTTTCAAGGCATGAGGGGTCTATCCCTCCGATGGTTGTTTAGGCCGGGCGAGGTTGTCCGCGTCCGG
>Ga0182012_10007911_pt1 | contig 10560 bp, 8 predicted proteins | sample 612S2SmetaG_FD_120486 | JGI IMG/M metagenome (GOLD analysis project Ga0182012, IMG submission 120486) | Permafrost microbial communities from Stordalen Mire, Sweden - 612S2S metaG | ecosystem: Environmental > Terrestrial > Soil > Wetlands > Permafrost | place: Sweden: Stordalen | collected...
CCGGAGAGCGTGACCTGGCCCTGAATGGTGGCGGCGGTGATCATGTCGTTTTTGAGGGCGCGGGATGCGTCGAGGGCGTGGACAACGTCCATTTCTACCTGACCGTCAGTGCGCTGGCCGGGCTGGGCCGAGGCTTGCGCTGCGTTCTGCGCCTGGGGCTGCATGGAATCCTGAGCGTTTGCGGCGAGGCTGCCGAAAGTTATGAATCCGGCGCATGCCAAAGCCGCCAGGAGAACTGTCCTGGGAAGAGGCTGGTTCAAGTATTTATGGTTCATTGAAGAATTTCTCCTCTGCCTGAGTTGATGCTTGAGGCGTTGCTCCGGGACTCACCGTTTTAGACGGGGAAATGCCGGAGCTGTCATGGGTGAGAACCCGGGGCGCGGGAAAAAGTTCCGGTGGTTGCCATGCGGCGGCGCCTGCCCCCTAATCGAACTACGCGCCGGTGGTTCGGGCGGCGTTGCGGAGCCGGTTGGCGGCGAAGGCGATGAGGAGGATGACGCCGAGAGCGAATACGGCGTTGCCGATGCGAACGTCGATGCCTGAGCCCCCAAGGACGGGCTTTTGAAGAAAGGCATGCCAGGCATAGGCGAGTGCGGCGCCTGCAGCCAAGGCGAGTTTGTGGGCGGGACTCCATGCTGCGCGGCTGCTGAAGAAAAAGACGAGGGCGGCGACGGCGAGTTCGAGGCCAACGATGATGGCTGCGGCCCACCAACCCCAGGTTGAAGGCACGACGAGGATTGCGGAGCCAGCGGCGAGGGCGATGAAGCCGAATATCCAGGCGGCGGGGACAGATTGGGAGTCGGTTGGTGCGGAGCCTTCGCTGGGTGGCTGGGGTAGACGTAAGGCGACGAGGACGAGCAGGACGACGATTGCCGCGGAGGTGGCGAATTGCGCGGGTGAGGCAAGGAAGTGATCGGTGTGGAAGCCGATGGCGGTGTTGGCGGCGGCTCCGGCGAGATATAGGAGGACAACGACGGCGAGGCCCCAGTTGCCGAGCCACGGAGTGGTGGCGCGACGAGGGACGGTGGCTTCAATGAGGGCAATGGGGACGGAGATGCTCCAGACGGTGTGGAGTGCGAGGACAAAGACGGTCCACCATGCGCCGATTCCCAGAGGCGGGATATAGGCGGGATCGAGAAGGTGCAAGTGCAGGTGCATGTAATCCGGGTTAAATAGGGTTTGGGTGGTGAAGGCCTCTTCGACGATGCCGAAGGCGAGTGCGAGGAAGACGATGGTGGGCCAGCCGCGGCCGGTGCGGCGGGTGACTTCTCGGATGAGGAGGGCGCCACCGCCATAGAAGGGCGCGAGCGCGATGAGGGCGGGGAGCATTTTGGCGGGCAGGTTGCCGAGGAGGAACTCGGCGACAAGGGGGGCCGTGAAGACGAGGCCTACGGCAGCTGGCAGGCAGCGGGTGGATTCAGGTGGGTGTGAATTGATGTTAACCATTGAGACTCTTCCAGAAAAAGGAGGGGTTTGCGGCTTCCTGGCTCATCAATTCCCTGCCCTGGGTGCTCCGGGGTGGGGGCGTTTCAATTCTTAGCAGTCTTTTTGGCTTTTTGGATGAGCACGGGCACGAGGACGAGGAGGAACACGATGCCGAGGCCAATGGCGAAGCCGTACCAGAAGTGATTGCTCATGAATGATTGCTCACGGATTCGCTCTTAGCTGAGGGCTTCGTCGAAGGCGGCGGCGAGGGCGGGCAGGCCCAGCAAGAGATCAGCGCCAAGGTGGATGCGGAGTGCGCGACGACCGCGCGACTCAAGCACAGCAAGATCGCCCGCTGCCTGCGCGTCAATGACTACGCCGAAGCTGTAGCGCGCACCGGGGATGTCAACGTCGCGGGCGTGGTCTGCGGTTATCTGGAGGAAGACGCCGGTATTGGGTCCGCCTTTGTAGTCCTGTCCAGTGGAGTGGAGGAAGCGGGGGCCAAAGCCGAGGCAGGTGGCGACGCGTTTTTTGTCGCGGACCTTCTGGCGGATGCCCTGGATGACTTTCTCGTTGGGATCGAACATGGGCAAGAAGGCGAGCAAGGCGAAGTAGTCGTTGGGATGAATCTGATTGAGGTGAGCACGGAGGTATCCGGCGAGAGTTTGCGCGGGCGCAGCGGCCTTGAGGGTAGCGGCGTAGTCTGGCGTGGCGTAGAGCTTGACGCCTGCGTCGACCAGGACTGGCTCGCGGGTGGGCAGGGTGCCGGACTTTTCGTACTCAGAGGTGAGGGCGCGGGTTTCGATCTTGGCGCTTTCGACGTCGGGCTGGTTGAAGGGGTTGATGCCCATCACGGAGCCGGCGACGGCAGTAGCCACTTCCCAGGTGAACATCTGGCCAAAGATCTCGTAGAGGTCGGAGATTTCGATGTAGACGACGGGGTGGCCGGCGGCTTCGAGCGCAGCGACGGCGGCGTCCTGCGAGGAATCGGTTGTGTCTTTGTATCGGATGTATGCGAAGACACGGTCATTTCCGTAGACGGAGGGCGGGCCGATGGCTTCGCGGTCAACGGGGGTGATGCCCTTGCCGAGTTTCCCGGTAGACTCTGCGATAAGCTGCTCGAGCCATGCGCCCATGTCGTGAATCTCGGGCGAGGTGAAGATGGTGATCTTGTCAAAGCCGGCGTTGTGGGCGGTGCCCAGCATGAGGCCGAGTTCGACCCCGGGGTTCGCAAGGACGGCGAGTTTGGACTCGGCCACGGCTTTGCCCGCTGCATCGAGGAGCTTGCCAATGTGTATTCCGGCGAGGGTGGCGGGAACAACGCCAAAATTGGAGAGCGCGGAGTAGCGGCCGCCGATGGCTGGGTCGCCGTAAAAGATGTAGCGGAAGTTGTCGTCTTTGGCGACCTGCTCCATTTTGGAGCCGGGATCTGTGATGGCGATGAAATGGCTGCCCGCATCATCGCCAACGGCGTCTTTCATTTGCTGGAAGAAGTACTGCTTGAGGATGTTGGGCTCGAGGGTGGAACCGGATTTCGAGGAGACCACGATGAGCGTATCGGGAAGATTGATCTCGTTGCGGACCGCCCAGACCTGAACGGGGTCGGTGGAGTCGATGATGCGAAGGGCGGGAAACTCGGGGAGGCGGCCAAAGGTCTTGGCGAGAACCTCAGGGCAAAGGCTGGAGCCGCCCATGCCTATGAGGAGCACGGTATTGAAATCGGCGGATTTGATTTCGCCGGCGAGCGCAGCGAAGGTGCCGATGTCCTGCTTCTGCCGCTCGACGATGTCGAGCCAGCCCATCCACTTCTCTTCCCCATCCTTTGTCCAGAGGGAGGGATCTTTTTGCCAGAGGCGCTCTACTTTGACGTTGGAGTGCCAGTCGGCGCCGATGAGGTCGACGGCGGCGCGGAGTATTTGCGGCAGTGCGAATCGGATGCTCATGTCGTCTTCCATTCTGCCTTATCCGGGGGAATTTGGGGAGCGGTCTGGAAAGGAAATGCGCTTTGGGAGTTAAAGCAAGTTTTCAGGCTGGGCGAAGCCGATGAGGAGGCACACTAACGGAAATCCACGCCGCCAGAGTCTTTACGCCAGTCGGCCAGGGCCGCATCGAGGGTATAGGCGTATGGAAAAGCAAGTTCGGTGAGCCTGCCGGGCAGGATGTTGTTGGAGCGGACCAACTTGAGGATGCGGGGGCGATTAATGGAGGTCTTGATGCCGACCTTGGCGAGCACCTCGAATACCCAGGCGCCCAGCATCATGATGCCGAGGGGGAAGACGATCCGCGCTTCCTGGTAGCCAGCGACGCGGCTGAAGCTCTGGGTGATCTGCAGGGTGGTGTAACGCTCGGCGTGGCAAAAGTTATAGGTGACGGCGGGTTCGCCGCGCTGGAGCATGAACTCCATGGAGCGCACCAGGTCTTTGACGTATCCGCAGGCCTTCACAGTGTCGGTGCGGCCGGGAAAGACGAATCGCTTCTTTTTGAGGAGTGCGGCGAGGCGGGTGAAGTTGCCGCGTTCAGTGTAGCCGTAGATCACCGCTGGGCGGACGACGACCAGGCGGCGCTCGGCCGGCCGCTCAGCCTGCCAGAGGGCGTGAATCTTCTCGGCGCAAAGCTTGGATGCGCCGTACGCGCTGTTTGGTGCGAGAGGGGAGCTCTCATCCTTGATTTCTTCGTTTGAACCATAGACGGCGATGGAACTGGCAAACAGGATGGTGTTCACGCCGAGGCGGCGAGCGTAGTCGGCGACATGCGTCGCGCCCAGAACGTTGGTCCAGTAGTATTCCCAGTCTTCATAACCGGGAGTGGTATGGACCGCGGCGAGGTTATAGATCTCTGTGATTCCGGGGCAAAGATCGGCAGGAATGGGATGGCGGACATCGACTTTGGCGTAGTCAACGCCGGGCACAGCAAAGCGCGGGGGGGCGAGGTCGGCTGAAATGAGGCGCTCATACTGGCCGCTGGCGGACAGGTAAGCAAGTAGGTGACACCCGATGAATCCGGCCCCTCCAAAGACTACTGCTGACTTGCTCATTTAGCGAGACTCCTTTTCGGGGGAAGGTTGCTTGAGCGCAACCAGCATACACGGGCCGCCGGCTGGCTCATTTTGGAGAGATGGGGGCGGCGTCAACCCTCAGAGTAGCTCTCGGATGCCTTGAATGCCGGTTCGCGGTGTGAGGGGCGGGCGGCTGCGATCTCGAGGAAACGGTCGGCTGTGCGGGCAATGTCGAACGAGCGTTCAGCGTAAGCGCGGGCATTGGCCGCAAAGAGTTCGCGGAGAGCATGGTCGTTCATCAGCTTTTCAGCAGCCGACACGAAATCGCCTACGCTATCAGGAGAGACGGTGAGGCCGGCATCGGCTCGTTCAAGGACCTCGACGACGTGGTTTTCGCGCGGCGCGGCCACGAGCAGCGCACGGCCGGCACACAAGTAGGAGAGGATTTTGGATGGGACGGCGAAGGCGCCCGCTTCTGAGTCAAGCAGGGCGATCAAGGTATCGGCAGAGCCCATCACCTGGGAGAGCTGTTTATAGGGCTGGAAGGGGAGCAGGGTCAGCGTATCGGCGGGGATGCCGACGGCGTTCGCAGCCAGCCACTCCGCGCCGGCACCGGCGGCGATGACCAGCAGCCTTGCGTCACCCGTCGCGGCCAGATGGCGTGCCAGAGCCAGCAGCAGTTCAGGCCGGTGCTTCATGCCGAGCGTACCGCTGTACATAAAGCAGAAGCGATTGTCGACGCCATGCTCGCTGGCCCATGGGTTTTTTTTGAGAGTTGGAATGATCTCGTCGAGGGGGGCCCAGTTCTCAATGACAACGCATCGTTCGGGCTTGACGCCCCAGTTGATGGCGATTTTGCGGAAGCCGGGCGAGATGCAGACGACGCCATCGGACTTGCGCAGCAGACCGCGCTCCATCCACTCGTAATAAGAGGCAGCGACGCCAGCGACGGGCCCAAGCTTGCGTTGGAGCACGAAGCGGATTGCCGAGCTATAGACATCCTGCAGCCAGAAGATGAAGCGCGCACCCAGCCTTCGGGTGGCGACCTGGAGAATTCTTTGCGCGTCGAGCGGCATGTTGGCGGAGATGACGGTATCGGGCTTGAATTCAGTTACTTTGGCGGCAACCGCATGGCCGTAGGCCAGGTCGGCTTTACGGCGCGTGCGCAGCGAGTGTTTAGAGAAGGCCATGGGAACATGCAGGCCCTGAATGGTGAGATTTCCCGATTCGCCCTCGCCACCATCGACGTCTCCCTTGGGCGTGGAGTGATTGTCTGCGAAGTAAACATGCAGCACCGTGTGCCCCCGACGCGCGAGTTCCCTGCTCAACTCAATTTGAAAAGCATGCCCGCAAAACTCATTCACAAGAATTCGCATGATTCCTCGCTTGCTTCATCGCTCAAAAAAACCTGGCCTGCTCCGATGAATCCTGACGAAAAAACAAACCGGAAGAATGGCCATACAGGGCCGTTGTTGAGCCGCGACATCCAAAGTCAATTGCGGCGGTTGTTTGCTGTCTGGAGCCACCGCTGCAATCGAAGCCAGGACATATGTGACACAGTGCCGGGATTGACGACGCCCGGCGTGGCGCTGGCCCAGGTAAGTCTGCGTGTTCAAAAAGTGCAGTGCGCCGCCTGCCGGGTGGCTGCCCGAGTCATCCCCTGATTACTTGTAAGCCACGCCGGCCAGCATTTGCTGTTCAATCCAGGACATGGTCTTCTCCATGCCGTCGCGCAGACGGATAGAGGGCTCCCAGTTGAGGTACTTGCGGATGAGCGAGTTATCGCTGTTCCGGCCATTTACGCCTTTGGGAGCCTTGAGGTTGTAGTTGCGGTGCAGTTTGACGCCCGCGATATCTTCAGCAATGTCGACGAGTTGATTGATAGTGACCAGTTCACTGGAGCCAAGGTTAATGGGCTCGAGGATGTCGCTATGGAAGATATCAACCACGCCTTTGGTGCAATCGTCGATGTACATGAAGCTGCGGGTCTGGTGGCCATCGCCCCAGATTTCGATTTCGTGGTTGCCGGATTGGCGCGCCTCAAGGACCTTTCGGCTGATGGCGGCAGGAGCCTTTTCGCGACCGCCTGTCCAGGTGCCGAGTGGCCCGTAGACATTGTGGAAGCGGGCTACGCGGGCTTCCATGCCGAAATCCTCGTGGAAGTGACGGCACATGCGTTCGCTGAAGAGCTTCTCCCAGCCATAGCCATCTTCGGGCAGCGCAGGATAGGCGTCTTCTTCCTTGAGGGGCACGACGTTGGCGTCCTTCTGCTTGTCGCCGTTGTAGACGCAGGCGGAAGAGGAGTAGAAGAAACGCTTGACGCCGGAATCGCGCGCGGCAATAAGCATGTGGGTGTTTGTGAGCACGCTCAGCATGCAAAGAGCCTTGTTGTTCTCAATGAAGCCCATACCGCCCATGTCAGCAGCCAATTGGAAGACGGCATCGATGCCTTCAACAGCTTCAATGCAGCTTTCGCGCAACTGGAGGTCGAGGACACGGTTGTCGGCGGCGGGATTGCGCTGGTACCACTCGTGGAAGGGCTTGACGTCGACGGCGCGCACGGAGGATGCGCCCTGCTCATAGAGGGTGTTGACCAGGTGACCGCCGATGAATCCACCAGCCCCACAAACAAGAGCGCGTGCACCACGGATTTGCATTGGTAGCAATTACCCCTTGTGTTGATTTAACAGTTTGCAATTTCGAGTGTTGCAAACGAACAGTGAAACATTCGGGAGGGACTGCCGGAAGCCGGAATATTCAGCCTTCATGGGTGACTCTCATCGTCACACGGCATACACCTAGTATGGCATATTCCAGCGCGGACGGAACCCCAAATCCAGGCCGGAACGGGAGTAAAGGAACGGAGCGAGAACGACCGTAACCTATCTGAAATGAATAAATAATGAATTCTTTTGCAATGGGGAATTCAGGATGCCTCTGAAGCTGGATTTGACACATTGGTAATGCACAGCGGACCCTCGTCTTGCTTCCAGGGGAGAGTCAATTTCAAGACCGATCAACCGAGGCGGCGGGAAGCTATTACCAACCGAAAACAGCGGGAATTTGCCGCGGAGCGAAGGCGGCCATCGCGTTGATCCGGCGCAATGATCGCCCTCAGCTAGTAGTGATGAGCGCGCGGATAGTAAGGCTTGAAGGAGTAAAGCACGCCAATGGTTAAACCATGGGGCGTTAGAAAACTGCTGCCCAGGAAATCAGGCCAGAATTGGTACTCATATTCGCCGCGAATGTCGACTCTGTGCAGAATTCTGTACTCAAGACCCGCATCAGCAGCAAAGAAGCTGCGGGTGTCGTGGGTATAGGGTTTGCCGGAGGGTGTGATCGCATTGCCGGCTGGGAAGTCCATGTTTCCGAATCCCGCAAGCAGTTTGACAAGGGGATGTACGCGCGCATAGCGGTGCCACCTGTAGATGGCGCCGGCTTCGGCGGTCTCTATGCGCAGTCCGGAAGGATTGGGCAGGCAGTTGGGCGGGAGGTTTGAATCGCATTGATAGTTGCCGTAGCCCTTGCTCAACTCGATAGGTCCCCAAAGGGTCAGGTCTCGGGCTGCGACTTCAACTCCGATGCCGTTGAGGTAATGGGGCACGTGGGAAAACTGCCAATCGACCCACAGTGTTCCTCCTTCAATCGGGCGGCGATGACCATTGGCATCCACACCGAAATCGGCGTAGTAGGAAGAGCCACCAAGGCCGACGCTGAGTGGTAAAGTAGCTTCCTGCGCAGCCGGAATGACCTGGGACGACGCGGGAAGGATGAAGATCGGGAATGCAGCTAATAAGATGAGGGGCGCCTTGCGGAACACCATGCTGCTTCTCCTTGCAAGTGACTGGATCGATTGGGGGAAAAAAGAGCCATTGGGGGCAAGTTTACATCGACGAAGCCGGATTACAAGGCAAAGATTCTGCAAACAAATTTTGTCGCGTGAACCAGGATTGCTCGCCGAAAGTATGCAGCAGGTCTGGGGAAGCATATGGGAACCCGATAACCCGCCAAGTCAATGGAGCAAATGGCCAGCCTCCGCATGGATGGCGCCAAGTAGTGCCTCTAAGTGTTTAACACGTTCAGCCGCCAAAAGTCGCGCACTCCTTAGACGTAGCTTGGGTGGCAATTCGTCAACGGCTTTTTTCAAAACAGGAACAATTGCGGAAAACGTGGAGTAGCGGGTATCGCGTCCGACCTTGGCAAAAGCGCGCAGCGCGCCCACAGCGCCGAGTTGCTCGAGGATATCTGCGTCACGCAGAATGACGGCTTCCATCTCGACCGGATCGTTGTGGGGCTGATGATTGGCGATGGCGGACGCGACGGCATCGATTTTTTCTGGTGGGAAGCCCCAGCCGGGCAGAAGCTCGCGGGTTCGAGCGATTGTATAGGGGACATGATCCCAGTTCGCCAGCTCGGCGGGGTCAGATGGGCGATGGCCAACAAATACGCCGAGATCGTGCATCCACGCGGCTGCGAAGACCACGTCGTCATCAAACTCCGATCCTTCGCCGATAAGGGAAGCGAGAGAATAGAGTCTTGGCTGGTGACCGAATTTGTCTTCCGGGCGCGCTTCTGCGCGGATGTAAATAATGACCGACTGGCGCCAATCTTTGACCTGCATTCAGCCACTCCGAATCCCCAATCTAACATTGGCCAGGAACCGGCAATGTTCAAAACGGCACGTGGCAGCCGTTGAACTGGAACATTGGATTGATTTGGGGGCCATAGGCTGGGATGGTCTGCAAACAGTGCGCCCGCGCGGCCTCAAAAGGGGGAGTGGTTTGCCGTGTGGCCGGGGGAGCGGGTAGCCTAAGGGAGCGAAGTCCGCTTTGACGGATGAACCCAAACACCCCCCTGACGTGGAGTCCAGGCCAGCACCTGTGTTGAGTTGAAATTCGGATGCAGGACCCGGAACGTGGAAGATCGTAAATCGACTCCAATCCATAAAACGATCAAGAACGCAGCGAAACGAGATAGAGCGAGCGCATGTCAAATCCAGTTTCAATCTGTGTGATCGGCTCCGGATATGTGGGCCTGGTAGCGGCGGTATGCTTTGCCGAAATCGGCCACCGGGTGATTTGTGTAGACAACGATGAAGCGCGCGTGAAGACTCTCAAAGAAGGCGGGGTGCCGATCTTTGAGGATCAGCTTCCAGAACTACTGGAGCGCCACCGGGGTACGCGGGTGGAGTTCACGACGGACCTGGGGCGAGCCGTAGAGGCGAGTGAGGCGATTTTTATCGCGGTGGGAACACCGCAAGGCGACACCGGGGCGGCCGATCTCTCGTATGTGGAAGCAGTGGTGTCAGAGATTGCGCGCGGCATCAGCAACTACAAGGTGATCGTGGAAAAGAGCACGGTGCCGGTATACACGAACGAATGGATTCGACGCGTGCTGCACCGGCATGGAGTGGACGCACACAGCTTCGATGTCGTATCGAACCCGGAGTTTCTGCGTGAGGGGACGGCGATCAAGGACTTCATGCATCCGGACCGGATCGTGGTAGGGACCACGAGCGAACGGGCGGAGGAAGTGCTGCAACGGATCTACGAACCGCTGACCGCTGGAAGCTATTATGAGCAGCCCGGGGCGATGAAGGGGGCATGCAGCCGGGAGCATCCGGCCAAGCTCCTGGTGACGTCAGCGCAGAGCGCGGAGATCATCAAGCACGCGTCCAACGCGTTTCTGGCGCTGAAGATTTCGTTTATCAATGCGGTGGCAAATCTGGCCGAGGCGGTTGACGCGGACATCGAAGACATTGCGGCGGGCATGGGGATGGATAGCCGGATCGGGCCGAAGTTCCTGCGCGCTGGGCTTGGGTACGGCGGATCGTGCTTTCCGAAGGATGTGGCGGCATTCCACTGGGTCGCGCAGCAGTACGGAATCGACTTCCAATTGCTGCGGGAGATCCGCAAGATCAACGAGACGCAGAAGGATGTTTTCTTCAACAAGGTGCTCTCGGCGCTTTGGACACTTCGCGGCAAGAAGCTGGCCGCGCTGGGACTGGCATTCAAGGGAAACACAGACGATATTCGCGAGTCTCCGGCGCTGGAGGTGATCCGCAAGTTGCTGGACGCCGGCGCGACGGTCACGGCCTATGATCCCGCGGCGATGGGCAGGGCCAAGGAAGCGCTCCCACC
>Ga0182012_10007912_pt1 | contig 10558 bp, 9 predicted proteins | sample 612S2SmetaG_FD_120486 | JGI IMG/M metagenome (GOLD analysis project Ga0182012, IMG submission 120486) | Permafrost microbial communities from Stordalen Mire, Sweden - 612S2S metaG | ecosystem: Environmental > Terrestrial > Soil > Wetlands > Permafrost | place: Sweden: Stordalen | collected...
GATCTCCCGGGCTCAAATTCGAGGACCCACGGCTCGATCGCTTCATGGCCGCGCCCCCGCGCAAGGCGGACGCGCGGGCCTCGAACCGTACCTGGATGACCGTGCCGGCCGAGGCCGGCAAACTGGTTTTGTTCGAAAGCTGGCTGAGGCACGAAGTGGCGCCGAATCCCAAGCGCGCGGAGCGCGTGAGCATCAGCTTCAACTACAATTGGTTCTAGCCGCGGCTCCCGCGGCCTCTGGATTAAAACCTATGTCTACGATCACTTCCGACGCCACCATGGCCGTGTTCCTCGATTTGGAGAACATCGCGCTCGGCGCACGCGATGCCAAATACCCGAGCTTCGACATCAACAAGGTGCTCGAGCGATTGCTGCTCAAGGGCCACATCGTCGTCAAGAAGGCCTACTGCGATTTCGATCGCTACAAGGACTTCAAGCGCGGCCTGCACGAGGCGGCATTCGAGCTCATCGAGATTCCGCACGTGCGCCAATCCGGCAAGAACTCGGCCGACATCAGGATGGTCGTGGACGCTCTGGACCTTTGCTACACCAAAGGGCACGTCGATACCTTCGTCATCCTGAGCGGCGACTCGGATTTCTCGCCGCTGGTGAGCAAGCTGCGGGAAAACGCCAAGACGGTGATCGGCGTGGGCGTCAAGAATTCGACCTCCGACCTCTTCCTCAACAATTGCGACGAATTCATTTACTACGATGACCTCGTGCGCAAGGAGCGCACCAAGCGCCGGCGTACGGGAGGCGGCAATGCGGGGTCCCGGGCCGCCGCCGCTCCGGCCGTAGGCGCGCCCGCCGGCAGCGCCCCCACCGGCAGCGCCCCCACCGGCAACGCTCCGACCGGCAACGCTCCCACCGGCAACGCTCCCGCCGGCAATGCTCCGGCCGACAGCGCTCAGGCCGACAGCACGGGGCCGTCGGACAACAAGGCCCCCGACCCCGCGGATGCGCTGGATCTGGTGCTCGAGACGCTCGACGCGGTCACCGAGGAACGCGGCGAAAACGAGCAGATCTGGGGCTCGATGATCAAACAGGCCATCAAACGCCGGCATCCCGGGTTCAACGAGCGTTTCTACGGTTTCCGCTCGTTCAACGATCTGCTCGCGGATGCGGAGAAACGCGGGCTCCTGACGCTCCGGGCTGACGAGAAATCCGGCGGCTACACGGTCCGATTGACCGAGAAGGGCGCGCCCCCCAAGCCCTGACGCGCACTTGAACTGCACCCGGGAGCCCTCATTTCCTATCGAAATGAGCTATCTGGACCGGGTTGTACTTCTATGATGCGTCGAAAATCCTGGATGTGGGCGGAGGCCTGCGCGCGCCTCGACGAAGCCGAGCGCCGGCATCGTCATTTTTATGAGCTTCTGGCCGGACCTTCAAGCCCCGTTTGGGAGCCGCCGGCGAACATCGTGGCTCAGGGCCGCGAGATCGAGGTGACCTTGGCGCTGCCGGGAGCGCGCGCCGAAGACGTGGTCGCGAAGATCACTCCCTCGGGTTTATTGATCGAGACCAACGTCGCGCCGCCGCAATTTCGGTCCGGAGGCGAAGTCATTCGCATGGAGATCCCCTACGGCCGGATGCGGCGGCGCATCGATTTGCCGGCGGGCAGCTATGCGCTGCTCGAGCTGCGCTTGGAGCGCGGTTATCTCCACCTGCGGCTGACGGGGTCCCCACTATGAGTAACGAGAGTCCTTTGCCAAACACCGTGATACCGGAAGACGTGTTGATCATTCTGCCCGTGCGCGACACCGTGCTGTTCCCGGGCGTCGTGCTCCCGATTGCCTTGACCGGCAAGCGCGCGCTGGCCGCGGCGCAAGAAGCGGTGCGCACCCAGCGGCGGGTCGGGCTCGTGCTGCAATCCGAAGCGGGCGATGAGCCGGCGCCGGATCAGCTGCATCGGGTCGGCACCGTCGCCTCGATCGTGCGATTCGTGACCGCGGCGGACGGCACCCACCATCTCATCGCTCAGGGCGAGCAGCGCTTCACCGTGCTCGATTACGTGAGCCTCGAACCGTTCCTGGTCGCCCGCATCGAGCCGCACCGGGAACCGGCGGTCCACGACCGCGAGGTCGAAGCGCGCGGGTTGACCTTGCGCGAGCGGGCGATCGAAGCCTCGCAACTCCTGCCGCAGGCGCCCGGCGAGCTCGTCAACGCGATTCGCGCCATCGAATCGGTGCCGACGCTTGCCGACATCGTGACCAGCTTCATGGACTTGAAGTCCACCGAGAAGCAGGAAATTCTCGCCACGTTCGACCTCAAGGCGCGCCTCGACCGCGTGCTCGGCCTCCTCAACCGCCGGATCGAGGTGCTGAAGGTCTCGCGACAAATCGACGAACGCACGCGCGAAGCCTTCGACGACCGTCAGAAGGAGGCCGTGCTGCGCGAGCGGCTGCACCAGATCCAGAAGGAGCTCGGCGAGGGCGGCCGCAACGGAGCGGAGGCCGAGGATCTGAAGAAGGCGATCGCCGATGCGAAGATGCCGCCCGAAGCGGAGGAGCAGGCGCTGCGCGAGCTTGCGCGGCTCGAGCGCATGCCCGAGGCTGCGGCGGAATATTCCATGACGCGCAATTATCTCGACTGGCTGATCGCCATGCCGTGGTCGAAGATCGATCCGGAGCAGCTCGATATCGAGCGGGCGCGGACGATCCTCGACGAGGATCATTACGGCCTGGAGAAGGTCAAGCGCCGCATTCTCGAGTTTCTCGCGGTGCGCAAGCTCAATCCGGAAGGCCGCAGTCCCATCCTGTGTTTCGTGGGGCCGCCGGGCGTGGGCAAGACCTCCCTGGGGCAGAGCATCGCCAAGGCGCTCGGGCTTCAGTTCCGCCGCGTGAGCTTGGGCGGAGTCCACGATGAGGCGGAGATCCGCGGGCACCGGCGCACCTACATCGGCTCGCTGCCGGGCAACATCGCGCAGGCGGTGCGCAAGGCGGGGCGGCGCAATCCCGTGCTGATGCTGGACGAAGTGGACAAGCTCTCGGCGAGCTATCAGGGCGATCCGTTCTCGGCGTTGCTCGAAGTGCTCGACCCGGAACAGAACAACACGTTTCGCGACAACTATCTGGCGGTGCCGTTCGACCTCTCGAAGGTTTTGTTCATCGGCACGGCCAATGTGCTCGACTCCATACCGGCGCCGCTCCGCGATCGCATGGAGGTCATCGAGCTCGCGGGTTACACGGAGGAGGAGAAGCTGCAGATCGCGAGGCGCTACCTGCTCGCGCGCCAGCTGACCGCCAACGGTTTGACCGCGGAGCAGATCAAGATTTCCGACGAGGCATTGCGCAAGCTGATCGGCGATTACACGCGCGAGGCCGGAGTCCGGAATCTGGAACGCCAGATCGGCGCGCTGCTGCGCAATTCCGCGGTCGCCATCGCCTCCGGCAAGGCCGCGAGCGTGAGCATCGATGTGGCGGAAGTGGCGTCGATCCTCGGCGCTCCCCGCTTCGAGAACGACGTGGCCCTCCGCACCAGTGTGCCGGGCGTTGCGACCGGGCTCGCGTGGACGCCGGCGGGCGGCGATATCCTGTTCATCGAGTCGAGCCGGGTGAAGGGCACGGGCAAGCTCATCCTGACCGGCCAGTTGGGCGATGTGATGAAGGAAAGCGCTCAGACCGCCGTGACGCTGGTGAAGTCGCAGGCCGACCGGTTGGGCATCGATCCGTCCGCGTTGGATGACTGCGATCTGCATATCCACGTGCCCGCGGGCGCCATACCCAAGGACGGCCCGAGCGCCGGCGTCGCGATGGCGACCTCGCTGGCCTCGCTCCTGTCGAAGCGCACCGTGCGCTCCGACGTGGCCATGACGGGTGAGATCAGCCTGCGGGGCGTGGTGCTGCCGGTGGGCGGCATCAAGGAGAAATGCGTGGCGGCCTCCCGTGCCGGCATCCGCACAGTCATCCTTCCGGCGCGCAATCGGCGCGATCTCGAGGACATCCCGGAGAGCGTGCGCAACAAGCTCGAGTTCGTGTGGGCGGAGCGGATCGACGACGTGCTGGCGCGCGCCCTGGAGGATGCGCCGGTGCAGCGGGCGGCGGCCTGAGCCGGCGGCCCGGGTCTCAGACTCCCGGGACTCGGGCCGCAAACCTCATGCGCTGCAGCCGCGAAATGCGCTCGAGCGCGGGCGGGTGCGAATCGTAGAAAGCCGAGTGCACGGGGTCGGGGGTCAAGGTGCTGGCGTTGTCCCGATAGAGCTTGACCAGCGCCGTGGCCAGCCGCTGCGCATCGGCATGGGCGACGGCGAAGTCATCGGCTTCGCGCTCGTGCCGCCTCGACCACCAGGCTTCGAGCGGCGTCGCGAAGAACGTGAACACCGGCACGACCACGGCGAACAGCACCAGCGCCATGGCCGCCGAGCCCGAAGGAACGCCCAAGGCGGAATAAAAGCCCGGCTGGGCGGCGAGCCAGCCGAGAAGCGCCAAACCCGCCAACAGCGACACCGACGACACCACCAATCGTTGACGGACGTGATGCAGCCGGAAATGCCCCAATTCATGGGCCAGGACCGCCTCGATCTCCTCGCCGTCGATGCGCGACAGGAGCGTGTCGAAGAATACGATGCGCTTGTTCCTGCCGATGCCGGTGAAATACGCATTGCCGTGGGCCGAGCGCCTCGAGCCGTCCATCACGAACACGCCGCCGCCCGCTTTGAACCCGCAACGCTCGAGCAGCCCCTCCACGCGCTCCCGCAGCGCGCTGTCCGTCAGCGGTGAAAATTTGTTGAACAGCGGCGCGATGAACCGCGGCGCCGCCCAGGTCAATGCGAGCGACACGCCCATCCAGACCAGCCACGCCCAGACCCACCACCACGCGCCGGCTCTCTCCATGAGGTAGATCGTCGCGAGCACCAACGGTGCGCCGAGCAGGAATCCGAGCAGCAGCCGCTTGGCGAAATCTACGGCGAACAGCGCGGCGGAGATCCGGTTGAAGCCGAAGCGCGCCTCGATTCGAAAAGTCCGCCAGAGCGTGAACGGCAGACCGAGCAGGCTCAGCAGCAACAGCACCGCGAGCACCACGAGGGCGCCCCGCCAGGGTTCCGGCCACCCGATGCGGTTCACGAGCGCGTCGATGAGCGCGAGACCCCCGCCCAGGGTCAACCCCAGCTTGATGAGGGCCTCGAACACCGTCGCCCATCGTCCCACGCGCACGCGCGCCACGGTGTAGTCCGCGGCACGCTGCTGGTCCGAAAGGGCGATCCGCTCCGAGAACAGGCCGGGAACCCGGTCGCGATGGGCGCTCACGGCCGCGATCTGGCGCGATGCCAGCCACAGACGGATGACCGTCTCGCCGGCCAGTGCGACGAGAAACAGCGCGGTGATCAGAGGCATTAAAACAGCCTAGACGAATTCGCGCGCGAGCGAAACACCAACGGCTTTTCGCCGGATTGCCCCGCCGCGAGCGCCGCATCGACCACCTTGTGATGGTGCGGCGACAAGTCGCAGACCGGGTCGGCATTGGCGGCGTCGCCGGTCAAGAGATAAGCCTGGCAGCGGCAGCCGCCGAAATCCCGCGTCTTCTCGGGACAGCTTCTGCACGGCTCCTTCATCCACGCATCTCCGCGGAAATGCGTGAATCCCGAGGATTCGTACCAGACATGCGCGAGGCTCGAGGTTTTGACGTTCGGAAACGCGAGACCCGGCAGCATCCGCGCCGCATGACAGGGGAGCGCGGTGCCGTCCGGGGTGACGGTCAGGAATATGGAGCCGAGGCCGTTCATGCAGGCCTTCGGACGCTTCTCGAAGTAGTCCGGCACCACGAAAAAAATCCGCATCGGCCGCTCCTGCCGCTCGCGAAAGCGCCGCGTGACCTCCTCCGCCCGCTCGACCTGCGCCCGGCTCGGCATCAAATGCAGCCGGTTGTGCCAGGCCCAGCCATAGAACTGCGTATTGGCGAGCTCCACGTAGTCGGCGCCCATGCGCTCCGCCATCTGCAGAATCTCCTCCACGTGGTCGATGTTCAGCCGGTGCAGCACCACGTTCAACACCATCGGATACTCGTGTTGCTTGATCAGCGCCGCGACCTTGGACTTCAAGTCGAAGGTGCGGGTGCTGCTCAGGAAGTCGTTCATCTGCCGGGTGCTGTCCTGGAAAGACAGTTGAATGTGATCGAGCCCCGCGCCTTTGAGCGCGCGCAGCCGGGTCTCGCTGAGGCCCACCCCCGAGGTGATGAGATTGGTGTAAAAGCCGAGCCGGTGCGCCTCCGCCACAATGGGCTCGAGGTCGTCCCGGGACAAGGGCTCGCCGCCCGACAGGCCCAGCTGCACCGAGCCGAGCGCGCGCGCCTCGTTCAGCACGCGAAGCCAATCCTCCGTGCCGAGCTCGGGTCCGCTGGTGGCGAAATCCGTCGGGTTGTAGCAAAAAGCGCAATGCAGCGGACACCGGTAGGTGAGCTCGAGCAGCAGCCAAAGCGGCGGCCCGGGTCTAACTGGCGGGCCGGGCTGGACCGTCATGGGGCCACCGACAGCCACTGCTTGCCGCGCGCCATCTCCACGAAGGCGATGACATCCCCCGACAGGCCGGCGGTCTCGAACGTGCGCTCGAGATCGGCCGTGATCTCATCGACGGTCGATTCCCCCGTGCATCGCTTCATGATCTCACCCGCGCTGCCGTTCAGCTTGATCATGCCTTCCGGAAAGAGCAGCACGTAGGCATTCTGCGCGGCTTCCCATTGCAATCGAAAGCCTCGCCCGATCGACGGGCGGGACGCGCCTTGGATGCCCGCCGGGCTCATGCCGGCACCGCGTAGCGCAGTGCCATGGCGTCGTTCATCTGCCACAGCACGTCGAGCTTGAACTTGAGGATCTCGAGCGCCCGCTCCTGCAGGGCACGTGTCACGAAGTGATCCAACGTGAATTTCAGGCCGAATTCGACGTCGCGCCGCGCGAGGCTCACCCGGCTTTGAAAATATTGGAGTCCGCCGCCATCGATCCAGGGATAGTGCTGCGGCCAGTTGGCGAGCCGTTGTTTGTGGATCTCCGGCGCGAACAGCTCGGTCAGCGAGGAACACACCGCTTCCTGCCACGGCGCCCGGCGCGCGAAGTTCACGTAGGCATCCACGGCGAAGCGCACCCCGGGCAGGACTTCCGACAGGCTCTCCACCGATTCGCGCGACCAGCCCACCGCTTCCCCGAGGCGCAGCCACGAATCGATCCCGCCTGGATCGTCGCCGTAACCATCGTGATCGAGTATGCGCTGCACCCAGCTGCGGCGCACCGCTCGATCGGGGCAGTTGGACATAATCGCGGCGTCCTTGATGGGAATGCTGATTTGATAGTAGTAGCGGTTGGCCACCCAGCCCCGGATTTGATCGCGATCCGCTTTTCCGGAATTGAGCAGCACGTTGAAGGGATGGTGGATGTGATATGCCGAACCCTGCTTTCTCAATTGCGCCTCGAATTCGTCCCGACTCCAGGGCAAGTCGCTCACAGCGGGATCTCCATGCCGTCCTCCGCCAACTCGACCCCGTGCCGCTTAAGCTCGCCGAACTCCAGGGACAGCTCATCGAGAATGGGATTGGTGTTGTTGATGTGGATCAATATCTTGCGCACCCCTGCGGGAAGCCGGTCGAGCTGCTCGAGCATGCCGCCGGGCCCGCTCTGCGGCAGATGGCCGATGTCCCGCGCGCGCTTGCCGGAAACTCCCACCCGAACCATTTCATCGTCGCTCCAGAAGGTGCCGTCGACCAGCACGCAGGCGGCCGCACGCATGAACCCCCACAGCCGCTCGTCGATGGCCGAAAGTCCCGGCGCGTACACTGCCGAGCGGCCGGTGAAGCGATCCTCGATGATCAGCGCAACGTTGTCCCCGGGCACGGGCGACTCGCGGTTCGGCGAATAGGGCGCGGGCTTGCTCGCCACGGGCAGCGCCCGCCATTTGAGGTCGGTCACCTCGTCGATCGCGAATTCCTGGTCGAGATCGATGCGGCGCCGATCGACGCCGCAGAAATGTTCGAGCACCTTCAAAATCGGATTGCCGCGGGTCAGGTCCGCATGCGTGCTGTCGGTACACCAGATCGGCCAGGGCCGGGTCGATTCCCGCAACATGTAAAGTCCCGTCGTATGGTCGATCTGACCGTCCACCAGGACGATGGCGCAGAGTGCTGTGTCCCGCAGGGACCGGTTCGGCTGCAACTCGGGCGCCCCGAGCAGCTGCGCGCGGATATCCGGCGAGGCGTTCACCAGCACCCAGCGCGCCGGATCCAGGCCGGCGACGGCGATCGAGGATTGAGTGCGGGCAGTTGCCTTGAGGCGACCCGCCCGGTGCCCGGCGCAATTGGGGCAGTTGCAGTTCCATTGGGGAAAACCGCCGCCGGCGGCCGACCCCAGCACGCGGATTCTCACAGGGACGTTAAGCGGGCGTGCCCGCCTGCGCGGGCGGGCGCCCTAATCGACGTGTCAGCGATTGGCCACGTACATGGTGATTTCCATGCCGAACCGTAACTCAACCGCTTGCGGTGTTTCCCATTTCATGACGGATCCTCTTGAGCAGGTACGATCTCATGGTGGGGGCACGCTACCCCCGACGAATCCACACACTCATGAAACGACCCTCATGATTTTCATGAGCCATCCCGTCCCCGGGCCGGCCGGCGGCGGCGAGGCGTCATCCGCCTCCCCTGGTACCATGCGGGAATGAAGCTCAGGACGCAGTTGAATCTGGTCATTTCGGCCCTGAGCGCCGCGTTCGTGGTCGTGCTGATCGCGGCGGAGGTCCAGAGCACGCAGCAATCGGTACGCGAGGAGATAGAAGCGGCCAATCGGGTGGCCTCCCAGCTGCTGGGCCAGCTCGCTTCCGTATATTCCACGATCGGAGGGCCGGATCTGGTGCTCGAGTTCGTGCGGCAGCTGGGGCGGGTCCGTGCCAACGAGGTTTACCTGGTCGCGCCGTCGGGGGAGCTTCTGTACCGCGCGCCCGCGGCCACGTACAAGGCCGGACGCGAGGCTCCCGCCTGGTTCGCCCGCTGGTTCACCCCGCTCTCGGCGAAAGAGGTGTTCATGCTTCGGGGCGGCGTGCGGCTGGTCGTGGAAGCCCAGCCCTCGCGCGCCGTGCTCGACGCGTGGGACAACATCGTGCGCATCTCGATCGTGGGCGTCGCCATGCTGATCATCGTGAATGCCGCCGCCTTCTGGCTGGTGGCGCGGGTGTTCAAACCCATACCCATCATCGCGGACGGGCTGGAGCGCCTGCAACGCGGCGACCTTGCGTTCCGGCTGCCGCCGCTGGCCGGGTCCGAGGCCGGGGTGATCGGCAATGCCTTCAACCGCATGGCGCAAGCGGTCGAGGACAAGGTGCAGGCGGAGCGTCAGGCGCGCGATGCGGAGGCGCGGCTCGAGGAACGCCGCGAAATGGCCTCGCTGGCCGATCAGCGCGTCGAAGAGGAACGCCGGCTCATTGCGCACGAGCTGCACGATGAGTTCGGCCAGTCGGTGACCGCCATCCGCAGCCTCGCGCTCGCCATCGCGGCGCAGGGGGGCTCGCGGGACCCGGCCACCGCCGAGGCGGCACTTTTGATCTCCGATGAGGCGGCACGACTGTACGACGCCATGCACAGCCTGATCCCGCGCCTGGCGCCGCTGACGCTCGACGCGGTCGGCCTGTCGGCGACCATCGAAAATCTGGTGCGAGATTGGCAGCAGCGGCACCCGTCGATTTCCATCGACGTGAAGCAGCGGCTGCCCGCGGATCTCGGCCCGCACGTCACGCTCGCCATCTACCGCGTCGTGCAGGAGGGATTGACCAACGCGCTGCGCCACGCACGGCCCTCGCATGTCGATATCTCCGTCGAGGCCGACGCGCAGCGGATTCACGTGGCGGTCGCGGATGACGGCGTCGGATTGCCCGCCGACTGGGCGCGCCCCGGCCATTATGGGCTGCGCGGCCTCGCCGATCGCGTCACGCAATTGGGCGGAACGCTCGACGTGCACAATCAGCTCACCCGCGGGGTGCTTCTGTCGGCCGACATACCGCTCGCGGCACCCGCATGATTCGCGTCCTTCTGGTCGACGACCACGCGGTCGTGCGCATGGGCTTTCGATTGCTGCTGCAATCGATCCCCGATTTGTCGGTGATCGCCGAGGCGGACTCGGGCGAGGCCGCCTGCAAGCTCTACGCCGAGCTCTCGCCCGACGTGGTGGTCATGGATATCGCCATGCCCGGAATGGGGGGGATCGAGGCCCTGCGCCGCATTCGCGCCCATCATCCCGCTGCCCGTGTGCTGACCCTGTCGGCGCACGACGATGTCATGCACGCGCGGCGCGCCCTGACGGAGGGCGCGCTGGGTTTCCTGTCCAAGCGAAGCGCGCCCGAAGCGCTGGTGGAGGCGGTCACCGCGGTGGGCAACGGCCGGCGCTACCTCGACGCCGCGCTCGCTCAGAAGCTGGCCCTCGCCGAATTCGACGGCGCATCCAAGTCGCCGGTCGAGCGGCTCTCCGAACGCGAGTTCGAAGTGTTCGTGCGCCTGGCGCGCGGCGCCTCGGTGCAGCGCATCGCGCAGGATCTGAAGCTCTCGGCCTCGACGGTCGGCACCCACCTCTACAACATCAAGCAGAAGCTCGA
>Ga0182012_10007913_pt1 | contig 10557 bp, 7 predicted proteins | sample 612S2SmetaG_FD_120486 | JGI IMG/M metagenome (GOLD analysis project Ga0182012, IMG submission 120486) | Permafrost microbial communities from Stordalen Mire, Sweden - 612S2S metaG | ecosystem: Environmental > Terrestrial > Soil > Wetlands > Permafrost | place: Sweden: Stordalen | collected...
AACAAATTGTGGGTTTCCGGTAAAAATTATCACACTCCGATGTCGCGGCTAAAAAATGAGAAAGGAAAATGATGTTACGAAATAGCAATCAATTAAAGGGTCTTGCCATTCATGCCACTGACGGCGAGCTTGGAAGCGTGGCAGAACTCTACTTCGACGATGAGTCTTGGGCCATTCGCTATCTCATTGTAGAAACCGGTGGATGGCTCAGCGGCAAAAAGGTCTTGGTCTCTCCATATTCCGTTATTAGTACAGATTGGGAGGCTCGGAGTGTCAGGGTCGCACTCACCAAAATACAAGTTGAAAACAGCCCGAGCATTGATACTCAAAAGCCCGTCTCCCGCCAGCATGAAGCAACTCTTCTGGATTATTATCACTATCCGTACTATTGGGGGGGGCCCCGCCTATGGGGAGCGGGAGATTATCCAGCGGGCCTAGCCGGCCCTGCGTTGCCTCCATCGCAAAACAGGATCGACAGCGCTTACGGCGATTCGCATCTTCGCAGTACCAATGAAGTAGGCAAATACCACATTGAGGCAACCGACGGCGAAATCGGATCAGTGAACGGCTTCATCATAGACGAGGAAGCGTGGGCCATCCGCTACATTGCGGCGGTTACCCGAAATTGGTGGCCGGGCAATGATGTTCTCTTTTCGCCGGCGTGGATTAAGCGAGTCAGTTGGGCCGACTCGAAGGTCTATGTAGGCCTTACGCGCGAGGCGATAAAGACATGCCCCGAATACCTCGATTCAAGGCCCATTACGCGCGATTATGAGAACCAGGTCTTCTTGCACTATGGACGGCCGCCTTATTGGCTGCATCAGGAGGATCACCGGACTTTGTTTTCCACGAGCGGTGTTTAGCTTATTGGGTCGGACAGACATCCGGCTCATGAAATTGATGATTAGGAGAATTTATGCTTTGGACAATTGTTGCTGTATTACTGATTCTCTGGCTGCTAGGCTTTAGCCTCAGTATCGGAGGGGGTCTCATTCACTTATTGCTCGTTGTGGCATTGGTGGTTATAGTCATCAACTTGCTGACGGGCCGCCGCGGCGTCATCTAGCGGGCCTCATAGGTCCTTGCGAGAGATTCCGAGTTTACGCATCATCGCGTTCAAAGTGGTGCGGTGCAATCCCAAGCGGGTGGCGGCGGTGGTAACGACGCCGCCACATTCGCGCAGAATTCGCACGATATGTTCCCGTTCCACCTGCTCCAATGTTGCGCTGCTCTTCGCATCTGAAAGATCGCCGCGAATTTCAGCCAAAGGCGCGCGCAAGCTGGGTCCTTTTGACAAAATGACGCTACGTTCAATGAAGTTCTCCAATTCTCTTACATTGCCGGGCCAACGCCACTTCAGCATAGCGTCCATGGTTTCTGCCGGAATCTTAGTGATTTGACGCCCCATCTTTGCCGCATACTTCTTGGTAAAGTGCCTCACTAAAACCGCTATATCTTCGGGCCGGTCGCGCAGCGGCGGAGTAGTGATGGGAAATACTCTGAGGCGGTAGTATAGATCGCTCCGAAAGAGTTTGTCGCCCATCATTTGGCTCAGATTCCGGTTGGTTGCCGCCAAAAGCCGCACGTCGATTGGGATCGTCTTCGTTCCCCCCAGCCTTTCAAAGGACTTCTCCTGCAGAGCCCGCAGTAATTTCGGCTGCAACTCGATAGGAATGTCCCCCACCTCGTCCAGAAAGAGCGTACCTTTGTTCGCCATCTCAAATCGGCCAATTTTCTGCGAGAGCGCGCCGGTAAAAGCGCCCCTCTCATAGCCGAACAACTCGCTTTCCAGCAGACCAGTCGGAATGGCCGCGCAGTTCAAGGTGATGAAAGGAAGATTCCGCCGCGGGCTGATTTTGTGGAGTGCGCGCGCGATCAATTCCTTGCCGGTGCCCGTCTCGCCCAGAATCAGTACGGTGGCATCGGTCGGCGCCACCAGTTCCACCTGGTCCATCACCCGCGTCATAACGGCGCTGGTTCCCACGATCTCAGAGAAGTTATTGCCGGCATCGCCCTTTCGTTCGGCTACGGTCTCAAGCCGGTCGCGCTCGCCGAGATCCTGTATAAAGGTGATCCAACGGAACGGTGACAGATGCAGCACGGCCGTCGTCACCAGCACTTGCGCCCGCGAACCATCCTTGCGGATCAACTCTTTTTCAAAAGGCGTACAAGCGCCAAAGCGCAGCTCTTCTTCGTGTGCCCACTCGTCCTGCAACAAATACTCCACGGGAGTGAGGTCGGACCAATGCAACCCGCTGGCTTCCAAATCTTCGCGACTATATCCGACAAGTTCCAGAAATGTCTCGTTCGCTTGCGAAACGTGGTCCAACTCGCCTGACACGATCCCCGCTACCGCCGATCCGGCACGCGTCGGGCGCGAACCCGTTCGCCCGCGTCGCAACTGGTCTTCCGTTTCATGACGCCCGCTAAAATCGCGCGTTACTCTGGCAAAACCTTGCAACTTGGCGTTCCCGTCGTGCAATGCAACGGTGATGATATTGCCCCAGAACTGCGACCCATCTTGCCGTGCTTGCCACCCTTCCACCGTGATGTGGCCTTCAATGGCTGCCCGCTGCAACTGATCTTCTACCATGCCTTGTGCGGCATCCACGTAAAGGAAAGACGTGTCGCGGCCTATTACCTCACTCTCTTGGTAGCCGTAGGTTCGCTCCGATCCCGCATACCAAGCTGCAATATCTCCTTCAGCGTCGACGAGACAGAATGCGTAATCCTCAACTTCCCGGTTAGCTTCCGCAGCCGCTGCTCTGTCGCGTAATGCGAGTAAATAGCGCCCAGGTAACACTTCTCCTTTGGCCGTGAAGCTGATTTCTTGCAGGGCGCTCGGCGAATCAGCTAGCCTGAGAGCACCTTTTTGTTCCTCGTTTTCGCCTAATTCGGTAATCGCCCAGCTGGACGGACTACCCCCCTCACTAACCTCGACTATTTGCCGACCGATGATGTTGTCTTTCGGCAGCCCCAATAGCTTAACCGCGGCAGCACTAGCTTCCAAACACTTACCCTGATCGTCGGCGATCAAAATGGCAGCCGAACGATGGTAGATAATCGCTTGAAACAGCGATTCCAGCTCTTTGGGACCGTTTTGTTCGAGCCAGCGAGCTACCTGTGACTGAGAGGCCACGGAGTTCAATTGAGTTTCTCCTTTGCCCCGGTGATCCAAAATAGCCAACGGCGTTCAGGACGTTTCGAGAAAACGCCTTGCCAGCAGAAGGGAACTGAATATGGCGGACATTCTTAGGTTAACACCTAACGGCGCTTTACGCAAATTGCCGTGACCGCATTTGGTCGGCAAGCGACCAGTTTGCCGCCGTGGCTGAACCCTTACTGAGCCGCGCGTGAGCAAGCGGCAACGATACACGAATCCTATGCGATCAAGCACTAAATACCCATGTACTCTGGAACGTAGTCTTTCCACAGACCTTCTGGCGCTGCGATGCGCGGCGGTGGCGGTTCAAGGGCATGTTTACTGGTGCGAACCCACTCCCACGCATGCCGCATCTCGGATTCCTTAAAGTATAGTGTCTCCGCCTGAAGCAGCGCCGCCGCCACCACAAACAAGCTGCTCACTCTCTCCCACGCGTGGGCCCCAACCACGGCCATACGGGCAATGTGATTCGTATATTTCTGCAAGAACCGCATCTCTTCCCATCGCGCTGCCAAGTCGATTCCATCCATTGCCGACAGATCCAGCAAAATTCCAACGGGGCGTTTTCCTCTGGAATGAATGACAAACTGAATCTGTTGCTCCATCCTTTCGTATTCTGCCACCGTAACCTGTCCCGTTACCTTGAATCCGATTATCCCGCCCGAACTCTCCATCAGTCTTTCAATCATTGAGAATGAATTTTCCCCTTGCGCCTCGCATCTGACAACAGCGTACGAGCAACTTGGCGGCCAAATGCCGCTAACTCCTCACTGCCGAGCACTCACTGCCTCCGGATGCGGATGATCGCGCTTGCTTACTCTCACTCACCGGCTGGCTTCCTCGAACATGCTTTCTTCAGTCGACCTTGACGGGGCAGCTTTGGGGCCACGCGTCGAACCGCTTCCGGGCAGCGCTGTTTATGCATCTGGCACTCGCGCCCTGACCAAATACGGTCATTCCAGCGTTCCGCCATCCCTCGTAGCGTTCGTTTGGTTGAACGGACAGGTTCTCCTTCAACGGCCACTCGCTTGCAGAAACGTCTTTGCCCCACGTTGACTGCCGAAAGGATCACCCTGAAAGAATCATCCAAAATCCATAAGATAGCTTTTCTCGGCGACCACTTACCGCGCAAGTGCGGCATAGCCACCTTCACAACCGATTTGTTAGGGGCTGTTGCAGCGGCATATCCTCAATGTCAATCATTTGCCGTCGCCGTGAACGACTTGGCCGATGGCTACGAATATCCGGACGTCGTGCGCTTCGAAATTGAAGAACAAGATTTGTCTTCTTATCTGCGGGCGGCTGACTTCCTCAACATCAGCAACGTCGATATCGTTTGCCTGCAGCATGAATTCGGTATCTACGGCGGCCCCGCCGGCGGCCACATTCTGGCCTTGCTGCGCGAATTGCGAATGCCCGTTGTCACAACTCTGCACACGGTCTTGAAAGAACCGCAGGCTGATCAGCGCCGGGTGATGGAGGGCCTCATCTCGCTCTCTACCCGTTTAGTGGTGATGGCAGAGAGAGGAAAGCGCATGCTGGAGACGATCTACCAAGCGCCGCCCGCCAAAATCGATCTCATCCCACATGGCATTCCCGACGTCGGCTTTGTGGATCCAACTTATTTCAAAGATCAGTTCGGCGTCGAAGGCAAAGTCGTATTGCTCACGTTCGGCCTCCTGTCTCCCAACAAGGGCATTGAATATGTTCTCAATGCCCTCCCGGCCATTGTTAGCGAGTTCCCGGAGGTAGTCTACATTGTTCTAGGCGCCACCCATCCCAATGAATTGCGCGAGCACGGCGAAGCCTACCGGTTGAGTCTGGAAATTCTTGCCAAGAAGAATAAGGTGGACAAGAATGTCATATTCTACAACCAATTCGTAGACCTGGAAAATCTCAAGGAATTCATCGGCGCCGCCGACCTTTACATTACCCCCTACTTAAACGAAGCGCAAATCACCTCGGGAACACTCTCCTATGCCTTTGGCGCAGGCAAAGCGGTGGTCTCCACGCCCTATTGGCATGCGGCTGAACTGCTAGCAGAGGACCGCGGCGGGTTGGTGCCATTTGCCAACGCGCCCGCCATCGCGCGTGAAGTGATCGGCCTCTTGCGCGACGATACGCGCCGCAACGCCATTCGCAAGAATGCCTACCGTCTCGGCCGCGACATGATTTGGAGCAATGTGGCCCAACTCTATATGTATTCCTTCGAATCAGCGCGTCTGCAATTGCCTTCGCCGTCTCCCAAATCTCTCGCCACCAAAACACTCGATCAAAAGCCTCGCGAACTGCCAGTGATGAACTTGAATCATCTCTGGCGGATGACGGATTCCACCGGACTCTACCAACACGCTAATTTCAGCGTTCCGAATTTCTCCGAAGGTCATTGCACCGACGATAACGCGCGCGCGTTTATCTTGGCCGTCCTGCTCGACGAATTAGGCGAAGATCCGGAAAGCATGCGAACCTTGGCTACCACTTCTGCCGCTTTCCTGAATCATGCTTTCGACAGCGCAACCAAAAGATTTCATAATCACCTCAGTTTTGACCGCCGGTGGGTTGACCAACAAGGCTCGGAGGATTGCCAGGGTAGGGCGCTATGGGCGCTCGGCATTGGCGTTGGCCGCTCTCCCTTCAGGAGTTTCCAGATGATGGCCGGCCAGTTGTTCGCACTTGCCCTTCCCGCCTTGAGCGGCTTCACCTCACCGCGCGCCTGGGCCTTCGGGCTCATCGGCATTCACGAATATTTGCGCCGTTTGAGTGGCGACAGCTTTGTGACCCAAATGCGCGAGACCCTCACCTGCCGTCTCATGAAGCTGTTCGACGCTTCCGCGCGGCCCGACTGGCAGTGGTTTGAAGAAGATCTTTCTTACGACAACGCCAAATTGCCCCACGCCCTCATCTTGAGCGGCCAAGCAACAGGTCAACAGGCGGTGCTTCAGCGCGGTCTGGATGCGCTGCGCTGGCTCGTCGAATTGCAGTTGTCCGAACAGGGTCATTTCCGCCCCATCGGCAGTAACGGCTTCTACCGCCGCGGCGGCGTTCGCGCCATGTTCGATCAGCAGCCTATTGAAGCACAAGCCACCATTTCGGCGTGTCTCGAAGCCTTTCGCGCCACCTCCGACATATGCTGGTATGAACACGCGCAAATCGCCTTCGATTGGTTCATCGGTTCCAACGACCTGGGATACGAAGTTTACTCTCCCGAAACAGGAGGCTGCCGCGATGGTTTGCATGTAGACCGGGTCAACAGTAATCAGGGGGCCGAATCCACCCTGGCGTTTCTACTTTCACTAGCTGAAATGCGCTCCGCTCAAAACATCCTCACGAGTTTCAAAAAGCCCATCCAGGTTGAAGAGAAACCCGTGCGCGAATACCATCATCATGCCTATACAAATCACGCGCGCCGCAACAATCTTAAAACCTGATCAATCGCGCGTTCTTCTCCGCCGCTTCGATCCGGGAGATTCAGAGCGCGTCGCCGCCATCGTGAACCGCATCATGGCCATCCCTGAAGATCGCCTTGCTCCACTGCTCGAAGATGTGTCCGCTGAGTTCTCCGAACGCCACAAAGGAATCTGTCAAGCATTTCTGCGGCGTTTTGAAGAAGTTCGCGCATCGCTCTTCGAGCCCAACGATATTTCAGAGCAACGGAAGCTGCTGATCGGCTCTTATTTCCTGGCCGAATATTCGCTTGAATCCGCCGCCTTATTCAATCCATCGATCGTTCCCCACACCGATCAGACAGATCTCCCGCCGGGTGCGCTGCGCTTTATTCTCAGTTTGCGCGCCACCGGCGAAGGTCACATATCCTCCATTACTTTTCGCATTGGCATTATTCATCCCGATCACCGCATTGAGGTGTTCAAACCGGCTGGTTTTCTCACCGAGCCGCAACAAGTGCCGCACGCGGCGTATGAGAAAGCGTTGTTTGGGAGAAAACTTGCGGAACTAAATTTGACCTGCGGTTTCGCCGGAGGAGTCATGGGCGCCCTCTCCGACTCTTTCACGTTGGACGAGCTGCGCATCGCTCTCAGAACCGCCAAACTCGCGCTCGGCGCGGGAATTACGTCGGAGGATCTAACGGCCGCCCGAGGCATTTGGATGCTGGCCCGTTCTAATTATGAAGTTCAGTTCCAAGCCGAACAGCCGCTCTCGGGCCGCATCTTATTTCCCGCCACACCCTCGCAACGCAACGGTATCGAAGACGCCAGATTCGTCTCTTTCAACAACGAAGATGGCAGCCCTATGTACTTCGCCACATTCACCGCCTTCGATGGCAAGACGGTAGTTCCTGAGTTGTTGGAAACCTCCGACTTTCTTCTCTTTCGTTTCATAAGTTTGAATGGCCCCGCGGCCAAAAATAAAGGAATGGCCATGTTCCCGCGCCGCATTGGCGGCCGCTATGCCATGCTCGGCCGCCAGGATAACGAAAGCATCTCGCTCATGTTTTCAGATAACGTTCATTTTTGGAATGAGCAATCGCCGCTGCTTAAGCCGAGCTTCCCCTGGGAACTCGTACAAATAGGAAACTGTGGATCGCCTATTGAAACCGAGGCTGGTTGGTTGGTTCTCAGCCATGGCGTGGGCCCGCTGCGCAAGTATTGCATCGGCGCGTTTCTGCTGAGTCTTGACGACCCCGGCAAAGTAATCGGGCGCCTCCGCGAGCCTTTGCTCAAACCAAACAAAAATGAACGCGAGGGATATGTCCCCAATGTCGTTTACAGTTGTGGCGCTTTAGTCCACAACGGCGAACTCATCATCCCCTACGGTTTGGCCGATCACGCCACCGGCTTCGCCACCGTGCCCCTCGCCGAAGTGCTGTCAGCCATGAACTAACCGCACGGCCGTCCGAAAGCGGAAGGACGACATTCCGGGCTAGCATCGGCAACTCCGCACTCTCCCATCCGCACAAGTGTCCTCTTTTCGCGCTGCTCACAGCCACGCTACCGCTGCTCGACAGGCCGCTTTCGGCGTTATCCGGTCATTTGACCGCATACCGTTACCAGAACTGCCGCGTCCTCTTGCATATCAAAGCAAAACGGGCTAACGCTGTGACGGCCAATCAAATGCTCATAGAACATCGTGGGACATGCCCGCTGAGATCTGCCCCGCTCTTAACCAAAGAACGAAACAGACTCAAGTTGGATCAAAAAGGAAACGAAAGAAATGAAGTTATTTAAAGCAGCGACAACGGTGTGTGGCCTGGCAATCATGGGCGCGCTACTCTCACCAACAATGAAGGCGGACGATTGGAATCAAAAGACCCTAATCACCTTCAGTGGCCCGGTAGAGATTCCCGGTGTTCACCGCACTGGCTGGGGCATTCTGCCCGCCGGAACTTATGTATTCAAGCTAATGGACTCACAGTCTGACCGTCATATCGTTCAAATCTTCGATAAAGACGAAACCAAGGTATATGCCACGATTCTCGCCATACCAAACTATCGCTTAAAACCGACCGATAAAACCGTAATCACTTTCAGCGAACGCCCCGCTGGCCAACCCGAAGCACTTCGCGCCTGGTTCTATCCCGGCGCAAATTACGGCCAGGAATTCGTTTATCCCAAAGCCAAGGCCACTCAGCTAGCGCAAGAAACCCATATGGTGATTCTGGCGGCGGACATTCCGGCTGAAAGTCCCGAGCCGACAGTTGTCGCCGTCGAAAAAGCGCCTGTCACCGCCGTCAAACCGACCGGTGAGGAAGTTCAGCTGACCGAAGTGATCACGCCCGTTCCGCAGCCCAAATTGCCCACTACGTCAAGTCCCGTCCCCGCGTTAGCTCTGTTCGGCTTTCTCGCGCTAGGCTCGGCCTTGGCAATGCGCGCCTTCGACAAACGCGCAAGCTAAACGCAGCGAAATCGCCTAATGTCATATGGTTTCCCCACCTCGCACGTTTCTGCTGGATCTGAAAATCCTAACGGAACCGCGACCGTAAGGGCGGCGTTCCCGCCCCTACTTGTACCGAGGGAGCAGCGTCAGTGGCGATGGTGCTGCTAGCAGCAATGTATTGCACCGCGCGGCGTCGCTTTTAGGCGCCGCGTAAAGATGAAAACCCAAAAGAAGGTAACTACATGCGGCGGAGAGTCATCCCGTTACTGGCGTCCGCGCCGAATCATCGGCCGGATGACCCAGGGTTTTATGTTACCCAAGCTCGTGGGCTTGCGGTGCTCAATTCGCCTTTCTTAAACAAGGGCACCGCTTTCACGGCTAAAGAGAGAAAGGCATTAAATCTAACTGGTCTGCTGCCACCGGAGATCAGCACGCTGGCCGCGCAGGTTGCCAGTGCCTACGTTCAGTATGAAGCGTTGACCGACGCGCTTAGCAAAAACATTTACCTGACGGCGCTTCACGATCGTAACGAGGTGCTCTTCTACAAGCTTTTTTCCCAACACCTCCGCGAAATGATTCCCATTGTGAACGACCTGACAGTCGGCTTGGCGATGGAAAACTACCATCACGAGTGCCGCCGTCCCCGCGGTGTCTATCTTTCCATCGACCATCTCGAATCCATGGAAGACGCCTTGACCAACTTTCAGGCCGGTCCGGACGATATCGATTTGATTGTGGCGACCGATGCCGAGCAAATCCTCGGAATCGGCGATTGGGGTATCGGCGGCATTGAGGTCTCTATCGGCAAACTCGCCATCTACACGGCGGCGGGAGGAATCGATCCCAATCGGGTCATTCCGGTTATGCTCGATGTGGGAACAAATCGCGAGAGTCTGCTGAACGACCCGATGTATATCGGCAACCGGCATCCGCGCATTCGTGGTGAACGTTACGACGCGTTTATTGACGCTTACGTCAAGATTGTCCACAAGCTCTTCCCGCATGCGTTGCTGCAATGGGAGGATTTCGAGCCGGGAAACGGCCGCCGTATTCTCGAAAAATACCGCTACCAGATCTGCACGTTCAACGACGATATGCAGGGTACTGGCGCCATCACTCTGGCGGCCGCCATTTCCGCGGTGCGCGTTTGTGGTGTTCCATTGCGCAACCAGCGTATTGTCATTTTTGGCGCCGGCACTGCCGGAATAGGCATCGCCGATCAACTCCGCGATGCCATGGTGAGCGAAGGCATAACTAAGGAAGAAGCCGCCACACGCTTTTGGTGTGTTGACCAGGCCGGATTGCTCACGGCGGATATGAAAGATCTGCTCGGCGAGTATCAGGCGCCCTATGCGCGGCCCCGCGCCGAAAGCAAAAACTGGAAGTGTGAATCCAATGGCATCACCTTGGCTGAGGTCGTAGCGCGCGTCCGGCCCACCATGCTCATCGGCGCTTCAAACGCGACCGGCAGCTTCCAGGAATCGATCATCCGGGAGATGGCCAGCCACACCGAAAGACCGATTATTTTCTCGCTCTCTTACCCGCAAGGTCGAGCCGAAGCG
>Ga0182012_10007916_pt1 | contig 10553 bp, 9 predicted proteins | sample 612S2SmetaG_FD_120486 | JGI IMG/M metagenome (GOLD analysis project Ga0182012, IMG submission 120486) | Permafrost microbial communities from Stordalen Mire, Sweden - 612S2S metaG | ecosystem: Environmental > Terrestrial > Soil > Wetlands > Permafrost | place: Sweden: Stordalen | collected...
CGCCCCGTCGCGCCCATCGCCAACGCTGGTCGTGTCCAACTGGCCTGCCAGCCCGTGCTCAGGAGTAAAGATCGCCGTCAGCTTCAGACCCTCGGCATGCGCGATGAGATCAATGTCGCGCGCGCCCGCCTCATCCACGCCCGTCTGGTTCGTCACCAGCACCACGCGAGTCACCTCGCGCCCCGGCCTGCGCAGTTCGGCAAAGCCGTGAGCCTTCAGCACCTCAATCCCCGTCCGCACGGCCGCCACTTGTGGCTTTGCTTCATCGGCCGCCGCCTGCCCCACGCCCAGCGCGCGCGCCGCCTCCGTGGACACCCTTGCCCGCAACGCGCCCGGAATCCGCTTACCATTCGGATGCAGGGCGTTGCTCAGCAATATCACGTAACTGTGCGAGGCTGGATCAATCCAGATAGACGTTCCGGTGAATCCCGTGTGGCCAAACGATGTCGCCCCGAACAGCTCTCCGCGCGGCGCCGAGAACGCCGAGTGGATGTCCCATCCCAGGCCGCGTTGCACGTCGCCCGCCAGCGTCTTCGGCTGCTGCGGAGACGTCATCAGTCGCAGTGCCGCCGGAGTCAGCAATCGTCCCGCGCCCAGCATCTCTTCGGCGAACTTCGCCAGATCGTCAACGGTAGAAAACACTCCCGCGTGTCCCGCTACGCCGCCCATGCGCTGCGTCGTGGGATCGTGCACAACTCCGCGCAGCCAGTTTCCATGCTCATCGCGATCGGTCGGCGCGATCCTCGCCCGCCACTCCGCCGGAGGCAGGTAACGCGTCTCTGTCATCCCCAGCGGCGCAAAAATCCTGCGCGTGGCGTATTCGTCCAAACTCAGGCCGCTGAGCTTCTCCACCACAAATCCCAGCACAATGTAGTTGATGTCGCTGTACGCAAAATGTGAGCCCGGTACGCGCATGGGCCGCTCCGCCATGGCCATGCGGTACGCCGTCCCGCGCCCCGCCCACTCAAAGCTCAGGTCAAGGTCCTCACGCAGCCCGCTGGTGTGCGTCAACAACTCGCGAATGGTGACTGCTTCTTTGCCATTCGCGCCAAACTCCGGCAGATACTTCGCCACCGGGTCATCCAGCCCAACCTTGCCCTCTTCGATCAGCTGCGTCATGGCCACTCCGGTCGCCACGCACTTGGTCAAACTGGCCAGGTCGAAGATGGTGTCCGCGGTCATCGCCTCGCTCTCGGGCTCCACTTCGCGCCGCCCAATGGCCCTGCGATGCACCACCTGCCCGTCGTGCCCCACCAGCACCACCGCCCCGGGAATCACGCCGTGCTCGACCGCTTCTGCAATCGCCGCATCCAAGGCGGAAAAGTCGTATGGCTTTTCCGCCTGCCCGGCGCACACGGCGGCCAGGCACAGCAGGGCGGCCATCAGCAGCGGCATCATTCGCAGCGGCGTAATCCTTCGTGTCGCCTTAACCAGCATCGGCCTTATTGCATATGGCATGGATGGAAATCTCCCGGCACTTTCCTGCATCGGATCATCATTTGTACCATGCGCGCGCTCACCCTACGCGGCGCACCGCCGCCCGGGGAAGCCTTTTTCCGCGCGCAATTCACTTCCTCCGCTGCCCGCCGAGGGGTTACCGCCGGGTTGCGTTTTTTCTTCCACCATTGTGCCTTTGGCCACCGGGGATGCTATGGTTTTTGTCATGCGGAAATTGCTGTCCTTGCTTGTTGCGCTCCTGCTCCTCACCAGCTTCGCTCTCGCTCTGCCTCCCGCCGGGCTTCGTCCCGGTGACGCAAATGGCGACGACGTTGCCGACGCTGCTGCCGCCGCCGATCCCACCGGAGCCCGCTGGGCCCAGCGCACCCTCTCGCACATGACGCTCGAAGAGAAGGTTGGCCAGCTCTTCATGGTCTGGGCCAAGGTGGACTTCTGGAACCTCAATGGCCCGGAGTACCTCAGGCTGCGCGACGCGATGCACAAGTACCATCTCGGCTCCTGGGGCATCACCGCTCCCACCGAGAGCGGTTTGCTCGTCCGCCCCAGTCCCTTGGAGACCGCGGCGGTCATCAACCAGCTTCAGCGCGATAGCGACCTGCCGCTTCTGTTTGCCGCCGACTTCGAGCGCGGCCTGCCCATGCGTCTGCGCGGAGGCACCGTCTTTCCTCACGCCATGGCCTTCGGTGCGGCCGTCAATCCCGACTACGCCTACCAGTTCGGTCGCGTCTCAGCCGCCGAGGCTCGAGCCATCGGCGTGCAATGGAATTTCTTCCCAGACGCCGACGTCAACTCCAATCCCAACAATCCCATCATCAACACTCGTGCTTTCAGCGAAGATCCCACCGAGGTCAGCACCCTCATCGCGGCCTTCATCCGCGGAGCCCACGAACTCGGAGGCCTTACCACGGCCAAGCATTTCCCGGGCCACGGAGACACTGACACCGACACGCACCTCGCCGTCGGCCGCGTCAACGGCTCGCTCGCGCATCTCAATCAAATTGAGCTTCCACCCTTCCGCGCCGCCATCGCCGCCGGAGTGGACTCCGTCATGGTTGGCCATCTCGTCGTGCCGGCCCTGGAGCCGGACACCACCAAGGTCGCCACCATCTCGCCGCGCATCACCACCAACGTCCTCAAGCAGCAGATGGGATTCCGCGGCATCGTCGTCACCGATGCGCTCGACATGAACGGCCTCACCAAAATCTTCGGCGGCAACACGCCGGCCACCAGCGGACGCGCCGCCGTCATGGCCCTCAAGGCCGGAGCCGACTATCTCATCATCCCCGGCGATCTCGACGGCGCCTACAACGGTGTGCTGGAGGCCGTTCGTTCCGGCGAACTCACCGAGTCCCGCATAGACGAGAGTGTTCTCAAGCTCCTCGCCGTCAAGTCTGCCCTCGGCCTGCACAAGAATCGCCTGGTGGATCTCAACGCCATCAACCAGGTGCTCAACCAGCCGGAGAGCCTTGCCCTCGCGCAGCATGTCGCGGAAGACGCCATCACTCTGGTCAATCGTCAGGACGCGCATCCCTCCACGGCGCACCGCCTGTTGCCGCTGCCGCGTGCGGCTGCTGCCACGCAGCAGTACGTCTACCACCCAGCGGCCGCGCCCGCCAATCGCATTCTGGTATTGGTTTTTACCGATGACGCCCGTGGAGAAAATGGCCGCGCGCTCGCCCGTGAGGTGCACCTGCGCGCCCCTGACGCAAGGGTCATCTTCATTGATGACACCCTCAGCCACTCCATCGCCCCGCAGGTCATGGAATCCGTCGCCGCGGCCGAGCGCGTGGTGGTTGCGGTTTACGTTGGTCCCTCGGGAGGCAAAGGCGAAGGCACGCCCACTCTCGATCGCGCGCCCTCCAGCCTGCTTTCAAGTGTGCTGCGCGGCGCGGCCGACAAGACCGTCTTCCTCGCCATGGGCAGCCCCTACATCCTCTCGCAGTATCCGGCCGCTGCTGCCACTGTCTGCGCCTTCTCCAACGCCACCGTCAGTGAGGCGGCCGTTGTCCGCTATCTCTTTGGGGAGATTCCCGCCCGCGGACAGATGCCCGTCACCGTTCCCGGCGTGGTCAATCGTGAAGTGAATCCCGAGGCCGCGCCGCAACCCGCGCAATAGAGTTCTTGATTTTATGAACCCCTACGCCCTCATAAAATCAATGTAGCCCTTCTCTACGTCGGTCCTCACCAGCTTCACCCTCATGCGGTCGCCCACGTCGGCCGCGCCGTGCTGGCCGGGTGCGCCCGCGCCAATCAGCAATCCTTCCACGTGGGGCTTCAGCACCCTCACAAATGTCCCATGCACGGTCACGCCCGTCACAATCGCGTCGAACACTTCTCCAAGGCGGCTGCTCATGGCGACGGCCGCAATGCGTTTGGTCATCTCGCGCTCCACCTTGCGCTCGTCGTTTTCCTTCTGCGTGCATTGCGTGGCCACCGCTCCCAGCTCTGCGTCGGAGTAAGGTGCCGGCGTCTTGTCCAGCAGTGCCTTCACCAGCCTCTGCGTCACCAGGTCCGCATAGCGCCGGTTGGGTGCCGTCGAATGTGTGTAGTCCTGCACCGCCAACCCAAAGTGTCCCGGCCCGGGATCGCCCGGCCGCTCCAGCACATACTCGCCCGGTCCCATCAGCTTGATCACCGCCAGCGAGAGATCGGCAAAGTGATCCGGGTCGGCCTGCTTGCGCTTGATCAGGAATTCATTCAATGCCTTGCTGTCGGCCACCACTGGCAGAGTCTCGCCCATCTGCCTGGCCAGCTCCACAATGCGGTCCCAGCGCTCGGGAGTCTTCACCACCCGCCGTATGCTGCTCACCTTCTCCAGCATCCGCGCTACCACGCCGTTGGCCGCAATCATGAAGTCTTCAATCAGCTCGGTGGCCGCGTTCTTCTGCTGCCGCGCAATGTCCACAATCACGTCGTTCTGCATCACCGGATGCGTCTCGTCCGTCTCCAGGTTCAACGCTCCGTGGCGCAGCCTGGCCTCGCGCAGGGCGCCGGCCGCCTGGTTCTGCAATTGGAGCTGGGCCTGCAACTCTGCGCTGGCCGCAACCTTCGCCGGGGCCGGGCCACGATTCTCCAGCCACGCGCCTACCCCGTCATACGCCAGTTGCGCCTTGTTGCGCACCACCGCCCGGTACACCTGGTCGCCCGTCACCTGCCCGTCGGAGCTCACAACGCACTCCACCACCAGGCTCAACTTGTCGCCGCCCTCCAGCAGAGATGTGGTGCCCGTCGAAAGCTCCTCCGGCAGCATGGAGAAGTTCCTGACGCCGGTGTAAATCGTCGCCGTCTCCTTGTAGGCATGCAGGTCAATTGCCGAGCCCTTCGGCACATAGGTATCTACGTCGGCCACGCCCACTAGTACGCGGATGCTGCCGTCGGCCAACTGCTCGGCCACCTCAATCTGATCCAGGTCGCGGCTGGTGTCGTTGTCAATGCTCGACCACAACAACCCGCGCAGGTCCTTCACCGCGCCGCCCGCCGCAACCACCGGCGGATGCGCGCGCAGGGCAGCCAACTGCTCCGCCACGCCCGCCGGATACTCCGGCTCAAAGCCATGCTCGATCATGCACTGCCGCGCCGCCTCCTGCAGGTCTACATGAGCGGGCATCGCGTGAGAATGCACTGCGGATGAATGCACGGCAGGAGAATGTCCGGCGCTGGAGTTTCCAACATTTGAACTTCCGGAAGTCGGATGTCCATCGGCTGCGGGCGTTGGCTTGTGAGGATCGGATTTCGGAGGCAGTGGGTTCTGGGGCGTAGGCGCTTTCATCGTCCGGCATCCTAGCACGTCATGGAAATCTGAGAGAAGCCAGGAGGGAAAGCGGCGTCAATCCGCCGGAAAATACCCCCCGGTGTGACACTCTGGCGGAGAGTGCGCCACCCGAAATTTCACCCCGCGTGCGACGCAAAAACACCCCGATTTGCTCCGCGCGCGCGCGGAATTCCGCCGCGACACAAAACGCCAATTTCCGGATGAAGTATTTGCCGTATCTGTCAGGGAACAGAGGGGTTACATGCATCGAGCGGCGCAGAAATCAGCGACCGTCGCGGGTCACCGTGAGGGCTTCATCTTCGAAGTGTTTGCCGCGGCCGTCTTCACGCAGCAAAAAGCAGTTGGCCTCCGCCCCGGAGCCCTTTTCGATGCTTAGAATCAGGTAGCTACAGCCCGTCCAATGCGCCTCTTTCAAATCCTGGGTCGTCCAGCGGGCCGCGCCATCGGGGTGCGAAACGTAGAAACCCACAACATCCATATCGCGCTCGTGCGCCTCCCGTTGGATGCGTGTAAGCTCCTCGGGATCAATCTGATAGCGCTCACCCTTCAAGTCGTTTTGCGCGGCATCAAAACGCGCCACTCCCTCCACGGTGGTCAGCGGAAAATCGTAGTAGCCGAGCAGAACTCCATGGCACTCATGGGGATAGCTCTCCTCCCCGTGCTGCCACAGGTTCTCCAGCAGGCTATGTGGGATTCTCAGTGCCATGTTTCGCGCTCGCCTTTTCTCATCCCTTTTTACCACGTTGGCGGCCGCGTGGGCGGCCCAGGTGGTTGCTTTTTCACATAGTTGGAGGCGTCATGGGAACTCCCGCGGCGGCCCCGAGGCTCAAGGAAAAGCCAATGTTTGCCGAAGACAAAATAGACAAAGACCGCTACACTAAGCACTCCAGAGCGCTCCGGGGTGGGGCCTTCTGGCATGGTGCGACAATCGCGTAACGTCAAAATCAGTAAGGAGTTACATGCGATGGGCGACGACCGTTTTCCTCTTCCTGTTTCCATTATTGACGAAGAACACCGTGAAATTGAGCGCGCCGCCGTGGAATTGACCAACGCCATGGTGCTCGGTGTCTCGCAGGATTCCCTGATGATCTCCGCCGACGACCTGGTGAGAGTCACACGCCTGCACTTTGAGCACGAGGAAGCGATGCTGAAGCGCTTAGAGATTGCAGGACTTACGGGCCACGCCAAGGGGCACAAGGCGATTCTGGAAATGCTGCGCATGGTGAGGAAGAAGCTGGCGCGGCGTGAGATGGCAGCGGCCTTCCACCATTTGCGGGAGTATCGCACCATGCTGCAACAGCATCTGGAAAACGAGGACGAACACTACCGCGCTCCGTTGAATCAGCTGGCCGCCGAACATGGAGCCGCACCGCTGCCGCCACGCATCCGCCGCCTGGGACAGTAACGCGCCGCACAATGAGCTTGCAGGGAAAACCTTCGCCGAAGAGGCGGAGGTTTTTTGTTGGGCGGAGGAGTACCCACCCTAGCTCTGCCTGATTGAGAGATTCCCCCCAAGAACGAAACAACCTGCTCTCGACTTGCGATGGGTGGATAGTTGCCCTGCTTTATTCAACAATCCTCAAATGTAAAATACACGGCATGGATGGTTGGAGAGGCATTTCGAAATAGGTCACAATTGGTCTGGAGGTGACCAATGCGCAAGCTGCTAGCACTCGGCGTTCTGTGTCCTTGGTTAGCTTTCGGAAGTGCACTTGCCCAGGTCTCGCAAGCCGCTTCGCAGGAACCAGTGCACTCCACTGTTACTGGACGTGTTCTCTGCGGGGATACCGGCCTTCCCGCCCGATTTGCTGTTGTTCAGCTTCTACCAGCAAGGAGCGTTCCGGAGCCTTTAGCCAGACCTCAGGATTTCGCCTCCGGATTGCAGAAAGCAATGGAGGGCCGCGCTGTCACCGCTCTCACTCGCATCGACGGGAGCTTTCGTTTAGAGAATGTAATGCCCGGCGTTTACTATGTCATACCGCAGCTTGCGGGATACCTCACTCCCCTCGCCGCCCAGTTCTCTCTTGAGGAACTCGCAAGTCTCGATGCCGAAGCTCGTCGCAAGATCGAGAGCAGCGTCGAGGAAATCGCTATCGAGCCCGGTCACACTCTGCACATCGACCTCAAACTGATTCGCGGCGGGGCCCTTTCTGGACAGATTACCTACGACGATGGCGCCCCGGCTGAAAACGTCATCACCCAGCTCTTTCTGCGTGAGAAGAACGGCACATGGAAGCCTGTAATGGTCAATCAATATCGCATCGGCATAGTTGCCGGCACCACCGACGACCAAGGCCGCTACCGCTACTCCGGTCTTCCCGCTGGAGAATATGGCGTCATGGCGACTCTGCCCACAACTCAGGTTTCAGTTCTCCCCGGTACCTCTGCCGCCGCCGTACAGGTTCACCTCAACGACGCGCTCCAGGTCTATTCCGGAAACGTCTACCGCCAGCGCGAAATGAAAGGTTATTCCCTCGGTCTCGGGGAGGACCAATCTGGAGCCGACATCATCTTCCCCGTCAGTTCGCTCTTTTCCCTCGCCGGTCACGTTGTTGCCGGTCGGGATCCTCATGCAGTCGCCACTGGAATCGTGGTTCTTCGCGACCCCGTTGACCACTCCGACCTCCGCACCGCCTTCCTTGCTCTCGATGGTGCGTTCTCGTTCAGCTACTTACCCTCCGGCAGCTATCTTCTTCACCTGGAAAGCGCAGCCGACCTGGATCCAGCCAGCAAGCCTTCTCCTGACTTCGCTGATCCGTTCGCGGCCAATGCCATGCGCCGTCACCTTCGCGAATATGCTCCCACCGACGTTACCATCATGATGGAGCAGGATGTGCCCGACTTCACTGTCATAGCTCCAGACCAATCCCCCAAGGGCGCATCTTCGGATTCTGCGCGTTAGCTTTCACTGGGGCTCCGCCTCCCGCATTTCCTGTTCATAAATCGCCAAGGCACTCACCCTCAACCCCAGAGTTGGAAAAGAGCCAACTTTGGGTCATCGACGGATGAATTGCTCCGAGCAACTTTGCTCATTGGAGGCTCAGCCGCGGACGTATACTCACGGTGAAATTTCTATGCGCGTATACGGAAGCGGTGTGAGATGAAGATAGACATCAAGAAGTTTCGGGTTCGTCCCGAAGAGAGCGTCAAGCTGGCCGACTACCCGACGGTGATGAAGCCGGTATGCAAGACGAAGGACGAGTATCAGAAGCTGTTGCAGGATCATGTTGAGAGGCTGAGCGATTTGCAGCGGCTTCATTACGCGTCCAGCCGCTATGCGCTGCTGCTGATTTTTCAAGGGATGGATTCGGCCGGGAAGGATGGCGCGATCCGGCACGTCATGTCCGGGATCAACCCGGAGGGCTGCGAGGTCTTCAGTTTCAAGCAGCCGAGCGTTGAGGAGTTGAGCCATGACTTCCTGTGGCGCACGGTGTGCAAGCTTCCCGAGCGAGGGCGCATCGGCATTTTCAACCGCTCCTACTACGAAGAGGTGCTGGTGGTGCGGGTGCATCCCAAAATGCTGATCAGCGAAGGACTGGGCGAGGCTATGCGCGACCCGAAGACTTTGTGGGCCAACCGGTGCCACTCCATTGTTGACATGGAAAGGCACCTTTATAACTGCGGAACGCGGGTGGTGAAGATCTTTCTGCACATGTCGAAAGAGGAGCAGAGAAAGCGCTTCCTGGAGCGCATTGATCACGCCGAAAAAAACTGGAAGTTCAGTCTGGCGGACATTCATGAAAGGAAATACTGGAAGCGCTACATGGATGCGTATGAATACTGCCTGGGCGCCACCAGCACGCAGATTGCACCTTGGTACGTTGTGCCCGCCGACGACAAGAAGAGCGCTCGGCTGATCGTCAGCCAGATTGTGCTGGAAGAGTTGGAGAGCCTGCATCTGGCTTATCCCAAGACGACCGCACGGCGGCAGGCGGAGCTGCAGTTGATTCGCAAGCAACTGACAAAGTGAAGTCTCGCGCCGGCGGCGGGGCAGAAAGAGCCCCACACAAGCCTCAGGAAAACTTGTATGGGGCGCTGGAGCGGAAGCAGGGTAACGCGAGCTCTGAGGCGACTCTGTCGAAAACCACTCCGGAGGAAGCCGCCGCTTCGCCGGAGCAACATTCTCCGATGGGGAACATTGATTAAGCAGGGCGGAGGCTACGGAGTGGACGAGAAATCTGATTCCAGGCTGCGACTTCCAGAATAAAACCAGAGAAGAACGTTTCGACCGGAACTACTGAGGCTGGACGGTGGTGCTGGTCGTCGTGCTCTGCTGCGTCGTGCTGACAGGAGCGGGATCAGGGGTGGTGGTGGTCGTGGTCTGGTGTTCCTTCACCTTCTCGTGGTGATGCTTGTACTTGGTCCTGGTCTCCGTGGTCTGGGTGGTCGCGGTGGGCGGCGGAACGTCCTGCTGCGAAGTGGTGGTGGTGCTTGTGGTCTGCGCCGCGCTCTGCGCCATACCGGGCAGAGACAAAGCGAGAACCAGGGCCGATCCTAGAACCGTGGCAAACAGCTTTTTGAAGGTCATGTAACTCTCCTTTGTAACAACTATCTGAGAGTAGGGTAGTGCTTTCCAGGCGCACAGTCTGAGCTATGCGGCTCACGGCGGGGATGCGGAGAACGATGCGCGGATTGGCGACGGGGTAGGAGTAGGGCCGACGAAGCAAAGCCGGATACGTCAGGCGACAGGGCGCGATAGAGCTGCCGGCAGCACTCCACCGCTTCGTACAGCTTCGGGGAATGGACGCATCGCGGCAGGGTGGGGCGCCCGAAATCTTTGTACCGGGTCGGGCGATCTCAGCCGCGCATCACCGCCAGGCCCTGCGCAAGGTCGGCGATCAGGTCGGCGGTACTCTCCAGGCCGATGTTCAAGCGCACGATGCGGTCGCCGTAATTGGTGCGGCTGCGCACATGGCTCATGTCATAGGCCACGGCCAGGCTGGCCACTCCTCCCCAGCTATAACCGATCTGGAACAACGACAGCGCGTCCACGAAGGCGCGGACTTGCTGGCCGCTGAACTCCGGAGCCAGAACCAGCGAAAAGAGTCCGGAGGAACCGGAGAAGTCGCGCAGCCACAGGTCGTGACCGGGGCAGGAGTCGAGCGCGGGGTGCAGAACCGTCTGCACCTCTGGACGCGCGGCCAACCAGCGCGCGATCTCCAACGCCGACTGTTCGACATGCCTGAGCCGCACCGCCAGCGTGGTGAGGCCACGCAGAGCAAGGCTGCAATCGTCAGGCGAGACCGCCAGCCCGAAGCGCGCACGTACCTCGCCGAGTTTGTCGAGGTGGGCGTGGCCGCGCACGGTCACCGAGCCCAAGAGC
>Ga0182012_10007921_pt1 | contig 10551 bp, 6 predicted proteins | sample 612S2SmetaG_FD_120486 | JGI IMG/M metagenome (GOLD analysis project Ga0182012, IMG submission 120486) | Permafrost microbial communities from Stordalen Mire, Sweden - 612S2S metaG | ecosystem: Environmental > Terrestrial > Soil > Wetlands > Permafrost | place: Sweden: Stordalen | collected...
AAAGCGCCTGGCTGGAGGCAGGGAAGATACCTGAGCTAGGGAGTCAAGACGTTTTTTGCGGCTGTTTCCACAGGCAATGGGCGCTCACTCACGACATTTGCACAGCTTTGACCAGTGCGCCACCAGGGCGTTCTTCTTTTGGCCAATGCTAGCCAGGTGGATCTCCTCACGGTAGCGTTGGCAAACCTGAGCGCCATGCAGCAAGGCTCTCCAGTTGGGCGTGTCGGCCGATGTAGCGATCAAGCGTGCCGTTGATGGCGGGGTTTTTCACGTTCAGCAAGTGCCGCGGAGACAATCAGGAACTGGCTCAAAGCTAAGTTGTTCTTGTCAAGATCGCCCGCCGCCGGACCTACCATCCAAACCTCGCCCGCACAAAGTCAACGATCATTTGAAAGCGTAGAGATTTGGACTTTGAGCCGGCCCAGCAACATTATCTGCGCCAGAGGCTCAATTCATCCGTCCGATCATCTGCGCCTTCTGTCGAATCACTTCAGCATCTCACTACGTGTCCGGCTTACCGCCCTTTAATGCCTGTGTCTGGCGGCTGATTCCAGGAATTATAATTGGAGAGCTAGCCGGGCAACTTGAGGCTGGCATACTACGTGAAGAAAACCGGTTTGCACCCGCTGGTGCCTCCAAAAATGGCGAAAAGCACAGTGAATTTTGATATCGTGCGCGACATCGGTCTCAGGCTGCCCGGAGTCCAGGAGAGTACAGCGTATGGAGCGCCGGCCTTGAAGGTTCAGGGACAACTCTTAGCCTGCATCCCATCTAATCGTTCGGCCGAACCGGATTCGCTCGTCGTTCGCGTAGATTCCGATGAGCGCACCGAGCTGCTGGCTGCGGCTCCAGATGTTTACTATGTCACGGACCATTACGTCGGCTACAGTGCCGTGCTCGTTCGCTTGTCTCTCATCACTCCCGACACGCTGCGAGACTTGCTCGGAATGGCACACAAGTTTGTCACCCGCAAAGCCTCGCCCCGGGTATCGGCGCGGAAGCGCTCCTAATCGAGCACGCATTTCCGCGCTTGAGCGCACGTAAGATTGGCCGCGTAGTCGCCAAGGGTTAGATCTACACATCGCCGTTACACACGGACTATTCGAGCCGAGAGTAAGATCTATGGTTGGCGCGTTTGCCTCCCCAGTATTGGGTTAAGCGCTGCCAACTTTCGTGAAGCACGACGCGCAAAACTGTTCAGACCTTGCATGTCGTTTGATAAACCGGAAGTCATTCCTGCAAGCGCGGTAGGTTTCGTTCAGCGGCGAAACAGACTGCCTGCAAACGCTGTCGTTTCTGCGCCCACCTGACCCTAGCTTAGCTAGCCGATTTACTCCCAAGGTGATCGAAGTCTATCGACTCCCTCGCATAGTTTCTCGTACCAGCCGTCCTCCATATTTCTGAATTCTGAGGGCTTCACTAATGCATCTGCTTTCCCAAAGGGCAGCTCTGTCAAACTCTGTGAACCGCCGTGACTTGGCAACTGTCTCCTGTCCATTGCCGCTGCGTCGTCGCGTCGAAGCTCCGTAGTCAGCGGTTAGAACCGGGCACATGTTTCCTACTGAATCCGGTTGTTTTCGAGTAACTTAGGAGGTCTTAGAAAAATTCCGCGGGTTTAGCCGTCCCTTTTCACTTCTGTGATGCAGCGTGGGCAATGATCACAATCTGTTTGGCAATATCTTCGGGCGAAAGAATAAAATCGATGCAACCGCTGGCGATCGCGCTCTCCGGCATATCCGATTGTCCCGCCGTCTCGGGCTTCTGCGCAATCGTGATGCCACCTACTTCTTTTATCCCGCAAAGAGCTGCGGCCCCATCACCGTCAAAACCCGAGACGATGACCGCGATCAGCCTGCCGTCCCAGTTATGTGTAAGGGAGCGCAAGAAAACAGTAATTACATCGGGCCATCCCCTGGGCTTGGAGATCGGCTCCAGGAGGAACTCCCCCTCGCGAACGTGCAAGTCACGCTGCGGCGGGATGATGAATACACGGTTGGGTTGGATCAGCAGACTTGCCGTGATCAGTTCCACCGGCATCTTTGTGTAGTTCGGGAGAATTTCGTGGAGGTGGGTAGCTACCGTCCGAAGGTGATTAACAATGACGATCGCAGCACCCATATCGGCAGGCAGATGGCGAAGTAAACGAATGTATGCGTCGAGGCCGCCGGCCGAACCGCCTATGCAAACTACTGGGAAATTCCTTGCGGGCTTTGCAGATTCCATATTCATTCCCAGTACGCAAGTCAATCCGACCGGCCAAGGGTCACAGAGATCGTTATGATATCCCCAGCTTCTTCATCATGACGATCAGGGTCGTGCGTGGTAACCCAAGGCGGTTGGCGGCGACACTGATTGAGCCACCGGCCTCCTTGACAATGCGCACAATGTGCTGCCGCTCCATATGCGCGAGCGTAGCATCAACGCCGACCGTCGCCGCGTCGGCCTGCAACTCAGTCACGGGCCCGCGAAGCGTTGATCCTGGCGATAGGATCACGGACCGCTCGATGAAGTTCTCCAGTTCGCGTACATTGCCCGGCCACGACCACCTAACGAGGTCTTCCATCGTCTCCAGCGGGATGCTGTCAATGGTCCGATTCATTTTCGCTGCGTACTTCTTCATGAAGTGCCGAACGAGCGCGGGTATGTCTTCCGGGCGATCGCGCAGCGGCGGCGTCGTGATCGGAAAGACTTTCAGGCGATAGTAGAGATCGCTGCGGAAGAGTTTATCGCGCATCATCTGCGTGAGGTTCCGGTTGGTTGCCGCCACCAGGCGGACATTGATGAGAATGGTTCTTGTGCCGCCCAACCGCTCAAAGGATTTTTCCTGCAAGGCGCGAAGTAATTTCGGCTGCAGATCCAGGGGAATGTCTCCGACCTCGTCCAGAAACAGAGTTCCCTGGTTGGCCATCTCAAAGCGGCCGATTTTTTGAGACAAAGCGCCGGTGAACGCTCCTTTTTCGTAGCCGAAGAGCTCGCTTTCCAGCAGACCGCTTGGAATGGCCGCACAGTTCAGCGTGACAAAAGGGCGATCTTTGCGCGCACTCATTCGGTGGATGGCGCGCGCCACCAGTTCTTTTCCGGTGCCTGTTTCGCCCAGGATCAACACCGTGGCGTCGGTCGGGGCGACGACTCCGATCTTTCGCGTCACGGCCTTCATAGCCGCGCTGGCACCGATAATCTCCCCTTGTGGCTCAAGTGCCTCGTCATCGCCCTTCGCGCTCTCGAGCCTCTCCCTCTCACGAAGGTCCGTGAGGAACGCAACCCAGCGGAACGGCATCAGGCTCAGGATGGCGGTGGTCACCAAAACCGGGACGGTTGTTCCGTCTTTGCGGATCAACTCTTTTCTGACCGGGGCGGAGACGCCGAAGCGCAAGGCCTCTTCATGCGCGAGTTCGTCTAAAGCCGCGTATTTCTTTGGTGTGAGAGTCGACCACTGGATCTTACCGGCCAGCAGTTCCGCACGGCTGTGGCCGACGAGTTCGAGAAACGCGTCATTGGCCTCTGGAATGCAATCAAACTCTCCCGAAACGACGCCGGCGATGGCCGATTCGGCGGGTGCAGCGGGCCCTGCAGCCACGCCACGGCGCATCTGTTCCTGCCTTTGCCGCCGGTCGCTCAAGTCACGTACTACCACGGCGAAGCCCTGCACATTTCCGTTCTCGCCGTGCATTGGCGCTGCCATCATGCTTGCCCAGAAGCGCGCTCCATCTTTTCTCAGCTGCCAGCCTTCAGCAATGAAACGGCCTTCTTGAATGCTTCTACTGAATTCTTCTTGTTCGTCCCTGCCGGATTTGCCGTAACCAAGAATCGACATAGGCCGGCCGACCGTTTCGTCATTCTTGTACTGGTAAATGATTTCCGCACCTGGGTACCATACGGCAATTCGTAAGTCCGCAGCCAGCAGGAAAAGCGCGCAGTCCGCTCGATTGCCTTCTGTGACCGGAATGGTCCCAAGAGGCCGGAACGCGGTCACGCGCATCAGTGCCTCAAGTGCCTTCATGCCGTTTTCCTTGAGCGAATACTGGCGCTGAGCTGTAATGGAGTTCACTGACATTTCCTCATCTTGCCTCGCTCATCCGGAACAGGGATCGCCCGGAAACCCCGCCATGTATCCCGAACAAGGGGAATCTGAGAATGCCGATGCGCAATGATAACACCTCGCTGCGCGCACGCCCGCGTGGTTTGGTCCTTGAAGTGCCATCAGGGCTCTATAATCAAGTTTCGCAGAAAACCCGATTTTTGGATCGCATCACTCGGCTCGGAACCGCCATTGCAAAGGCAACCTGAGAATCGCTTTAAAGGAACTCCTAAGGACTAAATCATGGCAGAAGCAGAGACTGGCGCGAACGCGCCGGAAAAGTCGTTGAATCCAGAGACTGTCGAGCCCGCGTCCGAGCCACAGAGCCCACCGTTCCCGGTTGTCGGAATCGGTGCGTCCGCGGGAGGCATCTCGGCGTTCGAGGCCTTCTTCTCCACCATGCCCGCCGAGAGCGATTCTGGCATGGCTTTTGTCCTGGTTCAGCACCTTGCCAGGGACCACAAGAGCATCTTGGCCGAGTTGATTCGGCGCTACACCCAGATGCAGGTTTTTGAGGTGGAAGACGGCATGGTCATCAAGCCGAACTGCGCATATATTATCCCTCCCAATCGCGATATGCAGCTTTCCAATGGCGCGTTGCACCTGCTGGAACCCAGTTTGGCCCGCGGCATCCGGCTCCCTATCGATTTTTTCTTCCGTTCCCTGGCCCAAGACCAGCGCGAACGAGCCATCTGCATTGTGCTCTCGGGCACCGGTAGCGATGGCAGCCTGGGCATCAGGGCGGTGAAGGGCGAGGGCGGCATGGTGATGGTGCAAACACCCGAATCCACTGAGTATGACGGCATGCCCCGCAGCGCTATCGCTACTGGGATGGTGGATTTCGTGTTGCCTCCAAACGAAATGCCAGCCCAACTCCTGGCCTATGCCAGCCATGCGTTTGTGGCTTCCGCCTCTTCGACGTCTCCTCATCCGGCGGGTGCGCTGGAGAAAATATTTCTCCTGCTCCGCTCCCAGACGGGCCATGACTTTTCCCAATACAAACGCAGCACCATCATGCGCCGCATCGAGAGACGTATGGCCGTCCATCAGGTTGATCGGCTGGACGACTATCTTCGTTATCTGCAACTCACGAAGGCCGAAGTGGACGCATTGTTCAAGGACCTCCTGATTGGCGTGACCAATTTCTTCCGCGATTCCGAGGTTTTCGACACTCTTCGAACACAGATCATTCCAAAGCTTTTCGCCGGCAAGGTCGCCAACAGCGCCATTCGCGTCTGGGTGCCGGGCTGTTCCACCGGTGAGGAAGCCTATTCCATCGCGATGCTCCTGCGCGAACATATGGAACAGCAGAAGGAGAGCTTCAAGGTGCAGGTTTTCGCCACTGATATCGACCGTGAAGCGATCGAACAGGCCCGAGTCGGCAGTTACCCATCCAGTATCATCTCAGACGTTTCACCGGAGCGCTTGGCCTACTTTTTCGAGCAGGAAAATCCCGACGGCACTACCTACCGCATCCATAAGATCGTCCGCGACATGCTCATTTTTTCCGAGCACGATATCGTCAAAGACCCGCCATTCTCGAAACTCGATCTGATTAGTTGCCGCAATCTCCTTATTTATATGGGTCCGGATCTGCAAAAGAGGCTCATGCCGCTGTTCCATTACGCCTTGAATCCGGACGGTATTCTTCTGCTGGGTTCGTCCGAGAGTATAGGAGATTTCGCGAACCTATTTACAGCGATTGATCGCAAAGCGAAAATCTATCAACGCAAGACGGAGAATGCAGCGGGCCATCGTGTGAGCATCACTGGGTTATTTCCGCGCCTGCAGGGAACCGAGCTCGCACCGCGTGCGGTTAGCGTCGCGTCTAGGGACCAAAAACTTCCTTTGTCCGAGATCGCCACGGAGACCCTGATCGCACACTACGCCCCCGTGGGAGCGCTAGTCACCGAGCGCGGTGACATCCTCTACTTGTTGGGCCGAACCGGCGAGTACCTGGAACCGTCCCCGGGTGAGGCCAGTATGAATATCTTCAAGATGGCTCGCGAAGGGTTGCGCGGCGATTTGACCATCGCTCTGCACCGGGCTGCGTTGCTCGGCATCACGACCCGCCACGCCGGCTTGCGCGTTAAAAACAACGGCAACGCCGCTGCCTGCGATCTTACAGTGATTCCTGTACCTGCGGACGCGGAACGGTCCATACCGGATGGCCTATTTCTGGTGATCATCGAGGAGCGCCTGCCATCGGCTCCCCGGCCCTCCACCGAAAACGCCGTGGACGCCGCCGAAGGCGCTGCATCGGCCAGTCTGGATCTCAACGAGTACCTTATCAATCTTAAGCAGCAGTTGCGGGCGAAAGATGAACACCTGCAAACCGTGATCGAAGAACTGGAGAGTTCCAACGAAGAGCTCCGCTCCGCCCATGAGGAAATGCAGTCGGTCAATGAGGAGATGCAATCCACCAACGAGGAACTGGAGACATCCAAAGAAGAACTGCAATCGCTGAACGAGGAACTGGCCACTGTCAATAGTGAACTCAATGTCAAAGTTGCCGATTTGTCGCGTTCCAACAACGATATGAAAAATCTGTTGAGCGGCACGGGCATCGGCACCGTTTTCGTGGACCACCTCCTTCGCATTCTTCGCTTTACCCCAATCATCTCCCCGCTGATCAATCTGATCGAAACGGATGTGGGGCGTCCGCTCGACCAAATTCGCTCCAATCTGGTGGGTTATGACAACTTGGCAGTCGACCTGAAGGAAGTGTTAAGCAGCCTGATTCCGAAGGAACTGGAAGTGCAGACCCATACGGGTGCGTGGTACCTGATGCGCATTCGGCCCTATCGGACGCTGGAAAACGTCATTGAAGGTTGCGTGATCACGTTCACGGATTGCACCGCCATGAAAGAGGCGGAAGCGGCGTTGCGGGATTCCGAAGCGTTGCGCCGCCTGGCCGTGGTGCAACGCGATTCCCGCGATGCCATCCTAGTGCAGGACATGACAGGCCGGATCCTGGCTTGGAATCCCGGAGCCGAAAGGTTGTATGGCTGGAAGGAGGCGGACGCACTGGCAATGAATAGTCGCGACTTGATTCCGGAGAGCGAGCGCGAGCAATCCCTGGCAACCATCCGGCAGCATTGTCAGGACGGCGTCCTCACGCCGCTGCGCCAACAACGCGTAGGGAAAGATGGGCGAGTCGTGCCTGTATCACTCATTGTTTCGGGACTGGTGAATGGCGCCGGGGAAACATATGCGATCGCGACGACTGAAAGAGGGTTGGCTACCTGACCTTAGGTTTCCGGCCCGGAACTGTTCGCCCGTGCAGAAAAACCGGCATGCCCTCGGTACAACGCCGTTCCGACTCCCTGGCAAAGCGGAAATGGATGTACACCAAGCAACTTGGAATGCCTAAGATGATTGTCTCCCGTTGCCAATCCATGTCACTAAGCCGCAGGCGGGCTGTTTCTCAGCACGAACGCCATGCACCACGGGCATCGTTACAATAGCGTGATCGCGAATGGCTGATGATTGCCAGCGGTAACCGCCAAGATCTTCTGTACGTCGGCCCAAGCTGGAGCAAAAGGAAGAGACTCGTGCGGGAAGACACGTGGCGCCATAATCGAACCTGCGATTCCAGCCTGGACACCAATCGCGCTTCGGGGCACACCGAAAGAACGAGCGCAATGATGAAGCGTAAGTTGCACGGTTTCGTGTGCATAGTGATCTTCGTTCACCTTCTGCGCGAGTATTGAATTAACTTCCGAAACGGTGATCGGGTTTAATGGATCGGTCCTGCGACGCGAGACGATCCCGAAACTCACTAGCGGTATTGCAGCGTTGCTCAATCTTACCGGGAGACAGACCGCGCTCTTACCGCATAAAATCGCCAAAGTCTGCCATCATATGGTCGTAAACCTTGACGACGAGTCCGGCAATGTCAGGGCCATTAAGAAATGTCAGCCATAGCGAGTAACGCATGGGAATGCTCGAAAAGTTAGTCGAACATTGATTCGGACTCCTTTGGAAAAGTTTGGAAAACGTCTCCGGCTATATGCCCGTCTACGCCAAATCCGAGATTGACCTTGTAGTAAATTATGTGGCGCAACTGGCCCCTGCGCATCGGCTAAAGGACCTTGGAGAGTGCGAAGGCCACATAACGCGCTTGACCACATAAGATTAAAAAGCAGCTTCATCGCTCGGACGCAAGACGGCGTTCTCGGTCGCGAAGTTCTTATTAATCGATATGTCGGACAATTGGGTTCGGCAGGCTACTCGTGTGTAGTCGCCAAGCATTTAGGAATCGCCAACCAGTCACCTTTCAGATACACGTCATCCGAAAAGCGGCACGGCGAATAACGCCATCGAGTGTTCAATCCGCATCGCCGCACACCTCATCACGGCGTGCTTCTGGATGATCTTCGGCGACAGATCCGTACACGTCGCCAGGTATTCCAGGAATGGCTGGAAGCAGGCCACGAGTTTCTGCCCCGACGGCAGGGTCTTGTTCCCATCCACGAGCGCGGCGAATCGTTCAGGCCACGGCAGTAATGCTCCAGGTCGGCGGCCGGCGCAGGAGTGCGCGGTTTATGCTGGGAGTTCTCGCCGCCCTTCTTTGCCATGTTGTAACTCATCACGATTTTAAACCGTTGCCCAAATTTCCGGGGCTTGGTTTACCTGCATGCCCGCTTCAGTTCCGATCACAAAAGCGTTGAAATCACCGTGCGTCCGCGCAAACGTTCGGCGGCGGTCTAGGTCCTCAACAAGACACATAACAACCCGTAGTGGCCTGGCTGCAGGCGGGAAGATTCGTGAGTTAGTGAGTCAAGAGTTCTTTTGCGACCGTTTCCACAGCCACAGGGCGGTCACTTACGGCATTTGCACAGCTTTGGCCAGTGCGGCCACCAGGGCGCTTCTTCGTTTGGCCAAGCTGGTCAGGTAGATCTCCTCACGGTAGGGTTGGCGATCTTTCCAACAACGGTAAAGGATACGCATCCATTTGAACGCCAGGGAGCGCACCGCGGCGTGGTGTTTCTTGCCGCGGGCTTTCTGTTGCTGATAGTAGGCTTTGGCCCACTCGCATTGGGCAATCGAACAACCCGCCCATTCGTGAAATGTCTGGCGCAAAAACTTCGGACAGGCCCGTCGGAAATGTACCCATTCGGTGTTGCCGCTCGCTTCTTTGACGGGCGCGATACCGCTAAAGCAGTGCAGTTCGTTGGCCGAAGCATAGCGATAGCGCTGGGTTCCCAGGGCCGCCATCAGTCGGGGTGCCAGAGCCGCACCTGCTCCGGGAAAGGATTGGAAAATGTGCCAGTCCTCCTGTTTGGCCGCGAGCTCGGCGATATGTTTTTCCAGCTGCCGGATGGAGTCCCGCAGCACTGCGATCTGCCGCACCCAGGCCGCCACCAGGAAAGGAGCCGAATCCATCAGGGCGCGGTCGAAGGTGGCTGGAATGGCCTGCCGGATCTGGTTGAGGCGCTCTGGGATCTCCAAGCAATGGTGGGTGCGCAGAAACTTCTCTAGCTTTGCCGGCTTGGCCTTTTGGATCTCCTGCAAGCTCGGCCACTGTTCCAGCAGATCACCCACTACGGCCGAAGTCACCTCGTCAAACCACCCTAGGATCTGCGGAAAATACAACTTCAGCAGATCGGTGAGCCGGTTACTGAGTGCCGTGCGCTCGTCCACCAACTTGCGCCGATTCTCGACCAGAGTTTGCACTAATCGCATCTCGACCGTATCCGGATCCAGGCGTCGTAGTCGGCTCCGATGGGCGGTCAGAATCTCCAGCAACAGATCCGCGTCGACGGGATCGCTCTTGCTGCGCGATGGGTACCAAGCTTCGCGAAATTTGGCCAGCGTCGTGGGGTGGACCGGATACAGATGCACGTGCGCGTATTTACTCAGTATCACCGCCAAGGCCCCCCGTCGCTGTTCCAGCGCCACGGCCAACGGCCGGCCCGCGAAACGCAAATGCAACTCCATGATCCACACTTCCACCGCTTCCGGAGTGCTGTCCAGATTCCCTCGTTGGAGGGCTTGTTGCCCAGCCACTTTGAGACTCCAGTAGTGTTTTTGATCCGCCCAGTCGATCGCCACAAAAGCAGCGAACTCCGGTTCTGAATCTGCTTTGACGATTGGTTGTTCTGGTATTTGCTCCATGCCTTGCCTTTCTTAAGAGAATGTTCATCCCGGCAAGAGGGCCTTGTCTCCCCGAGAGCCTTATAGTAGTCTTCAGACATCGGGACGATACCTGAGAATTCGTCATGGAAACAAGGCTAAGCCCGCGGTTCGAGAATCTTCCCTAAAACGTCGAACGTTGGGGGCTCCTACTCGTAACCGCGGGTTTCCGCCGGTTGAAAACTACACTACCCGACATCGCGCCCGTCGGCGCAACACCGGACAGGAAGGTCACGCCTTTTGCTGAGGTAAGAGTTTTCCACAGCCCGGCGCCGCCGACTACTGTGGAAAACCCTTTCTTGATCCTCGTCCCTTCGGATCAACTATAAGGGGCT
>Ga0182012_10007922_pt1 | contig 10550 bp, 9 predicted proteins | sample 612S2SmetaG_FD_120486 | JGI IMG/M metagenome (GOLD analysis project Ga0182012, IMG submission 120486) | Permafrost microbial communities from Stordalen Mire, Sweden - 612S2S metaG | ecosystem: Environmental > Terrestrial > Soil > Wetlands > Permafrost | place: Sweden: Stordalen | collected...
CCACTGGGTGCGCGACCGTCGAGCCTTCACCTTGGAGGAGGCCGTGCGCATGATCACCCTGGCGCCGGCGCGTGCCTGGGGCTTCCACGACCGTGGTCTCCTCCGCGAAGGCCTGGTGGCCGACGTCAATGTCTTCGACCCCGACCTGGTCGCCCCCGCCATGCCGACGGTGGTCCACGACCTGCCCGCCGGCGAGAAGCGGATCGAACAGAAGTCCGTCGGTTTCCTGGCCACGATGGTGGGTGGCCAGGTCATCATCGAGAACGGGGTGCCGACCGGCGCACGGCCGGGCCGCCTGATCCGGGGCCCACTGGCGCAGTGGCCCGGCTGAGTCAGCCGGCGCGCAGGACCAGGCCCTGGGAGTTGAAGAAGAATCCGCCCGCGGTCACCAGTGCCGTCTTGGCCCCCGGCACCTGCCGGTCCTCCGCCTCGCCGCGCAGCTGGCGCACCGCCTCGCGCACGTAGCCGGACCCCCGCGTCGCGCCCTCGGCCAGGGCGCCCCCGTGGGGATTCACGGGAATTCGCCCGTTGATCAGCACGCGGTTGGTTGCCTCGTCCCAGTGCGCGCGGAGGAAGTCGCCCGCCTCACCCGGCCCGCACCACCCGAGGTTCTCGATCCAGCCCAGGGTGATGATGGTGAAGCCGTCATACGGCAAGAAGACGTCGACGTCGTCCAGCCACAGGTCGCTCTTGGCCTTGAGGTTCTTGGCCACCACGTGCTGGCCGTGATGTCCGAGGTCCGCCAGCTGGTCCTCGGCGGGACACGGGGCGGTGCCCGTGGTCGCTGCATGGACGAGTACGGGCGGCCGGGCGAGGCTCCGGGAGCGCTCGGCCGTGGTCACGACGAAGGCGTCGGCGCCGTCGGTCGGGATGTCCATGTCGAGCATGCAGAACGGCTCGCGGATCATGCGGGCGCCCAGATACTCCTCCATGGTGATCGGTGTGCGCAGCGTGGCCAACGGGTTCTTGGTCCCGTTGCGGCGGGCGTTCACCGTCACCAACCCGAAGTCCTCGCGGGTCCCTCGGTACTCGTAGAGGTACCGGCTCGCCCAGGCGGTGTAGGCCACTGCCATGCTCATCGACTCGGGGATGGTGGCGACTCCCGTCGAGAAATGACGCCGGAACGGGTCCTCATTGGCGCTGCGCGAATTCCACGGCAGTCGCAGGACCGGGTTGTAGACCAAGACGGTGTCGGCCGAACCCGAGAACACCGCGTTGATGGCGTCGATCAGGGCGAACATGACCACCGAGGTGGACCGGGGGTAGTGGGTGACCTCGGTGAGGCCGAGCATGGCCGCCAGCAGCTGGGGCGGCGGCGCCCCCGGCTCTCCGGTCGACACGACGCCGTCGATGTCTCGTGCGGTCAAGCCCGCATCGAGAATCGCGGCTGTCGCCGCTTCGGTGGCCAGTGCCGCCGAAGTCCGTGTTCCGTGGCGGTCGAAGCCGGTCGAGCCGACGCCGACGATGGCCACCTGGTCCTTGACCGGATTGCGTGCCATGGCGTCGATCATCCCTTCCGGGCGGCGGTGGCGGTGGCGGTGTTGCGTGCCGCTTCGAACACGGGGAACGGCGCACCCGCACGCTCTATCCACGTCAATGCCACCGGCAGCCCGATGCGGATCTCTTCGGGGGGGCAGTTGACCACAGTCGATGTGAAGCGGAGCCCCTCTTGCTCCGCCAACTCCACCGTCACCACCGGGTACGGCCCCTGGGCGTAGTCGACCCCGGGCGCCGGGGGTCCCTGGTGCAGGCGGATCAGCAGGTGTACCGTCCCGCGCCCGCACACCTCGGTGGGAACGACCTCTCTCGACCAGCAGCGCGGGCACAGAGGTGCCGGAGGATGGTGCCAATGCCCGCAGGCGGCGCAGCGGTTGAGGAGCAGCTGCCGGCGCAGCCAACCCTTGTAGAACTCCTTGTTGTCCCGATCGATGGTCGTCGTCGGGTAGCGGGCGAGTACCTCGGCGTCGCTGACTCCTTCAGCGCCCGGCCCAGCGTCAGTCGGCCCAGCGTCCGTCGGCCCCGCGTCCGTCGGCCCAGCGTCAGTCGGCATGCGTTCCCTTCGATCTGGTGGGGCCGTCATTCGTCGTCCTCATCCGGTCAACGTGGCGGGCAAGCCGCCCTGGAGCGGATCGATCCCGATGCGGGTCAGGACCAGGTGCGCGATCCGCCATCGGCCTCCCTGGCGGGCGTACGTCTCGTGGTAGTGCCCGTAGCCGACGAATCCGACCGGCGGCCCGTCGCCGGGATAGAGAAGGTAGTCCCGCATGGCCCAGATGCCGGTGGCCGAGTCCTGCCCGGTGATGGTGATCTCGGGCATGAAACCGTGGTGCACGGTGCGGACGCCGCTCAGGAATCCCTTCATGGCGTCGGTGAACGCCTCGGGTCCATCGAAGGGGAAGCCGTCTGCCTCGACGTGCACGTCGTGCATGAAGACGTCGGCCAGACCAGCCCAGTCCTTGAGGTCGAGGTTCCTGAAGTACCGGGCTTTGAGCTGCTTGATCTCCTCGATGTCGACCAGCCGCGCCAGATCTGCGTCCATGCATCCCCCCTTCCCCATCGGTACCGTGACGGGCCCCAGCTCCGCGAGCCCCCGACATATTGGCACCTGCCCCGGACCTATGCTCGAGCCGGCGCCAATTCCCGGGGGGTGGGCAGATGCAGGCATCGACGGCCGCAACCAGCGGTGTCATAGGGATGGAGGGCATCAAGGTCGTCGACGCCGACACCCATCTCACCGAGCCGCATGACTTGTGGACGTCGCGTGCACCCCGCCAGTTCGCAGACCGTGTTCGCGGATGCGCACCCGGGAGCGTCAGCCGTGACGCCCCGGCTCGAGGTGATGGACGCACTGGGGATCTGGGCGCAGATCGTCTACCCGAACGTGGTCGGCTTCGGGGGGCAACGCCTGGCCCAACGGCGCGATCCCGAGAGCGCCAATCTGTCGGTGCGCATCTGGAACGACGCCATGGCTGAGATCCAGTGCGAGTCCGGCCAGCGGCTCTTTCCGATGGGCCTCTTGCCCTGGTGGGATATCGAGGCCACCGTGGCCGAGGTTCAGCGCATCAAGGGGTTGGGCCTCAAGGGCGTCAACACCAATGCCGACCCGCAGAACGAGGGACTCCCGGATCTCGGCGAGGCCCACTGGGACCCGTTGTGGGCGGAACTGGCCGACCTGGGCCTCCCGCTGAACTTCCACATCGGTGCGAGCGTGGCGCAGTCGACCTACTTCGGCACGACGCCGTGGCCGTCGCACAGTAATGACGAGAAGTTGGCCCTCGGGTCGGCCATGATGTACCTCGGCAACGCCAGGGTGATCGGCAACCTCGTGTATGCCGGCGTGCTGGAACGGTTCCCGACGCTCGAGGTGGTTTCGGTGGAGAGCGGTGTGGGGTGGATCCCCTTCGTGCTCGAAGCGCTCGACTACCAGATGCAGGAGACCTCGCCGGGGACGATGGACCGACTCTCACTGAAGCCGTCCGAGTACTTCCGCCGCCAGATGTACGCCTGCTTCTGGTTCGAGGAGCGGTCGATCGTGTCGACGATCGAGTCGGTGGGGATCGACAACTGCATGTTCGAGACCGATTTCCCGCACCCGACCTGTCTGTACCCGGACCCTCTGGAGCGGGTGTCGGTCACGCTCGCCGGTGTCGACGCCGCGTTCCGCGCCAAGGTCCTGAGCAAGAACGCTGCGCGCGTGTACTCCCTGCCCCTGTAACGGCCGGGCTCAGCTGGTGATGCCGAAACGTTCGAGCCCGAAGGCCCGGATGGCGTTCCCGCGGGTGAGCTTGTAGATCTCCTCGTCGTTCAACCCGGCTTGTCGGCAGATCTTCGCGAGCACTTCCTTGGACTCGGGGAAGGTCGAGTCGGCATGGGGGTAGTCGGTCTCGAAGCAGATCTGGTCCATGCCGATGACGTCGCGGTTCCGTAGCCCGGTGGCATCGTCGAATATGCAGCCGTAGACCCGGCCGGGGATGTAGCTCGACGGTGGATTGGGAAGCCAGCTCCCGAAGTTGTTGTTGTCCCGCTCCTCCCAGAGTTTGTCGGCGCGCTCGAGAATGTACGGCATCCATCCGACCTGGCCCTCGGAGTAGGCCAACGTCAAGTGGGGGTACTTCTCGAGGGTGCCTGAGAACACGTAGTCGAGCAGCGAGCCCATGGCATTCTGGAAGGTCAGCGTCGAGGAGATGATGAACGGAGCATCGGGCGACGTGCTGGGCATGCGCGACGACGAGCCGATGTGCATGCACAGCACCGTCTGCGTCTCCTCGCAGGCGCGGAACACGGGCGCCCAATGGTTGTCGCGATCGTGGACCGAAGGGAGCCCCAACGGGGTGGGATTCTCCGGAAAAGTGATGGCGAAGCTTCCCTTGCCGGCGCAACGGTGGATTTCCGCCGCGGCCAACTCGGCATCCCACAACGGCACCAAGGTCAGTGGGATGAGCGTGCCGGCGCCCTCGCCGGCGGACCACACGTCGATCATCCAGTCGTTGTAGGCCTGCACGCACAGGAGGCCGAGATCCTTGTCCTCGCCCTCCAAGAAGGTCTGCCCGCAGAAGCGGGGGAGCGTGTTCGGGAAGTTGATGGCCGCCTCCACGTGGTTGGCGGCCATGTCGGCCAGCCGCGCCGCCTGGTCCCACGTCCCCTTGCGAATGTCGTCGAAAGTCGTCAGGCCGAACCCGAGCTCATCGAAGCCGACAGCGGCAGACACCATCATGAGAGGGGAGACCAAGCCGTCGTAGTGCCATACGTCGCACCACTCACCGTCGACGTCCTCCGACCAGCGCAACCCTGACCCGGCGCCACCCTCGGCGCCCCCCAGCATCTTTATCTTCTGGCGCTCGATGCGCGGCCCCCGGTCCTGGTAACGGGCCGGCAGCCGCGAGGACCACAGGTCCGGGGGCTCAACGACGTGATCGTCGACCGAGATGATCAACGGTGGCTCTGTCATGGTCTTCCCTCACGTTCCCCGACGTCGTGGCCGGTGCTTCTCCATGGCGTGCACCGGAGTTGAGCAGCGGAATCACATGGTAGCGGTGGCCCGGAACGGGCGCTGATCCCGCCACGCCCGTTCGTTCGTTCCTGCGTGCGCCCGCCGCCGGCCGCCACACCGCCCGCCGCCACACCGCTGGAGTCGTGCCGGTGCCGGCCAGGGCCACTGCGGTGAGGCCGCCCACTGCGGTGTGGCCCACTGCGGTGAGGCCCACCGCGATGAGGCCGCTGCGATCAGGCCAACTGACTGAAAGGAATGTCCTTGTCGACCCGGAGCTCCCCCGGCATCCCGAGCACACGTTCGGCGAGGGAATTGCGCTGGATGTTGTCGGTGCCGCCGCCGATTTTGGTCTGCCACTGGTTGAGAAAGGTGCGCTCCCACATCCCGTTGTCGATCGCGCTCCCATCCGCCAGCATGCCATGCGCTCCGGACAGCTCCATGACGAGTTCCCCGGTGAGGCTGGCGTGCTGAGAAATGAAAAGCTTCGTCGTCGAGGCCTCAGGGCCCGGCATGCGCCCGTGGGAGAGCGCGGTCTGCACGCGATAGTTCATGAAGCGCAGCAGCTCGGTACGGGTGTAGAAGGCCGCAATCTGCTGGCGGATCACCGGGTCCTGGCTCCTGCCCATCCGGCGGGCGAGATCCGCAACCTGGGTGACGGTGATTTGGCCCCCGCCCCCGCCGATGAGGGCGCGCTCGTTGCTCATGGTGGTGTGGGTGACAGCCCACCCGCCGTCGACCGTGCCGACCACGTTCTCGACCGGGATCACGACATCGGTGAGGAACTCTTCGTTGAAGTGCGCATCCCCTGTTATCTGCCGGAGAGGCCTGATCTCTATGCCGGGCGTGCGCATATCGACCAGGAAGTACGTAATGCCCTTGTGCTTCGGCACGTCGGGGTTCGTGCGCGCCACGAGGATGCCCCAGTCGCTGTACTGCGCCCCCGAGGTCCACACCTTCTGGCCGTTCACCACGAACACGTCGCCGTCGCGCCGCGCCCTTGTTTTGAGACCGGCCAGGTCCGAGCCGGCATCAGGCTCGGAGAACAGTTGGCACCACACCTCTTCGCCGCGGAGCATGGCCGGCAGGAAGCGTTGCTTTTGTGCCTCGGTTCCGTGTGCGATGAGCGTGGGCCCGCACATTCCGATCCCGACGGCGAACACACCGGCGGACACGTCGTACTTCGCCGCTTCCTGGGTGAAGATGGCCTGGTGCCAGGCGCTGTCGCCCCGGCCGCCGTATTCGACGGGCCAGGTGATGGCGCCCCACCCGCCCTCGTACAGGGTGTGCTGCCATTCCCGGCAGCGCTTGGGGTAATCCGGGTCCATGGTCTGGCGCGACCAGTCGCCCGCACCGGTGCGCAGCGAGGCATGGTCCGCCAACCAACTTGCCACTTCCCGCCGGAACGCCGCGTCCTGCTCGCTGTCCTCGAAATCCATCTCGTTTCCTCCCAGTTGCAGATTCGAAGCGCGTGCACACTGACGGGGTCTTCCCGCGAGGCGCACACGGTGTCGTGCCCGTACTCCATTGTGGCGCGGATCGATTACGGCTCAGTTGCAACGTGAACCGCTGGTTCACCCCTTTTTCTCGAGCAATGGGAGTGTAGAAGACGCGCACCGACCGTTTTCACTCAAAGTTCAGGCGTTTGTCATACGACGTTCGGCCTCCATTCATTTGCGATTGTTACGGTCTCATTAACTCACGCGGCTGGCGAACCACCTCGAACGACTGGAGAACCGCATGCTGCAGTCAGGAAACCATGGCTGACGAGGGCGCAACAGCTCCGAATTCTCCGAACCTCGTGGAGACGCAGAACCTCGTGGAGACGCCGAGGGCTCCTCGGATCGATCCCGCACTCGAAGCACTCGATCCCGACCGCGGCCGACCTGACGAGGTCGTCAACTCGGAGAACCTCTCCCTCAGTTTCGGGGCCAAAAAGGTCATTTCCGAAGTGGACATCTCCTTCCGCCGTGGGACGATCACCGCACTGATCGGACCGACCGGATCGGGGAAGTCAACCTTCATCCGAACGATCAACCGGATGAATGACAGGGTTGCGGGTTTCCGGCACGAAGGCGACATCACCTTCGACGACCACAGCATCTGGTCGCCCCACCACGACTTGTTGGACCTCCGGCGACGCATAGGGATGCTCTTCCAGAGGCCGAACCCGTTTCCAATGTCGATCCGCGACAACGTGGTCGCCGGCGTCAAGGCCCACCGGATCGCCAAGGGTAAGCAACTCGACGTCGTGGCGGAGCAGAGGCTGCGTGAAGTCGGATTGTGGGAAGCCGTGAAGGATCGGCTCGGCGACTCACCATTCCGTCTTTCCGGCGGGCAGCAGCAGTTGCTGTGCCTGGCGCGCGCGCTAGCCGTAGGCCCCGAGGTGCTGCTCCTCGACGAGCCCACCTCGGCGCTGGACCCCATTTCGACGGAGTACATCGAGGCGCTCCTCGCCACCTTGGTGCCTGCCCTCACGCTGATCATCGTGACGCACAACCTGGCACAGGCGCGCCGGGTCTCCGACTTCACGATGTTCTTCTATGACGGCGTCCTGGTCGAGCACGGCGCCACGACGCAGATTTTCGAGCACCCCCAAAAGGCCGACACGCAGCGGTACGTCAGCGGTCGCATCGGCTGACTCGGGTTCGCGCCCTCGCAGATTGCGTGCGGCTGGTTTGCAATGGATCGCAACAACACAAGGAGGAATCCTGATATGACCATGTCCCGAATCAAGCGTCTCGTACCGGCGTGCCTGCTGGCCGCGTCGTTGGGCCTCGTGTCGGTCGGCGCCTGGGCTGGCGCCGCCGGTGCGAGTAAGGCGACCGTGGAGAAACCGGCGGGTGGCACGGTGAGCGAGACAGGGAGCACGCTCGAATTCCCATTGTGGAACCTGTGGTCTTCGGGCTACAGCACAACCTACCCTTCGGTGACGATCCAGACCGCAGGAACCGGTTCGGGAGTCGGTATCAGCGACGCCACCAACGGCACGGCCGATATCGGGGCTTCGGACGCCTATCTCTCGCCGTCAGATGTCCAGGCCACACCCACGCTGCTCAACATTCCGCTAGCCATCTCGGCTCAGCTCGTCGTCTACAACGTCACCGGAGTCACGGCGCACCTGAAATTGACCGGCAAGCTCATCTCGGAGATCTACCAGGGAAAGATCACCAACTGGAACGCGTCGGCCATCGCCTCCCTCAACCCAGGTGTGTCGCTGCCCAACGAGCCGATCGTCACGCTCCACCGTTCTGACAGCAGTGGTGACACTTTTTTGTTCAGTTCGTTCCTCTCGGACACCGACCCCAGCGGCTGGGGCGCCAAGGTCGGATACAACACGACCCTGTCCTTCCCCAATGCGCCCGGTGCACTCGGTGAGATCGGGAACTCCGGCATGGTCGCCGGTTGCAAGGCCACCCCGGGATGTATCGCCTATGTCGGCATCAGCTACCTCACGCAGGCCCTGCAGTCCGGTCTCGGGTATGCCCAGCTGCAGAATGCGGACAAGCAGTTCGAACTGCCGTCCCAGGCCACCATCGCCGCCGAGGCCGTCGCGTTCACGAAGAAGACGCCGCCCAACGAGACCATCTCTTTGATCTACGGCAAGGCGAAGGGTGGCTACCCGATCATCAACTACGAGTACGCCATCGTCAACGACAAGCAGTCGAGTTCGAGCACGGCGAAGAACATCCGCTCGGTGCTCGAATGGGCGGTCGATCCGGCTGACGGGAACAGCCCCACGTACTTGGCGCAGGTCAACTTCCAACCGCTGCCGGCGAGCACTGTGGCGCAATCGCTGAAGCAGATCAAAAAGATCAAGTAGTGGTCGTCGACAGCACGGCGGGTCATCCCGCTTCGCCTCTCGAGCCCCTTGCGATCCGCCGGACGTCGCTCGTCCGGCGGATCGCTGACGCCAGCCGGGGGGCCGAAGAGGGTGTCTGGCGGACCGCGGGGCGGGTCGCGGTGACCCTGCCGGTCGTGGCCCTGGTCTTTGCGGTGTCCGTGCTGGCCGTCAAGGCATACCCGGCGATCCGCGTCAACGGATGGAACTTCTTGACCGGGACCAAGTGGACGTACGGCAGCGGCTACGCCGCCACGATCCATACCGACGGCGTGGCCCATCCGCAGGGCTCCTCGTTCGGAGCACTCACCATTATCGTGGGGACACTGCAGTCATCGGCGATCGCCCTCATCATTGCCGTGCCGATCTCCATCGGCGCCGCCTTCGCCCTGACCGAGCGGATGCCTTCGTGGCTCTCCCGGCCGCTCGGCTTCGCCATCGAGGTGCTGGCCGGGGTCCCGAGCGTCGTTATCGGGCTCTGGGGTCTGATCACCCTCGGTCCGGTGCTGGCCCGCGATGTCTATCCGATTCTCGGCAAGCACATGCCTGACGTACCCGTGTTGGACTACTTCCGAGGCGCCACCGGAGAAGGCGAAGGACTCTTGACCGCTGGCCTGGTCCTCGGGCTGATGATCATTCCCATCATCGCCTCGACGACGCGCGATCTGTTCGATCAGGTGCCGCCGCTGCCCAAGGAGGGCGCGACGGCACTGGGTATGACCGAGTGGGAAGTGGCCAACAAGATCACCGTGCCCTGGGTGCGCTCGGGCATTATCGGGGCCTCGGTGCTCGGTCTCGGCCGTGCCCTCGGTGAGACGGTTGCCGTCGCCCTGGTGAGCGGCTCGGAAATCCACTACGCCCCCAACATCTTCGGCACGATGACCACCATTGCCGCCACCATCCTCACCCAGCTCGACGGGGCGCAGAGCGACGGCACCGGGTTCGCCGTCGCCACTCTGGCCGAGCTCGCACTCGTCCTCGCCGTCATCTCGGTGCTGGTCAACCTGGCGGCGCGCGCCGTCATCCGCCGCACCAGCGCACTCGGGCCCACGGTCGGGCCCAACTAGGACGGCCATGGCACTCACGCAGGGAATGCCCGGCACGCGACGGCGAACGGCTGCCGGCATCGCGTTCAAAGTCGGCACCTTCCTGGCTCTGCTGCTCGTGATCGGCCCCGCGCTGTGGATCCTGCTGGGCGTCGTCGTCCGTGCGGTACCCCACTGGCAATGGAGTGTGTTGACCACTCCGACCAAAGGCACCAGTGGCGGTCTCGAGAACGCTCTCATCGGGACGCTCATACTGATGCTGGGCGTGTTGATCGTCGCAGGGTCCATCGGTGTGCTCGCCGGCATCCACCTGGCCGAGCTCGCCAAGCCGCGGCGTAGCGGCAAGTCCAGCGGCGGCCTTCTGCGCACCGCGTCGGACGTGCTGTCCGGCTTCCCGTCCATCGTACTCGGCTACTGCGGCTACGTCGCGCTCGTGGTCGGCCTGCGTTGGGGTTTCTCCTTGCTTCCCGCTCTCATCATCCTTTCCATCATGGTGATCCCCTACATCGCCAAATCCACCGAGTCCGCGCTCCGGCAAGTGCCGGACAGCTACCGGGAGGGCACGGCGGCGCTCGGGATGTCCATGGGGTACTCGTTGCGCAAGGTGGTGCTCAAGTCGGCGCTGCCGGGGATCGTGACCGGACTGCTCATCGCCTTGGCCATCGCCTGCGGGGAG
>Ga0182012_10007924_pt1 | contig 10549 bp, 8 predicted proteins | sample 612S2SmetaG_FD_120486 | JGI IMG/M metagenome (GOLD analysis project Ga0182012, IMG submission 120486) | Permafrost microbial communities from Stordalen Mire, Sweden - 612S2S metaG | ecosystem: Environmental > Terrestrial > Soil > Wetlands > Permafrost | place: Sweden: Stordalen | collected...
CCCAGCACCCCACGCGGCACGAACAGCGCCAGCAGCATCACCAGCAGTCCCAGCACCCCAGCGTGGATGGAGACCAGATTCCGCCACACCGTCTCCTCCAGCCCCAGGAACAGCGCCGCCCCCAGCACCGGGCCCGCTACCGTGCCTGCCCCTCCCAGCATGGCCATGATGATCGCCTTGATCGAGATCAGCACATCGAACACGTCGCCCGGCTCGATATAGAACACCGACGACGCATAGATCGCCCCCGCCGGCCCCGCGAGTGCGGCGGACAGGGCGAAGGCGATGGATTTCGCCCGCCGCGCATCCAGCCCCAGCACCCCCGCCGCCGTCTCGTTCTGCCGGATGGCGGTCAGCGCGAACCCCAACTTCGATCGCGCGACAACTGCGGAGATCGCCACCGCGATCACCGCCAGCACGAACTGCGCGGTAAAGAACAGCCGCGCCTGATCCACCACGTCGGAGGTCAGCACCGGCAGGTTCAGCCCCATGCCCCCGCCCGTCAGATCCGTCCACGTCGTTGCCACTTGGCGCAGTACAATCAGCACCGCCAGGCTGGCGATCGCGAAATAATGCCCGCGCAACCCCAGTACAAGCCATCCCACCGCAAACGCCACAACCGCCGCGGCGACCGCCGCACCTGCCCAGGCCACCGGCAACGGCGCCCCCGCGCCCTGCGCCAGCGCACCCGCATACGCGCCCAATCCGAAGAATGCGCCCGTGGCGAACGATGGATACCCCGCCATCCCGCCGATCACATTCCAACCGCTCGCCAGCGCCACATACATCGCAAACGACGTGCCGAGCCGCAGCGCATACGCATCGCCCGACGCGTATAGCCCACACGCGGCCGCGAGCATCGCAACCGCCGCCGCTGCCCAAACGCGCCTCACGCGTAGCCCCGCCTGCCGAACAGCCCATCCGGGCGCACCGCCAGCAGCAGAATCAACAGCGAGAACGAGACCATCGACGCGTATTCCGGTCCGAACACCAGCCCCGCCACGCTTTCGATGAGCCCCAGCGCCATCCCCCCGATCGCCGCGCCCGCTACGCTGCCCAGCCCGCCCAGCACGCACACCGTCACCGCCACGCCGAGATACGCCTCGGATTGCAATGGCGAGATCGGAAACACCATTCCCAGCAGCGCGCCCGCCGCACCCGCCAGCGCCGATCCCAGCGCGAAGGTGGCGATAAACACGCGTCCGACGCGCACGCCCATCAATGCCGCCGCGTCACGATCCATCCGCACCGCCACGATCGCCCGCCCCAGCCAGGACCGCCGCAGCAGCAGGTACAAGGCCCCCGTCGCCGCCAACGCCACGCCGGCCGCCAGCGCCCGGTCCAGCGGCACCGCCAGCCCCAGCACACGCACCGTCCCCAGCGTCCAGCGCGGGCGGATCGTTTGATAATCAGCCCCGAAGATCACCAGCAGCGCATTGCCCAGCATTAGGTCCAGCCCGAAGGTGATCACCAGCGTGATCAACACCGGCGCGCCGACCACGCGGTTCAGCACGCCCGCCTGCAATACCGCCCCGAACGCACCCACGGCCACGGCCACGAAGGGCAGTGCCACGATCGGATGCCACCCGAACGCCAGGAACAGCAGCCACGCCAGATACCCGCCCAGCACCACCAGGCTGCCATGCAGCAGGTTGATGATGTTCAGAACGCCCCACACCAGCGAAAATCCAACCGCAATGCACGCGTACAGCCCGCCCAGCAGCACCCCGTTCAACAGCACCTGGCCGAGCATGCGGCTCAGCCGATCAGCTTGAAGTCGCCTTGCTTGATCAGCGCGGGGTACAGAACCAGCGGCTTGCCGCCCTGAATCTGAAACACCGGCGGCGTGTAGGTATCCACCTGCCCGGTCGGCCCGAACTTGATCGGCCCGAAGAACGTCATCACGTCCAGCGCCGCCAGCCCGTCGCGCACCTTCAGCGGATCCGTGCTGCCCACCGCCTCTATCGCCAGCTGAAACACCGTGCCGCACAGCGCGGAGGACGCCTCGCCGTAATCCGGTTCCGCGTTGTACTTCGCCCGGAACGCCGCGTTGAACGCCTCCGTCGACGGAAACGGCCCCGCCCCGTTCTCATAGCGCACCGCCGGATGCCACCACGCCGCCGAGGTCAGATTCTCCGCCAGCGGCCCCAGCGCACCGACGAACTCCTTGTACGCCGGCCCCGCGATCATCGTCACCACCGGCGGCTGCAAGCCCAGATCCGCCATCTGCCGCCGGATCAGAATCAGATCGTTCAGATACCCCGTCGCAAACAGCCATTGCGGCTGCGCCCCCGCGATCCGCGTCAGCGCGCTGGCATGATCCATCGTGCCGATCGCATAGCGCTCGAATGCCGCCACCTCCAACCCGCGAGCCTTCGCGGACTTGTCCATCTCCTGCGCGATCGCCAGCGGAAACAGATCGTTGCGCGCCAGGATCGCCACCGTTTTCACCACCGGCGCCTGCGCCTTCACGATATCGGCCAGCGGCTCCGTCAGCGTGTCGTTCGGTGTGAACGTGCCGAACAGGAATTTGTAGTGCTGGTCATACACCTCCTTGGAAGACGCGGTCGCCGCCACCATCGGGATTTTGTAGCGCTCCGAAACCGAGCTCGCCGCCTTCGTCGCCCCGGAGCCCTGCGGCGCGAACAGCAGAGTGCATTTGTCCTGCGTGATCAGCCGCTCCGCCAGCTGCACTGCTTTCGGCGTATTGGACTCGTAGTCCGCATACACGATCTCCACCGGCACGCGCCCATCGCCCACGCGCAGGCCGCCGGCCGCCTTCACCGCGTCCGCCCACAGCGCGTACCCGCGCTGCTGCTTCGCCCCTTCCGGCGCCAGCCCCCCGGTCAGTGGCAGTGGTGCGCCGATGCGCAGCGCCGCACCCTGCGCGCGCCCGATCGCCGGCACGGCAAGTGTCGCGGCGGCCGCGCCCAGCGCGCTCCGGCGGGTCAGTCCTGGCCTGGTCATGCGTATCCCGCTCCTTCCTGCTGCACTGCGGCGCAAGCATGGTCCGGACGGGCAGGGGAGGGAAGCCCGAGGCCGCGTTTGCGCCCCCGCCCGCACCTGCTGCATGGTGAGCCCAAGCCGCGAGGGGAGCGCGAGGATGGACCTGAACTTCACGGCGGAGGAAACCGCGTTCCGCGCGGCGATGCGCCAGTTTTTCCGCACCGAAATCCCCGAACCCATCCGCCGCAAGGTGGAAGGCGGCCACCACCTCTCCAAGCAAGACCAGGTCACCGCCCAGCGCATCCTCAATGCGCATGGCCTCGCCGTTCCGCACTGGCCCGCGCAATGGGGCGGGCGGGGCTGGACGCCGACGCAGCACTACATCTGGCAGGACGAGATGCAGCTCGCCTGCGTCCCCGCGCCGCTCGCCTTCAACGCCAACATGGTCGGCCCCGTCATCGCCCAATTCGGCAACGAGGCGCAGAAGAAGCGCTTCCTCCCCGCCGCCGCCAACCTCGATGACTGGTGGTGCCAGGGCTTTTCCGAACCGGGCGCCGGATCGGATCTCGCCTCGCTGCGCACCACCGCGCGGCGGGAGGGCGACCGCTACATCGTCAACGGCCAGAAAACCTGGACCACGCAGGCCCAGCACGCGGACTGGATTTTCTGCCTGTGCCGCACCGATCCCGCGGCGAAGAAGCAGGAGGGCATTTCCTTCATCCTGATCGACATGCGCAGCAAGGGCATCACCGTCCGCCCGATCCAAACGATCGATGGCGGGCGGGAAGTGAACGAGGTCTGGCTGGACGATGTGGACGTACCTGCCGAGAACCTGGTCGGCGAAGAAAACAAAGGCTGGGACTACGCGAAATTCCTCCTCGGGAATGAGCGCACCGGCATCGCCCGCGTCGGCATCTCCAAGGCGCGCATCCGTCGCATCAAGCAGCTGGCAGCACTTGAGCGCGTCGGCGATCGCCCGCTGATCGAGGATCCCCGCTTCCGCGAGAAGATCGCGGCGGTGGAGGTGGAACTGAAGGCGCTGGAAATGACCCAGCTGCGCGTCGTCGCCGACGAGCGTTCGCGCGACCGCGGCAAACCGAATCCAGCCTCGTCGATTCTCAAGCTAAAGGGCTCGGTCCTGCAGCAGGCGACAACCGAACTGCTGATGGACGTGGTCGGTCCCTACGCGATGGCGTTTGCGCCCGACGACGATGAAGGCCGCAACGAGCCCGCCATCGGGCCGGACTACGCCTCCACCGCCGCGCCGCTGTACTTCAATTATCGCAAGGTTTCGATCTACGGCGGCTCCAACGAGATTCAGCGCAACATCGTCGCCAAAGCGATTCTGGGCCTCTGACATGGATTTCGATCTCTCCGAGGAACAGCGCCTGCTGCGCGACAGCGTCGAACGCCTGATCGCGGACCGCTACGGGTTCGAGCAGCGCACCACCTATGGCAAGCGGCCCGAGGGATTCAGCCCCGAATTGTGGTCCGCCTATGCCGATCTCGGCCTGCTCGGGCTTCCCTTTGCGGAGGACGATGGCGGATTTGGCGGCGGCCCCATCGAGACGATGATCGTGATGGAGGCGTTCGGTCGCGGCCTTGTACTGGAGCCGTATCTCGCCACCGTCATTCTCGCCGGCGGCCTTCTGCGCCACGCCGGCAGCGCCGATCAGAAAGCGGCCTTGATCCCGCGCATTTCCGCGGGCGAAGTCGTGCTCGCCTTTGCTCACGCCGAACGCCAGTCGCGCAACAGCCTCTCCGACGTGGCCGCGACGGCGCGGTCGGACGGGGTCAACTGGGTTCTCGACGGCGAGAAATCCCTGGTCCTGCATGGCGACCACGCCGATCAACTCATCGTATCCGCCCGCATCTCAGGCGCGCGCCGTGACCGGGCCGGCATCGGGCTGTTCCTGATCGATGCGGGGGCACCCGGCGTGACTCGCCGCGGCTACCCCACGCAGGATGGTTTGCGTGCGGCCGAAATCTCCCTCGCCGGAGCGCACGGCGTGGCACTCGGCACGCCGGGAGAGGCGTTCCCGCACATCGCGCGCGTGGTGGACGAGGCGATCGCCGCACTCTGCGCGGAAGCGGTCGGCGTGATGGCGATGATGCACGAAACCACCGTCGATTACCTCAAGCAGCGCAAGCAGTTCGGCCGTGCGATTGGTGAGTTCCAGGTGCTGCAGCACCGCGCCGTGGACATGTTCGTCGCCCTGGAGCAGGCCCGCAGCATGGCACTATTCGCGACCGTGATGGCGACCGAGCCGGACGCGACGGAGCGGCGGCGCGCGATGTGCGCGGCGAAGGTGCAGATCGGCCGCTCCGGGCGTCAGGTGGGACAGGAAGCCGTACAGCTGCATGGCGGCATCGGCATGACGATGGAGTACAAGGTCGGGCATTACTTCAAGCGTATGGCGATGATCGATTTGATGTTCGGGGATGCCGATGCGCATCTGGTGGAACTGGCGGAGCTTGGCGGGTTGTTCGGGCGTGATGCGGCGTAGGGCTGCCTCGCTCGCGGATGGTCTGCCGGGATGGACGGCCCCTCAAGGCCAAGCCGCGCGAAGACGCGCGGGCGCCAAGCGGCGCGCCTTGACCGGCCGCCCATCCCGGCAGAGTGCTCTTGATCGAGGAAGCCACGGATGTGCAGACCTGTCCGTTTTCTGATCAATGCCACCGCTCCGCTCCGGCGGGCTGAGTCAACCCTCGCGAAGCGACCGCGCTGTTGCGCGGCTTGGGGTTGACGCAGCCCGCCGGAGCGGACGCACAATAACCGATCAGATTCGGCGCAGACTGAGGAAACACCATGACGATAAACGGCAAAGCCTACATCGCTGGCGCCTACGAGCACCCCACCCGCAAAGCCCCCGATAAATCCGTCGCCCAGCTCCACGGCGAAGTCATGCTCGGCGCCCTCGCCGACGCGGGCCTCTCCAAATCCGACGTCGACGGCTATTTCTGCGCCGGCGACGCCCCCGGCATGGGCCCGCTCTCCATGGTGGACTACCTCAACCTCCGCGTCCGCCATGTCGACTCCACCGATATCGGCGGCTCCTCCTACCTCGCCCATGTCGGCCACGCCGCCGAAGCGATCGCCGCCGGTAAATGCAACGTCGCCCTGATCACACTCGCCGGGCGCCCGCGCAGCGAAGGTGTCGCCACCGGCACCACGCCGCGCGCCGGCATCCCCGCCCAGCCGGACGTGCAGTGGGAATACCCGTTCGGTCCGACGGTGGCGAACATGTACGCCATGTGCGCCATGCGCCACATGTATGAATACGGCACCACCAGCGAACAGCTCGCCTGGATCAAGGTCGCCGCCTCCCACCACGCCCAGTACAACCCGCACGCCATGCTGCGCGACGTCGTGACCGTGGAGGAAGTCGTGAACTCCCCCATCGTCGCCTCCCCGCTGCACCGCCTCGATTGCTGCGTCATCAGCGACGGCGGCGGCGCGCTCATCGTCGTCAGCCCCGAAATCGCCAAATCCCTCAGCCGCCCCAAGGTAAAACTCCTCGGCGCCGGCGAAGCCCACAAGGGTCAGTTCGGCGGCGACGTCGATCTCACCTTCTCCGGCGCCCGATGGTCCGGTGCCGCCGCCTTCGCCGAAGCCGGCGTCAAACCTGCCGATATCCAATACGCCTCGATCTACGACAGCTTCACCATCACCGTCTTGATTCAACTGGAAGACCTCGGCTTCTGCGAAAAAGGCCAGGGCGGCCGCTTCGTCGCCGACGGCAATCTGATCTCCGGCACCGGCAAGCTGCCCTTCAACACCGATGGCGGCGGCCTGTGCAACAACCACCCCGCCAACCGCGGCGGCATCACGAAAGTCATAGAAGCGGTCAAGCAACTCCGCGGCGAGGCGCATCCCGCCGTGCAGGTCCCCAACTGCCACCTCGCCCTCGCCCACGGCACCGGCGGCATCCTCGGCAGCCGCCACGGCAGCGCTACCTTGATTCTGGAACGGGAGTAATCGCCATGGCCGAACGCAAAATCCCCTTCGGCGAATCCAACCCAGAAACCAAAGCGTTCTGGGACGCCGCCACGGAAGGCAAATTCATCCTGCGCCGCTGCACCGAATGCCAGCGCGTCCACTGGTATCCCCGCGCCATCTGCCCGCACTGCGCGAGCGCCGACACGGAGTGGGTGCCTGCCTCCGGCCGTGGCAAGATCTACAGTTTCAGCGTCATGCAGCGCGCCGAAGTACCCTACACCATCGCCTATGTCGCGCTGGAGGAAGGCACCACGATGCTCACCAACATCGTCGGGTGCGACTTCGCCACGCTGAAAATAGGCCAGGACGTCAAACTCGTCTTCCGTCCTACCGAGGGTGGGGCGCCCGTGCCGATGTTCACCCCGGCCTGAAGTCGCGCATCTTCCCAGGATTGAGCAGCCCAAGCGGATCGGCGATCCGCTTGAATCCCAGCTGGTCGCCATCCGCACGGCGATACGCGGACCCATCCTCGATCGTCACCACATGCGGGTTGGCGATGGCGATCCCCGCCGCCTCGTATGCCGCCATGATCCCGGCGAGGCGCTCCGCCGTGGTCCAGCGGATTACCGGCAGCGCGGTCATCGCCAGCCGGCCGCCGAAGCGCACGCATTCGGTGTGCATCATCACCTCGTCGATAAACCGCAGCCGCACCGCTTCCACCGCCTCCAGCGTCCGCTCGAACGGAAACCGGCATTGCAGGTAGGTATGCTTGCGGTCGCGCTTCAGCACCTGCAGCGTGGTATGATTCCAGCAGTACTCGTAGAACGGCGTCGCGTCGGGGTCGGCCTCCGCCGCCACCGCATCCTGTTCCGCCACCAGCCGCCCGCCGTGTTCGGCGATCGCATCGCGCAGAGCCTGCATCCCTGCCGGCGCGATCATTGCCAGCACCAGTGCGTTGCCCTCCGGGACCACCGGCGCCAGCCCGCGGAAGAACGGCGGCAAGGCCGCATCGAAGACCGCGCACATCTTCTTGGGAATCCCGTCGGAGGACGCCAGCGCCCATGCGAAACGCGCGGCGGCCGGAAAATCCGCGAAGCACACCGCCACGTCCCGCCACGCCTGCGCCGGCGCAAGCGGCAGGTGAATGCGCGTGACAATCCCCGTGGTGCCATACGCCCGGTTTGCCGGCCCGGCCGCATCGCCCCGCAGCTCCAGCAGGGCAGGGGGATCCTGCATCGTCGCCACGCGCAACCCCACCAGATTGCCCCGCTCGCGCATCGTGCCGTGCGTGATGCCGCCCACGCCCGCGCCGCCTCCCGCCACGAACCCGCCGATCGTCGCCGTGCGCTTCGTGCTCGGCCACAGGCGCAACTCCCAGCCCTGCGCGCGCGCCCACGCATCCACCGCGCCGAGTTTCGCGCCCGGCTCCACTTCCGCCACGCCATCAACGATGCCGTGAAGTGCGTCCATCGCCGTCATGTCCAGCAGCACACCACCTTCCAGCGGCACGCTCTGCCCGTAATTGCCCGTGCCGCCGCCGCGCGCCGTGACCGGAATGCGAAGCCGCCGGCACGCAGCCAGCACCCGCAGCACCTCCGCCTCGCTGCGCGGCCGTACCGCCAGCTCCGCCACGCGCCCGTCGAGCAGCTTCTTCAGGATCGGACTGTACCAATAGAAATCCCTGCTGATCTGGCGCAGCAGCGCCGCGTCCGCCTGCACGGGGATATCTCCAAGCTCGGCCGCCAGCGCGGCAATCTCCGCGTCCCGATTCTCCATCCACCCCTCTCTGGCAAGCCACGCACAATCCGCGCACTATAGCCGTCGGGAGGACTTCGCATGGATACAAACGCGACCACGCTGCGATCGGAAATCCGCGACGGCATGCGCATCGACTGGGACGTCCCCATCGTCATGGACGACGGCATCATCCTGCGCGCCGACGTCTTCCGCCCGATTGCGGAGGGCAAATATCCCGCCCTGCTCAGCTACGGCCCCTACGCCAAATGGCTGCACTTCGAAGACGGCTACGAAACCGCCTGGCGCCTGATGACCAGCAAGCACCCGGACGTCGAGGCCGGCTCCACCAACCGCTACCAGAGCTGGGAAGTGGTCGACCCCGAGAAGTGGGTGCCGCACGGCTACGCCTGTGTCCGCATCGACAGCCGCGGCTGCGGCCGCTCCCCCGGCCTCGTCGATGTGTGGTCCGCGCGGGAAGCGCAGGACTTCGCCATCTGCATCGAATGGGCCGGCGAGCAGCCCTGGTGCAACGGCCGCGTCGGCCTCAATGGCATTTCCTACTACGCCATCAACCAGTGGCATGTCGCCGCCTTGCAGCCGAAATACCTCGAAGCGATCTGCGTCTGGGAGGGCATGGCGGATTTTTATCGCGACATGGTCAACCATGGCGGCATTTACTGCACCTTCTTCCAGAATTGGTACGACATGCAGGTCAAGACCGTGCAGAACGGTCTCGGCACGCGCGGCCCGCGCAGCCGCCTGACCGGCGATTGGGTCTGCGGCCCAGATACGTTGACCTCCGAGGAACTCGGCGGCGAACGCGTCGATGTCTGGCACGACGCCTTCGCCCACCGCCTGGACGACGACTACTATAAGAACCGCACGCCGGACTGGAGCCGGATAAAAGTCCCGGTTTTTTCTGCCGCCAACTGGGGCGGCCAGGGCCTGCATCCCCGCGGCAATTTCGAAGGCTTCGTGCACGCCGCATCGGAGAAAAAATGGCTGGAAGTGCACGGCATCGAGCACTGGACGCATTTCTACACCGATTACGGCCGGGAACTTCAGCTGCAGTTCTTCGATCACATCCTTAAGGGCAAGGACAACGGCTGGGGCAGCGGGCCGAAGGTGCGCCTGCAGATTCGCCACCCCGGCGAAAAATTCGTCGAGCGCCACGAAGACGCGTGGCCGATCCCGCGCACGCAATGGACAAAGTTTTATCTCGACCCTGCGAGCCAGACGCTCGCCGCAACGCTCGCCCCCGCCGGCACCATCTCTTACGAAGCCCTCGGCGACGGCCTCACCTTCCTCACCCCACCGCTGCCCGAAGCCATCGAACTCACCGGCCCCGTCGCCGCGCGCCTGCACATTTCCTCCACCACGGAAGATGCCGATCTCTTCCTCGTCCTGCGCGTCTTCGCGCCGGACATGAAGGAATGCGTCTTCCAGGGCGCACTCGATCCGCACACGCCCATCGCCCAGGGCTGGCTGCGCGCCTCCCACCGCAAGACCGATCCCGCGCGCAGCCTGCCCTACCGCCCCTGGCACACGCATGACGAACTTCAGCCCCTCACGCCCGGCGAGATCTACGCGCTGGATATCGAAATCTGGCCCACCAGCATCGCCGTGCCGAAGGGCTGGCGCATCGCGCTCAGCGTGCGCGGCCGTGATTACGTGTACCCCGGCGGCAGCGGCGGGCGCCTGTCCAACATGAAAAACGAATTCACCGGATGCGGCCCGTTCCTGCACGACGATCCGCGCGACCGCCCGGTTGCGATCTTCGGCGGCACGACAACCATCCACACCGGCCCCGATCGCGAAAACTACGTACTGCTGCCGGTGATTCCCCATGCTTGACGCCGCCATCCTCGGCCTGGGCTGGTGGGGCCGCACCATCGTGCGCACGATGCGCGACAGCACGCACCTCCG
>Ga0182012_10007927_pt1 | contig 10547 bp, 6 predicted proteins | sample 612S2SmetaG_FD_120486 | JGI IMG/M metagenome (GOLD analysis project Ga0182012, IMG submission 120486) | Permafrost microbial communities from Stordalen Mire, Sweden - 612S2S metaG | ecosystem: Environmental > Terrestrial > Soil > Wetlands > Permafrost | place: Sweden: Stordalen | collected...
GCGGGAGCGGCCGTCACCCCGGGGACGGCGGGGGCGGCGACCCTGTCCGGTGCCGCCGCCATCACCGAACCCGGGACCGAGACGCCTCTGAATTCGGGAGGTTCCGCCACCCCCTACGCCGTGGTGCTGCCGGCCGGGGCCAGCTGCCCCGGTGACAGCGCCCACCAGGGCTACCGGGTGGACAGCTACCTCATCCCAAAGGGGGTGTCCCTCTCCAGCGTGAACTTCAAGACCGGGCTGCCCAGCCGGTGGTTCGGCTACATCGCCGACGGCCGGTACTTCGGGGCCGCCAACACCGCGGTCGGATCGGGCCTGATCGCCAACCTCCCCGGCGAGTTCACCTGGACCCGCCTCACCCCCACCTACCTCTTCCACCCCGGGGAGACCTCCTCCACCTGGGAGGGGGGGATCGCCTGCTCCGACGGGGCCGGAGTGGTCACCAACGCCTGGAACTCGACCATCGTGTTCACCGCCAGCACGACCGACCCCGGGGGCTTCACCTGGAGGGTGGTGGCCCAGCCGGCCATCGGCCCCTCACACCGGTGGCTGTGGATCGGCATCGGGCTCATCGTGGTGTCCATCGCGCTGGCGGCCCTGGCCGTGTTCCTCGGCAACCGTCGTGCCGACCGGGAGGCCCGGCTGCCGGACCGGCCGGCTCCGGGCGGAACGCCGTCCGTCCCGGACCCGACCCCGGTGGCGGTGGGTGCCGCCCCGGCCGCGGGCCACAGCGGCACGGCGGGCCACAGCGGCACGGCGGACGACAGGGCGGACGGCCCTGCGGACGTCCACGCAGGTGATCTGGCGGGCCGGTCGGACCGATGACCGCCACCATGGTCCCCTCCGCCCCGGCCGACGGGGGCGACCGCCGACCGCGCCGGCTGGTCCGGGCCGTGCCCGGTGCCGGCGACCGCCTGTTCCTCGGGCTCAACCGCACCAGCGCCCTGGTGGTGCTCCTGGTCTTCACCTGCATCGGTCTGTTCCTCGGCATCCGGGCCTTCAGCGCGGTGAAGGTGGCCAAGTTCTCCTTCCTCACCACCTCGGCGTGGGAGCCGGACATCCACCACTTCGGTATCGCCGGCATCATGGCCGACACCCTGTTCATCGCCCTGGTGGCGGTGATCATCGCCATCCCCATCTCGTTCGGGCTCTCCCTCTACATCTCCGAGATCGCCCCGCAGCGCATCAAGAAGACCCTCGTGTCGTTGGTGGACCTGATGGCCGCCATCCCCAGCATCGTCTACGGCCTGTGGGCCTTCTACTTCCTCCAGGGCCGCACCATCGGCATCGCCCGGTGGATGTCGGTGTGGTTGGGGTGGATCCCCATCTTCCACGTCTCCGATTCCCAGGCCGGCAATCCCACCGACCTCGGGCACGAGTTCACCGCCTCCACCTTCGTGTGCGGCATCGCCGTGTCCCTCATGGTCATCCCCATCCTGACCTCGGTGATGCGGGAGTCGTACTCCCAGGCCCCCCTGGGGGAGCGGGAGGGGGCCTACGCCCTCGGTGCCACCCGATGGGGGATGATCCGTTCGGTGGTGATCCCGTTCGGCCGGGGCGGGTTCATCGGCGGAACCATGCTCGGCCTGGGCCGGGCGCTCGGCGAGACCATCGTGGTCATCCTGATCATCTCCCCGGTCTTCACCGCCAACATCCACATCCTCCAGACCGGGGGGAACTCGATCTCGTATCTCATCGCCAATCTGGTGCCCGACTCCTCGCCCTTCGGCGTGTCGGCCCTGATGGCGGCCGGGCTGGCCCTGTTCGGGCTGACCCTGATCATCAACTTCGGTGCCTCGGCCGTGGTGGCCCGATCGCGCTCGGGCGCCGAGAGCGACGGCTGACATGGCCGTGATCGACTACCCGGACACCCGGGAGCAGCCCACCGACACGGTCACGCCCCCGGTGCAGGTCCGGCGCAAGATCGGTGGCCTCCAGCGGGGATCGCTCTTCAACCTGGGCGGCGCGGCCGCCGCCGGGCTGTGCACCTCGGCACTGCTCCAGCGCCTGACCGCCCTGTCGGGCCCGGTGGGATTCGTGGTCGTGGCCTACGTGGCCTTCGTGGTGATCTACGGGGTGCTGGTGTCGCTCACCGACGACGCACCGGTGGTCCGTGACGCCGTGATGACCGTGCTGATGGCCTCGTGCGCCGCCCTGGCCTTCGCCGCCCTGGGCCTGGTGGTGTTCTTCACCCTGGCCCGGGGGTGGGCCGCCCTCCGCCATGTGAACTTCTACACCCAGGACATGTCCCGGGCCGGGCCCCTGGCCCCCCTGTCGGTGGGCGGGATGGGTGCCGCCCTGGTGGGGACGATCTGGATGGTCGGTATCGCCGTGGCCCTCACCGTTCCGCTCGGCCTGATCGCCGCCATCTACCTCGACGTCACCCGGGGCCGGCCGGCCCGGTTCTTCCGGACCGTCGTCGAGGCCATGACCGCCCTGCCGGGCATTCTGGCCGGCCTGTTCATCTACGCCTCGTGGATCCTGATCTTCGGGTTCGGCCGGTCGGGGCTGGCCGCCGCCCTGGCCCTCAGCGTCATGATGCTCCCGTACGTCATCCGGGGGGCCGACCTGGCCCTGCGGCTGGTGCCGGCCAACCTGCGCGAGGCCTCCGCCGCCCTCGGCGCGCCCGGGTGGCGGGGCGAGATGCAGGTGGTGATACCCACGGCGCGCTCGGGCCTGGCCACGGCCGTCATCCTGGCCATCGCCCGGGCCATCGGCGAGGCCTCCCCGGTGCTGCTCACCGCGGGATTCACCAACTACATCAACGGCAATCCGCTCAGCGGACCGATGGTGTCGCTGCCCCTGGAGACCCTCAAGCTGGTGCAGGCGGGGGTCCCGGCCTACACCAGCCGGGCCTTCGGCTGTGCCTCGTTCCTGCTGGTGGTCATCATCATCCTCTTCTCGGTGGCCCGGAAGATCGGTGGCTGGGGCCCGGGCCACCTGTCGCCCCGCGCCCAGAAGCGGGTGCTCCAGGCATCGGCCCGCGACGTCACCCGCTACGCCGGCCGGGGCTCAGTCGGACCGTCCGGCCGGGGGCCGGCTCCCGACCGCGGGGACGGCACCGGTGGCGGGTACCGGTTGGCGGGGAACCGGTGATGGGCGTCCGGACCACACCCCGGGCCCGGGCGGCGGCCTGGTGCCGGGCCGCCACCGCTCTCGCCGCGGCGGTGGCCGTGGTGCTGAGCGTCACCGTGGCGGCCAGCTCCCCGGCCGGGGCCACCAGCTTCGTCCCCGTCTACGGGGAGGGCTCGTCGTGGTCGGCCAACGCCATCGACCAGTGGACCAACGATGTGGCCGCCGACGGGATGCGGGTGAGCTATCTGGCCAACGGATCGACCACCGGCCGCCAGGACTTCATCGCCGGCCAGACCGACTTCGCCGCCACCGACATCCCCTTCCAGACCGCCCCCACCGACGGGTCGGCCCCGGAGAACCCCACACCGGGCAGCTACGCCTACATGCCCATCACGGCCGGCGGCACGGTGTTCATGTACAACCTCGAGATCAACGGACAGCAGGTCACCAACCTGCGCCTGTCCGGCGAGAACATCACGAAGATCTTCACCGGGGCCATCACCAACTGGGACAACCCGGCCCTGGCCGCTGACAACCCGGGCCTCAAGCTCCCCAACGTGGCCATCACCCCGGTGGTGCGCTCCGACGGTGCCGGATCCAGCTACGAGCTGTCGGAGTGGATGATCAACCAGTACCCCTCGCTGTGGAATTCGTTCTGCCAGCGGGCGGGTCGGGCGCCGGCCTGCGGCGCCACCTCGTTCTTCCCCACGGTCACCGGCATGGAGGCCAAGTCCGGTGACCTCGGGGTGGCCGGAACCGTCTCGCAGAACTACGCCGACGGTTCGATCGGCTATGTGGAGTACTCCTACGCCCTCAACGACCACTTCCCGGTGGTCCAGATGCTCAACGCCGCCGGGTACTACACCGAGCCCACCGCCCAGAACGTGGCGGTCTCCCTGTTGTCCGCCAAGGTCAACACCACCGACCACAATCCGGCCGTCTACCTCACCGAGAACCTCACCGGCGTCTACACCGATCCCGACCCCCGGACCTACCCGCTGTCGTCCTACAGCTACCTGATCCTGCCCACGAAGATCGAGGGCCAGTTCACCGCGGCCAAGGGCAAGACCCTGGCTGCGTTCTCGTACTACGCCATGTGTCAGGGCCAGCAGCAGTCGGCGTCGCTCGGGTACTCGCCCATGCCCATCAACCTGGTGGAGGCCAGCTTCGACCAGATCGCCAAAATCCCCGGGGCCGACACCCAGACCATCAACATCCAGTCGTGCAACAACCCGACCTTCTCCCCGTCGGGCGTCAACCTCCTGGTGGCCAACGCGCCCCAGCCGCCCGCATGCGACAAGCAGGGTCCCACCCAGTGCGTCAACGGGACCGGGGGCGCCTCCGGCGTCGCCACGGCGGTCACCGGCAACCAGTCCAGCGGGGTGGTCGCCACCTCCGGATCCGGGGTGGGTTCGGCCACCGGCGCCCCCACCGCCGGCGGCGCCGCCGTGGTGACCACGGGTTCGGGTTCGGGCCCGGGCGTGTCGGGGTCCAGTACCTCGCGTACCGGGGGGTCGACGGGAACGGTCGCCACCGGAGGCGGTGGTTCGGTGGTGGTGGTGCACTGCCGGGCGGGGACGCCGGGCTGCGCCGCGACCACCGTGGCGGCGGGGACCGATCCTGCGCCCAACACCCAGACCCTGGCCGTCACCACCGGATGGTCCTCCGAGCAGACCCTCATCCTGCTGATCGCCCTGGCCCTGGTGGCTCTGATCCTGGTGCCCGGGCGCCTCCTGTCCCGTCGACTGCGGAGGAACCGGCCGTGAGTCCGGGACGTCCGGGACGCCGCCGCATCCGCCGTGGACCGGCCACCGCCGTGGTGCTGGGCGCACTGGTGCTGGCAGTGGTGGTCCCGGCCTCGGTCGGGAGCGCCTCCACCGGGGCCGTGGTCAACGGGTGCAGCCAGACCGCCCCGGCAGCCGGGTGCCAGGGCATCGTGTCCGGCCTGGCCGCCACCCCGTCCCAGGTCACCGTGCACGGCCACGGCCAGTACGCCGGCCTGGCGGTGACGGTCAACCAGACCCAGAACCTCGTGCACCAGGCCATCTCGTTGACCTGGACCGGCGGCTCGCCGACCTTCAGCGACCCGACCGGCGGAAGTTTCACCTCCACGTACAACGGGAACTACCTCCAGATCTTCGAGTGCTGGGGCAACCCCCAGACGTCCGATCCGGCCGGGGCCGGGGCCGGCCCGCTCCCGAGCCAGTGCGAGTTCGGCGGGGAGAGCGACAATCCCACGTCGTCGTACCCGATCCAGAGCCCGGGCTTCGAGTACTCGCGCGTCCTGAGTGAGCCCGGGTGGGACGGCTACTCCCAGCTGGAGAACTCCCCGGGCGTCTACCTGGACAAGACCACCGGGTTCCTCGTCCAACCCTTCGACTCCGTCGACGGCACCGTGGTCGGGCAGCAGGCCGACTACAACTACCTGTTCAACCCCTACAAGCCGCAACCGTTCTGGCTCAACCCGTACTTCAGCTTCGCCACCACCAACGAGGTGGACTTCTCCCGGACCTTCGCCTCCGGGACCGGGCAGCAGCTGTTCCAGGTGGACACGGGCCTGGAGGCCCCGGGGCTGGGCTGTGGTCAGAGCATCCAGCCCACCGCCCACGGCACCACCACCCCCCAGTGCTGGCTGGTGGTGGTGCCGAGGAGCACCCCGACCGCCGAGAACCCGGCCAACGTGACCAACATCGCGAGCGTGCAGACCTCACCCCTCACGCCCGAGGCCTGGGCCAACCGGATCGCCATCCCCCTGGGGTTCAACCCGGTGGGATCCAGCTGCTCGATCAGTGCCAACGCCCAGCAGATCATCGGGGGCGAACTGGCCTCACCGGCCGTGTCCGCCTGGCAGCCCTCCCTCTGCAACCTGCCCGGCAAGACCCCGTTCGCCTACATCCAGAACAACGACGACCAGGCCCGTCAGAACATCTCTGATCCCTCGTACGGCTCGGTGGGGATGTCGGTGTTCTCCGACCCCATCGCCCCCGCGGCCACCAACCCGAAGAATCCCGTGGTGTACGCCCCGCTGACCCTGTCCGGGGTGGTGGTGTCGTTCAACATCGAGCGGGCTCCGGTGACCGAGCCCGACGGCACCCTCCAGCCCGAGGAGCTGGGTCTGGCGGGGGACCGGGTGGCCCATCTCTACCTCACGCCCCTGTTGGTGGCCCGGCTCCTCACCGAGTCCTACAAGGACCAGCTCCAAGAGGTGGGTCTCGACTCCTCCAAAGAGTACGCCTGGGCCCAGGACAACCCCCAGACGGTGTTCAACGATCCCCAGTTCCTCCAGTACAACCCGGAGTTCTCCCAGCTCACCAGCATCTACACGATCGACGCCGGTGCCCTGGTGGTCGAGGAGGGCAGTTCCGACGCCACCAGGGCCCTGTGGAACTGGGTGCTGGCCGACCCCGAGGCCCGGGCCTGGCTGGACGGCTCAGCCGACTCGCAGATGAAGGTCAACCCGTACTACAGCACCGATCCGACGATCAATCCGTCGGGCAAGGCCTTCGGCGATCCGGGGCCGGAGATCTTCCCCAAGAGCGATCCCTACTGCGTCGCCACCGGATCCACGGTCTACGGACCCCCCCAGGCACCGGCCCGGCCGCTCTGCGTCCTCGACTGGACGCCCTACCAGTTGAACCTGGCCGCCGACGCCCAGGCCACCGCGGCGGCCAACGACGGCGCCAAAACGACCTTCAATCCCACGCAGACCCCCGATCTGGCCTGGACCGCCAACGGTCCCCAGATCACCGGAAACTACTTCGTCATGTCGGTGACCGACTCGGCCTCGGCCGCCCGCTTCGGCCTCCAGACGGCCAGCCTCAGCCCGGCCGGGGACGACAGCCCCGACCGCCCCTTCGTGGCCCCCGACCAGGCCGGGCTGCTGGCCGGTGAGAAGGCCATGCTCCCGACGGCGGTGAAGGGTGTGGTGCAGAACAACCCGTCGGCCCAGGGGGGTGCCTATCCGCTGACCATGCTGAGCTACGCCGCCACCACCCCGGACACGCTCAACGCCGTCTCCCGCAGGAACTACTCGGCGTTCCTGCGCTACGCGGCCGGGGCCGGACAGACCGTGGGCCTGTTGCCGGGCGACCTCCCGGCCGGGTACGTCCCGCTGCCGGCCGCCCTCGATGCGGAGACCCTGGCCGCGGCGTCCACCGTGGCCAACCCGCCGACAGCCGCCAAGGCCACCAAAAAGGTCGTCGTCACCTCCACCAGCTCCACCCCGGGGCCGGGTTCCACCACCACCACCCCCACCACCCCGTCCGCCACCGGGTTCAGCTCATCGCCGGGGTCCGGGTCCGGTCCGCTCCTGTCACTCCCCGACCGCGTGCGACCGAAGATCCGCACCATCGGCGGGACCGGTGCCCTCAGCGCGGTGCGGTCGCTCTTCTTCCCCATCGGTTTCACCCGCTGGATACTGCCCCTGCTCCTACTGATCGGGGCCGCCGCCGCCCTCGGCGCCTACGCCGCCAATCTCGGACGCCGCAAGCGGGTCCTGGCCGAGGGGCTCGGGGAGTCGGAGTTCAGCGACGGACCCGACCCGTCGGAGGGAGGGCCGGCCGACGGCGCCGGCCCCCACGGTGACGCACCCCCCGGTGACGATCCGCTGCCCGGGGCGGGCGGGGGCGGGTCGTGGTGACCGCCGGGGTCTCCCCCCGATCGGCGTCGCGCCGGGCCGCGCTGCCCCTGCCCGTGGCCGCCGGGGCCGTGTTCCTCCTGATGGCCCCGTACGCCGCCGCGTCCACCGGGATCGGCACCGCCACCATCGCCCCGCCGGGGGCCACGGCCGGCACCCCGCTCCTGTCGGGGGAGGCGTCCACCCCGTTCACCGTGGCGCTGCCCCCCAACGCCGCCTGCCCGGGGGACACCGCCCACCACGGCGACCACGTCTACAGCTACCTGGTGCCGGCCGGCACCGACCTGGCTGCGGTGACCTTCATCGTGACGCCGTCCACCGGCTACGGACTGGTGGACGCCGCCGGCCGGTACTACGGCGCCGTCAACACGGCTGAGGGGACCGGCCAGATCATCGGCATCCCCAACGACTTCGAGTGGGGGCCACTGGTGACCGCCGGCGACGTGCCCCTGTCCACCCTTCTGCACGGACCCACCCGCGGGGTGTGGGACGCCGGTCTGGCCTGCGCCGACGCCCACGGGGTGCTGACCGACGCCTGGAACACCCGGGTCACGTTCACCGCCGGCACCACCGCGGCCCACGGCTTCACCTGGGCGGCGGCTCCCGGCGGGGGATCGGACCGGGCCGGATCCGGGTCCGCCACCGTCCCCGTCCCACCGACCCTCCCGAAGGTGGGCGGACCGGTGGTCACGCCGGGCGGGTCCCCGGGCGGCACCGCCGTCTCCGGCGGCCACCCCCTCCGCACCCCCGCCGGGCCCGGGGCAGCCCACGGGTCGGACGCGAGCGGGGGGTCAGCCGATACCGGCGTCACCGGCGTCACCGGCGGGGATGCCGGATCACCGGGCACCGACGACGCGCCGGCGGGCATCGCCGTCGGCGCCGCCATCGTGGTGGTGGTGGCCGCCGTGGTCCTGGCCGTACGCCGCCGGGCCCGCTCGGGCGGGGCTCCCACCCACGGGGACAGGTCATGACCGCCACCGACACCGCCGTCGAGCGCGAGATGCTGCTGGTGGCGGTGGACGGCCACCCGGACGGTTCGGCCGGGCCCGGCCACGATCCCGACGACGCCCGCCGGCTGCAGGCGGAGTTCGACGCCACCGGGCACCTCGGCCCCGGTGCACCCGGGGTGGTCGTCACCACCCGCCGGTGGGCGGTGGCGGTGCGGGCCCTGCTGGTGGTGCTGGCCGCGGTGTCGCTCGGGATGGTGATCCAGCTGGCCTACGTGAGCCGCCTCGAGCACCGTTCGGCTCAGGTCTCGCTCTACAACCGGTTCCGCACCGAACTGGCCCTCGGCACCGCCCCGTTGGGTCCACGGAGCGTCCACGGAAGCGCTCCGGCCAAGCCGGGGGCCCCCATGGCCCGGCTCACCATCCCGTCGATCGGGGTGAGCCAGGTGGTCCTCGAGGGAACGACCGGGTCGGTTCTGGCCGACGGCCCCGGCCACGACCCGGCCACCGTGTTCCCCGGCGGGACCGGCGACAGCGTCATCCTCGGACGGGCCGCCGCCTACGGGGGCCCGTTCGGCCGGATCACCGATCTCCGCAAGGGGGCCACCATCACGGTCGTGACCCAGGTGGGGACGTCGGTGTTCCGGGTCACCGAGGTCCGGCGCGCCGGGGCCAAGGTGGTGCCGGTGGCCCCGGGCCAGGCGCGCCTGACCCTCGGGACGGCGTCGGGTACGGCCTTCGCACCGTCCGGGGTGGTCTGGGTGGACGCCGCCAAGGTCGGTGCACCCCTGGCCGCCCAGGTGCCGGCGGTCCGGACCCTGCCGGCCAGCGAACAGCCCCTCGGTTTCGACACCGGCACGCTGTGGGCCCTCTCCCTGTGGGGCCTGGCCCTGGCGGCCCTGGTGGCGGCGGCCGTATGGACCTGGCGCCGGCGGGGCCACGCCCAGGCGTGGATCGTCTTCACCGCACCGGTCCTCCTGGTGTGGATGTTCGTCGCCGACCAGTTCGCCCGGCTCCTGCCCAACGTGCTGTGACCGCTGTGACCGCTGACCTGTGACTGTGACCGTGAGGGAGTGACGTGATGCTGCTGGATTCGAGAACCGATCGCCAGGCCCCGGCCGACGACCAGTACCAGGCGGCCAGCCTGGAGGCGCGTGACATCTCGGCGTGGTTCGGTGACCACCAGGTCCTCGACCGGGTGTCCCTGACCATGGAGGCCCGTCAGGTCACCGCGCTGATCGGCCCCTCGGGCTGCGGGAAGTCGACGTTCCTGCGGATCCTCAACCGGATGCACGAGCTGATCCCGGCGGCGTCGCTGGCCGGCGACGTGCTGTTGGACGGCGTGGACATCTACGACCCCGGCCGGAAGCTGACCGAGGCCCGGCGCCACATCGGCATGGTGTTCCAGAAGCCCAACCCGTTCCCGACCATGTCCATCTACGACAACGTCCTGGCCGGGCTCAAGCTCACCGGAACCCGCAAGGACCAGGACGCCAAGGACGAGCTGGTGGAGAGCTGCCTGACCAAGGCGGGCCTGTGGAACGAGGTCCAGAACCGGCTGCGACAGCCCGGAGGTGCGCTGTCCGGCGGTCAGCAGCAGCGACTCTGCATCGCCCGTGCCCTGGCCATCCGGCCCCGGGTGCTGCTGATGGACGAGCCGTGCTCGGCTCTCGACCCCACCTCCACCCGGCGCATCGAGACCACCATCGAGGAGTTGAAGACCGAGGTCACCATCGTCATCGTGACCCACAACATGCAACAGGCCCAGCGGGTGTCAGCCTACACCGCATTCTTCCTGGCCGAACAGGGCACGCCGGGGTACATCATCGAGCACGGACCCACCGAGGCCATGTTCGACGCACCGCTCGACCCGCGGACCCTCGACTACGTCC
>Ga0182012_10007930_pt1 | contig 10544 bp, 9 predicted proteins | sample 612S2SmetaG_FD_120486 | JGI IMG/M metagenome (GOLD analysis project Ga0182012, IMG submission 120486) | Permafrost microbial communities from Stordalen Mire, Sweden - 612S2S metaG | ecosystem: Environmental > Terrestrial > Soil > Wetlands > Permafrost | place: Sweden: Stordalen | collected...
CAACATGGCGGTGTTATTGTAATACCTGCACTTCGGATCGCTCTGCATCAGCGATTCCGAGAGGGCGATGTACATCGTGGCCACCCACGCGGGACCGCCCGCACCGAGCGTGCCCGAGAGATCCGAGGCCGTCTCAGGCGGCGTCACGTACGAGACCGGGGGCAGGTTGCAGTGCGCGATGTCGACGTCGATCGTGGCCGGCGGAGAGACGACGTTGGTAGCCCAGTGCGGACCGTCGCGGATGGGCTGCACCGCATCGTACGCGGAGATCGAGCCGTCGTACGTCCCGATCGCGCCCGTGTAATATTTCCACGGAATGCCGGCGCGGTCGAGCAGCGTCGCGAGGGTGTCGTAATGGAAGCAGACGGGGCCGGGCACGGTGTTCTCGCCGACGGTGAAGGCGGCTGCCGTCGTACCCGGCGCCGAATCACAGCCCCAAATATTCTCGTTGGCCGGCGGCTGACTCGGCAGCGGCGCGGGAAAGATCGGGTCGTCGGCCGGACCCTGGCCGGCGATCAGAAACTGATGGCCCGGGAACGTGGGAGAGAGCCGCGAGGAGAACATCCGGTCGGCAAGCGCGTAACGATAGGCCAGCGCGTGGTAGAGCGTCGTCTCGAAGTCGGGCACGTAGCCGAGTGCGGGGCGAGGAGGCGCCGTGTATCCGGGTTGCGTCACCTCCGCCGGATCTGTGTCGAAACCGTTCATGGCGCCGCCGTTCCATTCGGCGTCCAGATATTTGTGCAGATGCATCGGCGTGTACGGCACTTCGAACGGAATGGGCACGAGCGCGGCGTGCGAGCCGTCGTGTAAGAGCGCCGACTGCGTCGTGTCGGCGCCCGGATAGCCCTTGCCGCCGTTCAACACCGACGACCCGAACAGATTGTCGAGCGTGCGATTTTCCTGAATGACGACGATGACGTGCGCGATCGGGCTACCCGCAACTTGCCGTCCCGCCAGGCCCTCGAGTTGAGCCGCAGATGCACCGCCCGGCGCGACGCCGGCGAAGAGCGCCGCAACGAGAGAGCCCCACAGTGACGAAGGAAGCCGCAAAGGATGCCCTCCAGCACGCAACATGTTCGTCGTCACTACCGATGGAGCACTGCCGAGACCTGCGCGCCGGCCGGACGCGCCGGCCTCGCGCTTACGTCGGGCCGGCCAGTTTGCGGCGCGCCGCTTCGCCGATTTCCGCCGACGTGTAGGCGTGGCCGCCGATGCCCCAGCCGCCGTCGGGCGCTTCGGTGATCAGCACCCAGGTGCGCTCGATCAGGCTCGGATCGCCCGCCGCGGCAGCCACGATCTCGGTCATCTCCTTGACCACGCCGAGTTTCTTGTCTCGATCGAGCACGCCGGCCGGCGTCAGAATTTGGACGCGCACGGAGCGGTTGTCGCCGCCCGCGGTGGCCAGTGCGTCGGCGGCCAACTCGTGCACGAACGCGGCCGTGTTGTCGCTGAAAAGCGAGATGTTGGGAACCTTTTCCCAGCGCATCAACGCGGCGGTCAACTCTTTGTTGAGCGCGCGTTTGTCCCCGAACGTTCCCTCGACCGCAAACACGTCGATCATCGGCATGAGATCTTCCCCCGAGCGAGTATGATAGTCGTCATAGCGACGGGCTCAGTATGCACTATGACGACCATCATAGTCAAGAGGGGGACGCGTGACCAACGACAGCCGCGACAAGATGGTGCGCAGCGCGGCCTCGCTCATCGGCGCTCGAGGTGCCAGCGCAACCTCGTTTTCCGACGTGCTGGCCGACAGCGGCGCGCCGCGCGGCTCGATCTACCACCACTTCCCCGAAGGCAAAGCCCAACTGACCGAAGACGCGGTCCGTTGGGTCACCGAACGCGTGCTGGCGCACCAGCGCACGTACGCCGGAACCACCGCGGCCGGGGCGCTGCAATGGTTCATTGCGATGTGGCGCCAGGTCGTCGTGTCGTCGAAGGCCACGTCCGGCTGCGTCATCGCAGGCGTGGCCGTCGACACGCCGGCCGGCGATGCCGACGTGATGCGCCTGGTGCGTTCCTCGTTTCGCGCGTGGACCTCACTCTTGGCAGAGCAGCTCGAAGCCACCGGGATCGCGCGTCAGCGTGCTAAGACTATCGCCCTGACGACGCTCGCCGGCATGGAAGGCGCGCTGATCCTCTGCCGCGCCGAAGGCAACGTCAAACCGCTCGACGCGGTGGCCGACGAACTCATGCGCCTGGTCGAAGCAGCGCCGGCCTGAAGCGCGAGCCCGACGGATTGCCGTCGTACGTGCGCATGAACGCGCCCGGCGTAAATTCTTTGTAGGCCGGCTTGAAGGAGCCGTTGTAATTGCTGCCCAGAGCGCGGGCCACAGCGTTGAGCTGATACGGGCTCACGCCGGTCCACGTGCCGCTGTCGATGCGGGCGATCAAGGCCTCGAACCCGGCGATCTCCTCGGCCGATGTAAACGCGCAATGCCCGGCCCGATTGACGAATAGCTGCCGCAAATACGCGCCGTTGCCCGCGCCGTTCACGGCTGAGGCATAAGCAGTCTCGTTCTCGTTCACGACCGTTCCGTCGCCGATCGTGTGCAAGGCGAACACCGGCACGGCAAGCTTGCCGTCGAAGATGATGTTTTGCGTGAGATACTGCAATGCGGCGGGAACGGCCGCGATATCGGCATTGCTGTCGAGCGTTGCGAGATCGGCGGAGAGGTCGATCCCTGCGGCCTCGTAGAGATGTTTCACTTCGTCGAAGTCCGACGATTGACGCAGTTCGGCCGCGTAGTCGACGCCGCTGTTCCACGTCGGATTCCCGCCGGCGCGCCCTTCCAATTCTGCCTCGAGATAGAAGCCGAACAAGAACGAAGCGTTGCCCAGCCATTCGTACTGGTTTTGCTCTTGCGCCGCCCAGTCGGTCCTGCCCGGCGGGGCGTCACCGGTGGTATACCAACCCGGGGTGTTGCCCAGCGCGGCCGCGAGCGCGATACGCGCCTGGCCCGCCGCGCTGCCTTGAGCGTAGGCGAGGGAACCCTCGGCATTGTCGAGATTCGTCGTCGGATCGGTGATGCCGACGACTTGCAACGAACCGCCCGCGATCAGCTCGTTGAACGCATAGGCGCTATCCAACTGCGTGTTCCAGAATCCCACGCCGCCGGAGACGACGCCGCACATCGGCATGGCTCCGGCGAAGACCCCGGGATTCTGCTGCACGAGGGCTGCGGTAATCAAGCCGCCCATCGAGTGGCCCCAAGCGACGATACGCGTCGGCTGTTTGCCGGTCACGCCCGGGAAGATCGAAAGCACCTCCATCTGATCCGGCAGCGCTTGTTGCACCGCCCAACCGGTGGTCGCGTACGACGAACCGGCGAGCGCATAGCCTTGCTCCAGCAAATAGGCGCCGGTCGTCCCGTCGCCCACGTCGTAGGCCGGGTTCGCCGACCCGGGGAGAACGTAGCCGTGACTGTACAATACGACCGTTCCGTTGAACGACTGCGGCACCTGAATCAGATACGTCGCGCCGTCCGCGAACGTGCCCTGATAGGTCGCCACGGAAAACGTCGAGTGCGGCGGCCTACCAGCCGTCGAATGCGGCGCCGCAGCGAGCGCGGCAATGAATGCGAGCGTTGAAAACACCGGACCTCCGCAAAGGAAGATGCCGCTGCTTGCGATGCTCGCCCACGCTTACCTTCTGCGGCGTGGTCAGAGCGTGCGCACGCCGAGCGATCATGGCGCGAAGAGTCGTTGGATCCGCTCCGTGCCCTCGACGCTGGGCTCGTACGCCGGGGCATGGCGCGCGTGCGTGGCCTGTTCGAAGGCGTATCCGAGCGCGAGCAGCCGATCCTCGGTCCAGGCGCGTCCGATGAAGTCGATGCCGACCGGCATGCCTTGCACGTAACCCATCGGTACCGTCAAATTCGGATAGCCCGCAACCGCCGCGAGCGACGTTGCGGAACCGCCCGAGAAATGATCGCCGGTCACGACGTCGATGCGCGAGGCCGGGCCGTCGCCGGGCGCGATCAAGGCATCGAGTTTGTTGTCGACGATCAATGTATCGATGCCCTCGGCCGCAGCCAGGCGCTTTGCGAGCGCGCGTGCACGGCGATACGCCGGGTCGTTGAGGCCCTTCGTGGCTTGGGCCAATTCGAAGATGTCCTGATCGAACAGTCCGAGTTCGCGCGGGCTCGCCTTATCGAACGCGATGACGTCGGCGAGCGTGCGGGTCTTGATCGGCGCGGGCGAGCCGGCCAGATACGTGTTCAGGTCGGCCTTCAGTTCGGTCAACAACACCTTGAACTCGAGGTCGCCCAAACGCGGATCGGGCTTGAACTTCTTGAGTTCCACGAGCGTGGCGCCTTGGGCCCGCAGCGTGGCCAGCGCGCGCTCGAAGAGCGCGTCGACGCTCTGGGACGAGCCGGTCGCGTAGCGCAAGACGCCGAGTCGCTTGCCGCGCAGCGATGCGCCGCCGAGCGCTCCGGCATAATCGCGTTTGTGCGCGTCGGAGGCGAGCGTCGCGAGATCCGCGGGATCGCTGCCGGCCATCGCGGAGAGCAAAGCGGCGACGTCGGCAACCGAGCGCCCCATCGGCCCCGGCGTATCCTGCGTGTGTGAGATCGGCACGACGAACGTACGCGAAACGAGGCCCACGGTCGGCTTGAGACCGGCGAGCCCGTTGACCGACGACGGACAGACGACCGAACCATCGGTCTCCGTGCCGACGCCGGCTGCGGCCAGACTCGCCGCAATCGCGGCGCCCGTGCCCGACGACGAGCCGCACGCGGAGCGATCGAGCGAATACGGATTCTTCACCAATCCACCAACGGCCGACCAGCCACTGATCGAATGCGACGAGCGAATGTTGGCCCATTCCGAGAGGTTGGTCTTACCCAGCACGATCGCGCCCGCGGCGCGCAAACGCTTCACGACCGGCGCGTCGCGGCCCGTCGTGTTGGCGGCGAGCGCCAAGGACCCGGCCGTCGTAGCCGCTCCGTCGGCCTCGATGTTGTCCTTGATCAGCACCGGAATGCCCGCGAGCGCGCCCTGCGGCTTGCCCGCTTTCCGGTCGGCGTCGGAGCGGCGCGCGTCGTCGAGCGCGCGCGGATTCAGCGCGATCACGCTGTGCAGCGCGGGCCCCGCCGCGTCGACCGCTTGGATGCGCGCCTGATACAGCCGCACCAGCTCCTCCGAGGTCACGCGACCCGCGGCGAGGTCGGCGCGCAGCGTCGCAATCGACTTCTCTTCGATAGAGTACGACGCAGGGTTCGCGGCGGGTTGAGCCGCGGCCGGCGCCGAGCCGGCGAAAGCAGAGAACAGCGAAAACGCAAGGAGCCTGGCCACGGACGACTTCACGGGCAACCTTTCGGCAACGGGCTTGGTGCGATGAAGATCCTCCCGCTACTCGCGCTTCGCATCTATATGCGCGAAAAGCAAACTCGCATACGCGAACCGCGGGAAAGGGCACCGTCTACTCGACGACGACAGTAACGAAACGGTTTCCGTAGGAAAGGACACGTGAACGAACTCGCTCAGCAGATCGTCAGCGGTTTAGCGACGGGCTCGATTTACGCCAGCATGGCGCTAGCGCTCGTGCTCATTTACCGCTCGATGGGCGTGATCAACTTCGCCCAAGGCGAGATGGCCATGTTCTCGACGTACCTGGCCTGGCAGTTCGCACAACAGGGCATGCCGCTCTGGATCGCCTTTCCGCTCACCATCGCGATCGCGTTCGCAGGTGCGGTCGCGCTCGAGCGCGTCGTCGTGCGGCCCGTCGAACGCGCCGCGCCGCTCACCGTCGTGATCTTGTGCCTGGGCCTGTTGATCACGTTCAACGGCCTCGCCGGCTGGATTTGGGGCTACACGGTCAGGACGTTTCCCTCGCCGTTTCCCACGACGCCGCTGCACATCGGCTCGGCCGCATTCAGCAGTCAGGATCTCGGCATCATCGCCGTCTCGCTGCTCTCGCTCGGCGCGATCTCGCTCTTCTTCGGAAAGACCAAACTCGGGCTCGCGATGCGGGCGGCCGCGCTCTACCCCGAGTCGAGCCGCGTCCTCGGCGTACGCGTCGGCTGGATGCTGGCCCTGGGTTGGGGCATGGCGGCCGCCGTCGGCGCGCTCTCCGGCTTGATGGTTGCGCCCGTCGTGTTGCTCGAACCCAACATGATGCAGGGCATCTTGGTCTACGCGTTCGCGGCGGCCGTGCTCGGCGGCATCGACAGCCCGGTGGGCGCAGTCGTCGGCGGCCTCGCGCTCGGCGTCGGGCTCAACCTGATCGGCGCGTACGTGCCCGTGATCGGCACCGATCTCCAACTGACCACCGCCTTCGGCATCATCATCGTCATCTTGCTCTTCCGCCCGGCAGGCCTCTTCGGCCGGCGCACGATGCGTCGCGTCTAGCATCATGAGCGGCATGCGGGTGAACAAGTATTGGAGCGTCGCGGTATTGGCGTTGCTCGTTCTCGTGCTGCCGCGCTTCGTGCCCTCGTATGCGGCCTTCGAACTGACCTTCGTGGGAGCATATGCGATCGGCATCCTCGGGCTCGTCATCCTGACGGGTACCAACGGACAAATCTCGCTCGGACACGGCGCGTTCTTCGGCATCGGCGGTTACGCCGTCGCCATCTTGGCCCAGAAGCTCGGCGTCCCGTTCTGGGCCTCCGTGCCGCTCGCCGCAATCGTGAGCGGGATACTCGGCTTGGGTCTGGGCCTGGTCGCGTTACGCTTGGAGGGCGTGTACCTCGCGCTGGCCACGTTCGCACTCGCGGTTGCGACGCCGTCGACGCTCAAGCACTTCAAGAGTTTGACCGGCGGCTCGCAAGGTCTCGCGGTGCCGTCGCTGAGTCCGCCCGGGCCGTTGCACGGCGTCATAACCTCGGAGCAGTGGCTCTATTACGTCACCTGGGTCATCGCCGGCGCACTCTTCTTGCTCACCTCGATCGCACTCGGCGGCCGGCTCGGCCGCGCGTTGCGCGCCATTCGCGACAACGAGGTGGCCGCGATCTCGTTCGGCGTCAACCCGCAACGCTACAAGACGTTCGCCTTCGGCTGGAGCGCCGCGTACGCCGGAATCGCGGGCGCCATCGTCGCGATCGCCACGGGCTTCGTCAGCCCGGACACCTACACCGTCGCGCTCTCGCTGGCGCTGGTCACGGGCGCCGTGCTCGGCGGCATCGACACGCTTTGGGGCGCGCTGCTGGGCGGCGTCATCGTAGAGTTTCTGCCGCTGCTCGTGCAGAAAATAAATCCTGCGGCGCCCTCCGTCGTTTACGGAATCGCGTTGGTTTTGTTCATGATCTTTCTTCCCGGGGGCATCGCCCGCAGCATACAAGCCGTCATTCATCCACTCCGTCTTCGAAGGGAAATACACCATGCACGTTCGTAACCGGCCGCTCGCCGCGACGCTGGCTGCCTGCTTCGCATTGTCGCTCGGCGTGGGCGCATTCGCGCCCGCCGCCGCCGACGAACCCGGCATCACGCCGACCGAGATCTTGCTCGGCGGACTGCATCCGTACAGCGGTCCCGCGTCGGCGTACGGTGCGATCGGCAAAGGCATCTTGGCCTACTTCGCCTACGTCAACGACAAGGGCGGCGTCAACGGGCGCAAGATCACCTATAAGGACCTCGACGACGCCTACAGCCCGCCGCAGGCCGTGCAGCTGACCAAACAGCTCGTCGAACAAGATAAAGTCTTCGCGATGTTCGACACGCTGGGCACGCCCTCGAATTTGGCGATTCGCCAATACCTCAACGACAACGGCGTGCCCCAACTCTACGTTGCCACCGGCGCGAGCACGTGGGGCAGCGACGGCGCGAAGTACCCCTGGACGATCGGCTGGCAGCCCGACTATCAGTCGGAGGCGATCGTCTACGCGCGCTATCTTCTGAAGGAAGCGCCCAACGCGAAGATCGGCGTGCTCATGCAGAACGACGACTACGGCGAGGACTATCTCACCGGGCTCAAGACGGGCCTGGGCTCGAAGTCGGGCAACATCGTCAAGGTCGCAACGTACGAAGTGACCGATGCATCGGTCGCTTCGCAGGTGGCGAGCCTCAAGGCGGCCGGAGCCGATACGTTCTTCGTCTTCGCGACGCCCAAGTTCAGCATCCAAGCCCTCGTGGCCGCCGCGCAGCAGTCGTGGCATCCGCGCACCTTCTTCAACAGCGTCTCGGCATCGGCTACGATCCTCGGCGCCGCGACCAAGGCCGGCGGTGAGGACGCGACCAAAGGCCTGATCACCACGCAATATCTCAAGGACCCGAGCGAGCCGAGCTGGGCCGACGATGCCGGCATGAAACAATATCGCGAGATCCTGGCCAAATACGCGCCCGGCGCCGATCCGAACAACGGCTTCTTCGCCTACGGCGTGAGCATCGCGTTCACCATGGTCGATACCCTGAAACGCGCGGGCAAGAATCCGACGCGTAAGGCCGTGATGGACATCGCGAACCATCTGCACGAGACCGACAATTTTCTCGTGCTGCCGGGAATCGTCGTCGAGACCACGCCGAAGGATCGCTTCCCGATCGACCAGCAGCGCCTAGCTCGCTACGACGGCACGCACTTCGTTCCGTTCGGCGAAATCTACGCCGGCCGCGGTCGCGGCCGCTAAGGAGCACGCGAACTCTCTTGCCGGCGCTGCTCGAAATCCGTGACCTCTCCATTCGCTTCGGCGGCATAGCGGCGCTCAGCGACGTGTCTTTCGACATCGAAGAGGGACACGTCGCCGGACTGATCGGACCGAACGGCGCCGGCAAGACCACGTGCTTCAACTGCATCACCCGACTGTACCAGCCAACGTCCGGGCGGCTGGCCTTCGCGGGCGACGATCTGCTCCGGCACGCTCCGCACGAGTTGGCCGGCAAACGCATCGCGCGCACGTTTCAAAACGTCGCGCTCTTCGACCGCCTGAGCACACTCGACAACGTGATGGTGGGCTATCACGTGCGCTACGCCCGGGGTGCGGCCCGGCTGCGCAGCGACGACGGCGGGCGCCGTGCGGCGCTCGAAGCCCTCGACTACCTGGGCCTAGGCGAACACGCGAATCGCCCGGTGCGCTCGCTGCCCTTCGGCACGCGCAAGATGGTCGAACTCGCGCGAGCGCTCGTGGCGCGTCCGCGCCTGCTCTTGCTCGACGAACCGGCATCGGGCCTGACGACGGCCGAAGTCGCCGCGCTCGCCGATGTCGTCAAACGCATCGCGGCGGATTATTCCGCCACCATCGTGATGGTGGAACACCACATGCAGTTGGTCATGAACGTCTGCGATCACGTGATCGTGCTGGCCTCGGGTCGGAAGATTGCCGATGGCCCGCCCGAAGCCGTGCAACGCGACAAGGGCGTCATAGAAGCCTATCTCGGGACGGCCTGAGTGGCGCTGCTCGAAGCCCGCAAGCTCTACGCCCGGTACGGCGAGAGCGACGTTCTCCACGGGATCGACCTCGAGGTGGCGCAGGGTTCGATCGTAGCCCTGCTTGGCGCAAATGGATCCGGTAAGACGACGACGCTGCGCGCCTTGACCGGCGGCGTGCGCACGAGCGGCAACGTACTCTTCGACGATCGCGAGATCGCCGGGCTCCCGCCCGAAGCGGTCGCGCGCTTGGGCATCGCGCACGTACCCGAAGGCCGCGGCACGCTCGGATCGTTCACCGTTCGCGAGAATCTCAGCATGGGCGCCTACACGATCAAGGACGGGAAGCGCAGCAAAGCCCGGTACGAGAAACTCGTGGGCTATTTTCCCTGGCTCGTCGACCGGCGCGAGCAGCCCGCCGGCCTCTTGAGCGGCGGCGAACAGCAGATGCTCGCGATCGCGCGCGCACTCATGATGGAGCCGCGCGTCATCTTGCTCGACGAACCCTCGCTCGGGCTCGCGCCGATCATCGTCAAGCGCATCTTCGAAATTCTGCGCACGATCAACCGCGAAGACGGCGTCACGATCGTGATCGCCGAACAGGACGCAGCCGCCGCCCTCGCTCTAGCCGATACCGCCTACGTCCTCGAAGTAGGCCGCGTTGCGATCAGCGGGCCGAGCGCCGACTTAGCGGGCAACGAGCAACTGCGCAAATCATATCTCGGCTATTAGCGGAAACTTGAGCGCCGTTTGAAGACATCCTATTTATCTTGGGGAAACAACAACACCGTGCGAAAGGTCAATGATATCCTTCTCTCGCGATCGAAGGCGAATGATCCGATACGGTCCCGCTTGCGTGACGCAATACCATGCTTCCAAGAGAAGCGCGCATCGCCGCTAAGCACTAGCATACTGCGAGCCTTGAGCAACGCAGAACCCTTCTTACCGGCCTCTGATTCGAAGTTCATCACGATGTCCGAACAAAGCGACAACGAGGCGACAACGGGCCCGAAACAGGTATCTCTATCGATGTGCAGGCTGATGCCTTGTCCTGGCTGATACTCGTTCACAATAACCTGATCGGGAGGATGAGCTAGGTACTTCTCATCGACCAGCCTATCGGAGCATTCTCTTGCCCACGGCGGGAGATCCCCGATTCTATCGTTGTCGGAAATACCCCGCGACTTGTAGTCGTAACGATAGCCAAAATGTTGCACGCGGCGACGAAGCTCGGAACTCC
>Ga0182012_10007933_pt1 | contig 10541 bp, 9 predicted proteins | sample 612S2SmetaG_FD_120486 | JGI IMG/M metagenome (GOLD analysis project Ga0182012, IMG submission 120486) | Permafrost microbial communities from Stordalen Mire, Sweden - 612S2S metaG | ecosystem: Environmental > Terrestrial > Soil > Wetlands > Permafrost | place: Sweden: Stordalen | collected...
CGATCCGGCTGGCCGGATCGTGTGCACCGCCCAGCACGCGCAGCATGACACCGCGATGATCCGAACACCAGGCGACACGGTCCGGCGCGAGCGAGTTGGCGCGAAAACGCCGGTAGCCGTTGACGGTCGGATTGGCAAAAATGGTCGAGGCCAGCGCGTGGTGCATCAGGCCGCCGAGATATGCCATGCCGAGCGGCGACAGCGGCTGTCCCTCGTCACTCGGCATGAAGGCATTTTCGTCGCCCGCGATCAGCGATTGATGCAGGTGCCAGCCGCTCGAATAATAGCCGGGAAGTCCCGGCCGGCTCATGAAGGTCGCCAGATAGCCCATGCGCCGGCAGAGCTGGCGCGTGGCGGTGCGGAACAGGACAAGATTGTCGGCAGCTTCGAGCGCGTCGCGCGGCGCGAAGGTGCATTCGAGCTGGCCCGGGCCCCACTCGTTCTCGATCGAGCGCAGCGGCAGGCCGAGCTTCTCCATCGCGTCGGCCAGCGCCGCGATCGGCTGCTGCATCAGGTCCATGTTGGTTTCGGAATGAAACGAGAAGCCGGGTTCGACCGGAAAGGTTGCGGGCGCGCGGCCCTTGCGGCCGGGAGCGCCGACATTCTCGACCGTGAGATGATCCTGGGCGAGACGCAGCAGATACCATTCCACTTCCAGTCCGACCACGCAGCGCAGCCCGCGTTCAGCGAGCCGCGCGAGTTGCCGGCGCAGCAGCTGCCGCGGCGAAAAATGGAACGGCACGCCCGAGGTGAAGTACTCGTCGCACAAGACCCAGCCGACCTCGGGCTCCCAAGGCAGCACGCGAAAGGTCGCGGGGTCCGGCACGATCATCAGGTTCGGCGAGCCGGTCATCTCCTCGATTCCCATGCCGCCGCCGCGGGTGAAGGAGGAAAAGGTGCGAGCACCCGACGCATCAAGCGTCGTGGTTGCGACATTGACGTTATAACCGTCCTCGAGCGCGCCCAGGAAGGCAGGAACAGTCACGGTCTTCGCGCGCGAGGCGCCGTGCGGGTCGGCCCAGGCGACCCGGAACAGCTTCAGCTTCTCCTTGCCAACCCGCTCTCTGACGACGACGGCCTGACGGTGCTGATCTTCGGTCCACAGACCATGCCTGCGGATGAACCCCTCGGCATGCGTCGTCGTCATTGGTTCTGGAAGTCCCTGGTCCCGGAATTGCGACGCATCATCATGCGTCCACCAGCCCGATCAAACGATGAGCTAACGACAAGCCATACCAGAAATGTCATGCAAGGGCCACAGAACGAAACCGCTCGCGCGGTAGAGCGTGGCGGGCAAGCTAGCGCCCGGGGACTCGTTCGATCGTTCCGACCTGGCCGGGCAGCCGCCAGAGTCGTGTCAGCCGTAAAGCTCCGGTCATCTTGAGCCCGGAGAAAGTCGCCCGCGTATTGGAGGCGGCCCCTGGCACAAGTACAAGCTGGCGCTGAGCCGGACCCTGCGGAGCGGGGGTGAGCGTCCGAAGGGGTTGCGTAGCGGCGTCAACTCCCGCTGAAGGAATTGTAGCCCTGGTCTTCCCAGTAACCGCCTTTGTATTCGTTGGTGACTTCCATCGACAGCACGTATTTCGGGTTCTTGAAGCCGAGTTTGGTCGGCACCCTGATCTTCATCGGAAAGCCATAGGCGCGCGGCAGGATTTGGTCGGCGAATTTGAAGGTCATCTGGGTCTGCGGGTGCAACGCGGTTTCCATGTCGAGCGGCGAGTTGTAACCGTCCTTGTCGGCGCACTGGAACCAGCAATATTTGGCGCGGGTGTCGGCGCCGACCAGTTTGAGGAAATCGCGCAGCGGCGTACCGGTCCAGCTGCCGATCGCGCTCCAGCCCTCGACGCAGATGTGACGGGTGATCTGGGTAACCTGCGGCAGCTTGTAGAGCTCGTCGAGCGTCCAGGACTTCTTGTTGTCGACCAGCCCGCGCACCTCGAGCTTCCAGGCCTTGCCGTCGACCTCCGGCGCTTCGTCGAGCTCGTAATAGGCGTTGAAGGGAAAGGGCTTGGTGATCGCGCTTTCCGGGTAGGTCGGCGCCAGCGCGTTCGGGTTGAAGATCGCCGCCTGCACGGCGTCGTTGAACTTCGAGACCTTGGCCAAGAGATCGTCGGCCGAAAAACTGTCGGTGACGTCGCAGCCGGTCAACAGCGTCAGCGCGCCAAGACTGGCGCCGCCGGCGATAAAGCGCCGCCGCGCCAGGTCGGGCATGATCTTGACGGCGTCCTTGACCAGCAATTGCTTGTCGACGCCGGGGATCAGAAGCGAGCGAAGTCGGCCCATGATAAAACCTCCTCGAGAGTTGATTCAGCGGCCGATGACCATGGCGCGCAGGCTTTTCGGCACCAATAGCGCCAGCGCGACATGAACCACCAGGAAAGCGACGATCGCCGCCATACAGGAGAAATGGATGACCCGCGCCACGGCATAATCACCAAACAGCGCCGTCAGCCAGTGCAGCTGTACCGGCTTCCAGATCGACAGCCCGGTCAGCACGACGAGAATCCCGACCACGATGATTCCAGCATAAAGCAGCTTCTGCACATAATTGTATTTGGTGAGGTCGTCGTGGGAGAGCTTGCCGGTCAGCGCCGCGCGGGTATCCGCGATCACGCCCGCCGGCGTTAAGGGCAGCAGCTTCCTGCGGAAGCGGCCGGTGGCAAGGCCCATAGCAAGATAGACCAGGCCGTTGACCATCAACAGCCACATCGCCGCAAAGTGCCACAGCAGCGCGCCGCCGAGCCAGCCGCCGAGCGTCACCGCGTGGGAAAACCTGAAATCGAACAAAGGCGAAGCATTATAGATCTGCCAGCCCGACATGATCATCATGATCATCGCCACGGCATTGATCCAGTGCACTGTCCGAACCCAGCCCGGTTGGATGACTGTGGATGCGCCGGTCAGGGGGCGATCGTCGCTGGCTGCAAGGCTGGACATGGCTGTTCCATCGCAAGAGGGGTCGGTCAGCTGATTATACGCGCCGATTCGGACAGCGTTACCGCAGAGTAAGCTATCAGATCGATACCCGCGAACTATGGCGTTCACAAAAAAGCGAGCCGGGTTTCCCCGGCTCGCCGCGCATCCCGGCGGGGATGAGCTATCAGGATGCGCGCTTAAGGCGTCAGGACGGCAGCAGTACGGTGTCGATCACATGGATCACGCCGTTCGACTGGTTGACGTTCGGGATTGTCACGGTCGAGGAATCGCCCTTGGAATCAACGATCATGACGGTATCGCCGGAGCGCTTGACCGTGAGTTCCTCGCCCTCGACCGTCTTGAGCTTCTTGCCGTCGGTCAGGTCGGAGGCCTCGAGCTTGCCCGGGACCACATGATAGGTGAGGATCTTGGTCAGCGTCGCCTTGTTCTCAGGCTTCACCAGACTGTCGACGGTACCTGCCGGCAGCTTGCCGAAGGCGGCATTGGTCGGGGCAAACACGGTGAAGGGACCCTTGCCTTCCAACGTCTTGACGAGACCGGCCGCCTTCACCGCCGCCACCAGCGTGGTGTGGTCCTTGGAATTGACGGCGTTCTCGATAATATTCTTCGACGGATACATCGCGGCGCCGCCGACCATGACGGTCTTCTCGCCGGACATCATTTTGTCCTGCGCGCTGACGGGCGCCATGATGGTGGCAGTCAAGGCCAGCGCGCCGAAGGCGGCGGCGGCGGACAACAAGGCAATACGTTTGGACATGGATCATCTCCCGATGAATTGCGGTGACCGGCGGACATCCGCCGGCAATGAGGGGGCAACAACGACGCCAGTCGATCAGCTATCCGTCTGCGTCGTCGTCGGGCCGAGCTACGGGAGGGTTCGGGGACGGTTTCAGGTCATAAATTTGTGAGAGTTTGAAACTTTTTGAAGCCGTCGCCGTGTCAACCCTCCCCGCGCGATAGACGCGCGGAGGGAGGGAGCGCCCCATTGCAAGCTTCGATATGATCAGAATTTCGGAAACGACGGTCTAATCCCGATTGTTGGGCGTCTGAATAAATCCCCGGTTCCAGGTCGGGCTGATCAGGACCTCGTTGATGCAGACCCGCGGCGGCATGCTGGCGATGAAAGCAATGGTGCGGCCCAGATCTTCCGGCTGCAGCATCCTGGCCTGTTCTTGTTCCGACGGAACCACCGGTCGCAGCTTCAGGATCGGAGTTGCGACCTCGCCGGGCGACAGGCAGCACGCGCGCAAGCCATTGATGCATTCATCCATGTTGAAGGAATGGGTCAGCGCCAGCACCGCATGTTTGGTCGCGGTGTAGGCCGGGCCGGGCATCTTCGAAACATGCCGGCCGGCCCACGAAGCGACATTGATGATGCAACCGTCCTTTCGCGCCCGCATCGCCGGCAGCACCGCACGCATGCAGTAGAGCACGCCGTTGAGATTGATCTCGACCAGCTGGTTCCAGCCTTCGAGCTCCATATCGGCCCAGCGGCGTTTCGGCACGTTGATGCCGGCGCTGTTGACGAGGAGATCGATGCGGCCGTGCTGCGCAAGAATCTGTTCGGCCGCCTTGTTGACGTCGCCGGCCTTGCTGACATCCAGCGTCATCGCCCAGGCGTTGCCGCCGCGTTTGGCGATCTTCGCCACCACGGCGTCCAGCGCATCCTGGCGGCGACCCGATACCACGACCGCCCAGCCATCAGCCGCCAGCGCCTCCGCCCCGGCCTCGCCGATGCCGCTCCCGCCGCCGGTTACCCAGGCCACGCGTTTCCCCTCATTTGACATGCAAACTCTCTCCGTTGCCTAGTGAAGGGCGCATTTGCTATTGAACGCCCGGGTGGATTTGCCGCGGCCATCCCGGCCGCGCTGGCGCCCCATCAGCAATGATGCATGAACGCGCCCCGGAAAACCATCATGAACGCCAATCTGTTTTCCCGCCTGTTCGAAGGCCTCGACGATCCCGCCCGGCTCGCGATCGAAACCATCGACGGGCAGCGCATCTCTTATGGCGAGTTGATCGCCCGCGCCGGGCAGCTTGCCAATGTGCTGGTCGAGCGCGGCGTCAAGCCGGGCGACCGCGTCGCCGCGCAGGCCGAAAAGTCGGTGACGGCCCTGGTATTGTACCTTGCCGCGGTGCGGGCCGGCGCGGTCTATCTGCCGCTCAACACCGCCTACACGCTCCATGAGCTTGAATACTTCATCAGCGACGCCGAACCCTCGCTGGTGGTGTGCGATCCCGCCAAAGCCGATGGGATCGGCGCGATCGCCGCCAAGGTCGGCGCTGTCATCGAGACCCTGGGCGCCGACGGCAAGGGCTCGCTGACATCAGCCGCGGCCAAGGCCAGCCCGGCCTTCGCGACCGTGCCGCGCGGCGACGATGATCTCGCCGCGATCCTCTACACATCGGGCACCACAGGGCGTTCCAAGGGCGCAATGCTCAGCCACGACAATCTGGCGTCGAATTCACTCGCGCTGGTTCAGTATTGGCGGTTCACCGCGAGCGACGTCCTGATCCACGCGCTGCCGATCTATCATACCCACGGCTTGTTCGTGGCCAGCAACGTCACGCTGTTCGCCCGCGCCTCGATGATCTTCCTGCCGAAATTCGATCCCGAGATGATCATCCGGTTGATGTCGCGTGCCAGCGTGCTGATGGGCGTACCGACCTTCTATACCAGGCTGCTGCAAAGCGCGGGCCTGACGCGCGAGTCGACCAGCCACATGCGGCTGTTCATCTCCGGCTCGGCGCCGCTGCTCGCCGATACCCATCGCGAATGGGCGGCCCGCACGGGTCACGCCGTGCTCGAACGCTACGGCATGACCGAAACCAACATGAACACCTCCAACCCCTATGACGGCGAGCGCGTCCCCGGCGCGGTCGGCCATCCCTTGCCGGGCGTGTCGGTGCGGGTCACCGATCCGGAGACGGCCAAGGAGCTGCCGGCCGACAGCATCGGCATGATCGAGGTGAGGGGACCCAACGTCTTCAAGGGTTATTGGCGGATGCCCGAAAAGACCAAGGCCGAATTCCGCGCCGATGGCTTCTTCATCACCGGCGATCTCGGCAAGATCGACGGCAAGGGCTACGTGCACATCCTCGGTCGCGGCAAGGATCTGGTGATCTCAGGCGGCTTCAACGTATACCCGAAGGAAATCGAGAGCGAGATCGACGCCATGCCGGGCGTGGTTGAGTCCGCTGTGATCGGCGTGCCACATGCCGACTTCGGCGAGGGCGTCACCGCCGTCGTGGTCTGCAACAAGGGCGCCCATGTCGACGAAGCCGCGGTGCTGAAGGCACTCGACGGCCGCATCGCCAAGTTCAAGATGCCAAAGCGGGTGATCGTTGTCGACGACCTGCCGCGTAATGCCATGGGCAAGGTGCAGAAGAACATCCTGCGCGATACCTATGCGCAGATTTACGCGAAGTCGAAGCAAACCTAGATGACCGAGTGGTGGCGCCGCTTCATTGGATCACCGTGTCGGCTTCCTGCAGCATGCCGGCCGGCACATGGAGGTCCATCGCCTTTGCGGTCTTGAGATTGATCGCGAGTTCGAACTTGACCGGGGCCTGAACCGGGAGCTCGCTCGGCTTGGCGCCCTTCAGGATGCGGTCGACATAGCTCGCCGTTCGCCGGTAATTATCGGCCTGGTCGTTGTCGCAGGACATCAGGCCTCCGATTTCGGCGAAGTAGCTGAACGGATAAATCGCTGGAAGGCGATAGTACGCCGCCAGCGCTACGATCTGCGCGCTTTGGTTGGCCATGAAGGATCCAGGCATCACGATCAAGCCGGCGTTTGGCGCAGCCCTCTGGGCGGCAATCGCAGGTTGAAGTTCGGACGGATCGCGGATCGGCGCCACGATCGGCTCCACGGCGAGCGACGTGGCCGCGAGCCAGAACGGGTCGAGATAGCTATTGGCAAGTGGCGACGTTGCCGGGTTGTACAGGAAGACGGCGCGCTTGACGCGCGGCGCAACCTTCATCAGCAGGTCGAGCCACTTGCCGGCCATCGAGCCCTCCAGATTGATGAAGCCTGTGGCATTGCCGCCCGGCTGCGGCAGGCTGGCGACGAAGCCTGAGCCAACCGGATCGGCGACGGTTGCGAAGACAATGGGGATGTCGCGGGTCTGTTTGAGCAAAGCCGCCGTGGTAGGCGTGGTCGATGAAACGATCACGTCGGGTCGCGCGGCGACCAGCTGCCGGGCAAAGCGCCCGATCCTTTCGGCATCGTCCGTGGCCCAGCATGCTTCGATCAGAAGGTTGCGGCCCTCGGCCCATCCGAGCTTGCCGAGTTGCGCCACCAGGGTTGCGAAACGGTCCTGGGCCTCCAGATCGCTCTCGGCATAGCCCATCAATGCGCCGACCCGGCAAATCGGCCCAGCCTGCTCGGCGCGCGCCACCCCCAGCCAGGCGGTGACCCCTCCCAAAGCCAGGATGAATTCGCGGCGCCTCATCAGCGGGCCTCATCGACGCGACAGCGTCCCTGAGCAGCTTCATCCAAATCACGGCGGAATTACAATGAACGGCGCGAGCCGCGCGCCTTTCGCCGTCCCTGAATCGGGCTTCATCAACGCCAGTCAGGAACGCCGCCTGCCCTTGGCAATTCCCGCATCGGCAAGGCGCATTTGAAGCTATGAACATTCGTTCGCAATTGCATATTTCGCCGTTGCGCTGGCGGTTTCGAGTTCGTAAATAGGCTTTCTCTATAGCGATCCCCGAAAGGCCCCAGCGCCGGGCCAAAACCATCAAGCCGCCGATGACCGCCAGGATCGAACGACCGCTTTCGCCGCATGCGCAGATTTACCGCTGGACCCTGACGATGGTGTTGTCCATCGTCCATCGCGCCACCGGTGTGGCGCTCTATTTCGGCACCCTGCTGCTGGCATGGTGGCTGATCGCGGCGGCGGAGGGGCCAACGGCCTATTCCCACGTGCAGGCCTTCACCTCGAGCTTCATCGGCCGGCTGATCGTGTTCGGCTATACCTGGGCGCTGTTCCACCATCTGCTCTCCGGGCTGCGGCACTTCGTCTGGGATCTCGGCTATGGCTTCAAGCCCAGCGAGCGTGAAACCCTGACCTGGGCCGCGCTGATCGGCGGTATTTCGCTGACCGTGCTGCTGTGGATCGCGGCCTACGCGATCGGGGGCGGACGATGAGCATCAACGACAAGCCGGGCTCGCCCCGCGCCGTCTCGCTGCGCACGCCGCTCGGCCGGGTCCGCAACCTCGGCGCCTCGCATTCCGGCACCTCGGATTTCTGGCGCCAGCGTCTCACCGCGGTCGCGATGACGCTGCTGATCATCCCGGTGATCGTGGTGGTCATGATGATGCTTGGCCGCAATCAGGCCGGCGCGGCGCAGATCCTCGGCTCGCTGCCGATCGCCATCATCCTGCTGCTGTTCATCGTCGCCAGCGCCTGGCACATGAGGATCGGCCTGCAGGTGGTGATCGAGGATTACGTGCACAACGAGAAGCTGAAATTGGCCGCGGTCATGGCCAACCACTTCTTTTCGATCGCGGTGGCGCTGGCCTCGATCTATGCCATCCTCAAACTGTCATCGGGAGTTTAGCGCATGGCCGCTGATGGCACTGGCAAGCCGGGAAATGGCAAGGCCGCAAACGGTAGCGGTGGTCCCGCGGCCCTCGGCAAGGTCTATCCGGTCGAGGACCACACCTACGACGTCGTCGTGGTCGGCGCCGGCGGCGCCGGCCTGCGCGCGGTGGTGGGCTGCAGCGAGGCGGGCTTGCGCACCGCCTGCATCACCAAGGTGTTTCCCACGCGCTCGCATACGGTGGCGGCCCAGGGCGGCATTTCCGCTGCGCTCGGCAACATGCATCCGGACGACTGGCGCTGGCACATGTACGACACCGTCAAGGGATCGGACTGGCTCGGCGACCAGGACGCCATCGAATACATGGTGCGCAACGCGCCGGAGGCCGTCTACGAGCTCGAACATTGGGGCGTGCCGTTCTCGCGCACCGAAGACGGCAAGATCTATCAGCGGCCGTTCGGCGGCATGACGCTGGACTACGGCAAGGGTCAGGCGCAACGTACCTGTGCAGCCGCCGACCGGACCGGGCACGCCATGCTGCACACCATGTACGGCCAGGCGCTACGCCACGCCGCGGAATTCTATATCGAGTTTTTCGCCATCGACCTGATCATGGATGACCAGGGAGCCTGTCGGGGCGTGATCGCGCTGAAACTCGAGGACGGCACGCTGCATCGCTTTCGCGCCCAGACCACCATCCTGGCGACCGGCGGCTATGGCCGCGCCTACGCCTCCTGCACCTCGGCGCATACCTGCACCGGTGACGGCAACGCGATGGCCTTGCGGGCCGGCCTGCCGCTGCAGGACATGGAGTTCGTCCAGTTCCATCCGACCGGCATTTACGGCGCCGGCTGCCTTGTCACCGAGGGCGCGCGCGGCGAAGGCGGCTATCTCGTCAATTCTGAAGGCGAGCGGTTCATGGAACGCTACGCACCCTCGGCGAAGGACCTGGCCTCGCGCGACGTGGTGTCGCGCGCGATGACGATCGAAATCCGCGAAGGCCGCGGGGTCGGCAGGAAAAAGGATCACATCTACCTGCACCTCGATCATCTCGATCCGAAGGTGCTGGCGGAGCGGCTGCCGGGCATTTCCGAATCGGCGAAGATATTCGCCAATGTCGATGTCACCCGCGAGCCGATCCCGATCCTGCCCACCGTGCACTACAACATGGGCGGCATTCCCACCAACTATCACGGCGAAGTGCTGACCAAGAAGAATGGCGACGACAATATCATTGTGCCCGGCCTGATGGCGCTGGGCGAGGCGGCCTGCGTCTCGGTGCACGGTGCCAACCGCCTCGGCTCCAATTCACTGATCGATCTCGTGGTCTTCGGCCGCGCCGCCGCGTTGCGCTGCGCCGAGAAACTGACGTCGAACGGCAAGCAGCCGGAACTGCCGGCGGGCTCGGCCGACAAGGCGCTGGGCCGGCTCGATCGTTACCGCTACGCCTCCGGCGGCACCCCGACGGCAAGGCTGCGCGACAGCATGCAGCATGTCATGCAGAATAATTGCGCGGTGTTTCGCACCGGCGAGATCCTGCACGAAGGCCAGAACCTGATCCACAAGGTCTATGGCGGCGTCAGCGACATCGCGGTGACTGACCGCTCGCTGACCTGGAATTCCGACCTGGTCGAGACGCTCGAATTCGACAACCTGATCGCGCAGGCGGTGGTAACGATGGATTCGGCGGCCAACCGCACCGAAAGCCGCGGCGCCCATGCCCGCGAGGATTTCTCCGCCCGCGACGACAAGAACTGGATGAAGCACACCCTGGCGTGGCTCGACGATGGCGGCAACACCACGGTCGATTATCGCCCGGTGCATGACTACACCATGACCAACGACGTGCAATACATCCCGCCGAAGGCGCGGGTGTATTGAGGACGACAGCAGAGGCTTTTAGCGCATGGTTGAATTCGCACTGCCCAAAAATTCGAAGATCACGGGCGGCAAGACCTGGCCAAAACCACCGGCGGCGACGCAAACGCGCGAGTTCAAGGTCTATCGCTGGAACCCGGACGACGGCAAGAATCCCGGCATCGACACCTATTTC
>Ga0182012_10007934_pt1 | contig 10541 bp, 4 predicted proteins | sample 612S2SmetaG_FD_120486 | JGI IMG/M metagenome (GOLD analysis project Ga0182012, IMG submission 120486) | Permafrost microbial communities from Stordalen Mire, Sweden - 612S2S metaG | ecosystem: Environmental > Terrestrial > Soil > Wetlands > Permafrost | place: Sweden: Stordalen | collected...
AACCCGAAGATGAAGGAATACATCTTTGGCGAGCGCAACGGAATTTACATCATCGACCTGCAGAAGACGCTCAAGCTGTTCAAGGAGGCGTCGAAGTTTGTGACCGAGTTGTGCGGCGAGGGCAAGACGATCCTCTTCGTCGGCACCAAGCGCCAGGCGCAGGACGCCGTTGCCGAAGAGGCAACCAAGGCGGGCATGCCCTACATCAACCAGCGCTGGCTGGGCGGGCTGCTCACCAACTGGGTGACGGTGCAGAAGAGTGTAAAGCGCCTCATGGAACTGGACGAGATGGCCACCGACGGCCGTTACGAGCTGCTCACCAAGAAGGAAGTCATCAAGCTCGAGCGCGAGCGCAAGCATCTGCAGGCGAATCTCGCCGGCATCAAGAACATGAAGCGCCTTCCGGACGCGCTGTTTATCGTCGACTCGAACAACGAAGCCATCGCCGTGAAAGAAGCCCGCAAGCTCGGCATCCCTGTTGTCGCAGTCGTTGATACCAACTGCGATCCCACGGTTGTCGATTACGTGATCCCTGGCAACGACGACGCGCTGCGCGCCATTCGCCTCTTCACCTCGAAGATCGGCGAATCTGCTGCCGAGGGCGTCAACATGGTCGGCGACAAGACCTTCCAGGAAGAGTTGCCGGTCGATGTCGCAGCCTCGGAAGAAGCTGCTCCCGCCGAGGAAGAGATCTTTGAGGCGGCTCTGGGCGCGGGTGTCCGCAAGGCTCCTGCCGTTGCCGAACTCGAAGAGCCCGAGCCGGCCGAGACCGCAATCTAAATACAGCGCGCGCACATCGCGCAACCCGAGACAAGCGTGGCAGCCTGATCGGTTTCCACGCTTTTCTTCTGCCAGAAATATGTTTAGCCGATAATCAGACTTGAGAGAAAAGAGAGATGACCACAGTGAGCGACAAGATTGATGCCAAACAGGTAAAAGAACTCCGCGAAAAATCCGGCGCGCCCATGGGCGACTGCCTCAAGGCCTTGCAGGAGGCCAAGGGCAACATGGAAGAGGCCTTCGTCGTGCTGCGCAAGCGCGGCATGGCCTCGGCCCAGAAGAAGGCCACCCGCACCACCAACGAAGGCGCCGTGGGCACCTACATCCACGCCGGCGGCAAGATCGGCGTGCTCATCGAACTCAACTGCGAGAGCGACTTTGTGGCCCGCACCGATGACTTCCAGGACCTGCTCCGCGATATCGCCATGCACATCGCCGCCAGCGACCCGCGCTACGTGCGCTCGGAAGATGTGACCCCTGAGGACATGCAGCGCGAAAAGGACATCTACAGCGCCCAGGCCGCCGCCACCGGCAAGCCCCCCGCGGTCGTCGAGAAGATCGTCGACGGCAAGATGGCCAAGTTTTACGAAGAGGTCTGCCTCATCGAGCAGCCCTTCATCAAGGAGCAGACCGTCACTATCAAGGAGCTGATCGCGCAGAAGGTGGCCAAGCTCGGCGAGAACATCACCGTCCGCCGCTTCGCCCGCTTCAAGGTCGGCGCTCCCGACTGGACCGTGGCCCAGACCAAGGCAGTAGAAGCCGCAGCCGAGTAACTCCAGTGCAACGAAACCGCAGAGGGCAAGTCTTTACAATCCACGCCCTCCGGAGTACCTTCATACAATGAACAATTTGCAACTGTTCATCGCGGCTGGCTTGCCCACCATCACTGCACTGATCGGCATCTTGCTCAATCAGCGCTCTATTTCAGGCTTGGAGCACCGCTTTACTGGCCTGGAACAGCGCTTGGATAGGTTCGAGCAGCGCGTGGATGCGCGTATGGATCGTGTCGAGGCTAGATTGGACCGCATCGAAGCGGACCTCCGGGAGTTCTATCGCGTTCTCGGCATGCACGATGCCCGTCTCGATAATATCGAGAAAAGAAGTGCCTGAAATCCGCATCCGGATTCCGCATTCAAATCAGAAGCAAGAAGGGCAGCCCATCGCGGGCTGCCCTTCTTGCTTTACCTGCATTGTGGTTCTTGCCATCCCACCTTCCGCGATAAAGCCACGGAAGGATGGGGCACCCATGTTACTGAGTGGTTAGTAGGTTACGCGCAAGCTGAGCTGCACCTGGCGCGGGTTATTCGCCTGCGAGGTAACTTTGCCGAAGGCGCCGTTGCCGGCATTCAAATTGGCCGGAGCAGAAGCCTGGAAGCGGTTGAAGGTGTTGAAGGTCTCCAAGCGGAAGAGCACGACGAACTTTTCCGTGACCTTGGTTGACTTGGCCAGCGAGATGTCTGAGTTATCCAGACCCTGCGCGAACAGGCTCCGGTCGTTCGGAGTCTCATTGCCCCAGTCGTACGGTCCCATCACGTAAGCGGCCAACGCGCTGTTATTCTGTCCGCCGGCGGTAACGCCCACAAAGCAGTTGGTGTTGACCCACTGGTTGAGGCGCGCAACAGCCGAGCCGTTGATCTTCTTCTGGGCGTTGCAACCAGGCGCGCCCGGAACATAGCTGGCGCGAGTCGTGCCTGCACCGTAGCCATTTAAGTTGTTGGCGGTGTTGCTTCCGATGGCGAGATAACCGCCATGCTGGAAGGCGGTGACGTCATTGATAGCCCAGCCGGAAATGATGGTGCTGACCGGGCCATTGCTGACATTGAAGTACTTCTGTCCATGTCCGAATGGCAGCGGATAGTTGACGTTGATGGCAAGGCGTGCCGGAACGCCGTCTGGCCCCCTGTCCGCCCTGTGGTTGTAGTAGTCCTGCTGGCCCTTGGTGTCGTCAATGGTCTTGGCCCAGGTGAGTGCGCTGCCGATGAGGCCGCCGCCCGGAATGCGGTACTGAGTGCTTACCTGCAACGAGTTGTAGTGCTGGTTGCCGTAATAGTAGTTGCCGATCGTGGCGCTCTTGTAATTCGGATAGGGCTGCAGGGCGTTGCCGACAGTCCAGTTCGCCGTGCAGAATCCGTTGAACGTGGTAGCAGCGCCGGGGTCCGTGTAGCCGGGAGTGCAATAGATGCCGCTGGTGTACGATGTTTTCACCACACCGCCCTGGCCATTCGGGGTTACAATTTCTCCCCCGGAGCCGGCTGCATTGACCACTTTGGTGGTTTTAATGTTCACGCCGGCAAGCTGGCCTCCTACTGCAGCCGTTGAGAGTGCCGTTTCAGCCGTTCCGGTTCCGTTTACCGTATAGGCTGAAGCGGGAATCTCGTCGATACCCTGACCGGCCTTCAAAAACAGGCCATGCGATCCAACATAGGCCGCGGTGACCGAGAAGCTGTTGCCGATCTGGCGTTGCAGGGCGAAGTTGTACTCCTCGAAGTAGGGAAGGCGCTCGGTCAGCACATTTCCGGTCAGGGCCTGGCCGCCACCCGTTTGGTTCGCCTGCGCCAAAGTCTGCAGAAAGGCGGGGTTGGAGTTAAATTGCGGCTTGACGTAAATCGCCGAGGCCGGAATGGGATTGGCGAGCAAAGCCTGCACGGGATTGATTGCGTTGTTGGCAATGTTGGTTGGGTTTGCCCAGGTTAACGTTTGGCTGTTGACAACAGCTCCAGGCGCTCCGTTGCCGCCGTTATCTGCGTCCACCGCGACCTGGCTGAGACCAAATCCGCCGCGAACCACTGTCTTTTCGTTGAGCCGGTATGCAAAGCCGATGCGAGGATCGATCAAGTCCATCTTAACCGGGGTTGTCGATCTGGACGGAGAAAGCGCTGAGGTCACAAGCGCTTCCGTGCCCTTCGTTCCGGAGTTGGGATCGGTGGTATTAGGCAGGAAGGCGAGGGTGTGATTCTTTCTCTCATACAGCCCGCCGGGAAGCTCATAGCGAACGCCAAGGTTCACGGTCAGCTTCCGCGATAACTGCCAGGTGTCCTGGGCAAAATAGGACTGGTACCAGTTGAACTCCGTACCGCCATAGCTGCCGTTGAAGGATACCGACTGGAAGTAGCCCATCATCAACTCAGCCCACTCGTCACCCGTTCCGGCAGTACAGTTGGTTCCGCTGTAAACACAACTGAACTTGACGCCGAAGTTGGGATTGCCGGTGCTGAACGAGTTGTGCAGCAGCTCCATGTCCATCAGGCGAGCCTCAAAGCCGAACTTCACGCTGTGCTTGCCGAAGACATGGGTAATGCCGCCGTTGAGGCCGTAGTTATCCCACTGCTGCCCTTGTCCGCCCGTGCTCCAGGAGCCGGAGGAAGAGTTGGTAAAGCCGATGCCGAGCGGGGCAAGATTATGCACCTGTCCGCCTGCGCCCAGGGTTGGACTGGGAAGGTACTGGTTTCCGGTGGGAAGGTACTGCTGGAAGCTGCCCCATTGTCCACCCAGTCCAGCCGTCTGGAAGTTGTTAACTTGGGGAATCATGCTGAAGCGGAATCGGATCCATTCGGCCCTGATATCGAGAACCGTTTTCGGCGTGAAGGTATAGGTATCGCCCACAATGTAAACATTGGAGTTGAATCCGCCTACTTCCATGCCCAGGTTCCATGGCTTGCCGCCGGGTAGCCCCGAGGTCACGTTGGGGTTGGGGAAGGGAACGAGCGGCTTGTCCAAAGGCGCCCACCACGCTGTGTGTGCGAAGATGCGCTGCTTGGGGCTGACGATGAAGTCCATGCGCGCATTCATCTCCGGCGCGGCGTCTCCGGATGGGAAGTTTGCGGCGTAATTGGTGTTGGTCGCAGTGGTGTTGGGCTGCTCTGCCCAGAAGGTGCGCATGATCACTGAAGTGGGATCCCAGCACTGTGAGCCGAGGAAGTAGGTTCCCTGGGCGGCATCGTAAAGGATGTTCTTACCGTTGTATGCGCCGGAAGCAGGCCCCGAACCGGTCATTGACGGGCAGTTGCCGTTGGGGTCGATAATCTGGCGAGTAAAGCGGCCGTCCCAGACGTCGTTGCCGCCGCCCAGGAAGTTGGCGGAATACGCGTTGCCGTTCGATGGCACGTTGATGAGCGCCGGAGACGACTTGAGAATCACGTCCCGTTCATAGGAGCCGAAGAAGAAAATCTTGTCCTTCTTCACCGGGAAGCCGAGGTTGAAGCCGTAAAGGTTCTGGTTACCCTTCGGTGTTCCGATGTGTGCCTGCTTGTTGAAGAAGTTGTTGGCGTTCAGGTCCGCATTCTGGAAGTATTCGTAAGCAGTTCCATGGAAGTTGTTGGTGCCTGTCTTGGTGGTGAAGTTGATGCTGCCGCCCGAGGAGCGGCCTTCTTCAGCGCTGCTGGCGCTGGTATCGATATTGAACTCCTGCACGGCATCGGCTGTCATCATGATGCCGATGTTCGAGCCCTGGAGCATATTGATCGGCGCGCCATCGACATACTCTTCGTTGTCGCCGCCGTTAATCGTATAAACGTTGGAACCGCCGCCCCAGCTGAGCGGGTTCGACGAGGTGCCGGCATTCTGGGCCAATGTTGCGCCCTGCTCAACTCCGCTGCTCGGGATCACGCCCGGCGTAATGTTCAGCAGTTGCATCATATTGCGGCCGTTCAGCGGCAGATCATCCACCTGCTTGGTTTCCACCCTGTTGCTGATGGTGCCGGAGTCAGTCTGAAGTTGAACCGCGCCAGCCAGGTTCACTTCGACGGTCTCGGTGACTGCGCCTACTTCGAGCGCCGTATTGATGCGGACCGTAGCGTTTACGTCGACGCGGACCGCGTCACTGATGTGGCGCTTGAAGTTGGCTCTCTCCACCACGACGGTGTAGATCGCCGGAACCAGGGATACAACCTGATATTCGCCAGCCGAGTTGGACGTGACGGTATGCCTTTCCCCGGTTGCCTTGTTGCTGACGGTAATCGTTGCCCCAGGAATAATGGCGCCCGATGTGTCTGTTACGGTGCCCAGAATGGACCCAAAGAATTGTTGCGCTGCCAGTGGCGTGGACGAAAGAACCGCCATGGCCACCACCGCCGCCAGCATGAGCACGAAGCCTGCCGATCGGCACACCTTCACACGTATATTCATATAGCCTCCAATAGCAATGAGTTATGAACGAGTAATTCCTTCTAATTGAGTAGATAAATCCATCGAATTAGGTGTCAAATTCAGTTTTCACTGCCGGGTGCTAAGCATATTCTCACCAATATACGAACGTCAAGGGGAAAGGCGCACGATCATCGTTTATTCCGAAATCGAAGAGTAGGATTGAGGCTGGTGTTGAGCCAGGTTGAAACCCATCCACTTCCGGACAAACAGTAAACCCTTTATTATGAGCTGGAAGGTGATCTGCGTGCTGCGCGCTCATCGGGGTCGATTCAGTATTGGCGGCTTCGGTACGGGCAATGCCGGAACGGGTGCAGGTCCAAGTAATTACTCTGTCCCTGACGATTTCCGTCCCGACTAGCGACCGATTGCGCGCTTCGAGAATCTCAGCTTGGAAACAGCAATCAAGGCAGCCCGGATGGGGCTGCCCTCTTTGCTGTTGGTTGTTATATGTAGCCTAGGGCAGGTAGTAGCGGAACGAGGTCCAGAACATGTTGTCGATGCCCTTGGCCCCGATCAGCGGAGTCGAAAGAGCACCGGTAGTGCTCGATCCCGACCAGCCCTCGCGTACCACATAACCGTACTGAATGGCCTGACGCAGGCGACCCTTATCGCCGCGGTACAGATCGTACCAGTAGCCGCCGGTGATCTCCTGGACGCTGCGAGTGTTGTTGCCGCATCCGGAGCCTGCGATGCCGGTGTAGCCCACCGAGCCGGAAGCGTAGCCGGGGATTGCCTGAGCCGCGCAGCTTGCCGATATGCTGGCATAGCGCGAGCCGTAGCCGATCGGACTGATTACCGGCGTCGCAGTGAAGTGTGAACCCCAGCTGCCGCCGGCAGCGAACATGGCCGCAGTAGGCGAAGCGGAGCAATTGGTAGCGGCATTGGCGGCCGTCGTGCCGGCCATGCAGAAGGTCGGGGTGGGATCCTTCAGTGTGAGAGAGTTGGTTGCATAATCGGCGCGCGCCGCGTAATCGATGCCGTAGTTCAGGTAGAGCGACAGGCGGGGACTTGGCGTGGCTTCGAGCGTAACCAGGCCGCTGGTGTTGTGGATCGGTTTCAGTTCGCCGGTGCCGTCGTTGGTCACGTCGGAAAGGGTCGTGGCGCCATAGCGTCCCACGCCAGGCCCGTAAAGTCCCTTGACGCCGAAGGTGACCACATTGCTCAGCGGAACCCGGAGGCTGCCCGCGATGCCGCCGAGTGAGATGGTGTTGTTGTAGGAGGCTGCGGTGGTCGAGGAGGCGATCTTGGTTCCGGGTGCCGAGCCGTTGTTGCCTTGGATATCGGTAACACCGCCATACTTGACCGTATTCTGCGTAACGTTATTGAACACAAGTTCGTGCGCAAAGCGGCCGATACCGATGAGCTCATAATGGCCCCAGGCAGGGTCAGCCGTGAACTTGACGATCATGTCCGGTGCATAGTTGAACGAGATATTTGTGATGTTGCTGTTGGCGGTGATCGTTGCGTAGGTAGGCACGTAAGTGGGAACCGTAACGCCGCCAGTGCTGGTAACGTTCACGTTTGCGTAGCTCTTCACGTAGGTGGTCGCGCCCACGGTGCTGATAGCCGCATTGAAGTTGCCGCCGTTCTGTCCGGCGCTGCCCAGGATGGCATAAGGCGTGTCACCGCTAAGCGTTGCCGAGTAGAGAACCTGCGGATTCTCCGCCGCAATGCCCATGGCGAACTTGTTCCAGGTCTTGGTCACGCGGAAGCCGTACTGGCGGGTCCACACAAAGCCCACAACGTAGTTCGGGTCGATGGTCTGCGGTGTCATGATGTCGCCGGAGAGGTTCGAGATGGCCTTCTTGTCTTCCGTAGCCAATGACCAAAGTTGGCCGCCGGTGATTGCCACGCCGTTGTGCAACGCCGCCTGAGCCCAAACGACGCGCTGGCGCAGCACATAGCTGTTCGACTGGTTGTTGTTCGAGGTGATGCCCGTGCCCAGGAAGTCCGCCTCATAGTAGCCGCGAATCGTGGCCCAGCTGATCTTGCCTTCCGCCATCAAGCTAAGGCGTGACTGGCGACCGTCGCCGTAGAACTCGCTCAGCGAATAAGCATCCGCGCCCTCGAAGGGAATCGCACTGAACGCGGTGGGAATGTCGCCGCCGGTTGCTTTGGTGCGCCAAACCGTTTCACCCGCCGCGAAGCCGCCAGGGGTAATTGCAATGCCCTTGTAGTGCAGCGTATCGGGAGCCAAAAGGCTCTTCTTGATTGCCGAGGTCTCGTCCGTAACCGTAGCCGCGAGGGAAACCTCATTGGCCTTCAAGTCGTCCACTGTAGACTTGAGCGCGCTCACCGAAGTATTGTTCTGCTCATCGGCCATCTTCTGTGCGTCGGCATCGGCTTGCGCTTTGGCGGCTGCGGCCTGTGCGGCGGCAGCATCGGCCTGCGCCTTGCGCAACTGCGCATCCCTGTCGGCCAGGTTCGTCTTCAGGCTGTCGATCTCGCCCTGCAACTGCCGGCGCATGGTCTCGATCTCGTCTTGAATCGAAGGTCCCGCGGGGGGAGCTGCCTTCTTCGTGGCTGACTTCTTAACCGGCGGCTTGGCGTCACTGGCGTGGGCGTAGGAAATAACGAGACTAGCTGCAAGAATCATTGCGGCCGTGGCTTTGGCGGTGAGCTTCATGGGGCCTCTCTTGTCCTTTCAATGGTGCGTTCTTGCGTTACTGTGTCTGCTTGCACGTCGATAGGTCGCAAGCGTCCCTATCTCGCGGCGCTGACCTGTACGGTGAACATCGGATGCGATTTCGAAAGCTGAAGTCAAGCCGTACCAGATTGGCAAAGGCCTCAACGCCTGCTCCCCTTCCGGCGTTACCGTGTTCAAGCCTCGCAGAGAATTATGAATGCTTAATGAATGGTCACACGTTTTACGTAAGATTTGATGTGGAAAAGTGAGAGACCAGCCGCGATGAATCTTCAGCTTGAATTCGCATTGATTCTTCGGCAGTTATACAAATTTCATCACAAAAATTGACCTGCATTTTGTGGCCCATTACCATCAACGCGAGATGAAAACCGTTGCCTGCCCAAGCCTTAACTCGGACTGCGCTTTCGCTCCACCGGCATCCTGTCCCGCGCTCAGCAAATTCGCCAGAAGCCTGTACGCGCCAGGCACCAGTTCCGGAAACTGCCGATACAGCGCATAAGCGACATACACATAGGTTCCCTTACCTGAATGCGTCACCAGCAACCCGCCGCGCTGCGGCTCCTGCCCCGGATCGTTCGTCTCCGTCAACGCCTTGTAGCCCTGATCCCATGAGTCCAGGAATGAATGCCCGCGCTCTTCAAACCACCCATCGAAATCCGCGTTCGAAATCTTGTTTGGCCAACTCAGCAGAGGGTCCGTCGCGTCCAGCAACTTCACCGCATCGTGTTCGTCCACAACCCGCTCCGGGCTGCGGCCCATCGAGAGCGGTAGCGGCGCGGCAAATGTGGCGCTCTGATACTGCACCACCAAGGTCCCGCCCCGCTCGACGAATTGATCCAGACGCTGCTGCGCCGCCGTCAACTCCGGCCTGTTGGAGTAAGCCCGTATTCCGATCACAATCACATTCCATGCGGAAAGATCGCCGCTCGTGATTTCTTCGGGCGTGAGCAGATGCGGCGTAATTCCAAGCGCCTCAATCGCCTCCGGAACCGTATCCCCGGTTCCCATCACATAAGCCACGCGCAGCCCCGGCGCGACCTTCACGTCGATTTTCCGCGTTTGGAGCTTGGCAAGACGGTACTGGTTGTAAGGCCGCAGCCCCTGGTAGCCCACCCGCTGCCATCCCGTCTCGTAGCTGTGCCCCGCCACCATAGCCACTGCCTGAATGGCATAGGAACCAGCGCCCACTTTCGCCGGCGTAACAGAAAATACCAGCGGCTCCGAGTTTCCGCCGGCCTTTAGATGAAAGGCAATCTCAGCCGGTGCGGCGCGCCAACCCTCCGGCAGCTTCAGTGCAACAGTCCCCTCAGCCGCAGCCTGCGCCTCGACCGTCACCTTCACCGGCAGCGCCGAGCCGTCAAGCGGAATCATCAATGCTTCCGGGGAAATCCGCACCCCGACCGGCGGCGTCACAACAAGCGGCTCATAAAAACCTCCCGGCCCCGTCAGATGCTGCAAGGTCTGCACGGTCTGCCCCAGCCGAATCGGGACTCCATCGAATGTAAACTCCGCCCATGCCTCCAGCGGCCAGGGCGCAAACGATCGCAGCCGCCATGCCGGATTTGAAATGTCGTAAATTGCCTGCTCCGTCGTCGGCCTGGTAAAGTAGGGCGCCGTCGGCTGCGCGTTATCGGCCACCTGCACCTTGAACGTCCGGTCGAGAGACGCCGCAATCGACGCCTCGGAAACCGCCGTTGCCGCCGCTCCAGCCGGCTCCGCCTTCCAATCTGTCCCGGTCGTGCTCACAAACCAGATGCGATTCAACTCCGTCTGTCCCACCGCCTGCGCCACGTGCGCGCGAACGCTGAACGTCTCTCCCGGGGTCACCGCAGGTGCAGTCTCATCCGCCGTCCCTCCGCCCATCGGCCCGCCGCCACCTCCGCCGCCACGACTGTTCGGATTGGTGCGGAAGGCGATGAAATCCAACCCCAGCAGATCCTTGAAAGCCTGCTGAAAGTTATCAATCTTG
>Ga0182012_10007936_pt1 | contig 10539 bp, 10 predicted proteins | sample 612S2SmetaG_FD_120486 | JGI IMG/M metagenome (GOLD analysis project Ga0182012, IMG submission 120486) | Permafrost microbial communities from Stordalen Mire, Sweden - 612S2S metaG | ecosystem: Environmental > Terrestrial > Soil > Wetlands > Permafrost | place: Sweden: Stordalen | collected...
CTGGCCACCGGCGACGAGCAGATGCTTCAGCAAAAGCTCGGGCTGGATCTCCATGACGCCGGCGACTTCTGTTTCATGGTGCTCTACCAGACCCAGACCGGTTGGTCCTGCGGCAACTATTCCGGCGGCACCCCCTATCAGACCTCGGTCAGCACCGGCAACTTCGGCACGGTGATGATCGACACCCCGGACAAGACCGACCATCCCCAGCAGTTCCAGGTCATCGCGGTGCTGCGCCAACAGCAGACCGACCCCAGCCAACCGACCACCGTCACCGGCGCCGGCCAGACCTGCACCGCCGGCACCAGTCCGGCCAAGATGACGCCCGAGTCCTGGATCGGCGCCAGCGGCGCCGGCAGCCAGGGCCGGGTGATCGTGCTGAGCTATCCGCGACCGGCCGACGGCACCGTCGCCACGACCATCAGCGCCGCCACCACCGGCCTGACCTGGCAGGGCGGCGTGACCCTCTCCGACGCCCTGAACAACTGACCCCCGGTCCCCGCCATGCCCCGCCCCATCACCGCACCCCACCAGTCCGGTTTCACCCTGATCGAGGTGATGGTCGCCATGGCGCTGGTGATGGTGCTGATGGTCGGCATGAACGCCCTGTGGACCCAGGTGGCGAGCCAGTTCGACGATCTGGTCTACCGCCAGAAGGCGATCTTTCGCCTGAACGGCGAGATGGAACGGTTGGTGGCGTTGTATAATAGTAGTGATACCTCTAAAGATCCGACGTTCAACGAGGTCGATACCGGCGTTGACTATACCCAAAATATTCCCACCGACGCCGGCTCGTTTCTGTCCACGACCCCGAACAGCAGCTATCCTTATGGCAGCACGCAAAATCGTAGAGTCTTTAATAAAACCTTAGCCCCGTCTTATATTCTCGACGCCGGTACGTCGACTGATATGGCGGCATTTACCAATACGCCCTCCGCTGATGGGACGACGATACCCACCCAAAGTATCTATACCAATATTCTGATGACCGGAACCGGTAGCTCACGGCGCAATCTGGTCTGGCTTGATCAGGTTCATCAGATTGTCGGCCAATTGAGTTGGGATTTTTGCCTGTTGCCTAATACATACGGTACGTCGGATTCACACTATGGGATGTTTAATGACTGCAAAGGAAACCCGGCCACGGCGACGGTGGTAAGCCCCTGTTATCAAACAGCGTGTTATTTCCTGACCGTCTACATCGACTATCCCTTTCGTTTCGATGCGACCAATAAGGTGGGAGTTCCGATACCGGGAATTCCGGTCGAAACCATCACCGCCGAGACAATCGTAGGAAAGCAGCGCAAGTCATGAGGAACACTGTGCCGTTGCCCCTGCGCCGAACCCAGGCCGGCTTCACGCTCATCGAGCTGATGGTGGCGATGATCGTCGGTATGATCCTGATGATGGTTCTGGCCAACCTGTTCATCGACGCGGTCGGTAACGTCGATGCCATGTTGAACAAAGCCCAACTCAATCGGCAGGCGCGTGCGATGTTTGACGAGCTGGCGCTGGGTGGGTTTCGGAAGGGGGTCAATGCAACCGCGGCATACACTACCGGAGATACGATCGCGACAGATGTAAACTATAATTATATATTTGGTCTAAGGGGACGAATTCCGACGACGGGCCATAGTGGTACCGGTTGGGCTCTTCCGTCGAGGCTCATGTCGGGAACGTCTGCCGCTGGCCCTTGGTTATACACCTTGGGGCTGACGCCGACTGATGCCTTTTTTTATACTCTTTCTTCAACCGAGCAGGATTCCGATGTTTTATCCAGTGATTCTGTTCCTGCCATAACTGTCACCTGTACGGATATCAATCAGCCAGATTATGGCTGTTCTTCCGGGCAAACCATCAGCGTTACCGGATATTTACGAATGGATCCGGTATTTCCGCCTGCCACGTCCGGCACTATTCTGGAGATTGTATTCGATCTTTACAACCCCGAGGTCTATGGTAACGGTCATATTGCCGATGACGAGATATCAACGGTCTACTGGACCGCTTTTACCAGCTTGATTGATCAGGTACCACCATGAAATATGCTCAAAATAAGCAACGTGGCGCAGTGTTGCTGACCGTGATGATTATCATGGCGGTTATTATGCTGATGGCTGCGACGCTGATTGATTATTTTCTGACTTCTGAGGCAAGCGAAGTCGAAGCCAGTCTGGTCGATGTCCGCACCTATTGGGCAATGATGGGACATGTGAATTATATGCTGAGTCGAGTTGGCGGGCAGGGGCTCTGCGGAATTACGGATAATGTTGCTGACATGGCGAATAATAATGCCACATATTATTGTGGTGGCAACACCCCCTCTACTGACGATTATGCGGCCAATGATGACCCGAATCAGGTTTTTCCTTTTTCCAGGGGTAGCAGTCCAACGGCATACCCCGCAGGTAGTCTACAAAGCTACTTGGATGGTGATGCTACGTTGTCCGTGCCTAGGGTGGAAATTCAAAACAGAGATTATCAGGGCGGGACCACGACGCCGAGCTTTGCATATCCCGGTTCTCGACGTTGGGTCTACCCTCAACAATTAAATCAGTCTTCCGACGATATAAATCCGTATTACCTTACTATTCAGGCTCTCGTCAGAGACCACGGGGTAAATAATGATTTAGATTTACGGATTGATATGTCGATAATTGATAGTGGATCGATGCCATCACTTTTCGATCTAAAGGATCGATCTGACCGGCTGACGGTTGGTTTTTGTGTCGTAGACAGCAGCCTGACAAATCCAGGCGACTCATACAACCCGACGGCAAACCCATACATATCTCGTGGATGTAATGTTTCAGGCGGTACATCGCAGGAAGGTATCACTAAAATTCAGTTTCTCATGCGGAACGCCCCGATTCCGATGACCACCACCTCCAACTAACCCACCTCCAGCCGACCGAAGAGGCCGTCATGCTCAATTGGTTCTCTAATTTGTTCAAGAAGCGCAAGACGGAGGACGCGCAGGCGGGGGAGGCGCAGTTCCGGGTGTTTCTTTATGTGACCGACGAGGGCTGGCAAGCGGCGTTCGTCGATCTGCTCCAGGAACGCGGCACCGAAATCATCCAGGACCAGGCCGAGGCGTTAAAGGTTCTCGCCAATCTGCCCAAGGATCACGATGCCGAACAGGCGCTGGAACAGATGTTCCGGTTGGCCGGCGAGGGCCTGCGCAAGCATAAAAAGGGGCAAATCGCCGAGATCCGCCTGGTCATCGACGACCCCAAGGTCCATTACAGCGATATGTTGCCGGGGCAACTGGTCTCGGCCCACTCCGCCGCCCTGCACGACTATGGCCGCAACGTCCTGCGCTGCCGCACCGTGTCCTTTGGCCTTGGCAAGTTCGGCCCCACCGATCGCGGCCACGCCGAGACCAGCGGCGGCGTGGTCGCCTTCATCGATGCCGGCCGGTTGGGCAACTTCCTGTCGCGGCTTGACCGACTGGCGCCCAAGATGTCGATCACGCCGCTGATTGACCTGCTGGTCCGTCAGGCGCACACCGGCCATCGGTCCGGCGCGGCGGCGGCGCTCCATATCGGCGCCTTTTCCACAACCGTGGTGCTGTCCAATTCCACCATCGGGGCCGTGACCCAACGGGTGCTGCCGTTCGGCCTCGGGGTGCTGGCCCGGCTGTTTGCCGAAGGCGAAGGCATTTCCCTCGAAGACTCCCTGCGCACCCTTGGCGACCAGGATCTGATTTCCGAATTACGACCCACCGAAGCCGTGGACCCGGTGGCCATCCTGACCAGCAGCCCGGCCGAACGTATTCTGGGCGGGCCGGTGCGGGTCTTTCTCGAGGAGATCCGCGCCTCGATCACCTTCTTCGAGGAACAACGCTGCGCCGGTCGGCCCAAGGTCCTGGAGGTTTTCGGGAATGTCCACCGGGTGCGCGGTCTCGAACGTTTCCTGAGGGAACATCTGTCCCTGAGGGAAGATCCGTCGGCTGGCCCCGAGCCCCTGACCGTCGAATTCAAAGAACAGCCGGTCCTGGACCTGCTCCAGTCGTTCCCGCCCGACGAGCCGCTCAACCTGTTGTCGGCAAGGAGCGGCGACCTCAAGATCGGCGCCGTCACCTACACCTACGACAAGGGCCAGTTGCGACGGGCCGACGAGGTCCGTCAGGAAAGAGCCGCCCGGGAAACGCCCCGGGCCGGCGAACGCCCCGGGCCGGGGCGGCCGGAGCGGCGGGGCGGCGGCCGCAGCGGCCGCCGTGGCGCTCCGGTGGCCGCCGAGCCCTCGGTGCTGGACCAACTGCGCGCCCTGCTGGGGGCAAAGCCCAAGGCCGGCGCCGCCGACGGCGACGAGGACGCCACCACCGCCCGTGCCGACCAGCAGGGCTTTGCGGTGCTGGCGGTGATCGTTCTCGGTCTCTGCTATCAGATTTACAGCCTGGGTCACACCGCCAGGAACGATGCCGCAAACGAGATTACGGCGGTCCAAAGCGCGATGGTCTCGAACGAACAAAACCACGCGGCGCTCATCAACAGCGGGTCGTTCCATCCGGTCGAGAGCATCGACAAGGTGCTGTGGACGGAAAAAATCCTGTCCCTGTCCAAACACATCACCACCGAAATGTGGCTGACCGATGTCTACCTGGCCGAGGCCAAAACCGACGAAAAGTCTCCGGTCTCGACCAAAAAGCTGGTTATCAAAGGCTCGCTGTTGCCCTCGACCGATGGCCATATCCAGCGGGTTGCCGATTTTATCGACAGCCTGCAAGGCGATACCGACAATTTCATGAGTGACTTTAAGACCATTACCTTCCAGGGTCTGGGGATTGACACCACCGATGCCGAACGGGTGGTGAACTTCACCATCGAGGCGGTGTATGACGCCACCAGGCGGCAGCCCGGCCAGACCAGCCAGACCGGGGCCGCCACCGGCAGCCCGGTTGATGCCGCGGCTCTCGCAAGGCAGGCTGTCGAGAAGCATAATCAACTGAATAACAGCGCCCTGACCGGGCCGCACCCCTAAGTCGTGCCCGGACTTTCCAGCTTTCGAGGTGAGTTATGGATGCTTTCGTTCGCAAATATCAGGGCTTCATCGTTTCTTTGTTCTTCGCGCTGGGGGGGATCGCGGCGCTGGTATACTCGGCCGTGATCAGCCCGGCACAGGTGGTACAGGCCGACATGGCGCAACTGGTTACGATAATCCAGGCGGAAAACACCAATTTAAGCACAATCAAAAAGAAGGCAGAAGATAAAGAGAAGACCGGCAACGACCGGGGGATCGAGAAACTGCCGGATTTCCTCAGGCATATTAACGCGATCGCCAATGCCACCAGCGTTTACGTTGATGAGCTGGAACCTTCTCAGAGCGGCGACATCAAATTTACTATAAAACTTAAGACCGATTTCCGCACTTTCATCAAGTTTATCCAGCAGCTGGAATCGCTTGACGTGACCATCAACGACATGCAGATCCATCCGTATGATCCGACAAAAAAGGAAATGCCTGTTCACTTTATTACGTTTACGATTACACCACGGCATAATGCTGACGAAATTCATGGCGATCGGATCACCGCGCTTCAATCCGCTATTGCGGCTAAGGAGTTGCGCAATCCGTTCCAACGCTTCGCCTATGACCCGAACAAGAAGGCGGCGGTGATGAAGATCGATCTGACCTGGGAATACAAACTTTCCGGCATTGGTCAGATCGGAACCTCACGCATTGCGACTATTGATAGTAAAGATTATCGTATTGGCGAGTTTCTCGGGGGAGACAAGAAAATTGACGCGGTAGAAGCCGACCATGTTGAACTCAGTCGGCCCAACGGTAATGTCGTTGATCAGTATATCCTGAAATTCCGTCACTGATGCTACTGCTCGGCAGATCTTGAAATTTCGCCGCTCCGGCGTCGCGGGCCGGTAAGACCATAGGTTAACCTGAGGTGATTGAAATGAAATCAGAACACAAGCGGTTCAGCATGGCGGCGGCGCTGGCCGTCTCGCTCTGCCTGTCGGTTCCGGCCAAGGCCGATTATTATGATGATGCTTTGCTCACCTATCGGCATGGGCAATATCTTGACGCCTTTATCATGTTCAAAAAGCTTGCCGACCAGGGCGATGACGGTGCCGAGTACATGATCGGAACCATCTGGTATCAAGGCAAAGGCAAGCCGCAGAACTATCAGGAAGCCTCTCGCTGGTACCTGCGTTCGGCCTATCAGGGCAATCCCGACAGCCAGAACAGTCTCGGCCAGATCTACCGGGAGGGCAAGGTTCAGCCGGCCAATCCGGTGGTCGCTTACGCCTGGTTCTCGCTGGCCGCAGCCCAGAGCAACGAGGATGCCCGCAAAAACCTCGAGAGCCTGACCAAGGATGAATTAAAGGACAACCCGGGCGAAATCCACGCGGGACAGGCGCTGGCTCTGGAATATGCCGAGCGCATCGAAGCCGAGAAGAGGTCTTTGAAGCTGGCCGGGATAACCGCTCCGTCGCTGATGCCCGACAGTGCGCCGACGCCGGTTGGTGCCCTCCGGCGTTCCGATGTCGCCCGGCAGATTTACAAGGTCCAGCTCGGGTTGTTCGAACAGGCCGAAAGCGTGAGAAAGTTGCAGGCGGCGTTGCTGCGACGGCATTACGACTTTGAGCTCAGCCCCGTTGAAATCCGTGGGCGAACCTACACGCAGTTTCGGATCGGTCCATATCTGACGGTTAACGACGCGGAAGTCATGGCGCGCAAGGTCGACAAGACCTTCAAGGTCGAAAGCGCCATCATCCCGCTGATCCGCTGACACCGCCGGGGTCCGGGGCGATTTTGTGGGCTCTGCCCACACCCGCAAAGGGCCGGTCGGCCCTTTGAACCCATGACGTGAATGAGGTCAAGGAGGCGAGCCTCCTTCGCGGGTGCAGGGCAGAGCCTTGCAAAACCAGGACGAACGCCTTCAGGAGCCGCCGATAGCGCCAACCCCGGTCTCGCCCCGCGCCACCCGCTGGAGATACTGGCCATAGCTGGTCCGGGCGAGCCGCCCGGCCTGACGTTCCACGTCCGCCACCGAAATGAAGCCCTTTTGCAAGGCGATTTCCTCGGGGCAGGCGATCTTCAGGCCCTGCCGGCGCTCGATGGTGCGGACGAATTCCGAGGCTTCGTGCAGGCTGTCGGGGGTGCCGGTGTCGAGCCAGGCGAAGCCACGGCCGAGCCGGACCACGTCCAACTGGCCCCGTTCGAGATAGGCGCGGTTCACGTCGGTAATTTCCAACTCGCCCCGGGCCGACGGCCGCAGCGAGGCGGCAATTTCCACCACCTGCCGGTCGTAGAAATAGAGGCCGGTGACCGCCCAGTTGGAGCGCGGCCGGGCCGGCTTTTCCTCTATGGTCAGCGGCCGATGGTTACGGTCAAGCTCGACCACGCCATAGGCGGTCGGGTCGGCCACCGCATAGGCAAAGACCGTGCCGCCGTGCCGGAGCCCGGCCGCCGCCGTCAGCAGCGCGGTCAGGCCGTGGCCGTAAAAAATATTGTCTCCCAACACCAGAGCGCAGTTGTCATCGCCGATAAAGTCGCGGCCGATCAGGAAGGCCTGGGCCAGACCCTCGGGGCGCGGCTGGCCGGCGTAAGAAAGGGCAATGCCCCACTGGCTGCCGTCCCCCAGCACCGTCCGGTACCGGTCCTGATCCTCGGGCGTGGTGATCACCAGAATCTCGCGGATGCCGGCCAGCATCAGGGTCGACAGCGGATAATAAATCATCGGCTTGTCGTAGATCGGCAGCAACTGCTTGGTGATGGCGTAGGTCAGCGGATAAAGCCGGGTGCCGGAACCCCCGGCCAGGATGATGCCCTTTATAGCCATGCCCATAACGCCTTATTTCTAAAGGTTAATTTCCACTCGCAACAAAACTGGCAACAAACTACGACTTTAGTCGTATGCGCCATCGGCTTGATGGTTTTAGTATGATTTGCCCGAACTTTCAAGGGTCGGACAACTTGGTGTCGACAACTTGGTTGTAAAAGCGTCGCATCGAAATCGCAAAACTGTCCGACTGTGGTTGCAAGACATATTCAAACTGGCGCACCCACCTTCCGAGGTGAGATCGACGAGGCATAATCTGTTCATCTTCTTGAGGGTTTTTGGAGCGGGGTTAGGACTGTGCCAATGAGACTTGATGCGAGTTTCCGATTAGAACGGCCACTACAGGTGGTTATGCGTCGCATATAACGCCAGCCCTTGCGGGTCTCTCCTAATCATTTCGTTACCAAAGCGAGGTGCATATCGATTTCCAGTAAGAATTAATGCCTGATCCTTTATATACAGTGTATGCATCCATACCTCCTGCGGCCACATCTCAATGAATGTACCCATTTCTGGATTCGCACCTATTTGATACAGTTTTGTCGTGGTGCCCGTCATCCCCGGCTGAGGACTATTTATTAAAGTTGCAGTTAGCTCTCCGATGACCCAGGTGTAAGATACTGGCGGTATTCCGTTATCAAACTGCTTTGGCTGCCCATTATTATGGCTTATAGCCACGCCGTTTACCTTTTCGCAAACGGCGGTCAGTGTTTCTGACAATGCCGCGTGCCGATTGGCCGTCACCAGTGCAAGCGATAGCACCACAACCAACGCTGATCTCTTGCTGTCCCCAAACCATCTCGACCAGAAATTCCGCCGCAAATCACGTCGCGTTCCAGCGTGCGGTCGATGATCTGATCCATGGGTCAACTCCCGATGTCACCCCGCTTCTATGCACCGAACAGCCGCACCCACCAGGGCCGGCGCTCGGCCCACAGCACTCCAGCGAACCAGCCATCGTCATCATAACAGTTCACTTCACACTTTTTCCAGCCGTTTTCGCCACGGTAGCCGGAACGGTCATCACCGCCGGTGCGGTCATACCACCAACCGGCTTGCCGTCCTTTTTTACCCGCTTCTTCCGGCCCTCGCTCGCCAGCCGTAAATAATCGTCAAGTTCACCGTTCGCCACGGCCTGCTTCACCTGTTCCAGCACCGGCACCAGCTTTTCAGCCGTCCCGACCACGATGCTGTTGCCGGTGCCGATTTTCAGAACCTTGTTCGCGAACCGAAGGGCGAGATAGATTTGCCCACCCCTCCCTTGCCCGACGCCGGCAGTGTAGCAAGGCCCCGGGGGAGGGATCAAACATCGCAACAAAACGCAACAAGCCCATAGGGCTGAGAGCCTGTCCGGAAGGTGGGCAGACCCACTACATATAGTGCTGCCGGCGCCGGGTATACCACTTCATCGTGGGGTCGAAGCGACTTTCCGGACGGACTCCAGGAATAACCCATAGACCGTTAGGGGGCTTCGCCCCGGACCCCCACCAGCGGCGGCTTGGAGCCCATGACGTCATGAGGTCAAGGAGGCGCGAGCCTCCTTGCGGGTGCAAGGCAGGGCCCTGCGAAATCAATGCTGAGAGGCGTCTGAGCACCGCGAGGCCGCATTCACCACGAAGGACACCAAGGCTACAAAGCAGTCACGAAAAACGATCACGAAAAACGATTCTCTCTTTGTGACCTGCTTCGTGCTCTTCGTGACCCTGGTGGTGAACACGGTAGCGCCGATGACCCCCGACTCTATGACCAGCCCCTTGCTTTTCCTGAAAACATCACCACCCTGGAACGCGGTATGAGCCACTACCGATTTCGGCGTGCCACGAACTCATCGCAACCACTTCCAAGCACCCCATTGTTGCCAGGACAATTCTCGAACACCCGTTCGATTGAGAAGCCAGACCGCTCAAGAAAATTAGTTACATCACTTGGCACTACGGATTCATAAGGATACCCACCAAGCCAGTCATGAACATCATGATGCCAATCCATACCTCTATTTCCTTTATACATTCGAATAAAGTGTAATGGGTTTTGACCCAGCGTTATTTTCCTAAATAAAATAATTGATTTAAATGTTAAACGAATAAGAAACCGCACAATTGGGCCGGACGCTGTGTAAAGTTTTTTCTCGGCCTTCCAGAAGCCACAAAGTGGCGTTTTGGAATAAAGCGCGATCGCAAACAGGCCGCCGGGCGCAACTAAATTTCCTGATTTTGTTATTGCATCCCACACGTCTCCAGTATGATGAAGAACGCCCCAACTATAAACGATATCATAACGGCCGTCATGCTCCGGAGAAAGCTCAAATACACTGCGAACGCTACATGACCACCCGCCATCAGGAAAGTATGCTGAAAGTATTGCCTTGGACGCATCAACAGAATGTTGATCGATATCAACTCCAGAAACCCCAATTGCTCCTAAATATTTAGCAGCCAACATTGACAGGCCGGAGCCGCAACCAATATCAAGAAATGAAGCTTTTAATATTTCTCCATTTGGAAATAATTTCGTTAGCCCCGCCTTTGCCTTCTCAATTGATTTATCATCAATTGTTGCAATGAACGACTGCCAATTTTTACCAAATTCGAAGTGCTTCTCGGCTGATCGGAGGTCAGGGTTCGACATTCTTGGATCCCAATCGGAAATTTCGGCAATTTTTAATATTACCATATCGGCCCCATTTTTGTCAAAGCCCCGCTTATGGTACGAAAATCAATGCCGCCAGTATGTTCCCA
>Ga0182012_10007938_pt1 | contig 10539 bp, 5 predicted proteins | sample 612S2SmetaG_FD_120486 | JGI IMG/M metagenome (GOLD analysis project Ga0182012, IMG submission 120486) | Permafrost microbial communities from Stordalen Mire, Sweden - 612S2S metaG | ecosystem: Environmental > Terrestrial > Soil > Wetlands > Permafrost | place: Sweden: Stordalen | collected...
CAGTTCATCCTTGTTGATATCACCCCTTTGGTCCAGGACTGGGTCAACGGCAGCGCGACCAATTACGGTGTGGCTTTGTCGATGACGACGATCTCTGGTGGAGTGCTGTTTGACAGCAAGGAAGCCACGCTGACCTCACACATGCCCGTGTTGCAGATTGTTCTGAATGGATTGCCCGGCCCGCAGGGGCCCACCGGGCAATCGGGCCTGACCGGTCCTCAAGGCCTGACCGGACTGACCGGCGCAACGGGGGCTCCGGGGCCGCAGGGACCTATGGGTCCTCAGGGCCCCATGGGACTGACTGGACCAGTCGGCCCTCAGGGGTTAGTTGGACCTGGCTTTAACTTTCGCAACGGGTTTGATCTGACCGCGACTTATGCCCCTTACGATGTGGTTACCTACAACGGGTCCACATACGATGCACTCGCGGCTATCGGTCCGGGCGGAGCGACGCCGGACACAAACACCAGTTGGGCTGTGATGGCACAGGGAGGCACGGGTGCATCGTCGAGTTCTTCCGGAGCGACCGGTCCACCGGGTCCTATGGGACCAGCGGGAGCGACTGGAGCTACTGGTCCTGTCGGCCCTCAGGGCCCTATCGGGCCAGCTGGAGCTCCCGGGCCAGGCGGTCCCCCTGGCGCTCAAGGCGCAGCGGGCGCCGGCTTCAACTTCCGCAACGCGTTCGATGCAACCGCGACTTATGCACCATACGATGTGGTGACTTACAACGGTTCCACCTACGATGCACTTGCGGCCGTGGCTCCGGGAGGAACGACCCCGAATCTGAACTCGAGCTGGGCTGTGATGGCACAGCAGGGCGCTGCGGGAGCAACAGGAGCAACAGGCGCAACAGGAGCGACTGGTCTGCAAGGCCCCATCGGCCCGACGGGAGCTACCGGGGCAAGCGGGCCACAAGGTCCCATGGGCCTGCCGGGAGCAGCGGGGGCCCCCGGTTTGCAGGGATTGACTGGGCCTCAAGGCGCGGTTGGTGCTGGGTTCAACTTCCGCAGCGCGTTCAATGCGACCGCGACCTATGCGCCCTACGATGTGGTGACGTACAACGGCTCTACCTACGATGCAACCGTTGCTCTCGCGCCTGGCGGAGCCACGCCGGATGTCAACCCAGGCTGGGTTTTGATGGCTCAGCAAGGAGGGAAGGGACAAGCCGGGGCTGCCGGCCCCAACTCAGTAAGCGCGGCGACAACCTCGGCGATCAACGGGATGATCAAAGGTTCAGGCGGCGCACTTACGGCCGCAATTGCGGGGACGGACTATGTGATGCCGAGCGGCAATATTACCGGAAACGCGGCCACCGCAACGCAGTTATCAACGACTGGCCAGAATGGGACTTTCTGGGGAGTTTCCGGTGGGGTTCAGGGCTTTTACCAGCCAAACACGATCCAGAGTCTATTGCAGCAAGGCAGCAACGGTGGAAGTTGCCAGGCGATAACGGCATCATCAGGATCAGCTTCAGTGAACTGGGCCATATCCTCCTGCGCGGTGATCACGGCAAATGGTTCAAACGTTACATCGATAACGCTTTCGAATCCTGCCAGCGGTACGGATTACACTCTTGGTTTGTGTAACGACGGAACGGCTAGAACCTGGGCGGCGCCAACGACGCTGAAGCAGGCAAACCTGCCAAACTACGCGTCTGAATGCGTCTACGAAACCTATGCTTTCGACGGCGCAAATTACCAGGGCCCGGGCAGCAACCAGAGTCCCACGCTCGTATATGGAACTGAGCGTTCAGCGCCCCCCGCGAGCGTTGCAGGCGCCTTTGCCTGCTGGTGGGATAGCACCAACCATGTGATGACCTGCAACGAGAACGGCAACCCATCTAACTCAAACCTTGTGGTACCGGTGGCCGGAGCAACGAACAACCAATGGGTTTCCTACATTGACAACGCCGGTATTCAACATATGAGCCAGCCGGCGCTCTCACTGTTCTCTGGAATTGCAACAGCAGGACAAGGCGGGACAGGCGTTGCGAACAGCGCGACACTCACGCTGGGAACGGCAAACGTGAACCTTTCGGCGCTGGGTACGGGCATAATCAAAAACACGACGGGCACCGGGGCACTCACCAATGCGGGACCTTTGGATGTTATTGGGTTATTCGCAGGTTGCTCGGGCAGCCAGTATCTGGGCGCGGACGGTGCGTGCCATTCCGTGGCAGCCTTAGGCACGGGATCCAACGTGAGCACAGCGAGCGATGGTTCGTTGGTTGGCTCCAAGGCAATCGACTGGGCATCGTGCCCGATCACTGCGGCGTCGGGCACAATTACGGTTGATTTCAGCCAGTCGAACTGCGGCATCGTTACCGCGACGGGCGGCAACGTGACCCTGGCGGTCACTAATCCTCACGGCAGTGGACCTTATGCACTTCGTCTCTGCAACGACGGTACGGCACGGACATGGACACTCGCGGGGTCGCTGCAGCAGGTCGGGATTCCGTATGCAGCGGGCGTTTGTTCGACGACTACAGGAATTCTTTATGACGGCACGAACTTTGATGGGCCGGGCAGCAACGAGACCGCATCGATTCTTCGCTTCGCAGCTATGCGCGCCGCACCTTCGTCCCCTTCAGCGTCGGCTGGCGGAGCAGCATGGGTTGACTCTACCGACCTGGATTTCGAGTACCAGAATGGCGGGACTGCGCCGTACAAGATGTTTCTCTCTGGGGGGGACTGCAACCCGGTGACGGGGATTTGCTCGACGACCAACGGAACTGCGTTTGGCACAGCAGCAACACAGAACACGGGAACCAGCGGGGCGAGTATCCCGCTGTTGAATGGGGCCAATATCTTCAGCGGCTCCACCGCGTTCACGGCCGGGATCAACCTTTCAGGCGCGAGTTCTCCTCTGGAATTAGGGGGAAGCGCTGGTACCTCAGCTCAGTGCCTACTTTCAGCGGGGTCGGGAGCGACTCCAACGTGGGGATCGTGTTCGTCTGGAACCCTCACCGCGTCCGGTGCGCCGGTTTCCGGGAACATACCCAAATTCACTTCTTCGTCGAATGTTACCCCGGCTGGAGCTTTGGATATCGTGAATCTTTTCAGCGCATGTTCGGGATCGCAATACCTCGGAGCTGACGGAGCCTGCCACACGGCCTCCGGCGCGGGCACGTTGCAGAGTCTGACGTTCACAGGGGATGGGATTATCGATTCAGCAACTCCAAGCAGCGCCGTTACATCCGCCGGCACAGTTACGGCTACGCCAATTGCGCAGAACGCCGCAACGGTGCTTGCCGGACCGAATAGCGGCGCTGCGGCTAATCCCTCGTTCAAGGCCTTAGCCAGCTTGATGAACGCTTGTCCAACAGTCGGAAACCCATCTGATTCGACGGACACAATCGGCAACCAGTCCAGCACTGGCGGTCAGATTTACAGCGATTACTGCACGATCGCTACGCCCTCAACAGCCAACACGATCGATGGGACGCACCACGGGATTCAATTGACATGGCTTGAGGATCAGACGGGATCAGGCGCCCCGACATGGACGGTCAAGCTCGGCATCTGCCCGACCGCGAACATTTCCGGGCATACCTGCAGCAGCGGATTTATTCCGCTTATTTCCTCAATCGCGAATACCCAAGTAATCACCGGGCCAGTTCCCACGGTTCATACATTTGAAGTGATCGCTACGAGCACTCCCGGGCGATTCTCCGCGGCGGCTTCACGCGCGATAGGTGGCCAATCCTGGACTGAAGCCACGGGAGTTTCCGGTATCGTATCGTGCGGTCCGACTTGCACGAGTGGGAGCAGTTTCTCTTTCGTACTGCAATACACATGGAGCGGCACCGGCACCGCCACATGCAACGCCGTGGCGGCAAATGGGTCAGACTGCACGTCGGTGACGGGAGCCTACTTCCCATGGATCTTTTAATTTAACTTTGCCGGGAGTACCCATATGAGACGCAACGTATCGCTGCTTGTTGAAATTGCGGGAGTCATGTTTCTTGCGCTCATCTTGTTTCCGACTTCGGCAGGAGCACAGTCTCAGTGTCCATATCCCGGAAGCTCAGGAACGACCGATGGCGGCAAGGTAACGGCAACCTGCGGACCACTCAACACGATTACCGGAAGCTGCGGAACAAGCGCCCTGACCAGCTTTGCATCGGCGCCTTTGACTAACACGCCCGGCGAGCCTCAGCCGTGCATGGATTTCTACTACGACACGGCAGACGGAGTAACCAACCACAACCCCACCCTGATTCTGCTGCGAGCCGGCGGCAATATATTCATGGGCGCAAGCGGGGCGGTCGACTGGTCAAATGGAATGATTACACCCAACGGAACTGCGCCTTCGCTGGTCTATTCCGTTGTGGACGGGTCGGCGTTCACGGGCACGCCTTCTGCCGGCAAGCACTGGAACGTGGTGGTCCTATCCTTTACGCTTCAGGCGTGGGGTGTTTTGGGGTCTGGAATCAGCGCCGGCTCGACATCGGCGCAGGTGATTGTTGGCGGCACAGGGGGCGGCGGAAACACATACTATTGGCCCAACGCGACAGGTTACAACCTTTATATAGGCGGAGATTTGGTGGGTCCGGTTACGTCGCAGGGTGGTACGTGGGGTTTCTACGGAAGTGGATCGTACACGCTTGGCTGGTCGGCAGGAATAGCAAATTCCCACCCTGCCGGGGAGTTGATGTGGGCAGTGGGCACTGACGGTTCAGGGGCCCCGAACGCCCCTTGCACCGGACAACTCGCGCAAGTGTGCGATCTGGGAAGGGCGCTTTCCTACCTGACGGCAAACTCGTATCCTGCCGCTGCAAATCAGACGGTACCGGGCAATGGCCACTTTTATCTCTGGGGCGCGTCGGGTGGAGCGTCAACGATTGCCAAGGCGTTGCTTTCATGGAAAGCTTTGCTGACTGCGTGCAAGACCTCTGGGCTTGCTTCATGCTCAGGAACGCCTAACCTCACTGGCACCATTGACGGAGCCCACCTGCTCTCGCCGAATCTTGACTCTGGAGCGGTTGCCGTAGCTGCTAGTGTCTTCCCCAATCAAGTGGCTCCATGCCAGCCGATCACAAATTGGAACCTTGGATTCCCGAATGGCACTTCGCCCCAATCAGGACCAGCAGTTGAAGCCATGAGTCCTCCAATCTCCTCAGTAACGACTATCTCTGCCGGGTCGACAGTAGCTTTTGGAGGACTTCCGGAAACTGGCGGGAATAGCGCATTCTTGTATAACCGAGGCGTGTCGGCGGTCGGAATACTGGCGCGGTCAGGATCTGTGCCGCTTGACCAGGACAACTTCATGCCGAAGACGGATACTTTTATCGGCGGCCTCGATACTCAAACCATTTGCGCTTCTCAAGTTGACTTTGGCACCACGACTCCGGGCGCAACTTACCATATACTGCCGAATGGCTTTCACGAGGCGGATATCTTTACGCTTACCAAAGGATGCTCACAACCGTTTGTTGCCTGCTACTACAGCAATGAGATTCAGCAGTTAGTCTCCGACATGTCGACACTGTACGTTTACGGAAACAGCACGGCAAGCGGAGTAGCAGGATCAGGAGTGTTCTGACGACTGAGCATGAGGAACGGTAACTTGCCAATCTCGGGGAGCACCAGGATGGTCAGTCCAAGTTCCGGTTCGACTCCCGCGAGGCTCAAGCGAGATTCGCTGACGCATTGGCCCCGTCATCCGCGTGACGATGGCTCTGCGGCCTCGGGCTGCAACCAGTCCGACGAGTGCTTCTCAATTGCAATCCTTACGAGCTGGCTGCGCGTGCGGACACCGGCCTTGCGGAACAGCTCTTGAATTACCGCTTTCACCGAACTCTCCGACGCATTGATAGCGACAGCGATTTCCTTGTTCGAGAGCCCGTCGAGGATGCCTCGCATGACTTCACTTTGCCTGGCAGTCAGGTTTCGCTCGCGGTCGCGAGCCACGCTTCCGGCGAGAGGTGACGCAACAATTGCCCTCAATTCGTGTGAGTCGAGCCAGATTTCACCCGCCGCAACACACTCCACCGCCTTGAGCAGTTCATCGAGAGTTCCGTGCTTCAGGAAGATTCCAGAAGCTCCCGCCTGCATCACTTTCAGGGCAGCAGCGTCGGGCATACCCGCGGTGACCATCAGTACTCTTGCCGATTGCTGGTGCGACTTCAAACTGGCAATCAGATCTATCCTCTCTCCATCGCCCAAGTCGAAATCGAGCAGCACCACGTCGGCCTGGGTAACCGAGAAGGAACGCACAGCTTCCGCGCTGCTGGCGCACTGGCCAACGACTCGACAGCCCGGCGCAGTGGACAGGAAGCGGCCCAGGCTCTGACGAAACAGGCTGTGGTCGTCCACGATCAAAATGCGGATTTCGTGCATTCCACTTCCTGGCCGGCGGGGTTTGCCTGGGTTAGCTCAACAATGAAACACGCGCCACCATCGATTGCCCGGTAGCAAAGCTCACCGCCGAAGGACCGCATGAACGCGCGCGAGAGATAAAGACCAAGCCCTGTGGCCTTAGACTCGGCCTGGAATGGCCGAAAGAGGTGTTCGGGATGGGCGACGCCGCCGCCCGAGTCAGTTACCTCGACAATCACCTGTTCTCCTTCGCATCGGGCGGCAATCGACAGCGACCGGAGCGGCTTGGCGGAGAGCGCTCTCAGACTGTTGGCGACAATGTTAAGGAAGACCTGCATCAGGCTGGAACGGCTCGCCCAAACCAGCGGAAGGCCTGGCTCAACATTCCACTCCGCTTCGATCTCCGCTTCATCAAGTTGGGGCGTCACAACGATCTTCAGTTCATCGAGCAGGATGCTCAAGTCCACTTCGCCTGCGTCGCTTCTGCTCTGGCCCAGTTTGAGGTTGGCAATGCTCTCCAGCGTCTCTACCAGGCTTCCAAGCGCATCGAAGTCCTTGCTCTCTTGAAGCGCCAGGTTGCGCCTGAGGTTGTGATGCACCGCGCGAATGGCACTGCAGATGTTACGAATTTCGTGGCTCAGCGCCCCCACCGCGATACGGGATCCTTCGAGCAACTGGTGCAGGCCAGACTCCTCGTGTGCGCGCAGATCGTCAGAACCGTCCAGCACCATCGCGGCCAGGCGGATTCCGGCGCTGGTCTTGTAGGTGGAGAAGCAAATGTCGGCGAGGAATGCCTCGCCGTCCTCGCGCTGGCCGCGTGCCTGCATAACGGCGCACAGATGCTTTTGGGCTGAATCATGCATGGAGATATTGGTAAGCGCCGGGAGATATTTGTAGATGCTTCTGCCGGGCAGATCTCCCAAAGGAACGCCGAGCATGCGCTGTGTGGCCTCGTTGGCCATGAGCACGCGTCCCTTCGCGTCCGCGGTGACAATAGCGAGAGGGCTGCTTTCTATCAAGACCTTCAACTGCTGTTCGGCCTCGTGCCGCGCATCCCGCTCTGCTTCAATGGCACGGAGGTTTTCAAGCGCGGCTTTTCGACTCTTGTTTACCTCGCGAATAAAGAGCCCTGCACCCAGAAATGCCGCGAGGTACAGCACATCTCTGGAGAGGCCGGTGCGCAAATTCCACGCGAGGTCGCTGAAGAGCTCGGCCAGCACTGTGCACACGGCCGCCGTGGCGATAATCGAGGCGCGCCCGGCCACGCTGCCAACCATCAGCATGGGGACAAGATAAAGAAATCCCAGGGGGATTTCCGCGATCACCATGCGGTCGACAATGGCGATCCCCGCAATCAGCAATCCTGCTTTCACCAGGACCGATCGGTTGTTTTCGTTGAACAGCACCGCAAACATGGTCACCTGCCATCATCAGGCATGAGTCCACGCTGGCCAACCCGCGTGCCCCCGCGTGGTGAATTTCCATTGAATATAAGCAACCCACCTAAATTCTATTGCGAGTTCCTGGTGAGTTCATATTGCTCCATCGAGGATTGGGGCAGTTTGTCCGAAAGATAGCCTCCCGAGCGCCGTTCTCTGAATTAAGATGACCGAGGCGAGCGGAACAAAACGAAAGTCGTTTCGGGCCGGTTGCGCATCCTCTTGCGGACATACCCAGAGTGTTTGACGTCCAACCGGGTGTATCCCATTTGTTGCAAGGATATGCGGAGAAATTAAGTGCAAAAGGTGAAGTTTCTGCACAGACTGGTTTGCGGTGGCGGGGCCGTGGCTCATCTGCTGGTGTTTCTGTTGCCTGCCGGCGCGCAGCAAGCGCTTACATGGGAACAGGTGAAGGCGAAGTTCGAGGCGGCCAATCCCGCTCTCAAGGCTGACTCGCTGAACATCGACGAGATGCGCGCCGCAGAGGTGACCGCATTCCTGAGGCCGAATCCGCAGTACACGCTGTCAACGGACGGCACGCAGCTGGCGCCGCATAATGGGGTTTGGCAGCCGCTCACAGGAACACAGATTCAGAATCAGCTGAGCTATCTCTACGAACGCGAGCATAAGCGCGACCTGCGCCTCGAAAGCGCCAAAGAGGGAACTCGCATCACGGAGGAGCAGCATGAGGATCTCGAGCGCACGATGATTTTTGACTTGCGCTCAGCCTTTGTTCAGGTTCTTGAGGCAAAGGCCGTGCTCAAGCTGGCAGAGACCGACCTTGATTACTACGACAAGATCATCGAGATCAGCCGCACCCGCTACAAAGATGGCGATCTGGCGCAGGTGGATCTCGACCGCATCGAATTGCAGCGGGTTCAATACGAGTCAGAGTTGCAGTCGGCAGTCGTGAATCTGCGCACTGAGAAGATCCTGCTGGAGCAGCTGCTGAACGAGCGCACACCGCTGGATCAATTTGATGTGGACGGCCCGTTTGACTTTTCGGAGGATCTCAAGAGCCTTGAAGAATTTAGATCGATGGCCCTTGCCACCCGGCCTGATCTGCAAGCGGCGCTGCAAGCGATCGAGCAGTCAAAGACAAACCACAAGCTAGCCATTTCCAACGGATCGACCGATCCAACCTTCTCGGGCTGGTGGACGCACAACCCGTCTTTCAACAACCCAAATGACTACAACACGCTTGGTCTCAGCGTGCAGATTCCCCTGCGAATTTTCGATCGCAACCAGGGCGAGAAGCAAAGGACGCTGATCGACATCGACCGCAGCCAGCAGTTGACTGAGGCGGCGCGCGCGCAGGTGTTCTCCGATGTGGACTCAGCCTACGAGGTGGTCAACAGTAACATCACCCTTCTCAAACCCTACAAGGCGAAATACCTTGATCAGTCAACGCGGGTTCGCGACACAGTAACTTTTGCGTATCAGCGTGGCGGGGCAACTTTGATGGACTTTCTCAATGCACAAAGCAGTTATCGGCAGCTGCAGCTTGCCTACCTGCAGCTTGTCGGCGCGTATCTGACATCTGCAGGGCAACTCAATCTTGCAGTCGGGCGCGAGGTGATTCCATGATGGGGACTAGAAACGTTTACTCGGATAGATTCTCTTTGCCTTTATTCTTGCTCGCGGCCGGACTGGTTTTGAGTGGTTGCAAGGAAGAAGCAAAGAGCGATACGACAACGCCCCAACTCCCGGTGGTAACCACGGGGGATATGGCCGAATTCTCTGTTGACAAGCCTGAGTTGTATCCCCTCGTGGCGGCCGAGCCGTACACCTCGCACTCTGAGCTGAGCGTGACCGGCAGCGTAAGCCCAGACATCTCAAAAGAGATTCCCGTGATCTCGCTTGCCAACGGCCGAGTGGTCGACATTAAGGCGCGTCTCGACGACCACGTGAAGAAGGGCCAGCTGCTGCTCAAGGTGCAAAGTTCCGACAGCACGGCAGCATTCGATACCTACAGGAAAGCCGTGAACGACGAGCGTATGAGCAATCTTCAGTACACGCGTTCAAAGGATCTCTACGAACACGGCGCAATCTCGAAGGCGTTGCTGGAACAGGCTGAGACAGCAGAGAAAGACGCTGAATCCGATCTGAAGGCCGCCGAAGAGACGCTTGAGACGCTCGGTGTCGACAAGGAACACCCGTCGCCGGTGGTGCCTGTTTACGCGCCTATCTCCGGTGTCATCGTGCAACAGAATGTTACTCAGTCCGCAGCAGCCGGTGTGACCTTAGCCGGATCAGCAACCGCATTTACCATCGCCGATCTGTCCACGGTTTGGGTGATCTGCGATGTGTTCGAGAACGACATTCCTAAGATCGCTCTTGGGCAGGAAGCGAAGATCAAGCTGAGTGCCTACCCGGATAAGGTCTTCATTGGACATGTCTCCGATATCGGGCCTGTACTCGACCCATCTCTACGCACGGCCAAGGTGCGTGTTGAAGTTCTCAACCCCGGAGTCTTCAGGGTGGGGATGTTTGTTACGGCAACCCTGCAGAGCAGGACGCAGCAGCAATTTGTGCAGGTTCCTGCGCCTGCAGTGCTTCACCTGCACGATCGCGACTGGGTCTTTGTGCCTGCTCCGAGCAGCAAGTTCCGTCGCGTTGAGGTGAAAGCCGGGGAAATTGTGAACGGCAAGCAGGTCATCCTCTCCGGTATTCAAAATGGGCAGCAGGTTGTTTCCAACGTTCTTCAACTCGAGACGACGCTGGAGAACCAATGATCAGTGGCCTGATTGAATTTGCGCTCAAGAACCGGGCCATGATGC
>Ga0182012_10007939_pt1 | contig 10539 bp, 6 predicted proteins | sample 612S2SmetaG_FD_120486 | JGI IMG/M metagenome (GOLD analysis project Ga0182012, IMG submission 120486) | Permafrost microbial communities from Stordalen Mire, Sweden - 612S2S metaG | ecosystem: Environmental > Terrestrial > Soil > Wetlands > Permafrost | place: Sweden: Stordalen | collected...
CGGGCTCTCTCGCCCGCTTTGATTGTCCGGCGTATCCAGCCGCTGAACCACTGAAGAGTTTCTGAAGTGTTCCTGACGAAGGATGTCAGGGAGCCGAAAGCCCCTTCGTGTCCGGGAAGCGCCGGTACGTTGATTCTGCTGAGCCGCGCGCGTAACCAGGCGGCAGCGTACTGCTCCAATCCTGTGTCGCCGAAAATGTGAGGCAGGCGCTTGCGCGTGCTCAGGGACCCAGGGTGTCACCCGCCCCGGGTCCGGGAAATCACCCATGGGGGGCCACGGCACCCCTGCGAAACCTTACGTGCGGAGCCTCCACGGAGGCACCTCGGCCACCTCCTGCCGCGTCAGGTTCTCTTACCCTACTCGCGAGGTCTCTTCCCGAGCCACTTCGAGACCGTCTTACGGGCATCCGCAATCTGCCACCTCTCCAGCGCGCCGCTCACCATCTCCGGCGTGGTCTGCGAATCGGCCGGATCGCCGCAGTGGAACATCGGCTCTGGATGATACTGCATAAACAGTTGCCCCATGCGCGCCGTGTCTTCTCCATACAGTTCGGACACAATGTACATCGCCAGATCCAGGCCCGAAGAAATACCTCCGCCGGTAATTCTGGTTCCGGACCGCACATACCGCGGATACCCCTCCGCGACCTGACACGGGAATAATTCCAGCACCTCCCGAAACGCCCAGTGAGTGGTCGCGGTGTGGCCATCCAGCAAACCCGCTCCCGCCAGCAGCAGCGCGCCGTTGCAGACCGAGCAGACCAGTTTCACTTCCTTTGCCTTCGCGCTCAGAAAATCGAGGTACGCGTTGTTCCCCGGATGGCCCTTCAGCAACATGCCCACCGGATCGGACCCGCCCGGCACAAACAGAAGGTCAAGAGGCGGGCACCCCTCGAACGTCTGATCCGGCTTGATCGAAACCCCTTCGAAGGACGTTACCAGGTCCAGGGTCTCAGCCAGCAGATAGCGCTTCATGCCCGCAAACGTGAAAGTCTGATAAGGTCCCAGGACGTCCAGAGAATCGAACCCGGGATACAGCGGAATGCCAACGGTCGGATCTTTCACCTTAGAGAGCTCCCTGCCATACGGCGTACCAGGAACACACCACGCCGGCTTTCGCCGTTCCGCCCGAATGCGGAATCGTCCGGACAATAGACCCGGTTATTGCGGGGACCTGATCAACCCCGTTTGGCCACGGCTTCACCACGTATCCGATATAGTCGTAAATCCATTCTTCCCCGCCCACCACGCCTTTCCCCTGAAACCGAAGGCAGTAGGGGTCGCCATAGTTGATCGAGCCATTCAGTTCCAGCGACCAGCCAACGTCTCCGATCTCCCCTCGCAAAACGCCCATCGGCGCTTCCAGAATGGTGATCGTGCCACGGCCGAACTCCAGTTTGCCGAAATCGGTGGATAAATTCGCGTCGTTCAGAAAACTCCGATAGGTCCACTTACCTGCCAGGCTGCCGATATTGGGCGTTTGGCTCATCTTTCCGCGACCTCCATTTGGCCATTCACAACTATTGTCGAAATTCTTTTCCACAACCGAACAAACTGATTATAGGACGAATAGTTGCGTTCAGCCACCAAAACGGACGCGGCATTTTGCCGGCGCCGGTTCTATTCTCCGAATCGGGAGGCCGTTATTCGACGACATGCACACAAAACGAAGTTGGGACAGGCGCCTCTTAGCCCGAATTTGTCGGACCGCAAAGCCCCGTGGGGCAGGTTTCCGACCTGCCCAGGTTGCTCCCACGATCCTGCCGCCGAGCGAATGCCCGGTGCTTCCGGCCTGCAAACGCGAGGGTCTTCGGTCCGAAGCTGGGGTCCAACGCAGAACTTAGGTGGCATTGGGCGCTTTCCCCTGTCCGGTACGCATGTGCAAAGCGGAGCGCAGAGGGGAATATTTTATTTTTTGCGGGAACGAATCCAAGCGGCTGGCCAGGACTCGCTGTGGACAGATTCCCGTCCGGCCCTGGACGCTCTCCAACCCGTCAACGAGCCTCAGTACGCGAAATATTTTCTTTTTTGCAAAAACGAACCCAGGCGCGGGCCCGGAACTCTCCCCTTAAACCGAAAGCCCGTCCAGCTTACCGTTGCTGTCTCCGATGAATTCCGGACGCACACCCGCCTGATCGAGCATCGTCATATAAAGATTCGTCATCGGCGTACCCTTCGGATACACGATGTGTCTCCCCGGCGTCACGCTGCCATTACCGCGCCCCGCCAGCACCACCGGCAGATCCTCATGGGTATGCGTATTGCCATTGCTGATCGCGCTCGCATAGACAAAGAGCGTGTGGTCCAGCAGCGTGCCATCGCCGTCCTGCGTGGTCTTCAGCTTCTGAAGATAACTAGCCAGGATCTGCACATGATAGGTATTGATCTTCGTCAGCTTTTCAATCGGGTCCGGCAGATTCCGATGATGGCTGAGCGGATGGTGCGGATCGGGCACGCCGATTTCCGGATAAACGCGGCGGCTGCCTTCTCGGCCCAGCACAATCGTCGAAATGCGCGTCAGATCCGTGCGAAACGCGGCAAGCTGCAGATCGAACATCAGCGTCAGATATTCGTCGAACGTGGCCGGAATTCCGGAGGGCTTCTCGATTCCAGGATGAACCTGGCGGTTATCCTTCTCGGCGCTCTCGATGCGCTTTTCAATCTCGCGGACGGCGGTCAGATATTCGTCGATCTTGCGCCGGTCGGCCACACCAAGCTTCCCCGTCAGTTGCACGGTATCGTCCTGCACCAGATCCAGCACACTCTTCCGGTTAGCGGCGCGGCGCGCACGCGTAGCCGGGTCGAGGTTCAGATCCTCAGATCCGAACAGCCTCTCGAACACCACGCGCGGATTGATCTCGGGCGGCATCGGCGTCGTCGGCGTGCGCCACGAAATGCTGTTGGTATACGCGCAGCTATAGCCGGAATCGCAGCCGCCCACCACGCGCGAATCGTCGCAGCCCAGTTCCAGCGACGGAAATCGCGTCTGCTTCCCGATTTCGAGCGCGGCAATCTGATCCGCCGAAATGCCGACATGAATATCCGCCCCGGATGTCTTCTTCGGATGAACCCCCGTGAGGAAGCACGCCCCCGCGCGCGCGTGATCCCCGCCGCCATCGCCCAGCGCGTTGGCGTTGCGGTGATCGAGCCCCGTCAGGACCGAGAATACTTCGCGATGCGGTTCGAGCGGCTTCAGAATGCGGGTGAACTCATAGGCCCGGCCTTCGGCGGCGGGCTTCCAGTCCGAAAGGATGACGCCGTTCGGAATGTAGGCAAACGCGATGCGCACGGGCGGCGCGCCTGCCGAGGGCGCGGCCAGCGCCGGACGCATGGAGTCGAGCCAGGGCAGTGCGATAGCCGCGCCCACGCCCCGCAGAAATGTCCGTCTCTGAATGTGTTTGCCCGTAACGAAGCTCATAATTTTGCCTGTGCCTTTGCCTGTTCGGCCTGCCGCATTTCGAACGGCAGACTCTTTACAATCTCGAGAACCACACTGGAGAACCGGTAATGATTCGCGGCTGCCTTGCGTGCGATGTCGCGAACCGTGCGCTTGTCGTAGCGCTCGAGCCCGCGGCCCAGCGCGTACGTCAGCATCTTATCGACAACGCATTCCGCAAACGCGTCGCTGCGCGCGGTAAGCACTTCGCGCAGACCGTCGGGGCCAGTAAAGGTCCGGCCGTCGGGCAGCGTGCCGGAAGCGTCGATCGGAATCTTGCCGTCCTGTGCGCGCCAGGCGCCCACCGCGTCGAAGTTTTCCAGGCCCAGGCCGAGCGGGTCCATTCGCGAATGGCACGAAGCGCAGACGGCATCCTTGCGATGCGCTTCCAGTTGCTGCCGCAGCGAAACCGACTGGCCCACTTTGGAATCGTCCAGCGTCGGAACGTTTGGCGGAGGCGGGGGCGGTGGCTCGTTAAGCAGGTTTTCGAGAATCCACTTACCGCGCAGCACCGGCGAAGTGCGCGTCGCGTACGACGAAACCGTGAGTACGCTGCCCTGAGTCCACACACCGCCACGCGGCGTACCCGTGAGTTCCACCTTCCGGAACTCCTCGCCCGTCACACCGGGGATACCGTAAAACTTCGCAAGGCGCTCGTTGACGAACGTATACTTGCCGTTCAGAATATCCACGATGCTGCGGTCCTCGCGCATAATGTTTTCGAGGAACATCTCGGTCTCGCGGCGCATCAGCAGCCGAAGGTAGTCGTCGAATTCGCCGAACTTGCGCGCGTCGGGCTTAGCCGATTCGAGTCCGCGCGTTTCGAGCCACTGCCCTCCGAAGTCTTCCACCAGCGCGTGGGCTTTAGGATCCTTCAGCATGCGCATAACCTGTGCCTGGAGCACGGCGGGATTGCGCAGAGTTTGCTGCGCGGCGCAGCGCATCAACTCTGTATCGGGCATGCTGGCCCAGATGAAATACGAAAGGCGCGAAGCGAGTTCGTATTGCCCGATGCGCGAGTTGCCCGGAGCCGGCGTCTCCGGCTGCCGCTCCACGCGGAACAGGAAATTGGGGGAGACGAGAATCGCCTGAATCGAAAGCGCGAGGCTGTCTTTAAAGGAATTGCCGCGCGCCTCAGCGGTGTCCATCAGGTGCGCCAGTTCGCCGACTTCCCGAGCCGTGGCGGGTCGTCGATAGGCGCGGCTCGCAAGGTCGGTCAGGATCTTGTTGCGGCACGCGGGAGTCAATGCCGCATCGGGGCTTCCGCATGTGAAGATCTTCTTCACACTATCGGGCGAAGGGCCTTTGGGCTGATCGAACGGTCCCCAGATGAACAGAAAATCGACCTTACCCGCGGGGGGCTGAATACCGCCGCCCGGCGCGCGCTGCGGAGCCGTCGCCTGGACGCGCGCCAGTTGGCGCTGATACTGCGCGAGTTCTTCGGGTGTGGCGTTCGCGGGAGGTTTGGGAGGCAGCGCCGCGCCGCCGCGCCCGCCCCGGCCACCACGACCACCCGCCGGAGCGGCCGGAGGTTCCACGGGATTGAGTCCGCCGAAAGACGCGGGCAGTCGTTCGAAAACCTTATAGAACGTTGCCGAAACCAGGTGCTCTCCCGTAGTCACCGGAACCCGCACCTCGCGTGTCTGGCCCTCGAGGTCGTTGGCTTCAATATGTTTGACACCCAGCAGTTTGCCGTCGAGCCAGAACGCCATATCGGCCCCTCCCACACCGGGACGACGCCCGTCGCAGGTGGCGCGAAAAACATACTCGCCATCCACCGGGAAATGATAATTGACGTGAAGCGCGCTCCCGAGGCTCAGGCCGGTTTCGTCATAATCGGTGGCCGATTTCGGCGGCGCTCCCCGGCGTCCCGGAGGCTGGAACCGCTCGCCCGCGGGCTTCACTTCGTCGGGTCCGAAAATCGCCGCGCGGCTGATCTTCTCGGCCGACGAAAGGTACTTCTCCATCAGCACCGGCGAGAGCGAAAGAACGTCGCCTATGTTGTCGAAACCATACCCGGAATCGTCCTCGGGGAAATCGTCGGCCGGCCGCAGGGTCACGCCAAGAAGATCCCGGACTGTGTTGTTGTATTCCGTTCGATTGAGCCGGCGCGCGGTCACGCGGCCAGGATTGGGCGGAGCGGCCTGTTCGGCGCGCTCAAATGCCGTTTCCACCCATGCGACCGCCGCTTTGACATCGGCTTCGGGCGGATGCGGCGCGCCTTTCGGCGGCATCTGGTTGGTCTTGAGCATTTCGACCACCTTGTCCCACGTGGCTGGGTCGCCCGTAACGTCGGATGTCTTCGAGTACCTCTGGAGGTCGATATCCGCGGTCTTGAGCGCCGCGCTGTGGCAAGTCAGGCAGTTGTTGGCGAGAAACGGCTTCAGCTTCGTGGCGAAGTCGTCGGGCGGGGGCGCTGCGGCCAGCGACGTAACGGCCGCCGCAAGGAGAATCGGGATAGTCTTCATCGGACCTGGCTCAAAAGGTACGAGAACATGACGACTCCCGCGATTGTTGAAGTTACCCAAAACACCACCGGCGTTTTAGTTTCCGGCGCACATTTCACTTTTCCCGGAATGAAGCGGTAAGATGATACCCGAGATGCATCGAAATCCAAACCGGCGCACAATACTCCGAGGCCTGGGAACGGCAGTCGCACTACCCCTCCTCGAGTCCTTCGCACCACGCATGAACGCGGCGGAAACTAAACCGTTTCCGAAGCGCATGGCCTTCATTTATGTGCCGAATGGGATCAACATGGCGAAGTGGACGCCCGACGGCACGGGGACGGATTATGCTCTCTCTCCCACACTGGCGCCGCTCGCGCCGCACCAAAAAGACCTGCTGGTGCTTAGCGGCCTCGCACAGAAGAACGCGTTCGGGCTGGGCGATGGCGGCGGGGATCATGCGCGCGCCTCGGCTACGTACCTGACGGGCGTGCATCCGAAGAAGTCGGCGTCGGACGTGAAGACGGGGATTTCCATCGATCAGTTCGCGGCGAATCAGATCGGCGGCCAGACCCGTCTGCCTTCGCTTGAGCTGAGCTGCGACCGCGGCCAGGAAGCCGGTTCGTGCGATTCCGGTTACAGCTGCGCCTATCAGTTCAATATCTCGTGGCGTTCGGAATCGCAGCCGATGAATCCTGAGATCGAACCGAAAGCGGTCTTCGACCGTCTGTTCGGAGGCGGCGCGGACGGCGAATCGCAGGAAGCCCGCGCGCGGCGGAAGGCGTCCGACCTGAGCGTGCTGGATTTCGTAACCGAACAGTCGCGCGCCGTGCAGGCGAAGATCGGCACGGCGGACAAGCGCAAACTCGACGAGTATTTCACGGCCGTGCGCGATATCGAACACCGCATCAAAATGAACGGGACCATGCCGGTCGCGGTTCCCGAAGGCGCTGTGGGCGACTTCAACGCCGAGTACAGTTTCGAGCGGCATATGCGGCTGATGTTCGATCTGATGACGCTCTCGTTCCAGACCGATACCACCCGCATCTCGACCTTCCTCGTTTCGCATGACGGAGGCAACCGGCCATATCCCTTTGCGGGCGTGCCGCAGGGGCACCACCATATTTCGCACCATCGGAATCAGGCGGAGAGCCTCGCGAAGCTGGCCGTGATCGATAAGTGGCATGTGACGCAGTTCGCGTATTTCCTGGAAAAACTGAAGTCGGTGAAGGAAGGCGAGGGGTGCCTGCTCGATAACTGCATGATCGTCTATGGCGCGGGGATCAGCGACGGCAACGAGCATTCGCACAGCAATCTGCCGACGGTTCTGGCGGGCCGCGGCGGCGGCACAATCACGCCGGGGCGGCACGTCAGGACGGACGAGATCCCGATGACGAATCTGTTCCTTTCCATGCTGGACCGCATGGGCGCGCGGGCGGAACGGTTCGGCGATAGTAAGGGCAGGTTCGAAGCCATTGCGTAGCCCCACGCGTTCAAAGGTAGGAAAGGCGGTTCCGCCTGTCTTGGGTGCGCATGCGACGCGCAGCGTCCATATATCTCATCAATGCATGAGGTCGGCCGGTGTCTTCTGCGCCCTTGTCTGCGCCGCGCAGGCCGCAACCTTTGAGAAGGACGTCCGCCCCCTGCTCACCAGGTACTGCTATACCTGCCATGGCAATGGCGCGAAGAGCGGTGGCGTGGCGCTGGACGCCTATAAAACGACCGACGCGGTCGATAAAGATCTGCTGACCTGGCAGACCGTGCTGGAACGCGTCCGCGCGCGGGAAATGCCTCCCGACACCGCAAAGATGCAGCCTTCCGACGCGGAGCGGGATGCCATCGGCTCATGGATTGAAACGGAACTGGGTCGTCATGCGGCGGCCCGCCCAACGCTCATCCGGCGGCTGAACCGAGCGGAATACAACAACACGATTCGCGATCTGGTGGGCGTGGATTTCCACCCTGCCGACGATTTTCCGGCGGATAACTCCGGTTACGGTTTCGACAACATCGGCGAGGTGCTGTCGATGCCGCCCGTATTGATGGAGAAGTACCTGTCGGCGGCGAATACGATTCTCGACAAAGCCATCGCGACCGAGCCAGTGCCCGGCAAAACGCGCCGGTTCAAGGCGAATCTGATGGAAGTCGGCTTCAATGCCGATGGCGACCGCGGCGATGGCTGGATGCCGCTGACCGCGCTGGAAGAAGACGAACTGGCGATTTCGATGCCGGTGGCGGCAGGCGACTACGTCATCCGCGTGCAGGCCTTCGGCAAGCAGCGCGGCGCGTCCACCGAGCCCGTGATATTGACGGGAATGCTGGATGGATCGGTCACCAACGAGTGGCAGATCACCGCGACGGAGCAGGCCCCCGGAATCTACGAGGCCCGCATCGGCGTGCCCGAAGGCAAGCATCGGTTCGCGGTATTGAACCACCGGATTCGCGGCGGTAAAAACGAACTGCAGATGCGCAACGGCCGCATCGGCGCGCAGCAGCCCGGAACCATCTGGGTGAAGTGGGTGGAGATTGAAGGTCCCGCAGCGGGCGTAACCAGGCGCTTTCCCGCAGCCACTGTGCCGGCAGCCGACTTCAAAGTCGCGAAGGAAGGTGAATACGTACTTCGGGCGGAGGCTTACGCGCATCAGGCCGGAATGGAACCGGCACGCATGGAGTTTCGCATCGACGGCAAACCGGTTCAGACGTTCGACGTTCTCGCGCCTGCCGACATGACGCCGCTGCCCGGCCAGCAGGTCTTCTCCACCGAACTGCTGAAAGCCCAGCCGCGCGTCTACGAATTCCGCACGACTCTGCCGCCCGGCCCCAAGCGCTTCACCGCCGCGCTGGTAAACGCGTTCGACGATCCTTTAAACGCAAATCCCAACCTTCGCCACCGCAGTCTGACGGTCGATTATCTCGAAGTTTCCGCGCTCTCGGAGCCTTCGCAGATCCCGCCTATGCCGGACCAGATGCGGCGTTTGTTCACGCAGCGTTCCAACCCGCGCGCCATGGTCGCCGAGTTCGCTCGCCGTGCGTGGCGGCGTCCGGTCCAGCCCGGCGAAGTGGTAGGGCTGATGGCACTCTACACGTCGGCCCGCGCGAGAGGAATGAGCTTCGACGATGCCATCAAGCAACCCATGAAGGCCGCGCTGGTCTCGCCGTACTTTCTGTTTGAGGCGACGGACCCTGCGAGCGAGTTCGCCCTGGCGTCCCGCCTGTCGTATTTCCTCTGGAGCAGCATGCCGGACGACGAACTGCTTGCGCTGGCGGAGAAGGGAACGCTGCGTGCGAATCTCGAACCGCAGGTAAAACGCATGCTGGCTTCGCCGAAATCGCACGCGCTGGCAGAGAATTTCGCCGGCCAGTGGCTGGAAACCCGGAACCTGCAGTTTGTCGCTCCCGATAAGAAACTGTTCCCGGAATTCGACGAGAGTCTGCGCGCCGCGATGCGCACCGAGACCGAGATGTTCTTCGATTCGGTGGTGCACGAAGATCGCGGGGACCTCGATTTTCTGACGGCGGACTATACCTTTGTGAACGACCGCCTCGCGCAGTATTACGGGCTGCCGGGAGTGGACGGGCCGGGATTCCGCAAGGTGTCGCTGAAAGGCACTCCGCGCCGTGGCGTCCTGACGCAGGCGAGCGTGTTGACGCTGACCTCAAATCCCACGCGGACTTCACCTGTGAAGCGCGGCAAGTGGGTGCTGGAGGATATTCTGGGCACGCCCCCGCCGCCTCCTCCGCCCGATGTACCGGCTCTCCCCGAAGGCGCAGAGCGCAACGCCACCACCATGCGGCAGGAGATGGAAGCGCACCGGGCGAATCCGGTCTGCGCGTCATGCCATGCCCGTATGGACCCGATCGGCTTTGGCCTCGAGAATTTCGATGCCGTCGGCAAGTACCGGACGCAGGATGCTGGTGCGCCGATTGACGCTTCCGGCCAGTTGACGAGCGGCGAGCGGTTCACGGGGCCGGCCGAGTTGAGTTCGATTCTGGCAGGGCCGAAGCGCGATCTCTTTGTGCGCGCGCTGGCGGAAAAGACGATGATCTACGCGCTGGGCCGCGGGTTGGATTATTCAGACCGCGCGGCGCTGGATAAGATTGCCGGAGCCGTCCCGGCGGATCGCTACAAGTTCTCGACGCTGATTCTGAATGTGATCGAGAGCGCTCCGTTCCAGCAGCGGCGGGCCGCCGCCGCGCAGGTTAAGAGTGCCTCCGTTCGGGCGGAGACTATCGGAGCCCGGGCAAGTGCGCGCACCTGAACTCGCACCCATTGAGGTGATCGGGCAGATTTCTCCTAATCGATACCGCCAGATGGCAGGGTTTGGGACCCGGGACTGGCTTTACCGATCCCGCCGCGGGGAAGCGATTTGGCGGGCATCGGGAACACGGCGCTCATAAGGTGCCGTCGCTGGGTGTCGCGACCGCCCCTGGCGCGAGCCAGGAAAACCCGAGCCCCTGGGCGCCGCCTCCGCCCTTGCGCTTCGTTGCGGATCTGGACCGGAAGACTCCGACCTTTTCGGTCGTGGTAAGAAGCGAGCCCGATAAGCACAGGGGCAGACGGGCGCTAGCTAGTCCGCGCCCGAGATGCTGTGGAGCACTTCTTCCGCCTGAGCCGGAGTGAAGCTCTCCACCTTCGCCGAGTGATTCATCGAGCAGA
>Ga0182012_10007940_pt1 | contig 10539 bp, 10 predicted proteins | sample 612S2SmetaG_FD_120486 | JGI IMG/M metagenome (GOLD analysis project Ga0182012, IMG submission 120486) | Permafrost microbial communities from Stordalen Mire, Sweden - 612S2S metaG | ecosystem: Environmental > Terrestrial > Soil > Wetlands > Permafrost | place: Sweden: Stordalen | collected...
GCTTGGGAGTGGACACGTCCTTGCGGTGGCGCTTCTTCCCCGGGGGCGGCGACGCCCGCGGCTCGGGCGCGGTCAACTCCGCCCCTTCTGCGCTGTCCGCGTCGGTCTGGCTGGAGTCATCTCCGAGCACAGTGTCCAAGGGATCCTCAACCAGCGAGAGAACGGGTTTTTCCTGCTCAGGTGGGGTGACAGTCGACCCGAACAGTTGGTCGAGGTAAGCACCGATCTGGTCCCGGGAGGCGACCACCGAGATGAAGTCACGCCCGATGGCGGCCCGGACGGTCTCCTGGGCGAAGACATCGTCCGGATCGGCGGTGGCGATCACCGGAGTCCCGAATTTACGCTTGATGGCGACGACGTGATACTGCCGGGCAAGCGATTCGGGAAGGATCTCGCCCGCGGCAGGGTCAACGCCATAGGTGTCGAGGTCGACGAACTCCAAGTCGTGTTCGCTGGCCATCCAGCGAATTGAGTCCACGTCGCTCATATCAGCCTCATCGGCAGACTGACGGCGGAGATTGAATCCCAATCCGGTTGTTCGGTCCGATCGCGGAGGACCCATCCGTGTGCCCGCACCCGCCCCCCTTCCTTCTTGCCCCGGTGGTAAGTGCTACGGTCGCCCGACCTTGGCCGACCTGACCGCTGTCTTTGCTCTTGTCTGTTCTGCCCGCGCCGCCCCAGACGGGGAGGCCAGCCAGGCGAACGATGCCTGTGGCGTGGTCATACCCATTTCGGGAAGCCCGACCACGCTCCCCGGACGCCGCAGTGGATTGCCCCTTTCAGCGATGGCCGACGATATGGCGTCTCTCCGACGCTCCAGCGCTGTTGAATACATGATATGAGTTCGGGGAGTTTTCCGCTACTGGCCGTGACAATTTCGTGCGCTGGTGTGGTCGGCCTCTTCATCGGTTCCTTTCTCAATGTGGTCATCTACCGTGCCCCCCTTGGTCTGTCGGTCTCGACGCCCCGCTCGTTCTGCCCGAACTGCCAACGGCAGCTGGCCTGGTGGGAGAACATCCCCCTGTTCTCTTGGATCGGCCTGCGGGGGAGGTGTCATACCTGCCACTCCCCCATCTCGATCCGGTATCCGATGGTGGAATTGGCCACCGGGGTCACGTTCGCCCTGGTCACTTGGGCCTGGCACGGCACGGCGGTGTCGGCCGGGTACTGCGTGTTGGCGGCCACCATGATCGCCGTCGCCCTCATCGAGTACGGCGGCCAACGCTCACCGCTGTCCGTGGCCGCCATCGGGACCGGGGTGGCCGAGGTCCTGATCGTGGCGGCGGCGGGATGGCGACATCACTGGAGCATCGTGATCGGATCCCTGATCGGGACCGTCGCCGCCGGCGCGGTGTTCGCCGTCCTCCGCTCCGCCGATCCGGAGTGCCGTGACCCGCGGGCACACGGTCGGACGGCGCTCCTGATAGCCGGCTGTTGGATCGGTGGGCTGGGGGTCGGACCGGCTGCGGTCGGTGCCGGATTCTGGATCGGCACCTTTTTCGTCTGCATGGTGGGAACATGGGCCCTGACCAGGGAGAAGACGGGGGCGGGCCCGCCCCCGGCCGAGACCCACGTGCCGGCGGTGTTCGCCGTCCCCCTGGTATCGGCCCTCACCACGGCTCTGGTGGCGTCCCTCATCGCCTGGGGGTAGCGCCCGTACGATGATGGCCATGGGCGACGCTGAATCAGCGGGGTCCGGCCCGTCGTCGGATCCGGAGAACCACGACGCAGGCGTTCATCGACGGGTTCCCCGCCGGGTGGTGGTGGTGGACGACCACGAGCTCCTGCGGGCGGGTACCCGGCGCATTCTCGAAGAGGCGAAGGGATTCACCGTGGTCGGTGAGGCCGGCGACGGGGAGACGGCCCTGAGGGTCGTGGCGGAGGTACTCCCCGACCTCGTCCTGGTCGATATCCGCCTCCCCACCTTCAACGGGATCGAACTGTCGCGGCGGTTGGCGGCGGATTTTCCCCAAACAAGGGTACTGATCCTGAGCGCGTATGACGATGAGAACTACGTGCGAGCAGCGCTCTCCGCCGGTGTCGCCGGCTATCTGCTGAAGACCATGCCCAGCGACGAGCTGATCCGTTCCATCGAGGTGGCCTGTGACGGCACGGTCCTCGGGGCCCTCCCCACTGGTCGCGGCGAAAAGTCGGTCGGCACGGACACGGACGGCGGAACAGCCCGGTTGACCGCCCGGGAACAGGAGGTGGTGCGCCTGGTGGCCCGAGGCATGTCCAACAAGGCCATCGCCCACCAGCTCGGGATCAGCCCCCGGACCGTCGAAGGTCACCTCAACCACGTGTTCGACAAGCTCGGGACCGATTCGCGGACCGAACTGGTCCACTACGCACTGGCCAACAGCCTGTTCGGTCGGGTGCCGCCGGACGCTCCACCGGATCGATGAGCACGACCGCCACCGACCGCTCCGGTGGGCCGTCGGCGCCCGGCGGACCTGCAGTGATCCCTGATCTCTCGTCGCTGACGACCGCGCCGGGGCACGCCGAGGCCCCTCCTCCCCGGGGGACAGCCGACCGGACTCCTTGGAGCAGTTCGCAGTTCTGGCTACTCCAGCTGGTGGTGCTGGCAATCTCGCTGATCCGACTGGCCGCCACGGTGTCATTCCATCTGGCGGCCACCTCGCAGGCCGTCGAATTCTCCACGGTGGCCCTCTTCTTCGTGCCCGTGGTCTACGCCGCGTTGAACTACGGGCTGAGCGGAGCGTTGTTCACCGCAGGCTGGGTGACAGTGGTGGTGGCGCCACGGTTCGTCTCAGCGGTCAACCGGCACGACTACGTGGCGGCCTGGGTCGAGTTGGCCCAGATCGTCCTACTGGACGCGCTGGCCGTCCTCGTGGGTCAACGGGTCACCGCCGAACGGAACGCCCGCCACGCCGCCGAGGCCGCCCAACAGGCCCACCTCAGTGCCGAAGCCCTTTATCGGGACCTGTTCCACTCCAACCAGGCCCCCATTCTCATCGTCGACGGCAACGGCACCGTGGTGGAGGCCAACCCGTCGGCACGGAGGGCTTTCGGGCCGAGCCCGGTCCGGACGGGACCGGGCTCCGGACGGTCGCAACCCGCCCGTCTGGTGGACATGATCGGACCGGTTGCCTCCGGCCAGATCCTCTCCCGCCTCATCGCCGAGCAGCTGCCGGTGCGTTCCGGTCGAGGGTTCCCGGACGAGCGGACGGAGCGGCAGGGAGAGAGGGTTGACCCGGTGGCTTCCGATGTCGACGGGGAGCCCGTTCTTTACCGGCCTACTGCCACCATGCTGGACCATTCGGACGACGGCGCCCGGATGCAGATCGTGTTCGAGGATGTGACGGCCGAAACCCGGAGGCACGCGCTGGTGGAGGCCTTCGCAGCCCGGGTGGTCGCGGGCCAGGAGGAAGAGCGGCGTCACATCGCCCAGGAACTCCATGACGGACCGGTGCAGACCCTCATCCATCTCTGCCGCCAGATCGACACCGTCGGCACCACCGACGACGGGGAGCGGAACGGTACGGCAACCCTGGGCGAACTCCGGAGCATCGCCGAATCCACCGTGGACGAGCTGCGATCCATCGCCAAGGGGCTGCGGCCGTCCGTCCTCGACGACCTGGGACTGGTGGCCTCGATCAACCAGTTGGTCCTCGAAGCGGGTGAGCGCCACGGGTTTGAGGCGTCGTTCGGCGTCACCGGGCCGGAGCGACGGCTCGACCCACCCGTGGAGCTGGCCCTGTTCCGCATCGCCCAGGAGGCCCTGTCGAACATCGAGCGCCATGCTGCGGCCGTCCGTGTGGCCGTCGGACTCAACTTCGACGACCACGGGCTGAGGCTGAACGTCAAAGACGACGGCGTCGGGTTCGATGTCCCGGGGCTCCCCGGTGGGTCGTCCGGGGATTCGCTGGGTTTACCCGGGATGACCGAACGGGCCCATCTGATCAATGCACGGATTCGCATCCGGTCGGAGCGGGGCGTCGGGACCACGGTGGACGTCTGGGTGCCGACAACGGATCCGGACTGAAACTGACCGCTTCCCCAGGGATAGATCGCTGCATGGCCGTCGGTGCGACGGATACGGTCTCTGCGCAGGTCCGAGGGCATAAAGGGCCGGACAGCAACTGTCACCCAACCGAAATGATTTCGATGGGTCCCTCTCATCAATTCATGGGATACTGGCGTCGTGGAAGAGATCGTCATCGAGTCGTGCCACAGCACGTGGATCATCGATATGGAGAATTCACGGTTCCGGCGGGTGGTCAAAGGCTCCGAACATCGCACCAGTCCGGCCTCTACGGAGTGGCAGGCGTGCTACGGCGTCGAGATCGATCCCCTCTCGGAGTCGTTCGTGGTTCTCCTCAACCCGGAGGGAACACGGCTACTGCGCAGCTGGCGCCATGTAGAACACTGTTCCCAGTGCGGGGGCGAGGCGACTTCGGAGTTGTCCCTCCGGGATCTGCGCTCGGCCGTTCGGGGCTGATCAGGCGGCTTCAACTCCGATCGCGACAGGAGGTCGGGAACGAGCAGAGGTCCCGCGGCGGATGGAGACCGACCTTCCGTTACGATGGCCAGGCGAGCTCGTGCGGACGAAACAGGTTCCGATTCTCTCCCGCGGGGCTCCTCCTGTCCCGATGACCCAGGATCCGACACCCAGCACAGAAGCCGGACCCCACGAGACCTCTGACCCCTCGGACACCGCGGCGCCGGCACCGGATCAGGCACCGCCGCCGCCGGATTCCGGGGCCATCGCCAGGCACCGGGCCGCCCAGTCCGACTACGCCACATCGGCCGCCATGATCAAGGACATCCTGGAGGCGGGCCCGGATGGGGAGCACCCGGGTCCCCCGCCTTCCAGCCGGTTCGGCTCGCCGGGCAAGGACCCGGGGACGGCGCCTGCGGACAGTGCGTCTGAGAAAGAGCCCCCACCCCCTCCGCCCAAAGCCGCGGATCCCCAGGCACCGTTGACTGCGGACCTCTTTCCCTCACCAACGCCGCCGAAGAAGTGGTTCAGGCGTCCGAAGTAGGGACCGGACACCGATGTCGCCGGATGCCCCGGGTTCGATCAGAGCCTGAACAGGACCCGGCCTGCCGGCGGGCGCTATCAGAGATCTGAATCGAGGATGGGCTCGCGCTTCCAGATGCCCGAACTCCCACCGGTCTTCTCCCAGAGCATGAGCTCGCCGATGCTCATGGTCCGATCGGTGGTCTTGCACATGTCGTAGACGGTGAGGGCGGCCACGGCACAGGCGGTCATCGCCTCCATCTCCACACCGGTACGGTCCACCGCCTCGACCTTGGCCTCCACCTCGACGAAATCGTCCCCGATGGTGAAGTCCACGTGGACCGCCCCGACCAGCAAGGGGTGGCACATGGGCACCAGTTCCGCGGTCCGCTTCGCCGCCTGGATACCCGCCACCCGGGCGGCGGCCAGGACGTCCCCCTTGGTGATGGCATTGTTGGCCACCTGGGCTGTGGTCTCGGGTTTCATGGCCACCTTGCACCGGGCCAGGGCCCGCCGGTGGGTCGCCTCCTTCGGCGAGACGTCCACCATCCGGGTACCGCTGAATGGATCCAGATGGCTCAGGCTGCGGTCGGTCATAGAGGACTCCCGTGGTTCACGGGCCCCAGTGTACGGGACCCGCGCCCCCCAGGACGGCACTGGCACTCCCTCAAGTAGACTGCTAATCCGCGTACCCGTCACAGACCGAGAGGAAGGCCGGCGTGCCCACCTACGAATACCGCTGCGCCCACTGCGACAAGACCTTCGACGTCGTGCAGTCGTTTCAGGATGACCCGCTGACCTCGTGCCCCACCTGTGGATCACCGGTCAAAAAGGTCTTCGGCAACGTGGGGATCGTCTTCAAGGGAAGCGGGTTCTACAAGACGGACAGCCGAACAGCCGGAGGGGGCAAGAAGGACAAGGACAAGGATGCATCCCCGTCGTCCGGGGACACGTCGACGACCGGCAGCGACACCAAGCCGACGCCGGCGGCGGGTGACACCAAGGGGTCGCCGGCACCAGCCTCGCCGCCGGTCAGGTCGGCCGAATCGAAGCCGTCCGGAGGGTCCAAGGAGAAGGCCGCCAAGGCGCCGACATCCGGCTGACGACGTGGGGGACGGCCATACCGCCCCCTCCGAAGTGATGAAATCCTCGCCAACGCGCCACCCGCGCCCGTAGGATGGCGTTGTGGACAAAGCGGATCTTGATCGTATCCTTGTGATTCTGGCCGAGCTCGACGGATCAGATCTTCACATCAAAGCAGGTGCACCTCCCCGGATGCGGATAGCCGGAGCGCTGCGCACGTTGGACGACGAACCATCGTTCACGGCCGAGGAGACACAGGAGCTGGCCGAGTCGATCATGGGGCCCGCCGTGCTTGAGACCTTCCGTGAGAAGCGCGAGGTGGACTTCGCCTACAGCCTCCACGGCACGGGGCGATTCCGGGTCAATGCGTTCTATCAGCGCTCGTCGGTGGCCCTGGCCATGCGCCGGGTCCGCTCCAGTGCCACGTCGGTGAGCGAACTGGGCCTTCCGCCGGTGGTGACCCGCCTGGCCGAGGAGATGCGCGGCCTGGTCCTGGTCACAGGGCCGACCGGTTCGGGCAAGACCACCACCCTGGCTGCCATGGTGGACCACATCAACCACGTACGGTCGTGCCACATCGTCACCATCGAGGATCCCGTCGAGTACCTCCACACCGACGACCTGGCCGCCATCGACCAGCGCGAGGTGGGGTTCGACACCGACTCGTTCACCTCTGCCATGCGGGTCGTCCTGAGGCAGGATCCCGACGTCATCCTGGTGGGCGAGATGCGCGACACCGAGACGGTCTCCGCCGCCCTGACCGCGGCAGAGACGGGCCACCTGGTGTTCTCCACCCTCCACACCATCAACGCCACCGAAACCATCAACCGGATCGTGGACTTCTTCCCGCCGCACCAGCAGACTCAGGTTCGGGTGAGCCTGGCCGGATCGCTGAAGGGCATCATCTGCCAGCGGCTGATACCCACGGCGGACGGGAAGAGCCGGGTACCGGTTCTGGAGCTGCTGGTGGTCAACGGCCGGATCCAACAGGCGATCATCGATCCGATGGCCACAGGTGATATCGAGGGCATCGTGGCTGACGGCGAGTACTACGGGATGATGACCTTCGACCAGTCACTGGTGTCGCTCATCGCCGATGGGACCATCGACCTGGCCGAGGCCATGGCCACCGCCACCAACCCCCACGACCTCAAGGTGATGCTGGAGCACAAGGGGATCATGCAGACCGGTCAGTTCGCCGTCGCCAATCTGGGCTGAGCCGGTCTGAACCGAGGGGCGTCAGCCCGCCCCGGGACGTCCACCGCTTTCCTCCGTTCCACCCCAATTGCCCCCCGAACCTGGGCCTTTGCCCGTCCAAAGTCGGCGCGCCATCCGGGACACACCGCCTCAAGGTGGGAGGGGTTCCGTCCGATAGACCTTCGTACAGTCTGGTGAGTTTCCATCCAGGACTAGGCGAACTACGGCCCCCACCTTTCGAGACGGAGTGGAGAGAAACACATGGCACAGATGACGGTCGGCCTCGACATCGGTACCAGCGCGGTGCGGGCCGCCGAGCTCGACGTCTCCCACTCCCGCCCGGTGCTGCGGACCTACGGGCAGGTGGGCCTTCCCCCCGGTTCGCTCGTCGACGGGGAGATCCGCGACATCTCCTCGGTCACCGAGGCCATCGTCAAGCTGTGGAAGAACGGGCAGTTCACCAGTACCTCGGTCATCGTCGGCATCGCCGGCCTCCGGGCCATCACCCGCGAGGTGGACCTGCCCTTCGTGCCGGACAACGAGGTTGACGCCGCGGTCCGCTTCCAGTCAGAAGAGGTCATACCCTTCCCCCCGGACCAGACCATCCTCTCCTCCCAGGTGCTGGCCGACTACACCTCGCCCGAGGGCGACAAGATGCGGCGTGTCCTGGTGGCGGCAGCCCACGTCGACCTGGTCAACGGGGTCATCGCCGCGGTCGAGAAGGCCGGTCTGACCGTCGAGGGGGTCGACCTCATCTCCTCGGCCCTCGTCAGGGCCGTCGGGGGGCAGGACGCATCGGACCAGCCCGAGGCCATCGTGTCGGTCGGGGCCGGGCTGACCGTGGTGGTCGTGCACCAGCAGGGCCGTCCCCAGTTCGTCCGCACCATCGGCTCGGGAGGCAACGCCACGACGGCCGCGGTGTCGGCCGCCCTCGATCTGCCCATCACCGACGCCGAAGGCCTCAAGCGCCGCATCGGTGAACCGGTGGCCCAGATGCAGGCGGCGGAGCGGGCCGCCCAGGCCAGCATGAACGACCTGGTCGGGGAGATCCGCAATTCGATCCAGTACTTCGCATCCCTGCCCGGTCGACTGCCGGTGTCGAGGATCCTCGTGACCGGCGGAGGATCCGAACTCTCGGGACTCCGATCGATGCTCGAGGAGCAGGTGCGCCTCCCGGTCCTGACGGTCTCCCCTCTGGCCCGGCTGGATATCTCGAAGTTGGATCTGAGCGAGGAGCAGGCTGCCGAGGTCGGAGCGGTCCTGGCCACACCCATCGGGCTGGCCCTTCCGGAGCCGGACAAGGCGGTGAAGAAGTTCAACCTTCTCCCACCCGAAGTGGCCAAGCGGATGAAGATGAAGAAGCTGCAGGAGCGCACGTTGCTCGCCGGTGTGGCCGTCATCATCCTGTTGGTCATCTTCGGCGGATGGAAGTTCTATCAGGTCCATAACGCCCAGAACAGTGTCAGTGCTCTGCAGGCTGACATCGCCTCGCTGAACGCCCAGGTGCCCAAGTACGACACGGTGGTGGCGGCCCAGGACGCCTATACCGCCGGGGTGGCCCGACGCGCATCTGTCCTGGGTGCAGCGGTCGACTGGCCACTGGCCCTGAATAATCTGATTGCCATCACACCGAAGGGGGCCGAGGTCCAATCTTTCAATGGATTGGCGAATTCGGCGGCAGGATCCACTACCCCGTCCTCCAGTGGTGCGACCACTGCCGCTACCACCGCAACCTCATCGACGGCCTCCAACTCCACCACGTCCGCTGCCATCGGTTCCATTGCGACCACGGTCACCGGGCCAGGTCCGAGCCTCTCGATCTCCGAATCGTGGATCAACGCCGTGGCCGGTTCGAAGTTCTTTGCCAATCCACTTCAAGGAGCGACCGTGGTGAATCCGAACACCACCATTACGTTCCCGTTTGCCGTCTCGATCACCCCGAATGCCAGCCTCGACAAGAATGCGAGCCTGAAATGAACACGGTCCGTGAGTACCGCATGCCCCTGTTGATCGGAGCCGGAGCTCTCGTGGTGGCGCTGCTGCTCTACGCCATTGTCGTAGCGCCACAGAGTTCAAAACTGTCGAGCCTCCAGAATCAGGAGACCCAGCTCCAGAGTCAGCAAAGCACCCTCGAGTCGAAGCTCACCGCCCTCAGGACAGAGAAGCAGAACCTCACCAAGAGTTGTGCCGACCTCCAGAAGATCGCAACGGAAATCCCGAGTGTGCAGAGTCCGACCGATGTGGATGCCGAAGAATCATCTTTCGAGAGCCAGTTCAACGGACTGGCCGAGACGTCCGGTGTGACCCTCACCCAGTTCAGCGGCTTCGCTCCGGCGACGGCGACGGCGACGGCGACACCGGCAACCGGCACCGCGACAACCAACGGAGTGGTGGCGGTCCCCACCACTCTCACTGTGACTGGCGACTTCGCCAAGATGACCGCCTTCATCAACGGCCTGGACAAGTTCCCCCGGCTGTTCGTCATCCAGACCTTTAACCTGGCGTACGGTTCTGCAGCGGCCCAGTCTTCGTCATCATCCTCCGGATCCGGGTCAGCCAGTCCCAATGCAGCATCCGTAGGATCATCGCCGCTGTGGGTCGGTGGCACAGCCACCGCACCGACCGCCGGTCCCTACAGCCTGGCCATCGACGGGTCGATCTACTACACCTCGACCCCCAACGCCCTGGACGCCTGCACCAAGGCCACGGCCAGCGTCCACTAGGAGCGACCTCAGAACTCCCGGGTCGTGATGGCCGCCTTCCCCCGGTGGCAGGCACCATCGGTGCCGAGCTTCCTACCGGGTGACCAGATCCTCGGGGTAGGTGATGTCGACCTCGGAGATCGACTTCGCAAAGTCCGCCTTGTTGTTGGTGATGAACCGGTCCGCCCCGGCGCTGACGGCCGTCGCCAGGTGGGCTGTCGCCAGGTGGATGGCATCCGCCGCCCGTAATCCGTAGTGCACTGACGTACAAAACCGACGGTCCCACCGGTCGGCCCGGATAGAGGCGGGTTCAGACCCCGCTGATCTGCATGTCGCCGATGGCCAGCGTCTGGCCGGCGGCGATGCCGGGCAGCCACTCCACGTCGGCCCCCACCGCCACCAGCGACTGCAGGATGCGCTGGAGGGTGGAGGCCACCGTGATCTCCCGGACCGGCTCGGCCAGCCGGCCGTCCCGGATCATCAGGCCCTCGGCGCCGACGGAGAAGTCCCCGCTGATGGGATTCACACCGGAGTGGACCCCGGTCATCGACTGGACGAACAGACCCTCACCCA
>Ga0182012_10007942_pt1 | contig 10536 bp, 9 predicted proteins | sample 612S2SmetaG_FD_120486 | JGI IMG/M metagenome (GOLD analysis project Ga0182012, IMG submission 120486) | Permafrost microbial communities from Stordalen Mire, Sweden - 612S2S metaG | ecosystem: Environmental > Terrestrial > Soil > Wetlands > Permafrost | place: Sweden: Stordalen | collected...
AATCGGAATCAAGCTGCACAGCGGCGAGCCGAATGGTCCGAACCTGTTGCCCATCGAGTTGATCGAAGGCCTGCAGCCGCATATTGCGAAGAGCACGATCGTGGAATGCAACGTCCTGTATCCCAGCCCGCGGCAAAAAACGGCAACGCACCGCGAGACCTTGAAGACCAATGGATTCGCCTTCTGCCCGGTGGACATCATGGACGCCGATGGCGATGCGCTGCTGCCGATCCCAGGCGTGCGCGAGTTTCTGGATAAGTGGGCATCACCGACGTGGTCCATCCCCACGATGAAGGAGCAGCCCTTTACGCCGGGCGTGCATCTGACGGAGATCGCCGTGGGGAAGCATCTGTTGAACTACGATTCCCTATTCGTCTACACGCACTTCAAAGGTCACGCGATGGGCGGCTTTGGCGGATCGGCGAAAAACATCGGCATTGGCTGCGCCTCCGGGCAGGGCGGCAAGCGGCAGATTCACGGCGAAGGTTGGCCGGGAGGAAAACTCTTTCTGGAGCGCATGATTGAATCCGCGAAAGGGATTGCGGAACACTTCGGTTCGCACATCACCTATCTGAATGTGCTGAAGAATATCTCGGTGGACTGCGACTGCGATGCGCATGGCGCAAAACCCGTCTGCAACGATATCGGCATCCTGGGCTCAACCGACCTGCTGGCCATTGACCAGGCATCCATTGACCTGATCTATGCGCTACCGAAAGAGCAGCGGCACGACATCGTGGAGCGCATTGAGTCACGCAGCGGACTACACCAGCTTACTTATATGAAGGAACTGCAGATGGGCAACGATCAGTACGAACTGATTACGCTCTGAGCGAAGAGGTTGGTGGCTGCCCCACGCAATCCAATCGGAGATGCGTGGGGCGCCGAAATTCTGCTTAGAAAATCTTCTTCTTCCCGTAAGTCTTCTTGGCGCCAAAAGTCTTCTTGCCGCCGAAGGTCTCCTTGGGGCTGGAGCCCGTCTTTGCAGCGAAGGGCTTCTTGTCTCCGAAGGACTTCTTCGCGCCGAAGGGCTTCCTGGCGCCAAACAAATTCTTCACACCGAAGCTCTCGCGGGAGACGGAAGGATCCTGTACGCCAAAGCTGTTCTCTGCACCAAAGGGCTTCTTCGCGGCAAAATTCTTCTCGCCTCCGAAACTCTTCCCGGCGGCAAAGGGCTTCTTCGCACCGAAAGTCTTCCTGTCCTCGAAAGGCTTTCCTGCTCCGAAGCTCTTCCCTGCTGCGAAGGGTTTCTTGTCTCCGAAACTCTTCTGGGCGCCAAAGCTCGGCTTGGCTCCAAAGGACTTTTTAGCGCCGAAAGGTTTCTTGCCGGGCCAGGGACCCTTCGCGGGCTTGGACGAACGCTTGAAGGTCGAAGCGTCTTCAAGAACCTCCGGTGCGGGCAGGCGTTCACGGCGAATGCGCACGAGTACCGCCGCGATCTGCTCCGGGCTGGCCTGCTCAAGTAGGGTGCGTCCGGCCGCCAAATCTTCTTCCGCCGGGCTGTCGGCCATGGCGACGATCTCACGAACGAGATTTTCCTCGTCGCGGGCGTGAATCGAATCGGCGGAAGGTGCAGGCGACCAGACGGCGATGATTTTTCCCGCCCCCAGCAGTCGCTCGGCGGTGCCGCGATGCTGCACGGGAACGATCATCACGGAGAGGCCCTTGTGGCCGGCGCGTCCGGTGCGTCCGCTGCGATGCAACAGCATCTGCTTGTTCTGCGGCAGGTCGGCGTGGATGACCAGTCCGAGGTCGGGCATATCCAGGCCGCGGGCGGCCACGTCGGTGGCCACGCAGACTCGGGCTCGTCCGTCACGCAGAGCCTGCAGGGCCGTGGTGCGGTCAAATTGCGAAAGTTCGCCGGAGAGCGCAACGGCCGAGAAGCCACGCTCCTGAAGGCTGGCATGCAGGCGGCGCACAGCCTCGCGCGTGGAGCAGAAGACGATGGCGCCTTGCGCGTCAACAAAACGAAGCGCGTTGACGACGGCGTGCTCGGTGTCTCTGGGGCCGACCAGGAAGGCGCGGTATTCGATGTCGGCGTGCGGTGCGTTTTCGGCCGACAAGGCCAGGCGCAGAGCGTCCTTCTGATACTGACGGGCGAGGCCGAGGATGGCCTTCGGCAGGGTGGCGGAAAACATCAGGGTGCGGCGCTCGGGCGGCGTGGCGTTCAGTAGCAGCTCAAGCTCCTCGCGGAAGCCGAAGTCGAGCATCTCGTCGGCTTCGTCGAGGACGACGACGCGGATGTCGTCCAGCTTGAGGTATCCGCGATTGAGGTGATCGGCGAGGCGGCCGGGGGTTCCGACGACGATGTGAGCGCCGGTCTCCAGGGCACGCTGTTCGCGGCGGGCGTCCATACCACCGACGCAGCAGATGACGCGCGCGCCGGCCGAGGCGTAGAGCCAGGTCAGCTCGGTCTGCACCTGCAAGGCAAGCTCACGGGTGGGGCTGACGATGAGGGCCAGCGGCTTCCTGGCGCGCTCCAGGTGCGAGGCGCCGGCCAGAAGGGTCTCATTCATGGCGAGGCCGTAAGCAACGGTTTTGCCGGACCCGGTCTGCGCTGAGACGAGGAGATCGCGCGCGGCGGCCTCCGGCTGGAGGACGGCCTCCTGCACGGGAGTCGGTTCGGTATAACCTCTGGCGGTGAGTGCTTGCAACAGGCTGGGATGAAGCTCAGGAAAAGGCATATCTACAAGTATAGCCGTATTGCGGGCGTACATCGGGAAATGGCCCACTTTCGCCCTGGTGGCGACACGCCAAAATACGAGCCTTCCACAACGTTCATGCGGGTGGAGTACAATCCTGCTGACCTGCCTGCGCAGGCTGGAGGAGCGTTATGTTTTCCATGTTGCCCATCGTCCCGATTGCCATCGTCATCGTTGCGTTCTACATCTTCAGTTCCATCAAGATTCTCAGCGAGTACGAGCGCGCCGTGATCTTCCGCCTGGGACGGTTGCTCTCCGAGGGCAAAGGACCTGGCATCATTCTGGTCTTCCAGCCCTTTGACCGCATGGTTCGGGTGGACCTGCGCCAGGTCGCCTTCGACGTGCCGCCGCAGGATGTGATTACCCGCGACAACGTGACGCTGAAGGTGAACGCCGTCGTCTTTTTGCGCGTGATTGATCCGAACAAAGCCGTCAACGAAGTGACCAACTACCAGTACCAGACGCAGCAGTTCGCCTTGACCACCCTGCGCAGCGTGCTGGGCGAAGTGGAACTGGACGAGTTGCTGGCGCACCGCGACAACATCAACCTGCGGCTGCAAACCATCCTGGACAAGCACACCGCTCCCTGGGGCGTGAAGGTGGTAAACGTGGAAGTAAAGCAGGTGGACCTGGCCGAGAGCATGATGCGCGCCATGGCCAAGCAGGCCGAGGCCGAACGCGAAAAGCGCTCGAAGATCATCCACGCCGAGGGCGAATTTGCCGCCGCGCAGCGGTTGGTGGACGCCGCTCACCTGCTGCAGACAGAGCCCGCCTCGATCCAGTTGCGTTATTTGCAGACCCTGACCGAGATTGGCGTGGAGAAGAACACGACGGTCGTCTTCCCGGTGCCGATTGACCTGCTGGCAGGTATCCAGAAGCTAACGGGTCAGAAGTAAATTCCGTGGCCGCACCCGGCGACGAGGGGCCCACGCACGGCGCATAATGGCCTTTGGAAGTTGAACCGGGAGCTGACAGGCCATGGCCTTTGAAGGCCGCGACACGGAAATCACGCTGAGCGTAGGCAACCTGCTGATGATCTTTTTCGGCCTGGTGCTGCTATGCGTGGCCGCCCTGGGCGTGGGCTATCACCTGGGATCGCAGGCGGGCAAGCAGAACGCAGCGGCGGCGGCTGTGGCTCCCGGAGTGGCACAACCTGCACCGACCTCGGCGGGTAAACCCGGAGCGGCACAGGTGGCGCAATCGAAACCCGGAGACTGCCCCGCCGGAACGATTTGCACGGACGCCGGCACGGCACAACCCGATACGGCTACTGGGCAGACGGCTCCAGCGCAAGCGGCACAACCCACGCAGCTTACGTTCTACGACACGGTGCAGAAGAAAGACGCGCACCCGCAACTGGCTCCCGTGGCACAGACGGCACCCGCCAAGCCCGCCGCGCCGCAACCAGCCCTTGGCGCCGGATACATGGTGCAGGTGGCGGCCATGCACAACGAAGGCGACGCCCGCCTGCTGAACAATACCCTGAAACAACAGCACTTCCCCGTGGTGGTGGTGCAGCCAGGAGACAAGCTCTTCCACGTGCAGGTCGGCCCGTATAGTGACATTCACGAGGCCGAGGACGTGCGCAACCGCCTGATACTTGGCGGCTACAACGCATTCGTCAAGCGCTAGATTCCTTTCATCCAAAAAATGATGCGCAATTGCCTTGCGGTGAATCACGATTCATTTATGATGGGGGCGATGAAAGCGGCTACCGATAAATTGAGCCTTGCGCTGCGCGCCGTCGGCGATCCCACTCGCCGTAAAATCCTGCGGCTGCTGCCCGCAGGAGGTCCGCGCAAGACGGACGAAGGCTGGACGGCCAGCGACATTGAACAGCGCATCAAGCTGGCGCAACCCACCATCAGCCATCACATGAAGATATTGAAGAACGCCGGCCTGGTGGAAAGCCACAAGGAAGGCACCTGGGTGCGCTATCGCAAGCTGGAAGCGGCTCTGCGTGCCGTGCGCAAAGGGCTGGTGGACGAGTTGTAAGTAGGGGGCAGGCACGGCAGAGCAAAGTGTCTTCCAGCACGAAATGATTGGGCTATTTCCGTCCACAATTCTGCAATTTTTGCACAGATGTGTACATTTCGATTTGAACGGGAGCTGAACCGTCAGTGTCCAATCTGGCCCAACAGCCTTTTGCTTGGAAGAGATACGCTAGCGCGATGTTCGTCGCTGCCATTCTCCTAGCCTTAGTGATCGCAGTTGTGTACGTCTATTCCATTGGCCTTTTGCTCAAGTTTGGCTCGCTAACTCCTACGCCAACACAGACAGCTTCTCTCCAACAGTTCGGACATGTTGGTTGTTATGTTACCCCTGCCGAGGCACAGTGGCTTTATTGGCTTCGCTTCGCCCTTTTAGTTGCCATGCCGCTTGCTTTCATCACAGGCATCCTTGCCCACTCCACAACCGAGGGCAAGAAGTTCGATCTTGTTTCAATACCGCTGAATCGTAAGGTGGCAGAAGAAACGTGGAAGAGATATGTACGAGCGATATACACAACTGCTTTCGGCCTCGGACTGCTTATCGGAGCCGTCTCATTCGTATGTTTTCTTCTATTGACCATCTTTGGTTCGCGGACCCCGAACGCACATCAAACTGAAGCACTGTGGTCGCACGGTAGAGCTGTATTTATAACAGCGGGCCAAATGCAGGTCTTGAATCGTCTGTGGTTAGTTTTTTTCGCTGGAATGCCTATCCTTGGCGCCACTGCCCTAATTCTTCACTTTGTGTTGGGGATTAAAATCTTCTCGAACAGAGAGGGTAATCCAACAATAATCACCAAGTAACTCACAAACTCAGCGCACACACAAAATCAAAGGCGGCCCACGCGGAGCCGCCTGATTTGTTTCCCTTGAAAAACTGTTTAGTGAACGACGGCCTGGAAGAGGTCGGTCTTCAGCAGGGCCTGGAACTTGCTGTCGTCGGCCTTGAACTTGACCGCCAGGCGGCCGCTGTCGCTATCCACCTGCATGCTTTCCAGCGCGCTCTTTTCCACCGCCGTGCCGGCGCTGCGCTTGTACATGATGCCGGCCTTCATCAGGGCGGAGAGCGTGCCGGCCGTGAAGCTGTCGGAGGTCTGCACGTTCAGGCCGAAGTCAATGCCATGCTCCAGGTCGAGGGTGTAACGGCTGCCCAGCAGGCGCTTCTTGAGCACGTCGTAATCGGCCAGTCCGGCGGCTTCGCCAAGGGCCGAGCGCAACATGTTCTGCGTGCCCTGCTGGTCAAGGACGCTCCACACCGGGCCGGTCTCGGCGTCGGCGATGAGCTGCATCATGTCGGGCTGGGTGGCGATGCCGTACTGCTGGCCGTCACGCACGTCCAGGCCGTCCTTTACCGAGTTCTTCTCGCCAAAAATCATGGTGACGTCGTCGAGGAAGCTCATGGTAAAGCTGCCGGCGGGCCACAGAGCGTTGTCGCGGTAGGCGATGCTGCGCAGCTTCTGGGCCTTGAAGCGGGCGGTGATCTTCTTGGGCTCAAAGACGCCGGTGGCCACGCCAAAGCTGCGCACGCCGCCGCCGTTGGAGCGGTAGCTGACGAAAGTGAGCTGCTCGACATCCTGGTCGGGGTCCACGCCCATGGCGCGCAGAGTGGCCTCAAACTGCTTGAGGTTGTCGGGCAGCACGCGGTTCTTAAGGGCCAGTCCGCTGGGCGAATTACGCAACATGCGGTAATCCACCGAGATGACCTGTTGAATCTGCGCCGGCAGAACCGTGCGGGTGCTGGTTCCCAGCGGTGCGGCCAGGGCGCTGGTACAAAAGGCGCAGGCCAGCAGCATAGCCAAAGCGAAACGAGTGATTTTCATATGTCCATTGTAACCCCGGCGGAGAGGCAAACTCTCGCCGGGGCTTTGTTCAGATTGACGAATCAGATGCCGGGATTGGTAATTTTCGTCCGGTATTTACGGCAAAAATGCCCCGTAGCTACGCCAAAGCCGAACGCAACTCGGCCACGCGAGCGCCAGTGGCGGCCACAAACTCAGCCTCGGCGCCGGCCTGGAAGGCGTCAAGGTTGATCTCCACGTTGGCCAGGGCGCCTTCAACGGCGGCGCGGCTGAGCGCGATGGCCACGGTCAAATCGCTGGCCATGCGGGGATTGGTCTTTTTCTGCAAAGACTTAGCGAGCTGACAAACTTCTACGGCAGCCACTGCCACTTGCAGCGGAACTTCGGCGGCATGGCGCAGGGCGGATGCGACTTGCGCAGCGCCGCTGGAGGCGTCGGCCTTCTGCGCCTTGTAGGCGGCCACCACACCTTGGTAACTGGCGGCGTCGCGGTCAATGGCATCCTTCAGTGCCTCGCGCAGGCTGCCCAGGCGGCCCAGTGCCGAGCTGAGATCGGCGTCAAATGCGGCGTAGGCCTTCTTGCCGCGGCTCATGCCGGCCACCATCGCCGCCAAGCCTGCAGCCATGGCCCCGGAGGCCGCAGACGCGCTGCCTCCGCCGGGAACGGCCGCTGGGGCGGCCAACTGTTCGATGAAGGGCTCGACGCCGGCGCGCAGGCCGCCAATGGCCGTCTTGCCGCCCATGACGGAGGCCAGGCGGTTTTCGAGAATCATGGAAGAGTCGAAGTTCTCCACCTGGAGGAACCACTCGGCGGCTTCTTCCAGCGAACGCTTGGGGATGAGGCCGACGATCTCACTGGACTCCACTCCGACGCCGTAGCGGGCAGCCTCGCGCTTCACGTACTCGAAGACCCTGGCGATGGGGGTGAGGTCGGTGTCGGTCAGGTTCATGCTGACCTGCGCCTGGCCGCGAACCTCAACGCCCATGCCCTTCACCGCGCGCAGTCCGCCGCTGGAGTAGCGCACAGCCTTGGCAACTTTCTTGGCGATGTCCACGTTCTTCGTCTGCAGAAAGACGTTGTAGGCAACCAGAAACTTGCGGGCGCCGATGACGATGGCTCCGGCGGTGGGATGGATGCGCGGCTCGCCAACATCGGGGCGGCGCGCTTCGACCTTGCCCATCTCCTCGCGGATGGCCTCGAACTGGCCCTTGCGAATGTTTTCCAGATTGGTGCGCTCGGGCTTTTGCGCGGCAGCCTCGTAAAGATAGACCGGGATATGGTGCTCGTCCCAGACCTTGGCGGCCAGTTCCTTGGCCATCTGCACGCAGTCCTCGAGGGTCACGCCCTCAATGGGGATGAAGGGGACAACGTCGGTGGCGCCGAGGCGGGGATGGGCGCCGCGCTGCACGTTGAGGTCAATCAGTTCCGCGGCCTTGCCGATGCCGGCCAGCACGGCGGCGATGAGGGGATCGCGCTCACCCACCAGGGTGACGACCGAGCGGTTGTGGTCGGCGTCCATCTCGAAGTCCAGCAGGTTGACGCCGGGACGCTTCATGGCGGCAAGGACGGCCTCCATTTTGGCCGCGTCTCTGCCTTCGGAGAAATTCGGTACGCACTCAATCAGTACTGGCATGATTCGGACTCCTTGGCTGGCACTTCCACCAGTTGTATCCCAGGCTGAACTGCAGGCTGGAGTTGATCCCGGAATTGTGGTCGCCCAGCGAGGCGTTGGAAAAATGATTGGCCCGGAACTCAAAGCTGACCGAACGCCCCGGGCGGAGAAAGTGATTGAAGCCGATGCCGATGCCCTCGGTAAAGTTCACCAGCGAAGTGTTCGGCGGCGGCACCTTGATCACACTGTGCTGCATGGAGCCGGTGGCAATCAGGTAGGGGATGGTGCGGCGCGGACGGGTGAAGTTCCACTTGAGGTTCACCGGGCTTACGCTGAAGCCGTACACCGCCCGGTAGCCGTTCCATACGATGTAATCCACGGGCATCACGACGAGGTCCTCTTCAAAAGTGCCGTGCAGCCAGCCTGGCCCCATCTCGCCGGTCATAACGCCGCCGACGAGGAAGCCCGCGCGGGCGTAACGCACGTTGGTGCGGTCGAACAATCCCATGCCGGTACCGCCCAGGACGCCGACGACCAGGTGCTCACGGCGAATGGCCGCCGCGGGATCAACGGCAACGTCGCCGGTGAGTGTCTGATCCGCGGACTGCTGGGCCAGGGCGACGGCCGAGAAGCACAGACAACAGCCCAACAGCCTGACGGCAAATTTCATCACCCTATGCATCCACGCCTACCCTAACAGGAGACAGGGGGGGCTTCCAAGTGCGGAGCACAATACGCGTTCGCCGGCCGCAAGAAAGCCGCCCCGAAGGGCGGCCTGGTAACACAATAAGCGCGACCGTATGGCTAGCCGTCGCCTTCCATATCCTTCTCGTCAATGTCGGCGTTGGAGTAAACGTTCTGCACGTCGTCATGATCTTCAAAAGCTTCCATCAGGCGGAACATGGTGCGCGCCTGCTGGCCTTCCAACTTGATGTAGTTGGCGGGGACCATGCCGAGTTCAGTGTGCTCCGGGGTGATGCCAGCGGCTTTAACAGCCTCCAGCACAGCCTCGTGGACACTGGGCTCGGTAACAATCTCCCAGGTGTCGCCTTCGTCGGAGAGATCATCGGCGCCGTTTTCCAGCACCAGGTTCATCAGGTCATCTTCCTTGGCGGCATTCTTCGCCACCAGGATGGAGCCTTTCTTGCTGAACAGGTGTGCCACGGAGCCGGCATTGCCCATGTTGCCACCGTTCTTGCCGAACAGGTGGCGGATGTCACTGACGGTGCGGTTGCGGTTATCGGTCATGGTGAAGACCAGAACCGCCGCACCGCCGGGGCCGTAGCCCTCGAAAGTGATTTCCTCGTAGGTGACGCCCGGCAGCTCGCCGGTGCCGCGCTGGATGGCGCGCTTGATGTTGTCCTGCGGCATGTTTTCAGCCTTGGCCGCAGCCACCGCCGTACGCAAGCGAGGATTCATGTTGGGATCGCCGCCACTCTTGGCAGCCATCGTGATTTCCTTGATCAGGTTGGTGAATATCTTGCCGCGCTTAGCATCCAGCGCGCCCTTTTTATGCTTAATTGTTGCCCATTTGGAGTGGCCGGACATGCCAAACCTCGCGTAACTTGATGGATTTTCAGGAAGAAGAGCTTCCGGTTTTGCCCTTGCAGGCGGCCACGCGCAGGCCCCCCAGGGGTTCCTGACGCACAGCAAACGTCTGATTATAACACGCGGCATTTCCCGGCTGGCAGCAGCGGTTCGCCAGCTAGCTCCGGGTGTGCGTCTCCTCCGTGGGAGCCTCGCGCAGGCGCAGCGCCGCCTCCTCGGGCAGTACGGCCGAGCGGTAGGTCTCCTTGAAGGAGTAGGACTTCTGCCGCTCCTGCAGGATGGGCAGAATCTCGATGTGCCAATGGTAGTCATCCTGGATGGTGCGCCAGTAGTTGAGCACCTTGCTCTGGTGCTGCGTGTTGGGAGCCGTGTGAAAGACCAGGTGGAAGCTGTCGGTGATGGAGCGGATGCGGTTCAACATGCGGCGCAGCAGGCCGGCACAGTCGCGCAGGGCACCGGGCGTGGAGCGGGCGGTGTTTTCAAAGTTGGCGTTGTGCGTCACCGGCAGGATCCACGTCTCATACGGCGCGCGCGAGGCAAAGGGGCAGCAGGCCACGTAGTCTCCGCGAATCTCCACTATGCGGTCACGCTGCTGCATCTCCTGGGTGAGGATGTCGCAAAACACGCAGCGCTCCTTCTGGGCAAAGTGCTCGCGGGCGGAGCGCAGCTCGTACAGGACGCGGCGCGGAACAAACGTGGTGGCCACGATCTGCGAAGTGGGATGGTCGAACTCCTGCCCGCTGAGAGAACCGAAATCCTTGAAGATGCTGACGTACTTGAAGCGATGATCCTTCTTCAGGTCTTCCACGCGCTGGGCACACAGCAGCAGGAACTGCTCGATCTCGGCTTCGCTGGCATTCCACAGTTGGCGGTCGTGGCGGGGA
>Ga0182012_10007943_pt1 | contig 10536 bp, 16 predicted proteins | sample 612S2SmetaG_FD_120486 | JGI IMG/M metagenome (GOLD analysis project Ga0182012, IMG submission 120486) | Permafrost microbial communities from Stordalen Mire, Sweden - 612S2S metaG | ecosystem: Environmental > Terrestrial > Soil > Wetlands > Permafrost | place: Sweden: Stordalen | collected...
CTACATGGACCGGATCCGGCAGGCAGCGATGGCCGCCGCCGACCTGCCGCAACAGGTGGCCGAGCTGCAGCGCCACAACGCCGCGTTGGAACACCGCATCAGTCGGCTTGAACAGCGCGACGCCGTACCCGAACCGCAGCGCCGTGCACGACCACGTTCGAACCTGGAGCGTGCGCCGTGAAGGGAGTCGTTCATGTCCAAACGCATCGAAATCAAAAAACTTTGCCGGGCGCTCAAGCGTGAAGGTTACACCGTCACTCGCACCGCAGGCAGCCATTTGCGCATTACCCATCCGGCGATGAGCGGACCGGTTTTTACCGGTACGGGCGGTAACCCAGACAATCGCCATGCTCAAACGCAGGATGCGACACGATACTGCTGCGAAGCCGGCCACCTGATCGCCTCAATAGCGCGATTGATCCATTCGATCCCAACAGTGCGGGGCTAGAGAGTTTCGATCGGCTGCGGGTGCGATGGCACGCCCAGCATAAAAACAGGAGATAAACATCGTGAACCCAATCACCATCACCGAAACCGGGCAGGCGATCGCACCTGGAATTATCGGCTTCCGCGTCGGCAATGAAACCCTCGGCGTGCGCGACACGCTGCGCCACGTGGCGGGCAAAATTACGTTTTCGGGTCTGTTAAAAGCCTCTGCCGCAACCGGCATCGCCGCCGCTGCAACCGCCGTTCGCGGTGCCAACGCCGCCCTGGCCGAGATCGAGTACTCGCGTTCGCAGATGCAAACGCACCTCGCCAAGATGCAGGCCCAGCGTGATGACGCGGTGCGCCGCGCTGCTGATGCTGAAGCGAAGATCAGCCGCAAGGTGCAGCGCTGGTCCGCTGGCGAGCGCGATATGCTGACCCGGCTGCGGGCCGCCGGGATGACCTATCCGAAGATCGCCGCGGCGATGTCCGACGAATTCGGCCGGGCATTTACCGCGTCCAGCGTCGGCGCCCAGGCCCGCAAGCTGGCGCTGGCCACGCCTGCCAAGCCCAAGGCGGTGAAGCCTGCCAGCAAGGCTCGCACACGTCGCAACGGCTGACCCGGACGACTGCCCCTGCATCGCGGTACAGGGGCAGGGGCCTGGGCCAGTGGGTGGTTCGGGGCAACTGACAAGAGGATCAGTATGGACGATAAGCCGAAAAACGCGGGACTTGTCGCGCACCCCGACTTCAAGGAGTTTCGTGACTCCATGGTTGAGCAGGCCGTACGCGCCGGCTACTCATTCCGTGGCGCATCGGAGGCGGAGGTCACCGCCTGGGCGGTGGATCAGTTTGAAAAAATGCTCCGCAAGCATGGTGAGCTGCATGCCCCGAAGCCGGACAAGCCGAATATCGAATGGGCAGACAAGAGCTTCAACCCCTTGGCAGGGGCCGAAGCCGTCCCGGTCGGATCGGCAGGTTGCTATGCGGAGACCACACGCAGCGGTGTTTCGATCCGCGACGTTTTCTCCGAAGCGGATATCAAAGCCTGTGCGGAGGCGGCGTACGACGACATGCTCCGAGACCGCGATGAAAAGTCCGCCAACTGACATCTGACACCACCACCGCCGGGGCGACCAAACCTCGGCGGTGATTTTTCATGGAGGATTCCGGATGGGTGCCACAAAGATCGAATGGACGGATGCGAGCTGGAACCCGGTCACCGGCTGCATCAAGCTCACTCAGGGCTGCAAGCTTTGCTACGCCGAGCGCAACGCCCTGACCCGGCTGAAGCACAATCCCCGTTATCAGAACGGCTTCAAGCCCACCCTGCATTATGACCTGATCGACCAGCCACGGCGCTGGCGCAAACAGCGCAAGGTGTTTGTCTGCTCCATGGCCGATCTGTTCCAGGATGCGGTACCGGACGATTTCATCCGCGCCTGCTTCGATACCATGGTGGCCTGCCCGCAGCACGTGTTCCAGGTCCTGACCAAGCGCAGCGAACGGCTGCGCCAGCTCGCCCCGTCGCTGCCATGGCCTAAAAACATCTGGGCGGGTGTGTCGGTGGAGGACGAGCGGGTGATCCACCGCATCGCCGATCTGGCCACGGTTCCGGCGCATGTCCGGTTCCTGTCGCTGGAGCCGCTGATCGGACCGCTCGACAACCTCAATCTGGACGGCATCGGCTGGGTTATCGTCGGCGGCGAAAGCGGCAAGGGCGCAAGGCCGATGCTAGAGGACTGGGTGCGGTCGCTGCGTGACCAGTGCGAGGACGCCGGCGTGAGGCTTTTCTACAAGCAGCGTCGGGAGGGCGGTAGAATGGTCAGCCTGCCGACGCTGGACGGGCGCCAGCATATCGCGTGGCCACAGCCCTGAAATCCTAAGTCCGGCGATTAAACTCGTGCGCATGACTGCATGGTTATGAAATGGCGACGAGTACAGCGGACAGGCACCGGATAAAGTCATGCAGAACACAAGCCACGCGGTCATGTCGCAGCGGATCGAGCCCCGGGACGGTCTGGACGACTTTCCTACGCCACCATGGGCCACGCGAGCGCTGATCCAACACGTCATCAAGCCCACCGGGTTGAAACAACAGACCTGCCTGGAACCGACCTGCGGCCGTGGCTACATGGCCAACACCCTCGCCGAGTATTTCAGCGAGGTGCGGAGCGCCGATATCTTCGACTACGGCTACGGCGAGGTGCGAAACTTCCTCACGTCGACCCCAGCCCCGGTTGATTGGATCATCACCAACCCGCCGTTCAACCAGGGTATGGCGTTCGTACTGCATGCGCTGACGATCGCCCGCCGGGGTGTGGCGATGTTGACCCGGACGGTTTTTCTTGAAGGTGACGGCCGCCACAAGCGACTGTTCACACCGCACCCGCCGACAATGGCCGCACAGTTTGTCCAGCGGGTGACGATGCTGCACGGACGCTTTGATCGCAACGTAAATACCGCAACCGCCTACGCCTGGATGGTCTGGACGAAGGGACATACCGGGCCGCCACGGGTGGTGTGGATTCCGCCATGCAAGAAGGCGCTGGAACGGCCCGGTGACTATGACACCCCCTCGCCCGTCCCGCCCACAGCAAAACGCCGCCAAGGTCACCCCTGACGGCGTTGCTTTGCACTCCAGGTCGCTCAAGCCGCCTGGACCAGCTCCGCCTGATGTATCGCCACCACTGCCGGGTCTGGTCGGACCCGCTGCCGCGCCGGGGCAACCTCCGGCGCCGGATCCATCAGCGACTGGATTTTATCGGCAACCCGATCCGTCGCTTGCAGGAGTACACCGCTGGCGAGGTGCGAATATCTCGACGTCATTGACTGCGATTTGTGGCCGAGCATCGCCGCCAACGCCAGTTCACTCATAAGCAGATCAGCGCCGACGCTGGCGAACGAATGCCTGAGCACATGCGGCGTGACGTCCTTCGGCAGCCCGGCCGCACGGATCAGCCGGTTAAAATTGGTGCGAAACTGCGCCCTTGGATCACCCCGGCGAATCGGCGGAAACGCCATGCCGCTGTCGCCGGGCGCCAGTAACGCCACCGCCGCGCTGGCCAATGGCCTGACACTCTGACCGGTTTTGGTCGACCCCAAGCTGGCGGTACGGCCTTCGATTTCCTCAAGCCGCAGCATCACCGCCTCCGAACAACGCCAGCCGCTCAGGCACAAGAATTTCACCGTGGCGACCGCACCGGCCGGCACAGTGGCCGGCGGTGATGCCAACGCCTGCCCCAGCTTGGCGTACTCGGCATCGGACAGCCTGCGTGTCTTTTTGTTGCCAGCAAACTTCCGGATGCCACGGCAGGGGCTGGCCACGAGACAGCCCCGATCGACGCCCCATACCAGAACGGCCGAAAACAAGCTCAGCGTCCGGGCCGCAGCGCCTTTGCCGCCCCTTGCACTGTTCGCCATCGGTTTGCCGGTGCGCCGGGTGGTCGAGCCGTCGGCAATAGCGTGCATCAGCTTTTCGCAATCCCCTTTGGTCAGCTCGCTCAGGGCGATTTTACCCAATGTCGGCAGGACATGCAGCCGCAACCGGGCGGTGTCGCAGGCAATGGTGGATGCGGCTTTCGGCCTGCCGGACTTGGTCAGCAGCCGGCCGCTGGTCATCGCCTCGATGTACTCGGCCACCAGCGAACCCACTGTCATGGCCGCGACACCGGCGGCGGCTTTGGTCTGGACCGGATCACGCCCTTGTGCTGCTTCCGATAGCAGGCGTTGGGCTTCGATCCGGGCATCCTCTGGCGACCATGGACTTTGCCATCTGCCGATGGGGATGATCAACGCCCTGGCCGAACCCCGGACCCGGTATCGCAAAGAAAATGTCACTGCGCCGGAGGTCTGACGTCTGGCGCTGAGGCCGATGGCGACGCTGTCGCTGACCTGCTGGCCGGGCTGTAGCCGGTTGAGAACTTTCTCGGTAATCTTAACGCGCATGGAGGTGTCTGCCTTCGTGGTCTGAACGGCCGGGCGGGTGTCTTCAGCACCCGTCCGGTCACCCGGAACGCGCCGGGTGCGCTGCCATCCGCCAGCGGATGACCAGCACATTTAGGCATCATTCCGGATGAAACAGCAACAGCGACGCTGCGAGTAAAATTTTACAAGTGTCAGTCGGCAACTAGGGATTTCACTAATTCGCGAAATAGGGATTTGCCGGTTTTCAAGTCCAATCGCGTGCAACGGGATATCGTGTTTTGAACCAGGCAAAACCGTAGGCTATTACGCACCATTTGGCGAACTCAGCCCTCATCCTCGGCCGCCGTTACGCGACGCAGCGACTCTCTCGCCGAGGGCGACCCCGCTTTGAGCGGCGCCGCCGCACGCCTTATGTATCCCTCCCGATCCATGCGCGAGCTTCCTCGGCTTCCGCGAGGGGAAACACCCTCGTTGCCGCTGGCATCAGGAAGCCGAACATATGGACCGCATGCGTGATCCACGGGACATCGGTAACGACTGCGATTCGCTTCCAGCGCGTTAGGTGCCGCATCCCGATCCAGAAATCTTCCCACATCGCGCCCGGGGAGATGCCCTGAAAATCTGGCGCTATCTCGTAATAAAGCCGTAAATCTTGATGGGTTTTCAGCGCTGTTTCGACGGCCGGCACGAGCACCTGGTCATAGTCTGCCTTACTCACGTAACCGCTACACCTGACGGCAATCGCGTCAGCAGGAAAATCCTTCAGTCTCTCGATCATTGCTTTGCTCCAGTTTCTCCCGTTCCACGCCGCCCCGGTGCCGATGAGCCAAGCGAAGGCGCGGCGCACGAAAGCCTCGGCCTTCCGGCGACAGTTTACCCCCCTTCGTCATGTCAGCAAGCTGACATTGGAGTCGCCTGCCGGCTCCGCCGGCTTCCCAAAGCCGACCTCTGGTGCACATCTCAAGATATTTGCACCAAAAACGGAGCCTTGAAATTTAAGGGCTTTTCCGTTGCATATGCTAGGTGCATAACAAACCCATGATTTACCGGTATGCACGAGTCTCAACGGAAGGCCAATGCGTTGACGTCCAGGTGCGCCAGACACGTGGTCCGTTGCCCCGGCGGTATCGGTGTAGTGCTCGGCAGGCCGAGAGGCGAGGCGCTCGCGAAGGCCGGCGCGCGCGCCGGTGTTCCGCGAGACGGAAAGCGGAGCATAGGCCGACAGCTCCGAAGCGAAGGAATGCGCTCCTCAGCCCCGTCGCTCGCCGCCCGTTTTCTCCCCGGTGACTTCGCCGTTGAATGCTTCCAGATAAAGATTTGTATCTTTATGTGGTGCGACGCTATGACTTAAATCCAACACGCCCCAAACGCGCCAGACAGTGTCAGCATAGAATAACACCGCTATGACCCAAATTATTATACTAGAATATAACCACTCGTCCCACACAATCCCATGAAGGAACCTATAAAACTCTCCATTTTTCCTGACAAGCCCAATAATATACAGCGCTTGCAACAGAAGGCATGACGGTGGAACCGTTATAGAGAGAGCAATATCAGAAAACGCCGTATCAGGTATGGCAACCATACTCCATATTCTTTTACAAAACAGTTTATTCTCATCGTTCGAGATCTTGCTCCATGGAGCAGTCAGTCTAATGAATGGACTTACTACCATACGAATTGGAAAAACATCCAAGCCAAATAGGATTTATCATTCGAAATTGAGCTCTTTTTCCTTTTTATGGTATTCCTATCTTCGGGTTCTGTGCGCAGGTGGCACTCCCACTCTATCAAACCGGACTCGCCAACCATTTCTTGTAACTTTGGTCTAAGAAATGTATTGATGTATGAGGCTGCTGTAAACCGGTAATAGTTCTGATGGGAAATCTCCTTTAAAAATACAGTAAATATTATTGCTAAAAATGGAACGGTATGCCACAGTAAAGCGCTAAGTGTGGCTCCTGTTGGGTCGGTCTTGGTTAAAGTGGTGGCATAGGCCGCCGTCAAAGCGCCGATGAAAAGCAACTGTAGGTTAATTAAACGCTGCCTGTACTCTACACGGTTGTGGATTTCCCAAACGACGCGGTCAAATTCCTTTAACAGGATATCAGCTTTGATTCTTTGTTTGGTTGCCGCCGCCGTGGGATCATGCATCTAAGCAGGGTAGCAGATGTGCCGCCTTCGCGCTCGGAAGCAGTTCATGGCGCTGACCCACCAGGCTCACCTAGAATCATCAACCGTATATCTGATAATGTCTTTTAGCAACCATAGGGACCGTGCTACCAAGTGTCATTTTCCAAAGTCGACATTGCCAAAGTAGGCTTCAGCGGGCGATCCCCCGGTCGATCGCGGCCTTGGATGCCGCTTTTTGGCCCCCGATCTGCAACGCGCTGCGGTCGGCTTTGGCAAATTGCAGGTTTCTGCACACCACTGTGGGCAGGATTGCAGAGGACTGTGGCAGGATAAATGCTTATATTTCAAAGGCGACCGCTGAAGTCGACTTTGGAAAATGACAGAAACCGCATGTCCGACCCTGACCTGCCCGCCCCGTTCTACCTGGTCATCGCCGACCACGATCGGCGGTTCTTTTGCGTCGAAGGCCCGATGACCGACGACCGGCCTTGGAACGAGGCCGCCCGCCACGCCCGCGACAATCAGCAGCGGCACATCGTCTGCGGTCCGACCGGCCAGGACCGTGACACGCTCGCCGCCGGGTATCAACGCGAGCACAAGCTCGCCTGCGTGCCGCCCGGCAGCATCATGCGGCCACGCGGATGAGCGCGCAGCCCCCTGCCCCGGTCTCGCAAGCCGGGCTTACGGCATGGCTGGGGTCGGCGCCGATCGTGCCGGCGCTTATCGCCACCGCCGGCGACCAGGCCATGCGACGCTTCCTGGAATTCTTCGCCGTCACAATTCGCAACAGCAATGCCCGGCGGGCCTACGGCCGCGCCTGTGGAGACTTCCTCGCCTGGTGCGCGGAGACCGGGGTGCAGAAGCTCGCCGCGGTGCAGCCGCTGCACGTCGCCACCTGGGCCGAGATGCAGACCCGCAGTCTCGCCGCGCCGAGCGTGAAGCAGCACCTCGCCGCCGTGCGCCACCTGTTCGACTGGCTGGTGACCGGCCAGGTGGTGCCGGTGAACCCGGCCGCCTCGGTACGCCGGCGCATGTCGTGCGCCAGGGCAAGACTCCGGTGCTGGAGCCGGGCGAGGCCCGCGCGCTGCTCGAAAGCATCGATGCCACGACCCATTCCGGTCTGCGCGACCGGGCGCTGATCGGACTGATGATCTATTCGTTCGCGCGCATCGGCGCCGTGCTCAGCATGAAGGTCGAGGACGTGTTCACCCAGAACCGCCGCTTCTGGGTGCGGCTGCACGAAAAAGGCGGCAAGGCGCACGCCATGCCCTGCCATCACCGTCTGGAGGCGTATCTGATCGATTACCTGGAGCAGACCGGGATCATGGAGGACGACGAAGGGCCGCTGTTCCGCACCATCGGGCGCGGCACCGGCAAGCTGACGACGACCTCCCTGCCCCAGGCCAATGCCTACGCCATGATCCGCCGTCGCGCCGAGGCCGCGCCGCCGGTATCAAGACCAAGATCGGCAACCACAGCTTCCGGGCGATCACCGCTTATCTCAAGAATGGCGGCACGCTGGAGAAGGCCGCCGCCATGGCGAACCACGCCAGCACCCGCACCACGCAGCTCTATGACCGCCGACGCGACGAGATGAGCCTCGACGAGGTGGAGCGGATCAAGGTGTAGAACTCGCCAGGGCGGCGTGCGGCATTGAGCCGTTATTCCTGACAAGTGGCCTCGTGATATTTGCACTAATGCTCTTCCATTGATGGAACTCAGTGTGCGTTTGCTGTGACGGCTCACGCTGCGGAGTTTCATCGATGGATAGCCGAGGGCACCCCCGGAAATGTCGAACTGCTACAGCCTCCCCGGCAGAGCCGGGGGATCTTCCATTTGATTAGGAACGCTTCGTGCCGCCGCCGCGGCAAGCATCTGGTGCCGGTCGAAGTGTGGTAAGTCTAACATGAAGCGCTGAGTCAAACCTACGATCGGAGCTAAGCCACGATGCGACATGCCGTAGAAATAGCCCGCGCGCCGACTCCGAAGCTAGGGGCGAATACGCCAATGCCGCTCCCTTGGGCGGGCGGACAGACTGACCCTTCATATCCTGGCGAGGCGATCGCTCTGGCAATGTCCCCCATCGGCAGTCGCCTTGCCGTCCTTTTCAGAACTGATCAGCGTGGCGGGGTCGCCGTATTCGATACGCAAGATGGGCAATTGATTGCGCTGCGCGACTTCAGGGTCGCACCGGCACCGCCCTTCGCCCTTGCGTCAGACTGCTCAAAGCTTTTGGCAAACGCAACCTTTGAGCAGACAAATTGCGGCTCCGACGACGCTTGGTTCGCGGAGTTTGACCTCTCCACGGGAGAGATCGTCCGCCTTCCAGGGCCCGGATCAGGCGAATGGGGCCAACCGGTAGCAGCTTCCTATGACAAATCCGACCGACCGATCTTCGCTACTCTGCTCCAGGCTGGGGGTGATCGCCGAAAGCGGTTCGCGTTCGACTCGTCTGGACGCTTTGTCTCCCTCCAAGGTGACGATGCTTCGCCAGGCGGCCCCACTTCCGATTCCTGCCTTTACGAGTGGGATTCCTTCATCGCCGTCCACACGCTCGATGCCGAGGGGATCGTCCGCAGGGCCGGGGCCTGGCCGTGCCAAGGCGAACGGCGCAGCATGTGGATGCGGCCCACCTTCAGGGTGCTTGGACTTTCGCCTGACGGTTGCGTAATGTTCGTGAACGACACGACGCTGATGGGAGCATCCACTGCCGGGGGACTCCGAATGCTGATGCCGCCTCCACATCGCGAGGGCGACCGCTGGTTCACCGCCGCAGGCTCGATCGGACGCTTCTTCCTGGCCCGGAGCGCCGCGGTTTCTCGCGGCAAGCTTCCTGCACGCTCGACCGCGGTGCGCGAAGAGTGGCTCGAAGCCTGTAACGCTGGAGGCGGGGTGCCGACCGCTGCAGCCCGAACGGGCGGTCGGCTTCTCGATGCAGCTACATCGCTCGACGGCAGTGTTGTAGCGAGCCTTGCATTCCCTTTCATCGGCGCCGATCCGAACCCTGCCGTAACTGTCCATTTCCTTACCGGGTCGGCACGCGACGTCGCAATCGACATTGCAGCGTTAGGCATCGGCCTGACCGCTCGTCGCAACAGCATGCCTCGACTGGAGCTTCTCGGGCGCCTCAAGGCGCTTATCGCGAACGGGAGAGTGGCCGACTTTGATTGCGTGATGGCGGCCTTCGGCTTCCGCCGACCGTCGACGACAGAAGCAGAAGATACAGAAGCAGAAGATGAGGACGCGGAATTCACGTGGGGAGGCGGCAGCGCACGCTACGGCCTTTACGGTGGCGGGGCCCAGCTCGAACTGGACCTCGATAACGGCCCATGCTTGGATCAAGCATCCATTGAAAAGGCCTTCGGCAGAGCGGAAACGGCTGAAGGAGGGGACATTTGCGACTACAGCCCTCCGGAAGTCCCTGGGAACCCGAACGTCACGCTCTCCTACCGATGGGCGAACGGCGTGTCCGCAAACTTTGAGATGTGGCATGATTATGGTGCTCACACGGTAACACTGTCGCAGGTAGGTAGCCAGCCGTGCTGACCATCGCTGACGGCAACAAGGTTCCTGTCGCGTAGCCGCGTTAAGGGTGAGAAGGAGTGGACACCCATGAGTAACCAAGCCCCGATCGGCACCGCGACGATGCTGTCAGATGGTACTATCGTAATGGAGCTGCGGGCCGAAGGCGACAACGGCCTGATCGGCATGGCGACGATTGAGCAACGCCCCGGTGACGGCCAGAAGTATATCGAGCTGTTGCAGCACCTCGGCGGGATCAAGCCGGGCGAAAGTAAGTTGATCCCGCCGTGGAGTTGAGTGCTTTTTTGGCGCTCGAGTATTTTGTCAATGGGCCCGCGCCCTGGCCGTCACCGATCCCCGGGGGTGAGCTGCGATATTCGCCCGTTGTGCGAGAGGTTTTAGCCCGGCTTATTCATCGTTCCACGCATCCATTGCTGGACCGCACCGTATTAGCGGCTGGTTGCAAAACTTGACGCGTTAGCAAGTAGCTTTTGGCGCCATGAAGCGAGCGTGAATCGCCAATTC
>Ga0182012_10007944_pt1 | contig 10536 bp, 3 predicted proteins | sample 612S2SmetaG_FD_120486 | JGI IMG/M metagenome (GOLD analysis project Ga0182012, IMG submission 120486) | Permafrost microbial communities from Stordalen Mire, Sweden - 612S2S metaG | ecosystem: Environmental > Terrestrial > Soil > Wetlands > Permafrost | place: Sweden: Stordalen | collected...
CTCAGAGGCCGAAAGCGAAGGTAATGGACTTCCGGATGAACCCCTTCCAGCAAAAGGAACTCTCTCCGCCAGATTTCATTGAGCCGCAGCTTGCACGCTTAAGTTCCCTGCTCCAACGCACCACGATTACAACGCCAAATTGCAAGCCGCTTTGTTTCGTCATAGAGAACTCAAGTCCGAAGCGTGAGTGCCGGCTCTTTGCATCAGCCCTGTGTTAACTTTGAAGTAGCGGCAACACTGCGAGCTCGTAGCTCAGTTGGTAGAGCAACGCCCTTTTAAGGCGTGGGTCCTGGGTTCGATTCCCAGCGAGCTCACCATTCAAACGAATGGGTTTACGCCGCGATCCATTTGAAATCTCCCATCAGCGCCCCAGCTCTGCAGATCTTGCCTATTGCCCGCCAGGCAGATCGACAGCGGTGCTGGTCGCTGCGTCCGGTGCGCCGGCGTTCGGCAAAGGCAGCACGTCGTACAGCGGCTGTGCCGGCCTTACCACGGGATTCTCCTCGGCTACCGAAATTGCCAGAATACGGACCTTATCGTTATTCGGCAGTTCGAGCGTCTTGGTCCCCGCCGGTAAATCCATGCTGTAGCCAAACAGATAGGAATAGGAGTAAGCGACATTCGTCCCCGATGCATCGTGGTGATGGTCGCAATACCATGCCAGATCGGCGCGCTTGATAAATCCGGGCCTCAGGCCGGTCATCTGTCCGTAGTCGTCATTCGCAGCCTTCGGCGAGCTCCATACCCGGTTGTCCCACTGCCCCACGAACCCGCCCCAATCCTCGATATTCAGCTCGGCGCTGGCGCTGCCGGTTTTGAACACCGCTTTCTGATCGCCGTCCGCCGATGCCGCCAGCAAATGCACGCGGTTATAGTTCCCTTCCGGCAGCCGGATGGTTTGACCTTTCGCAACAATCGCATTGGGTGCTCCGGTCTTCGCTTGCGCCAGACGGAACGTCACATCGTGAAAGGCGATCTGCTCCGGCAGCATCTCCGCAGGCAGAGCGTCGCCCTTGCCGTCGAACCCGCTCGTTGAGCTGTCCCCGGCGTTGGTGGCCGTTGCCAGGTCGTAACTCAGGTCCACAGGCGTTGAGCGTACGCCGGCCACCTTTGTGGCAGCGGAATTGAGCTTCAGTGCAAATGTACGCGGCTGGTAAGCTCCGAACGATGCCACCAGCGAGCCATTCTCCACGGTGGCCGCTCCCAGCGGCTGCTCCTGCCCGTTCACCTCGCGCGCGCCGGCAATGGGCACTGCAAATGAAACTCGCACATCAGGCGCAGGCTTGCCGTCGAGCTCCACCATGCGAAGAACAGTCTCCTCGCTATCTTCGGCCTTCTTCAATGCCAAAATGCGAATCCTCGGATCGCTGATCCTTACCAGCGAGAAGCTCTTGCCCAGCGCTCCCGCGTGCCTCGGCGATTCAAAGGCGATCAGCGGCGCGTTGAGCCGCTCGGCCTGCCAGTCGGTCTGTGCATCGCGCCATCCGTCCGCGTGTCCGGCGATTCCGTAGATAAATTCGTGATGCCCAATGTCCTGCGTGCCCTGGTCCGCATACCCGCCGTCAGTGCCCGGCGTGCGGATCAGTGTCAGCCTGATCGTATGATCGTTCGGCTTGTCCGATCCATTCTTGCAGTCGGTCAAAATCGTCGCGCCAAACTTTCCGCTCATATCCGTCAAATCGATCCACTGGTGCGACGGCACTTCGAACTTCTTCGGCTGCGCGGTTGGCCGCTCAATGGTGCCGATATCCCAGTTATAAGTCGCCATCTCGTTGGACGCGGTAAGCGGGAACGTCGCCTTCAGATTCCTCTCACGCGTATTCCAGTCGATCACATTGCCAAACTCCACCCGTTTACCCGCATCTCCGGCAGCCAGGCGGATGGTCTGCACAAAGTGCGACCCCGCAGTCTCGCGCGAAACCTCGATGGCAACGCGCACCGGTCCGTTCTCCACCACGCGAATCTTCGCCGGCCCGCTCACATATTCGCGCGGCGCGGCCTGCTCCTGATCCCAATCCATATTCCAGGCCGGCCACTGTTTGGGATTGTCGTATGAGATAGCCAGGCGCGCAGGCGCCGTCAGCAGTTCGCGATTGAGCTTCTTGTCAAAGATGCTGGATACGTCGCCGTTGTCGTCGAGCTTTACGCGGTAGTATTCGTTCTCCAGTTCGCGGTCGCTCACATGCAACGCCGAAGAAGAGGCGGCAGCTCCCGGCTCCACATCGTAAACGGCATAGCCCACCGAAGGTACGCCGGCCTCAAAGAGCACCTTGCCGTTTTCAATCTGAGCCGGCAGCACGCGTCCATCCGGCGCAATCACGTGCGCGCTCTGCGGCATGCTTCCAGGGAAATGCACTGCGGCTTCCACCACATCCACCCGCGCGATGTTAAGCGGATTGAAAATCACCAGGGGAATGCCGCGGCCTTCTGTATTCAATGCAGCCGCAACACCTTCAACCCCGCTCTTCAACACGCCCGCGAACTGATTCATCGCGATCACATCGTCGTTCCACGCAAACTCATAAGCCCTGGGCGTCGCCGTTCCGGCAGCAAGATCGTGGAAGTGCGCCGCCATAGCCAGCGTCCACGCTCCGTTCAGCCGATCCAGAGGATACGGCCGCGCACCGAGCCACGCAGCGGTCACCGACGCCTTTTCTGCCGCGTCTCCCAGCAACTCTTCTTTTCTGATCCAGCGTTTCTGGTACCCCTGCGAGGTCAGCGAACCGGCCGAGTGATTCGTCAGCTCCATCTCTCCCGTATAACGCGGCAGCTTTGCCGCCTCCTCCGGCGTAATGTCAAGGAACATCTGGTCCGCTGCCGATGAAATCACGTGGACCGGGCCGTGACCCACCTGCACTTCAGGCCACGCCGGATGCTGGCCGCCCACAAAATAGCCGCTGCCCATCGGCGGCAAATCTGTTTCCCCGCCAGTCACAATCGCTTCCAGCCGCTTCACTGACTCTTCGCGCGGCGCGCCGCCCACGTCGCCCGTACCGTAGTAGTGGTAGTCGGTGAACAAGCCCGTAGCCTTGCCGTTATTCAGCACCCGTGCGGCCCAGTCGCCCTGGTATCGTTCACTCTCCTCCTGGGCCCTCTCGTATTTCATCGCGTTCAACTCGCCGCGCATTGAAAAGAATTGTTCAAGGTCTTTCTGATCAACAGCCTTGTGGTCGTGCCTCGCTTGCTCAAGACGCTGTTGCATCTCGCCGATCTTCGTCTGCAAATCCGCCGCTGCAGCATTCGCCGGCAATGGCGGTAGAGGCTTACTCAAATCAGTCGTAACATTGCCGCCGTATGATCCGGGATTCAGCCCGGCCAGCACCGATTCTCCATCCGGGCCAACCCACACGCCCACGTCAAAGGGCGTTCCTTCGGGCGTGATCTCGATTGAGTCCGGTCCGCCCACATTCGCCGACGATCCCCAGGTCAGCTTCTGTGTTGAAAATCCCTTCACACCGGCGTGCGCCAGGATGGTCGGCAGCGAAGACGGAAATCCAAAACAATCGGGCAGCATGAACTCCGCGCTCGACTTGCCAAACTCGTGACGGAACCATTCATTGCCGTAAAGAACCTGGCGAATAATGGCTTCCGCACTGGGCGCATTCACGTCGCCTTCTTCCATCGACGAGCCGGCCGGATACCAGCGCCCCTCGGCAACGTATTGCTTAAGCCGCGCAAAGTCAGCCGGATAATACTCCTTCATCATGCGATATCGATTCGCGCCGGTGAAGTTAAAGATGTAATGCGGATATTTGTCGATCAGCGGGAAGTTGTCTTCCATCGTCTTGCGCAGGTATTCATCAATTACCTGCGGATATTCCCAACGCCACTCCGTATCGAGATGCGCATAACCCACCACGTAAAGGGTCGGCTGCTTTGAGAGATCGGGGCTTTGTGCATTCTGCGCCCGTGCAACAAAAGAAAAAGCCACAAACGCGAGCAAAACTCGCGTCAACCACGTCCGAGCGCAAAACTGTCCCATGATTCGTCTGTCTCCCATTGCCTGTATCAATTGTTACAAATGGCGCGAACAGCTGTGTGCAAAAAAAGCACCGGCCTGATCCTATCACCACATTGCAGAGGATTCCGCGCATTGCGCTGCACCCCGGGGCCTGGAATGGGCGGTACAACTTCAGTGAATGCTTCTTACACGGATTTATGAGAACCGCTCAATTCGCGACCTCAAGGATACTTAAATAGTTCCTCATGAGAGAGTCCATATTGCCGATTCCCTATGACAACTCTGCCGCATAGGTTGTGCTCCGTTAATTAAAACCAGAAACGTGATGTTACTCACGCGCGTTGGAACATAAGTGTTGCGCGGCGCACGACTTGAACTTCTTGTATGCGCTCCCCGAAGCTTCACACTCCAGCCATCTTCCAGGTAATGCTGTACTGGCTTCATTTTCCTTTTGTTTTTCTCTAAGCTTCCCTGCCTGTTTCCGGCGCCCCTCCTGATTAGTTCCCGGGCAAATGGCGTTCGGCAATCGCTACCCGTGTCACCGAACGGGTCAACGCGGTCAACCAACTCCGCAAAAGGGAACGATCATTATGTCCGGAATACTTGATCTACGCCAAATCAGAATTGGCGCCACACGACTCTCTGCGGCGTTTCTTTCCATTTGGCTCTTTACTCCGATGCTTTCAGGCTGCTCCGCCGAAATTGCCACAGATAGTCTCAAGTCGACCATTACCGGGCCTTCATCGCCTTCCATATCTATCCAAGGCCCCACTCAGTTAATGGCAGGATCGACAGCGGCCTTTACAGCCGCAAGCAATCAGCAGACACAACCTGACGTAACCTGGATGGTCAACGGAGCGCCAGGCGGAAACGCCGATGCAGGGGTAATTTCCACTTTCGGAGTTTATACAGCGCCAGGCGTCTCACAGACTGTGACAATATCGTGTTCAAGTACAACCTCGCCTTCTTTGACGGCTACACTTACACTTCATATCATGCCCCATCCGGCTCCGGCTATTTCCTCCGGCGACGCCGTTCAAACAAGCGATGGCAGTATTACCGTAGACATATTTGGACAGGGTTTTTCCCCTCAGTCGACAGTTCTTCTCAACGACTCTCCGTCTCCCACCACCTGGTTATCCAACACTCAGTTACAGGCCACGCTTTCGCCGACGACCGAACATGTTTCATCGATTACAGCTGTTGTAAGTAACCCGGCCCCAAATTCGGCCGTATCTAACGCGCTGGTATTTGCAATTTCCGGGAACGATGCCGCCAGCCAACCTGCTCCGGCCTCGTTCCAAAGCCAGATCGGATGTGAGAATCCGAACAACGGCACATCCACTGGCGCGTGGGGCCCGCAAGATGCAAATTACATGGACGTAGATTATGGACTGCAATTAATTAGGTCGCCGCAATACACATCTAACTCCATTTTCTGGGTCTCCCACGAGACCGCACCCGGACAATCAATATTGATGACGGGGGCGTTTACATCCTCTGCGAAGACCGCGAAGATCGCTCGAATTCCCGCAGGCACTCAGAACTGGCAATCGCTAGTCGAACAGAGTAATACAATTCTCCCGGCAACTCAGATCGGTGTTACAGGACTTACACTCGTTGTTCCTTCTTCATTTCCGCAAGGGGTATATGGGTTCGAAATCGTTGACCCGTCCGCGCCGCCAGTAATATCCCTCGCAAATGTGCCGACTGTTAATTGGTCAATTGGCATTCCATCCGTGACCGATCCCGCTTTAGCCCTGCAACACAACGTGTATCACTGTGGCGCTGAGCCCGGAGAAGTGCTGCGGCTGTTTGGCAGGAATCTCTCGTCAAGCGACCGAGTTGTTTTACAGTCGCCGGGCGGTCGCGTCTATTCCATCGCGCCATCATTTGCCGACGCCAACTCTATCTCCGCGCCGCTCCCGGCTACACTCCCTGTCGGAACATACACAGCATGGGTTGGCAATGCTCCATGGGATGCAGCCTCGAGTCAACCGTTTCTGGTAACAATTGTTCCCTCGCCTACTTTGATGACGGCCACGTTTGAATGTGCGTCACTGATTGGCGACGGTCAAACTGATAACACGGCTCTCTTGCAAGCGTGCCTGGATAATTTCGCTCCAGAAGCGAATTCGAACTACATCAGTTATATCGATATTCCGGCGGGCGCCTTTTTTCTAACCGGAGCAATCACCCTCCATTCATACGAAGTTCTGCTCGGTCAGTCACCCGCATCCACACAGTTCATTGGCAATGCGCAGGCAACGCCGCCGACAGCCTGGATTAATGCGCCAAATCACATTGGGCTGGCTGGATTCTCATTGACTGCGCCAGTTAATCCTTATCTGTTCGTGAGTTCAAATCAATCCGGAAGCGTGTTCGTTAATAACGTTGACTTCGAGGCCACAACGGACTACACGAATGGCCATGAAATTTCGTTCTGGGTCTCCGGTCCCGATGTACAAATATATAACTCAACGTTCCATACCAGTCCGTCTGCTTCCACTCTTACCGCGGCAGTGAACTTTGGAGCGGACCTTGGGGATGGGGCGATCATCTCGGGGAACACATTTATTGACAGTAACTCATTTTCGCAAGTTAGAAACGGCCAGAATGTTATTGCGGAGAGCAATACATCTTACTCAGAAGATGGCCCAGGAGTTAATGGCGGAATGGGCTTTGATATTGGAAGAGCATTCACGGTTTATAGCCCCTCAGATGTTACTCGCAATATCTATCTTGGATATAACAGCTTTCATGACATCGGTTGGCCCAACCAACAAGCCGTCACGACCGATGGCGGCGCAGGCGGATATTTCGGCTACGTTGCCGCCAGTACCCTCAATACCGTGACTTTGGCCGACGATCCATCGTGGGTTTGGACGGGCACTTCGTATCCGCAGGCAACAGCTATCGAGATTGTTGCAGGCACGGGTGTTGGTCAATACTCCTTGATCAGCAGCATCAACGGCCGCACCATTGGCATTGAGACACCATGGACGGTTCCTCCGGACGCTTCTTCCATAGTCCAAATCTCGGATCCCAAGATCAACCTCACAATTTCCCACAACACATTTACCGATACGATGGGTGTGGCTTTCGATCTCTTTGGTACTGGCATAGACTCGGTGATCGAAGACAACGTTCTCACGGATGCCGGCCAGGGAATTCAGGTTTGGGGTTTCGGTCCCTATGGTGGGTATCAGAATTATTTCTCCACCTTTAACACTGAAGTCTACCGGAACATTTTTAGCGTTGGCTCAGGCGAATGGATCATGCAAAAGACGACAAACAGTGGGGCGGGGCTTGGTATAGGCGATCAGCCCGGCTGCGTCGTATCAGGCTTGTTGTTCCGGAAGAATGTAATTCCATCCGATCAGGCAATATACGTGACGAATGGCGTAAACGGGATAAGTGCCAATCTCGTTGAGGATAATCAAGCCGTAATCTTTAACCTGTCACAGTATCTGGATTACGGATTCCTGGTGCAAGGGAATGTGCCCCCACAACCCGCAAATTAGCCAGCGTAAACGAAAGACGAATTCCAAACGCTCTCGGCCCTGATACAAGGGCGAAACACCGTATAGATTTTATATGGTGCCCAGAGGGGGACTTGAACCCCCACGGCCTTGCGGCCTGCGGATTTTAAGTCCGCTGCGTCTGCCGATTTCGCCATCCGGGCATCGCTCTTCTCATTCTTACTTTACTCTGCGCAGCGACAAACAGAGAGAGTTAGATGGCCAGCAATCGAAGTGTGTCTAGATTCGCCGAAGAGCCGCGTCTACCGCTTCTTTTTCTTCAATGCTGCCTTGGCCGGGGCGTTCTTCGCCGCAGGTTTCGCTGGCTTGGCGCCTTTGCCTGGCTTTGTCGCGGGAGTCTTGCTCTTCGCGGACTTGGCGGGCACAGCCTTGGCGGGGCTCTTGGCTGGAGCCTTCTTTACAACCTGCTTTGTTACCGGCTTGGCTGCCTTTGCAGGCTGTGCCGCCTTCTTAGCAGGAGCTTTGGCGGGCACAGCTGCCTTTACCGGCGCCTTGGCTGCCGGGGCCGATTTAGCCGCTTCAGCCGGCTTTGCCGGAATCCGACCTGGTGCCGCTGCTTTTACCGGAACTGAAGCCTTGGCAGCGGGCGGTGCGGCTGTTTTTGCCGCCGGCGCCTGAACAGCGGGTTTGGCCATCGGCTTTTTCGCATCGGACTTTGCCGCGGCCTGCTCAGATTTTGGCGCCGCCTCGGCCTTGAGCGCGGCTGGTTTTGCCGGCGTCTTAGGTGCCGCCTTCGGTTCGGCCGAAGCCTTCTTCACAGGAGCCTTGGCGCGAGGAGCTTCCTCTTCGTCAACATCCTCGGATTCTTCTTCCTCGTTTTCCTCGCCAACCTCTTCGTTCGGATGACCTGCGCCAAGCCCAAGTTCCAACTCATCATCGTCGGCGCCAAGGTCGTCAAGATCTTCATCGCCGCCCAGCGCGTCCTCGGCATCGCCCTCTTCCTCAAGTTCGCGTTCCTTGATCCGCGCTTCCGCGTTCCGCTTGGCGCGGGTGCGTTTTACGCTTACCTGAGGCGGAGGAGCCGGCGGCGAATGAGGCTCCAGATACACCCGCATTTCCTCCGGCGTCGTCAGCTTGCCGTCGATCAGTTCCAGGAAGATTGCCTGCACCAGCCCGCTGTATCCTGCCAGCTCCGGCGTAATCCGCATCTCCTGCATCAGAGCGTGAGGAATCCTCTGGCGCGCTTCGGGCCATACCTTCATGAACTGCTCATAGCGCTCGCGAACCGCCGCGACCTTGCTTGTAAAGCCAAGCCACAGAACCGCTTCAGGATCATAAGTGGTAAACAGCTTAAATCCGGCCGAAGGCGCGGCGTTCTGCTTGGCGAGCAAAACCTTGGCGAATCCGGCGGCAATCGCATCCAGGTCGTTCCATTCCTCAACAAACCCTGGCCGGAGCAGCGATTTTTTCAGGGCGCTCAGGTCTTTCGGGGCGAGCTTTGCCGTCAACAGTTGCATCTGTGCTGCCGACATGTCGGCATGGACACCCTGCATCAGCAGTTCCACAGCCAGATCGTGCAGCGCTTTCAATTTTTCTTCGTCGGCCTTGGCCGGGGTCCAGGCCGGGAAAAGAACCTTCATCCAGCCTTCGGCATCGAGCGCGCGCAGCACCTTCAGCCCGTCTTCTTCGTGACCAATCTGTTCCAGTTCCAGGCTGCGGGCATGGTCCGATAGCAACTCAATCACGTTCTCGCTTTTAGCGTATTCATAACGAGCCAGCGTCCGCGGGTCCATCTCCCAGCCCAGGCGCGCCTTGTAGCGCGTGGCTGCTATCAGCAGCGAGGGTTCTTCGAGGAACCCGTAGTTTGAAACCAGCCGCAACGTGCGCGATTCAATGTCGGCCGCGCCGTTCAGCGGATCCATGAGTAGCCCGAACGAACCCTCATTCAGAGATATCGCCATGGAATTGGCTGTAAAGTCCCGGCGGCGAAGATCTTCCTGAATCGACGTCTGATGAAAAACAGGCTTGCCGGGCTTTGGATATTCCACCCGGTGAGTACTCACCAGGTCGACTCGTACTGTGCCCGGGAAACACAGGTAAAGCGCGCGGGATGGTTCGTCCTCACCCCACACCTTGGCGCCAAGTTTTTCCAGTGATTTCTTTAGCTTGAGCGCATTGACCTGAACGGCAACTTCAAGCTCGCGAACAGCGTGGCCGCTGGTCAAATCGCGGACTGCGCCGCCGGTCAGGAACAGGATTGTGCCCGCTTCCCGAGCGGCCTCCCTGAGCTTGTCGAGCGCATGGCGCTGGTCAGCCGAGAGCCGGTTTTCGAGGAGATAGATGTAATCGGGCATTCCGTTTCTGCTTCCCCCGCCTCAACTCTGCTCCAACTGCCTGATGCTGTTGCTCTTATTCCGCAATCTGCGAGGCTGGCAAACCAGTACATTAACACAACTGGCTGCCGTTGGCTAGAGTCTTGGGCTGTGCGTATTTGGTGCAAAATCCCGGCTTGAGAAGTGCAAAACCTCTGACCGTCCTTGTTGTTACTGTCGCAGCCTCTTAGCTGAACTTAGCCCGCATTTCTCATTAGTCCGCATTTCTCACAGGACGCGCACTCAAGTGGCAGTGAAGCGTGCTTGAAGCACGGGAGAATCTCCGACGCATCTGGGTGCGAAATCGAGCAAAATAGAGAGTGCGCGGAATTCGATGTAAGTACGCTTACTATCAATCATTTACCGCCGGAATTCTGCAACATGCAAATACGCGAAAATGCACGTTTTCTTGCACCAGAAATGCAGCAACTGGCTTGTAAGTCCTTTAGAACGCGAGACCCTCCGAAACGAATGTAACAGCATTTTTGTTTCATTCTGTCGACTAACCATCTGTGTTTGCTTATACATGCTTCAGTAATATCCTATTTACCTTCTGAGCACCCCGGGGGGTGGGGGGGGTATGTTTTTTTGCTTTTTACCCCTCAGCTTTCAACGAAATGGATGGGCGAAAGGCGTTGGCTGCGCGTGATGAATGGAGCCCGACGGCAGATGTCTTCCGCAGTATGCATGTTTCCAGTCTGCGCTCATGGCTGGTAATTAA
>Ga0182012_10007945_pt1 | contig 10535 bp, 7 predicted proteins | sample 612S2SmetaG_FD_120486 | JGI IMG/M metagenome (GOLD analysis project Ga0182012, IMG submission 120486) | Permafrost microbial communities from Stordalen Mire, Sweden - 612S2S metaG | ecosystem: Environmental > Terrestrial > Soil > Wetlands > Permafrost | place: Sweden: Stordalen | collected...
CGAAGCAAAATGCTGCCATCGGAAGTCAGTACTCCACCAATGAATAGCTCAAGCTGGTCCGGGCTCCGGGTGGCGACGGTCGCGCCTGCCGGTGGCGCACCAAGCCGGACTAGCGCAACCTCCAGCTTTTTCGAGAGATCCTGCAGGTTCCGTAACTCCATCTTGTCACCGGCCACTGCCGGCAGCATCACACTGGTCCAACCAACCCATGATAGCCAGTCACGTCGAGACACAACGGCATTCTGCACGCCTCCAAGCTGCCGCGATATCTGGTCTTGCACGTTGGCGAACAGCTCCGGATCCGGATAGAGCATCATTACGGGTTCCGGAGAGCGATTGCTCATCAGAGCAACCGTGCCATTTGTCAGCAGCAGAAAGGAGCTATCGGAGACGGTGACAACCACATCACCGTTATCGAGGACCGACATATCATCGCTTGCAAGGAATAGCGCCTGATGTTTTTCCGGCGGCGCCGGAGAGGGTTGGCCGCCGCCCAGTTGCGTGTAGGGATGGTAATGCCCGTAACCGCTACCACAGTAGGAGTAGACACGCGCAGGCTCATAAGAGCCGTAGATATCGACCGCCCTTCCGTTGCCATAGCTGGTGCGGAAGCCGGCGCCGGTGAAGTGTGGTGAGCTTGGCGCAGACATAACGCTTCGGTTAGCGTAAAAGCTGCCTGAGTTTCCGAAGGAGCCGGAAGATACTCCACGACCGCTGCTGCCGAAACTTCCGGACCCACCTCTACCGGACTCGGAAAATCCGCGCGCCCCTCCGAAGCTGCCACCCGCCCGCCCGGAGCTTGAAAAACCGGCACGAGACCCAAAACTGCTGTGGCTGACAGACACGCCGCCATGACCGCCCATCCCCATCGAACCCTTGGCAAATGCGTTATCCGGAGCAATCGCATTGGCCAGAGTCATCATAATTACAAGGGTAGCAAACAGGCGGTAACTCCACTCGCTGAACAGCTCAAAACGTAGCCGATGATCTTTCAGGTAGTCTCTCAGCCGCGTTAGCTCAGCCGCCACGGCAGCGGGTAACGTCGATATCTTACGCATAAGGGCGTCAAGCAGACGCCGGATATCGAGATCTCGAACCGATCCGGCAACCTGTGCGGCGAGCGTTTCGACCATGATGCGCGTGTGGTACGGGTGAGATATCGGAATTGCTGCCAGCAATGGATCGAGATCGAAAGGCGATCCCTCCAGTGGCTCTCTCTGCGCGCCGGAAGACGCCGAGTTCAGCAGCAAACCCGCGAGACATGGCCGGTCGAGCGTGTTTATCGGCGCCATACTCGCCGCATTTCGTTCTGTCTTGCTAAAATGAGCGCCACGGTACAGTCTGCTCAGGTTCGCCTGACGCGTGGAGACCGGGCAATCGATTCGCTTGAGGTCGCTCAGGAAGAGTCGCCGTTTGGTGGCCAGAATAAATCCCCAGGCTCCGTAGCCATGGGCTCGGAACGATGGGATACATACTCGAAACGGTAGGGGCTTTAGTCCGGCGCTGCGAACTGTGCGGTTAAGACACCAGAATGCCTCGGATGAGACCTGCGGAGACACCGCGTTCAGGCAGATGACACCGCCTGGAGCGAGAGACCGCTCCAACAGCGCATACCACTCTTGTGTGAAAACGCGAGCGTCCTCGTCGGTATGTGGCACCGTGAAGTCACACAGAATTACATCATAAGTGGAGGCGTTGGCCAGGTAATCCCAGGCATCGGCAATGTGCACTCGCACCCTGTCGTCGGCAAAGGCTCCCTGGTTGATCTCGGCAAATCGAGTTCGCCCAAGCGCGATCACCTCGGAGCTGTAGTCGACCAGATCCACTCCTACAACGCCGGGAAAGCGCAGGCACTCCCGCAGGGCAAGGCCGTCGCCACCACCGCAGATGAGCACACGCAGATTGTGAGGATCGTCGACACGAGCTGCGCTGAGTGAAAGCGCCGGCAGCGCCATGCTCTCATGGTAGAGCGCTTCGTCGGAGGTATCGAACTGAAAATCGCCGTCAATATAGAGGGCAAACCCTCCATTAGAATCTGGAGGCGAGCCAGGCTCGGGATTGGTCCTCTCGTCTAGAAAGATCACTCCGCTCATGCTGACGCTCCCTTCGGCAGTATCCGAGAAGCAAGAACGCTGGCAACGCCAGTAATTGCCCCTGCAAGCAGCGAGAACATAATCGTGGTAATGGCCGCCGCGAAGAACTCATCTCCCAGCTGCGTTTCGTCTTTCTGCAGATGGTTAAAGAGCAGGATCAGGTTGAATCCCGCGTAACAGGCCATGGAATAGGCTCCGGCTTTTGCGCCATCCACAAAGGCATGCTTCATGCTGCGTTGCCCCGCATGCCTCCACCCGACGAGAAGCCCGGTTATGCCGGGAATGGCAAGGAATGTCAGCATGTACCACACCGAGGGCCCCCATCCAACCGGCTGGCGGGTCGAGAGTATCAGATATCCGATGAGCCCGAGGATAAAGCCCATCCAAATACTCGCGGTAACGCTCTGTTCGTGGGAAAGTCGCGCCAGTCTGAGATCTCGACCGATGTTCGAGATCTGCAGAGGATCGGCGCCGGCATGAGCTGCCTGGTCGAGCAGCCTGTCTGCCTCCGCATACCGGCCTGCACGTACCGCTTCCTTCGCCGCTCTCAGCTCACTATTTTTGTCAGCGTCATCCATCGTTATCAGAGCTCCCAGCTGGATTCATCAAGGTGCGAAACATCGGTCGTCGTGAACACTGCCAGCCCCTCCTGAGGATAGGTATGCAGCGTTTCGAGGTGCAGAGTGGAATCGCTAAGTCTCCACGCAAGTTGTGTCCAGGACATGTCATCGCAATCCTGATTAGGGTACGCGTATGCCATCTGATCGGTTTCCGAATGCGATCTAACGATACTGGTCTCCGAGGTTAGTGGACCATGAGCAGTCTGTACCCGGATCCGAAGTCCACTCGCCTCGACGCAGATCGGCCATTGATCCTCGGGCTCCCCGTTCGTGAGTACAGGACAGACAACCCTTTCAGCCAACGTCTGCAAAGCGCCTGTTGGCGCGAGGCAACTAAGCAGCTCCGTGATGCACCGCTCTCCCCCTTCATCTCCATCTCCGTCCATGTGCGAGAGCGTCATTGCATGGCTTGCGCCCAGAATAGTAAACTCGACCGACCATGGCCCCCAGCAGACTGAGCGCACCACCAAAATCTTCAGTGGGCTTAGCGGCACCGGGTTTGCATAGAGGCTGTAGACCAGCCTGGAAGCGCCGGGCGCCTGATGAGATGCATCGGCTGTCATGTTATTGGGCCGCCCCATCCGCGACAACAATCCGCCCGATTGCCTCTTGCGCAAGCGCCCCGATATTGGGATTGTCGTCCTCCAGCAGATTCTCCAGCTTCGGCAACGCGGCCAGCGCCTCCTGCCCACCGAGCATTCCGATAGAGCGAATGGCATAGGCCCGAACGTCGTCGTCAATATCATCCAATGCGTCAATCAGCGGGCGAATACCTTCTCGTACACCAATCATCCCCAGCGCCCAGGCGGAATACCAACGAACCTTTTCGTCAGGATCGTTAAGCGTCTGTATCAGCATGCCGGAGGCAGCCTGTGCCGCGGGCCCAATATTAGCGAGAGCGCCGGCTGCACTCCAGCGATACTCCGGGTTCGACTCTTTGAGCTCCTCGATAAGGAGTGGCACCGCTCTGCTCGCAGAAGCGCCAAGACCGGCAATGGCTGCGGAGGCCATGCCCGGAAAGACAACCTTTTTGTCTCCAAGCGCTTTCAGAAAGACGTCCAGATGCGGCTCCAGGTCGCCCGTAATCTTAACGATTGCGAAACGAGCCCATAGACGCGACGTTGGATCGTGGCTCTTAAGCGTGGTTTCGAGCGCGGGCAATGCCGCCGTTGCCAGGCTACCCAGCCGGGCCAGATCTCGAGCGGCGTTCCAGACGACGGATACATGCGTGTCAACGAGCGCGTTAGCCAGTAGAGTTACGCGATCTTGTTGTTGTGGTTGTGGCAATGCTCTCCCTGAAATCTGAGGCTGAATGCTGTCCTTAGAACAGCCCGACAATCCTGCCGGATTCGTCCACATCGATGCTTTCGGCGGCCGGCACCGGAGGCAACCCCGGCATCGTCATGATATCGCCTGCAAACGCAACAATAAAACCTGCGCCGGCGCTGGGAGCCAGCGATTTTATCTGGATTACAAAATCTTTTGGGGCGCCTCCTGCCTTTGGATCATCGCTAAAGGAGTACTGTGTCTTCGCGATGCAGACACGCAGGCCCGCCAGTCCGTTGGCTTCGAGCCACTTCCGCTGTACCTGTGCTTCGGGTGAGAGGGTTACGCCATCCGCGCCATAAACGCGCGTCGCGACTGCATTGAGCTTATTGAGGATAGTATCGTCGGCATCGTAGTTGGGCTGAAAAGCAGAAGGTTTATCGAGCGCCTCCAACACCGCCTCAGCAAGCTCTCGGCCCCCTTCACCTCCCGCGCCCCACACGTTGCAGAACGCGATACTCCATCCGTGGTTCCTGGCAAACTCTGTTACTACCTCAGTTTCGGCGTCGGTATCGCTGCTGAAATGATTGATTGCAATCACAAAGGGCGCGCCCATTTGAGCGACATTGTTGGCATGACGCTCAAGATTACTCAGCCCCTCTTGCACCGCCGCGACGTTCTCCGCATCCAGCCGCTTCTTGTTTACGCCGCCATGCATTTTCAACGCGCGTATGGTCGCCACCAGTACAACCGCATCCGGTGGGAGCCCCGCAGATGGCGCAACAATGTCGCAGTACTTCTCGAACCCGAGGTCCGATCCAAAACCGGCCTCCGTCACCACGATGTCGCCCAGTTGTCTCGCAACGCGCGTCGCGAGCACACTGCTGCAGCCGTGTGCGATATTGCCGAATGGGCCGCCATGCACCAAGGCCGGCGTTCCCTCCAGGGTCTGAACGATATTGGGCTTAAGCGCATCCAGCAGTATCGCCGTCATCGCACCATTCGCTTTGAGCTGTGCGGCCGTTACCGGCTGGCTATCCCGATCCTGTCCGACAACAATCCGCCCGAGGCGATCACGAAGCTCTCTAATGCTGCTGCTCAAACAGAGGATTGCCATCACCTCGGACGCCACCGTTATTGAATAACCACCCTCCCTCGGGATACCACCCATTTTCCCTCCCAGCCCCAGCACAATCTGCCGCAAGGCGCGGTCGTTCATATCGACCACCCGTCGAAAGCCGATGGTGCGCGGATCGATATTGAGGCTGTTGCCCTGGTGCAAATGGTTGTCCAACATCGCCGCGAGAAGGTTATGAGCCGCGCTGATGGCATGCATGTCGCCCGTAAAATGGAGGTTTATATCCTCCATCGGCAACACCTGCGCGTAGCCTCCACCGGCAGCCCCACCCTTCACACCAAAAACGGGTCCCATCGAAGGCTCGCGCGTTGCGCTGATCGCCTTTTTGCCAAGCTTGCACAGCGCCTGAGCCAGACCGATAGTTGTAGTGGTTTTGCCTTCGCCGGCGGGCGTTGGGGTGATCGCTGTAACCAGTACGATCTTGCCCCGGGGTGAGGTTTCGGAATGGAGAAGTCGTTCAAGTGCGGGATAGGAGATCTTCGCCTTGTATCGGCCGTACAACTCAATATCATCGGCAGTGAGCCCGAGGTCGGCAGCGATCTCCACCACGGGGCGCAGAGTCGCGTTCTGCGCAATTTCCAGATCGGTAGGCATTTGTCCGAGGTCCCTTCCGTCGTAACAATAACGATCGTCGGGCTTTAAAGCCGCGAGCAGATCGCCGCTGCTACGAGCGAAGCCGTTTTTTCAAAATCGGAATCTCCACGGATAATGAGATCTGCGTGGGCACGGGATGGCTCTACGTAGTTATTGTGCCCTACGCGGGCACACTCTCGGTAGTAGGTGGAGATCCACTCTGCGTCCGTGTTTCCGCGGCCGCCTTTCATATCTCTCAGCAAACGACGCAAAGCCCGAATATCGGAATCGAGCTCTATAAAAAGCTTTATATCAAGCAGATCCCGTAGCTCCGGCACGTGCAGCGTCATCAAACCTTCAACAACAATAATATCAGGTGCACCCTCTGCGATCCGCAGCGCCTGCAGGTCCGCAACAAGCTTGGCATTGTCGGCGGAGTTCGGATCGTTATTGTTGGCTAACGTCTCCCCAGAACTCGGAGACACAAAAATAGGCCCACCTGGCGCTCCGCGATAGAAGTACCGATCCATTCCCAGGAACTCGACCTTCACCATCGGGTATGCCGCGGCAAACCGGTTGGAAAGCGCGGCGGTAAACGTAGTTTTGCCGGAGGCGGAGCCTCCGGCAATTCCAACAATCAAACTCTCTCTTAGTTTTGAGCACATCCTGTTTTCACTTGTCCTGCGTATAGAAGTAGAGGTGGCCTTCCTGATCTTTATTCTCAGAAGTGAGAACCAGTATTCCCGACTTGCCCTCACTCTTGGGATCGCCGAATCGAATATCCAGAACATGCCCCGGTAGCGGTTCGCTGCGCCAGTCCTCTTCGAAATCGGTAAGCTGCGTCTGCCAGAACGATTTGCTTCGGCTGGCAAATCTGGGAACGTAGACCACCAACCGATCTCCGGTTGTTGCGGCCGGATTCTGCGGAGTAGGTGAAGGTGTTCCCTTCGCAAGGCCCACCATGTACTTGTATTTGCCTTCCCAAATCGACTGCACATACCGCACATCACGGTCCAACAGCATCTTATCCACGCCGGGAAAGATCTGGAGACCCACGCCAAATCGAGCGTAACCGCCGCCAGTGGTGGGCGCGCCCTCGGTCGAAAGCGAGGCGCGTGTGTCGCCGACCTCGTAAGATGTTGCAGTATCTCCGGCACCACAAACGAGCCGGTCATCGGATTCCTGTTCGCCCAGAACAAGCGCCAGCCTCACCTCAAGAGGTGAATTGAAGAGTTTAGAAATGGACGAGTTCTGCCAGACGAAAACACCATCCGTTGCAACGATCTGCACGGGCGGCATTGTCGAATTGGTCTTTAACATCGTTGACGGCCGTGAGGTGGTAGAGGCGTTTATCGGAGGCCTGCCGCCATTAGTGCGATCGAAGGGAGAGGCTCCTTGCGAGTTATTACGAACCGTGTGGAACTTGCCGATAAACAGTGAATCTATGGCTTGACCATGCGACTCTTTCGTTCCGTCAGTCACAAACCTCTGTCCGTCCCAGTGCAATAGCAGCAACGTGCGATTCAAATCGCTACCGTCTTTACCGGGCTTCATCGCCACCAGATTGTTCCGGTGCGTGTCCGTGATCGGTCCGATCTCTATCAGCTTGACGGGTACTTCAAGCATATAGTCCCAGCTCTTGCTGAAAGTTACCGGTATCGGATTCCGCTGATTCGAAGGCGGCTGTGCGCCCTTCTGCTTGCCCTGCGCAAACACCGCGTTTGGAGCAGAGAGGGCCGAGAGAGCAATAATCAGTAAGCCCGCATTATACGCACAATTCGTTTGCTTTATCAGGTAAGTAACCCGCCTATTCATCTGCCTTGTGAAAGACATTAGCGATGTACCAGCCTGCCATGGCAAGGAGAGATGTCCAACTTGTAAAGATGCTTGCCACAAGTGACATGCTAAGTTCCGGCGTTGCGGCGGCCGGCGGTTGAACCCACGGTGGGTTCACCATAACCATCGCGAACCCATGCTGCGCACAGAGTTCGATGATTACTCTACTGACAAAGGCCACTCCCAGCAGTGCGAACACCGAAACGTTCGCCTCCTGACGCAGAGCGCACACCACTCCATAGATAACCAGTCCAATAGCCGGTCCAAACACGAGCGAGAGAATCAGAAGCCATACGACATCGTCCGAGTCCTCATCTTGCCATGGAATCAGTCGGCATACAGGCAACAGCATCCCACCCAGAAAGGTTGCAAAACAGAGCGGAGCAACATACGCATCCGGCAGGAAACCGGCCACGAGGCCGCAGACCAGCAGAACACCGATAAAGGAGCCGATATACTTCGCCAGCAATGGCCCCAGATTCTGTGTGGGCTCATCCCAGTGGAATATAATAGGTGGCGCAGTTGCACCGGGAATCGGCGCCGCAGAGCTTACCTCTCCGGAAGCATTGTAGGTAGTTCCGGCGATGGTGTCGACCATCATATCACCATAGTATTTGGACACGTTCAAGCCCATGGTGTTGTTCATGGCAGCCTGTGCGTGCATCGCTTGAATACTGGGAATCACTGGCTTACTCGATGCCGCAACTCCCGCTGCCAGACCTCCGGCCTCTTCATGCTCGGGTTCATGGTTAAGCGGCCCACCACGCGATGTGCGTACGTTAGGGCGCTGCGCCTGCACGCCCTGCGTAGGCTGCAGCGGATTGTAGCCACCCGGTTGAGGAGACTGACGACTCTGCTGCGGTGGAGCCGACGCAGGATTAGGCGCGGCATAACCCTGCGGCTGTGGCGCGTGCGCGGGCGTTGTTTCCGCCCGACGTGATTGTGGTGGAGGCGCGGTTTGAACCGAAATAGGAGCAGGGGCCGACTGCCCGGGCGGTGCTGCTGCCCTTGGACGCTGCGCTTGCCCGGGAATAGGAATGTCAAATACCGGTCCGGATGGACGCGTCGGCTGCTGCTCTACGCGGGGCGTGGGAGCAACGGAAGCAGGCTGAGCCTGAACCACCGGCGTGGGCGCTGTGGACTGGACAGGCGCCGCCGCCGGAGTGGGCGTCGTAGCAACGGAAGCAGGCTGAGCCAGCGCAGGTTGAGGCGATGCAGGCGCATTTGCCGCAGGCGAAACGGGCGTTGCCTGAACAGGAGGCTGGGCCTGACGATTGCTTGCAGCCTCGCCTTTCGGCGGCACCGGCTGCGCGATTGGAGCTCTGTGACCTGTGCCGCGCGGTGCGGGTGGCGCAGGCATGCGCGCACCAAGCTGTGGCGCATTTGGCCTGGTTGCCTGCACCGGGGTAGGATCTGCCTGTTTAACCTCGTCAACGTGACGTACAATGGGTGGCGGGGGCGAAGCCGGAGGCGGCGAAGCCGGAGGCGCCGCTTCCATGGGCGGATCGACCCAACCGCTTACCGGCGGGGAAACGGGCGGAGCCGAAGGCGGCGCTCCCGGGCGCGTGGGACGACCACGAACACCGATAATGGGACGGTGTCCTTGCGCTGGTTCCGCACCGGAAGTAGACTCCGACCCCCGGTCGAAAGTCGGAGTTACTGGAGCAACATCCGTTGGAGCCATGCTCCACGGAGCTGCGATCTCAGGCTCCTCTTCTTCCGGCTCGTTCTGAACATAGGGCGTCTGACCGCGCGCCGATTCGGAGATCGGGCGCGGTACATTCGGCCTGTTCGGCGGCGGAGGAGGTGGCGCAGACGCAGTCCGTGTTCCAGGTTCGCCGGTTGCAGCAGTGAGGGGATGTCGGCACCAACTACATACGTTGGGTGTCGTGCTCTCCATGCCACAATGCTTACAAAACATCGGAACGATCCTCCGTCCTGGCGCGGGTGCGGCCTCTCCGGTTAGGAAGAGAATAATTGCATTCAGAGTCCCCATCTAGACGGGGAATCCCGGGTGCGGCCACAGTTAATTGCAGGCGCCTTTCGGCTACCGCGCAGGACACTTTACTCAGGAGACTATTATAGGACTATGTCGTACAGTTGTCAACGCACGACATGCAGGGCACACTGAAATCCGCAAGAAAATCGGGTCACATCGTTAGCTTGAAAGCAACTTGCTGCGATACTATACGGCTACAACTCAGGCACAGGTACTAGAATACCGTATCTAACACGGATTAGGTTACGATTGCAGAGTTACTAAACTGCGCACGGCTGGTAATCTATATGCTATGGGACGGCTCGACAGACGCTTATGGTTCCCTCCTACTCTAAAGAGATTTGAGCTTCTTACGATACCGGGACCTCGCTGAACAGACTGAGCATCAATTACCATGCTACCTCCGGACAAACCCTCAACAAAACCTTCCGACAACCACGACGGCAAAAGGATGATCCTGGCAACAGGCAACACTCCCGCCGCCTGTGTAGAATGGGCTGTCAGTTACCTCAACGGCACGCCAAATGGCGGAGTCATCATCACGCCATCTCGGCAAACATCCACACGAATCAACTCAGACATCGCATCGAATCTAGCACCTATCGGTAACAGAAAAGCGGTAGCCATATCGCTGCAAGCGTTAGCAGCAGACATCAATCGCATCCACCTTGCGAACAACCCGACTAGAAACAGGGTGATGGGAGTGATCCCCCGAAAGCTGGCGCTCGACTATCTGTTAGCCCGCACCATCCGGGAAGGCGACCTGTTTCACAGATCGGTCGATACCCCCGGCTTTACCATGGCCCTGTTGTCGCGAATAGATGCATGGAAATTGGCTGGTGCAACGTTGGAGGGGCTTGTTGCTGAGGCCGCACGTAGCGCCGCCGGGAGCACCGTAGATACGTTTCCACACAAGACTGGCGAATTCATCCGAGTATTCGAAGAATATGAGAATTTTCTGCACAAAAACAATTTGATGGACAGCACCGATGCGCTCCGACAGGCGTCGC
>Ga0182012_10007947_pt1 | contig 10532 bp, 10 predicted proteins | sample 612S2SmetaG_FD_120486 | JGI IMG/M metagenome (GOLD analysis project Ga0182012, IMG submission 120486) | Permafrost microbial communities from Stordalen Mire, Sweden - 612S2S metaG | ecosystem: Environmental > Terrestrial > Soil > Wetlands > Permafrost | place: Sweden: Stordalen | collected...
GGCATCGTCAGTGTGTCGAGCTCGTACATGAGATCGTCTCGCCCCACGCGCGTCGCCCGATGCGATCCCGGGCTGCCCGAAGCCCGGTAGCCCGCCACGACGTACTCCACGACTTCTCGTGACCCCGAGAGTCCCGGTACGTCATCGTCGAGTCGCCCCAGCGCTTCGCCCAGCAACGTGGCCGGTTCACGCGACATTGGAGTGAGCACCATGTTGAAGGGACTCGTGCGCATGGCCATGGCGACGACGACGTCATCGTCGGTGACCACCCACCATCGATACGCGTCGTAGTGACTGCGCCCAGAGTTGACCGACATTGCGACGCTCCCAATCACATTCGTCCGCATCGGATCGGCGGAGCGACGTGCCGCCGTCACGTCGAGGAACTCAGCGACAGAATCGATCAACTGCACCTTCATCGTTTGATTCTGTCATTCTCGCGGGGGAGCGACGAATCGCCGCCCGCTCAGTCTCTGGGCGGGATTCCCAGCCGAGCGTGTATATCCAAGACGAAGGTCTCATCTGACGTGTCGATGCCGCGCAGTTCGTTGTAGTACTGGGGCGCGAGTGTTGCCGGCGCGACCGGCCATTGTCGAACGAGTCTTCGAAGTCTCGTCAGATTGGTCACGATGCCCGCGATGTCCGAACGCGTCGCTTTGGGCCAGGGTTGGGTCTTCAACTCCGAAATGTTCGTGCGAAGTGCGCTCAAGAGTCCGTCGACGGTAGAGGAAGAGGGCGAGACGTTGTCCTGCGCATCGTTGTCGAACGGGAAGATCGCCGTCGACAGGAGCAAGGCGTCTTGGAGGTACTGCCGGGTGGCGCCCTTCGCGCGATGAAAGGTGAATTGGTTGTGCCGCACTTTTGAGGGGATGAGAAAGACACCATTGGAACTGGACATCACTTGCGCGTACTGGAAACTCAGTTGAGGGGCCTGCTGATCGAGTTGCAATCGACTGAAAGTGACCAGAGACATATGGGGGTAGGGATAGTGCACATTGACGTCTGGCGTTGTTGGGTCTTCCTGGATCCACTCACCTTCGTTGAAGGTCGTCGTGCGTCCATAGTGAATGGTCACTTGGTTGGACTTGGAGGTGGTTCGGTCATCGAAGCGCAACTTCCACCCGGTGCCGATCTTTACCATCGAAAAGGTGACGAGGTTGCCCGGGGCTACGACGCCGAGCGACTGCGGTTCGAAGTGGACGACCGGGTCGCTCCAAAAGACGTTGAACGATCTCGAGAAGCCAGTGACATTCTCGGTCGTGCCGAGTTGGATGAAGTGTTGGTCGTTACTCTGCGCCGCGATCCACGTTGACGCCGCGGCGAAATAGGGCTGGGACGCGATAAAGGGAACGCGCCATCGGGCGCTGATTTGATTGACGGTCGCTAGGTCCGAGTAGCCGGCAAATCCGTACGACGGCGCGCCATACGCCTTGGGGCGATGGCCCGAGCCGTTGGTGTGCAGTGAGATAACGACAGCGCAGAGACTGAGGACCGTAAGAAGCGCGAGCATCACGCGGGGCAACAGATGGCGGTCCATCGGCGCCAGTGTACCGACGGCGATTCTGACGAGGATGAACAGGTCATCCAACGGTGATTATGAGACTCCTTCGGCCCCGCGTCGTGCAAGACTGCGACAGTCCAGCGTCGCGACGGATCGAAGGCAACAATGAACATATGCCCACAGTGCGGAGCGACCGCAACGGGGTCGTTCTGCACGAACTGCGGCGCGAGGGTCCCTGTCGCAGGTCCGTTGCCGCCTGACACGTCAACGCCGTTCGACACCGAACGAGTACCGGCGCCCGCGTTCCACGTGCCGAACCTGCGCGCCGGTGGCGTCGAGGGGCCGGGCGATCGACTGGTAGTCGTGCAACCGCCGGCCCTTCCTGCCGGTCCGTTTCGAACGACCATTGTCTGGGAGACACGATTCGTCATGTTTGCCTTCTTGGCGCCCGGCGTCGCGAGCGCCGTCATTGTGCTCTCCCAACACGTGGCCGGCGTGCAAAACTTCACGACGTTCCCCACGCTCGTGCACCATCAACCGGCCCTGAACCTCGTCTTGCTCATCTTGGCGTACCTACCGGTGGCCTCGACGGTGCCCCTGGCTCTCTTGTTACTCTCGCGCACCGGCCAAGGTCCCAAGGTCCTCGGCATGGGCTTTCCGAGTCTCACGCGCGACGTCATCCCGGGCCTCGGCATCGGCGCCCTGGCCTTCGTCTGCGAAATCATCCTCATCATCCCCTTCGCCCACCTCCTCACCGAGCATCCCGGGTTGGTCACGAGGATCAGCGAAGTGACAGTGCCGAAGTACTACGTCATCTACGGTCTCATTCTCTCGGCGACCACGGCGATTGCCGAAGAGGTGCTGGTCAGTGGCTATCTCTTGACGAGGCTCCATCAACTGGGATGGTCCGACAAGAAGTCTTTGGCGCTGAGCCTGACGCTTCGAACCAGTTACCACGTGTACTACGGCTTCGGGTTTCTGCTCACGGTGCCCTTTGGTTACTTCAATACCCGCTCATTTCAGAAGCACCACAAACTGAATCGACCGATCGTGGCCCATTTCCTCTTCGACGCAATACTTATAACGATCTCTATCCTGCGTCGTTGAGCCTCGGTCGAACCTTCTGGTGGCGAGGTGTGCTGGAATGACTGATTGACCTACCAAGGGAGCGAATATGAGCCAATGCCCGAAATGCGGCGCCGAAGTCGAGGCGGGTCAGAGGTTCTGCGGCACCTGTGGTGCGGCGACGTCGTCAACGGACGCGATGCCGGGCATGCTGCCGTACTTCCCGCCGGAGGACACCGCTCTGGGCGACTCGCAGTCGTTGGCCGGTTTCTGGCGCCGCGTCGCCGGCTTCCTTATCGACACCTTGATACTCATCGTCGTCATCCAGTTGCCGTTCAATGGCTTCCACAACTATCGAGTCGCGGGAGTCGCGGTGACGATCGCGAGCTTTTTCTACTGGTCGCTCATGCTGACCTACGCCAACGGACAGACGCTCGGCATGCGAGTGACCCAAGTCCGTACGGTGAACGCCACCGATCACGGCCCCGTGTTGATCGCGCAGGCCGGAGCTCGAACCGGACTGTTCTGTGTGCTGATGCTGTTGACCAACTTCGTGCACGTCGTCATCTACAAGAATCCGACGATCGCGCAGAAGGCGACGGAGAATCACCAAGCGGCGATCCTGTTCCTCGTCAGTCTCCCGAGGATCATCGACCTGGCGTGGCCGATCTGGGACAAGAAGAATCAAACCCTTCACGACAAGTTCGGTCGCACCACCGTGATCAAACAGACGAAGGTACTCATTTGACGATGACTCGGGACGAGGTCATCAGGCGCTGATGTCCATCACTTCGCTCGCTTCGTCGCAGCAGCATTCAGTTGGTCAGTCGAACTCCTTGTAACCGTGCTGAGTGCCGTCGTCGACCGGACGAGGGTTCTCCTCGGGGTCCACGCTGAAACGACTGAATCGAAAGCCCGACATCGATCCCCACTTCGCGGTGCGCTGGTAGGCGGCGTCATTTCGTCGGTTCACGAGTTTGCCAATGACGGGCACGAGGATCACGACGAGCAGTATGTACACGAATATCATCAAACCCCCACTTTCATGTCTCAGGCGAACCCTACAAGGCAATGGAGGCGCACGGTTGGCGATTCAGCACGCGTTACCTGGCGAGAGGCCTGTTCTGGAGGGTCGCGAAAGTCGTCTTTATGCTCGTGAGCATGGGTTGAGTGAATCGGGACCTAAGGCCCTGCCACTGCAATCTGAAGTGGCTCTAGGTTCGCTAAAGGACCTGGATTGCTCGTAGTCGAGCCACATCTTGACCCATGAGCGACAGAGCGTCGCTCGAAGAACTAGGAAAGAGGATCTCCATGAAGGCTCTCGTATATAAAGGACCCGGACAAAAGAGCTGGGAAGAGGTTCCCGACCCAAAGATCCTCCAGTCAACTGACGTCATCGTGAAGATGGTCGCGACGACCATTTGCGGTACTGACCTGCACATCTTGAAGGGCGACGTACCCGAAGTCGAACTCGGACGAATTCTTGGTCACGAGGGCATTGGCATCATCACGGAGATCGGAACCGGTGTCACCCAACTGGCCGTCGGCGACAAGGTGATCCTCTCGTGCGTGAGCTCGTGCGGTCGCTGTTCAAACTGCCGTCAGGGCCTCTTCAGTCACTGTCTCGACCCCGAGGGCGTCGCGGGCATCGGTTGGATCTTCGGATACATGATCGACGGCACGCAGGCCGAACTGGTTCGCGTTCCCTTCGCTGAGAACTCGGTCTACAAGATCCCCGCTGAGATGACCGACGCTGAGGGCATCTTGTTGTCAGACATCCTGCCGACCGGCTTCGAGATCGGCGTGCAGTACGGCAACGTGCAGCCCGGTGACGTCGTCGCGGTGATCGGCTCGGGCCCCGTCGGCCTCTCGGCCGTCATGACCTCGCGTCTCTACGGACCCTCCAAGGTCATCGCCATCGACCTCGACAGCGCTCGTCTAAAGCGCGCCCACGAGTTCGGCGCCACCGACACGGTCAACTCCGGCGAATCTGACTGGAAAGAGCAGGTGCTCGCACTGACCGATGGCGCCGGCGTCGACGTCGCAATCGAGGCCGTGGGTATTCCGAGCACGTTCACGATGGCGACCGAGATCGTTCGCCCCGGAGGCCACGTGGCCAACATCGGCGTGCACGGCAAGCCGGTGGAGCTCAAGTTGAACGAACTGTGGATCAAGAACATCGACATCTCGATGGGACTGGTCAACACCAACACGCTGGCCATGTTGCTCAAGCTCGTCGCGGAGCACAAGCTGCCGGCCGACAAGTTCGTCACCCACGAGTTCAGCTTCGATCAGATGATCGAGGCGTACGAGACCTTCGGTGACGCCGCCAAGTACGACGCCCTCAAGGTATTGATTCACTAAGTGATCGTCACCTCGCGTGACGAGACGAACGTTAGAACGCCTGGACGATCAGTCCAGGCGTTCGACGATCATGGCCATCCCTTGGCCGCCGCCGACGCACATCGACTCCAGGCCGAAACGCGCATCGGAGTCCTCGAGTGAGTTGATCAGCGTGGTCATGATGCGAGCGCCGGTCATGCCGAAGGGGTGTCCGAGCGCGATCGCCCCGCCACGGATGTTGAGCTTGTCGAGCGTGATGCCGAGGTGCTTGGCGCTGGGCAGCACCTGCGCCGCGAACGCCTCGTTGATCTCGACGAGGTCGACGTCATCGATGGTCATGCCCGCGCGCTTCAGGGTCTGGCGACAGGCGTCAATCGGACCGAGTCCCATGATCTCGGGATTGAGACCGCTGACGCCGCTCGCGACGATACGCGCCAGCGGCTTGATGCCCAGTTCCTTCGCCTTCGTGTCGCTCATGACGACGACCGCGGCCGCACCGTCATTCAACGGGCACGCGTTGCCGGCCGTGATCGTGCCGCCCTCGCGAAAGACGGGTTGGAGCGTCGAGAGACGCTCCAACGTCGTGCCCGCGCGCGGGCCGTCATCCTTGGAGATGACGGTGCCGTCGGGCAGCGTCACCGGAATGATCTCGCGCTCGAAGAAGCCGTTCTCTTGATGAGTGACGGCCAGCTCCTGGCTGCGCACGGCGAACTCGTCCATCTCGAGTCGCGACACGTTCTCGAACTCGGCGACGTTCTCCGCGGTTTGACCCATGGCGATGTAGATGTCGGGCAGGCCGGGCTGGGGCGTCCAGGGATCGCCGGCGCGCTCGGAACGTTGCGCCGTGCGCGCCATGGCGTCGGCGAAGAGCGGGTTTACGGCCTTGCCACTGTCCGAGGCGCCGCTCGCGAAGCGCGACACGGTCTCGACGCCGGCGGCGATGAAGACGTCGCCCTCGCCGGCGCGGATGGCGTGCGCGGCCATGCGAATCGTCTGGAGCGACGACGAGCAGTAGCGGTTGACGGTCACGCCGGGCACGTTGGGTAGCCCGGCGAGGAGGGCCGCCACGCGCGCGACGTTGAAGCCCGATTCACCGGCCGGTTGTCCGCACCCCACGATGAGGTCCTCGACGCTCTGCGGGTCAAGGTTGGGGAGTTTGTCGAGGACGGCTCGAACGACGAGCGCGGTGAGGTCGTCGGGACGCATGTCGACGAGAGTCCCTTTGAAGGCGCGCCCGATGGGAGTACGTCCGGTGGCGACGATGACGGCTTCGGGCATGAGGTCCTCCTACTGGTTACTGGAAGGTAACCCGATGAGCATACTGAACGGCTCGCCGCCCGAGGACCTCAGCTGGCAGGGAGCGGGCCGGCGTCACCGAAGCCCTGGCGAACGCCCTGGCCGGCACGGCGACTCAGTTGATCGGGGTCGAACAGCATCCAGTACGCGTTGCGCGCGTGCTTGCGCGATCGGTCGTCGAACACCTTGGCCAGTACGTCGGGATCGTCCGATTCGTCCTCGTGGACGAAGACCTCGAGGATGGGCGTGGCGGTCATGAGTTGTGCCTGCATGATGCCCATCGAGGCTTCGTGGGCGCACTGTTTGTCGATCGGGGCGGAACCGGGCATGCCGAGCGCCACGACGATCGAGCAGCCCTCTTCTTGGATGAGGTTCATCGCCGCGACGGCGAGGTCCTTGAATCCCGGGACCGTGCGCGAGACCACCGCGAAGGACTCCCCGAAACCGGAGCAGGCTTCGAGCTCGGCCCGGGCCGCCGATCCCATGTCGTAGCGCGCGAACATCGTGTCGACGACGCCGATTCGAATCTTCTTCGCCGCCTTGTTCTTCTTCGCCACGTCACTCCGATCGGCCCCGCAGCCATTGTAAAGCGACGTCCGCGGCGCGCGTCCGAGCCCCGATTTCGCCCGACGTAGAGTGGCGATGAAGGAAGGTGGCCTATGGCGTGGGACTTTGAGACGGAACCGGAGTTTGAAGAAAAGTTGGTGTGGATGCGCGAATTCGTGCGCGAAGAGATCATGCCCATCGAGACGCTCGATCTCAGCCACGATCAGGCGCTCGCGTTCATCAAGCCGTTGCAGGACGAAGTCCGTGCGCGCGGGCTCTGGGCGGCCCACTTGCCGGCCGACCTCGGCGGTATGGGCTTCGGGCAGGTCCGGCTCGGACTGATGCACGAGATCCTCGGTCAGACACCCTACGGTCCAGTCGTCTTCGGCAACAATGCCCCCGACAGTGGCAACGCCGAACTGTTGGCGGCCGGCATGGAGATGACCGGTCAGGAGTACATCCGCGAACGCTGGCTCACCCCGCTGCTGAACGGCACCATGCGCTCGGGTTTCTCGATGACCGAGCCCGAGACGGCGGGCTCGGACCCGCGACTCCTCAAGACGCGCGCCACGAAGGACGGCGATGAGTGGGTGATTAATGGCCACAAGTGGTACACCACGAACGGATCGGTGGCCGACATTCTCGTCGTGATGGCGGTGACCAATCCCGACATCCACCCCTATCAGGGTTCGTCGATGTTCGTCGTCCCCGCGGACGCGCCCGGCGTCACCATCGTGCGCGACGTCGGATCGATGGACGACCCGGAAAACCACTACGGCCGCTTCGGCAACCACGCCGAGATCCGCTACCAGGACGTCCACGTCCCCGCGGAGAACCTCATTGGTCCCGAGGGATCGGGCTTCCTGCTCGCTCAGGCCCGTCTCGGCCCGGGCCGCATCCATCACTGCATGCGCTGGCTCGGTCAGTCCCAGCGCGCCTTTGACATGATGTGCGAGCGCGCCGTCAGCCGCTTCACGCACGGCTCACTGCTCTCAGAGAAGCAGACCGTCCAGAACTGGATCGCCGACTCACGAGCTGAGATGCACGCGGCACGTTTGATGACGTTGCACGCGGCGTGGAAGATGGATCAGGTCGGAGCGTCCGCGTCGCGTGACGAGATCGCGATGATCAAGTACTACGGCGCGACCGTGCTGCACAACGTGATTGACCGCGCGATTCAAACGCACGGCGCACTGGGCTACTCAACGGACATGCCGCTCGAAGCCATGTACCGCTGGGCTCGCGCCGCGCGCATCTACGACGGGCCCGATGAGGTGCACCGTCAGACCGTGGCCCGCCACGCGCTGAAGAACTACACGCCGAGTGAGGTGCCCAGCGAGTTCATTCCCGAGCGCACCAAGGCGGCACGCGAAAAGTTTGCCGCCATGCTCGAGTTTCTCGAAGCCGAGAAGGTCTAGCGCGGAGCGAGTCCCGCAACGGCCTCTTTGAGGTCGATGCCGTACGGCACGATGGCGAGCGTCGGGACCTGCACGCCCGCTTCGATGTAGCGCTGGACGTGCTCGCGGCAGACCTCGTAGGAACCGTGGATGATCAGCTCGTCCACCACCGCGTCGGGTATCACGGCGTTCGCGAGCTTTCGGTCACCGCTCGCCCACGCGTCCCACATTGGTTGGAGCGCGTCACCGCGACCGAGCCAGCGGTGGAACTCGGCGTAGGCGTTGACGGTCAAGTACGACGAGATCATTCGCCGCCCGATCATCCGCGCGACGTCGGCGTCGGGCGTTGGAATGACGAAGAGTCGCGCCGCGATCATCTTGTCCGCGCCGACCTCACCGCGACACTTCGCGACGTCGTCCGCGCCGAGCCAGTTGAGGATCGCCCCGTCGGCCTCGCGACCGGCGAGGCGCAACATGCCCGGGCGCAGCGCGCCGAGCAGGATCGGCGGGCGAACGGCGACGGGACGCGAGATCTTGAAGCCGTGGACCTCGAAGGTCTCGTACGTGTGGTCGATCTTCTCGCCGTCGAGGGCCCGCTTGACGAAGTCGAGCACGTCGCGCGTTCGCGCGTACGGCTTCTCGTAGGTCACGCCGTTCCAGCGCTGGACGACCGGCTCGCTCGAGGCGCCCAGCCCCATGGTGAAGCGACCTTGGGCCACTTCGGCCATGGTCGCGATGCTCATGGCGAGGAGTCCCGCGCCACGGGTGAAGACCGGCGTCACCGCGACGCCCAGGTTGAGACGTGGCTCCCAGATCGCCGCCAACGTGAGTGGCGTGAACCCGTCGGTGCCATCGACCTCGGCTGACCAGAGGTCGGTATAACCGAGGTCGGCGATCCGATGGAACCACTCCTTGTGCTCGAGAAGCGAGACGCCGTCGAAGGGGATCGTGATGCCGTAGCGAGAGTCCATCAGCACAGTGTTCCAGATGGAGCGAAGTACCCGCGCTACTTCAGGTAGTCGCCCTCGCGGGGCGCGGGCACACTGAAGCCGCGACGCTCGAGGTCGTGCTCCCAACGGTGGATCAGCGTCTCGAGCACCGCGACCCTCGCGTAGCGCTTGTCCTCCGCCGCGATCAGGTCCCAACGGGCGTTGGGCTGATCGGTCATCTCGACCATGTCGGCGAGCGCCTTCAAGTACTGCGGCCGTTTCTCGCGGTTGCGCCAGTCGTCGGGGGTCAGCTTCCACTCCTTGAGCGGATTGCTGGCGCGATCGTTGAAGCGGGCGAGCTGTTCCTTGTCCGAGATGTGCAGCCAGAACTTCACGATCGTGGTGTCGTTGTCGGTCAGGAGTCGTTCGAACTGGACGATCTCGTCGCCCGAGCGCTTGGCGGTCTCCTTGTCGATGATTCCTTCGACCCGTTCCACGAGGAGCCGCCCGTACCACGAGCGGTCATAGACGGTCATGCCACCCTTGGCCGGAAGGGACGGTTGGAAGCGCCAGAGAAAGACGTGCGCCAACTCGTTGGACGTGGGCGCGCTGATGGGAACGACGCGCACGTGTCGCGGGTCGAGGCTCGACGTGAGGCGACGGATGGCGCCCCCCTTTCCGGCGGCGTCGAAACCCTCGAAGAGGACGAGCAGACCGGGTCCCACGCTGTCTGGAGCGAGCAGTCCGGCCGAAAAGAGGCGAAGTTGCGTGAGTCGATGCTGCGCGGCGAGCACGCGCTTCTCGGACTCTTCGCGCCCCATTTTCTTGGAGAGGTCGATGTCGTCGAGCCGGCTACTCACTGGTGATCCAACGAATACTGCGTCTTGACACGGCGCACCTTTCTTCCCATTGCAAAGTAGCAAAGCGCCACTTCGTCTGTGACCGGGTGCCAAGGGCTCTGGTCCCTAGGATTGGTGGAACGCGAAAACGAGAGAAGGTCATGCGAAAGTCGGGCGTCGCGCTACTCACCGTTGGTCTGGCGCTCAGCGCAGGTCTCGCGTTCACCGCACCGCGAAGCGACGCCTCCTCATCGAAGTCAAAGTCCCCGCCGACGACCACGACGACGTTACCGACGGCGGTGTGCATCCACGGAACACCCACGGCGATGATCTGCCACCCTTGGCGCCCACTCGACACGTGGTTTCAGGTCAAGCCCACGATCCTCGTGAACACGTTCGCGCCCAATGCTCAGGTGCCCACCGTCCTCGCCTACGCGGCGTGGATTCGCACGTCGACGACCGACCTGGCGCTCTATCCCGGCTACAAGGGACCCGGACCGTCGACGCTCAGCCGCGGCCCCGAAGAGGTGCCGCCCGTTGGTCGCGGACGACTGCTCGCGACATTCAATTCGGGCTTCTACGAGGCTGACTCGGCGGCTGGCTTCTACGCCAACAA
>Ga0182012_10007950_pt1 | contig 10531 bp, 10 predicted proteins | sample 612S2SmetaG_FD_120486 | JGI IMG/M metagenome (GOLD analysis project Ga0182012, IMG submission 120486) | Permafrost microbial communities from Stordalen Mire, Sweden - 612S2S metaG | ecosystem: Environmental > Terrestrial > Soil > Wetlands > Permafrost | place: Sweden: Stordalen | collected...
CAGCGGCTCACCGGAGATCGCCGCGAGATACATCAGCGGGAGGTCCATCAGCAGCTCGAAGACGCCCGCCTCCGGCGGCCGGACGATCCCCTTCGCGCGCAGCACGACGGACAGGCGGTCCATCGCCTCGTCCCAGAAGCACCGGGCGTCAGACCCTTCCGGAGGTGCCGTGCGCTTCTTGCCCCAGGCGACCACCGTCCGCGCGTGAGTCGGGGGAAGTTGTAGCCGGGCCATCGCGATGACCACGTCATCATGATCGCACGGCCGACCGATCCGCAGGCTGCCGAGGTGCGCTCCATCCTCCAGCGCCTCGCGGCAATCCAGCGTCCAGAACCAGACTTCGGCCGCATCGACGAAGGGGGTGCCCGATGTGCCGTAGAAAAATCGCGGTGGAGGCTTCGCCATTTCAAATTCCAGGGCGTCGATGCCGGCGTGCCATTCGGCATGCACCAGTTCGGACGCATCGAGCGGCAGGCCCTGCTCGCCATACAGAACCAGCGTGGCGAACTGGTTCGGGGTCAGCCGGCCGCTTTGCATGGCCCGATCCGCGCTTTCGAGGGTAAGTCGGCCGATCCGGTTGACGCCGCGGCCGTGCTGATCGCCGCGGCGCTGTTCGTGGCGCGCGCAGGTGGCAATCCAGGCCAGCTCCGCCTGGCGGTGAGGGGACCCTGGCAGGGGTGACGAAAAAGCGTTCATCCTGATGCTCCCGCGAGGAGGGGTGACGACAACGCGTTTCGGGCCGCCGAACGGCAGCCGGATGGAGGTCTCAAGTCAGCCGAGCGGCTACGCGCGGACGGCTCAGACGTCGGCCAGATAGTTCGCCGACAGGTCGCCGCGGCGCGCGTGGAGATAGCCGGTCGTCGTCGCCAGCGACGCGTGGCCCAGGGCCTTCTGCACCACCTGCGGCGGTGCGCCTCGATCGAGCGCGTGACTCGCGTGGCTGTGCCGCAGCCAGTGCGGCGAGACAGCCTTGCCCAGGCCGACCCGCTTCGCAGCCGCCTTCACCGCCCGGTGCACCGCCTGCCGGTCGATCGGCCGACCGGTCGAGGACGGAATCACCGGAGCGTCCGGCCGCCGCGTCGGCGTCAGCGCAACCAGGTCGCGCCAAAGTCCCGCCGGTACCCCGACGGTGCGCAGCTTGGCACCCTTGCCCAAAACCTTCGCCTCGCCGGCTCCGCCCTTGCCGACCAGCGTCATGTCGCGCCAGCACAGCGCGGCGGCTTCCGACGCCCGCAGGCCGCAGAGATACAGCAGTCGGATGAGACACTTTCGACCCGGGTCCGTGGGGATGGCGCCGAGGCCGTGCGCAAACGTCAGCAGCGATTTGGCTGCCGACAGACGGCGCACCCGCGAGGCCGGTTTATTGTCCGCGAGGGAGGTGTCCCAGGCCTGCAAGTCGGCCAGCTCGACCTGCACCAGCGGCTTGCCAGCGTGCGCCAGGAATCGGGTGGCATCGTTTCGGTAGGCGGCCACCGTATTTCTCGGGCGGCCGTGAAGCCAGGCGCGAACCAGCATCTCATCGCCGCCCGGAAGAGCGCCAACTGCTTGTAATTCCACGATGTTGGTGCCCTATCGGGTTGCTACATAACAACCCTTATGTCCCGCGCTGGACGGATTATTTATCGCTTTGCCGGCCCGCTCGGCCGGTTATTGTCGCACTGCGCGACGGCTTACGTATCGCCTCTCGGCGCCGGCAAACCGGGCCGCTGGAAGGGCGAAAAGACCGTCAACTCGTGTGGAACTTCGGTGATGCACCGCGGCAGCCGGCATGCTCGCACACCGATGCCGAGCCTATCGGGTTTATAGCTCAAATCTGGAGCAAGTGCGCGGTCGAACTGTGACCCGGCCGGTCGTGTAATCCGACGCTAAGCTTTCCCGCGGGCTTCCGGGCAAGGCCGAGCGCAAAACCGGCCGGTCGCCGCGACACGCCCGCAGGCGCCCCGCGCAGCCCGCGGACGATCCGGTCGATGCCCCGACCCCACCGCGCCTTGAGAGTGTCGGGGTGCAACCCCGTCAACCGTTGCAGGCGCCGCCACGTCCAGAGGTAGCGCGGCCGGCCGCTCGGCAAGTCATCCAGCACAAGGGAACGCATCAGCACGAGGCGCCGCTCTTCCTGGTCGGTGATGAACGCCACCCAGAGATAAGCCTCGTCCATCGCGGTGATCTCGTGCGACGTCGGGACGCGACGCCCAGGAGACGGGCCGACCTGGTCGGGCCAGAAAAGGCTCCGGAACCCGGCGGGAAAACAGCCGCTCCAAGGCAGCGCAAGCAGAACGCGGCCAGCCTCGCTGAGCCGATTCTCGACGTCCGCCGCGGTAAAATGACCTCCCCGGTGCGCCTCTGCCAACCCGACCTCCAAGCGTCCGGAAGGGTAGAGGCAGCGACCCGGAGCGCCTACGGGGATACACACGTCATAGTTGCTAATTAAGGGTTACATTACAACCTATAGACGCAAATAACGGGAAGTGGCCGCGTACTACGCACGCACCCCGGTCAAAAGCCCGGTCACCCCGCCATGGATCTCGGGGGGACGGGGAGGCTATCCAGCAACGTGCGACTCCCGTTTACTATCAAGCTATTTTGCTAGCTTGCTATCAAGATGCTTTGATGCGTTGCTATCCTGCTATCGTCGGGCGGTTGTAGTGGTCGAACAGCATGTTCACCGCCTCGATCAGCAGCTCGTGCGAGGTCTTCCCCTCCGCGATCGCGAGCATCTTGAGCTGCGCCCAAGCCTCAGGTTCAAGCCGCAGAGTCTGGCCGCGGCGCGTACGCCCGGCCGCGGACTTTGCCGTCGCCGTCGCGGCTGGCGGCTCCGGTGCGGCGGGCGCAGCCGCACCGCCCACGATGAGATCGTCCAGTTTCAGCGTGGCGCGTCGGGCCATAGGACAGCCTCCAGATACTGGTAGAGCTTGACGAGTTCGCGGGCGGCCTTGCCGTTGGGTTCGAACTCGGTGACCGACCGGCCGTCGATCAGCGCATGCGCGAACGCCACGCGCCGACCGATCGCCACCTCTGCGACCGGAACCCGGTAGGCGGCCAGGGCGCGGCGCGCCTCGAACGTCAGCGCATTCTCACCGAAGCCCGGGGAGGGCTGGACGCCGTTCAGCACGATCAGCGTCTCGCGTGTCCCTGTCCTCAGCGAGCGCACCACATCGGCCGTCGCCGCGATCGCGCGAAGATCGAGGATTCCGGTGCCGGTCGGGATCAGCACCAGGTCAGAGAGTCGTGCGATCTCCACAGTCTCGGCTTCGACGCTCGGCCGCGTGTCCACCACGACCAACTCGATGCCCTCCTGCCGGGCGAGCTCGAGGACCTCCGGGACGCACTTCGCATCGCATTCGACCAGGCGGGGCGTGTCTGCCTCGCGGGCGCGCCGCCAGTCGCCCGCACTGTGCTGCGGGTCAGTGTCCACCATCAGAACGTGTCGCCCCGACTCGGCCGCAAGGACCGCAAGATGCACGGCGAGCGTGGTCTTTCCGGTGCCGCCCTTCCGGGCAAGCAAGGCGACGGTGCGCACGCTGTATGCTACTTTGCTATCACGATAGATTGATAGCACGATAGCAAAGCAGCACGATAGCGATTTTCTCGACAATCAACCACCCGGCCCCGGCGCGGCCTGGTTAGGATCATTCACCGGCTGATCACGATCAACTGCGACCGGCGTACAAGGACGCGCCGTCGACGGCATTGGACGACGTAGCGGACCACCGGCGACCACTGAGCCACCGGGAAGTCCGCAGCCATCCAGGAATGACTGAGCGGCCCCCGGATCGCCAATGTCTCGGACGACAAGGAGCAGCGAGTCCTGCAGCCGGACCAACTTGGCATCGAAGCCCTCGGGTTCGGCGTCCCCATGCGGCCACCAGCGCCGGGGGCAGGTTGCGCCTCGCCTCTGCCGGTGTCGCACGCCAGGCCTCGGCCGCACCGCTCTGTCTGTCGTGTTGGTCGACGAGCTCGCGGTGCGTCAACGCCTTGGCCGGTGGCGTCGCCGAGGCGGGCGCCCTTCAACGTGCTCAAGACCAGGGGATACAACCTCGTACACAGCTTTGGGCACGGCAAGGCAACGCTCGCCAGTGTGTTCTTTACCCTTAACCTGCTCGCCTTCGCTTTCCACACCGCCGCCTATCTCGCCGTGCTTGCCTGGCAGGCCGCCGTCATTGCGCGCGGACCGAGGTATCGCTTCTTCGAGCATTTACGGACGATCACGACCTATGTGGTCTTTCAGGACTGGGACCACCTGCTCCGCTCCATCGCCGCGGCGGCGATACGACCGCCTTGACCAGACGGACGCCCCGTCCCGCGATCAACCCGCCCAAGATACGGAGCCGAAACGCCGAAAAATACCCGCGAACACTCAATTTAGTATGGCTGTACGTGCTCAACCGTACGGCTGATCCGGGACCGGTACCGATGGCGCCGGCGGTTCCGGCAGCGGCCCAAGCTTGCCGGCCTTGTGTCAACCGACGGCGAAGACCCGGGTTTCCCCGAACCCGAGGACGCCAAAATCCGTTTCGCCGACGCCAGCCCTGGCCAAGGCTTCATGCAACGCCGACACCGGCGCGTCGATCGGTTCGTCGGTCAACTGGAAAGTGCCGAAATGCATCCCAAGGCTGCGTCTGGCGCCCAGGTCCCGATGCGCGCGCACCGCTTCCTCGGGGTTGACATGCTGCTGGCGCATGAACCACCGCGGCTCGTAAGCCCCAATGGGGAGAAGCGCCAGGTCGATGCGGGGAAAGCGCTGCCCGATTTCGGCAAAGTGTGGCGCATAGCCGGAATCGCCAGCAAAATAAACCACCGCCCCGCCGGCCTCGATGATGAACCCGCCCCACAGGCTGCGATTCCGGTCGCGCAACGTGCGCGACGAGAAATGTTGCGCCGGCACATAGGTCACCTGCGCCCCGGCAAGTTCGGCCGCCTGCCACCAGTCCAGTTCCGCGGCGGTCCGGATGCCCGCCTTCGCCAGATGACGCGCATTGCCCAGTCCCGTCGCCACCGCCGGCGCCCAGAGGGCTTGCACCTGCCGCAGGGTCGGCAGGTCCATGTGGTCGTAATGGTTGTGCGAGACCAGCAGCAGATCGACGTCCGGCAACGATTCCAGGCTTTGTCCCGGCCGCCGCACCCGCCGCGGCCCTGCGAACCGGACCGGACTGCAGCGCTCCGACCAGATCGGATCGACCAACACGGCGACTCCGCCCACTTGCAACAGGAACGACGAGTGACCGATGAAGGTCACGCCGATCCGGTCGGGCGCGAGCAGGGTGGGGGGCGGGAACGGCGGGTCCTCGATCTGATCCGGCCAGGGCGCCTTCTGCCGCGTGCGCCGCCAGCGGCGGAAATCGTCCCGGCTCTTGGCTCGTGGGGCATAGGGATTGAAGAACCGCTGGCCATCGAAGTGATCCGACGCGGGGTCCGCTTTTCCATGCATGCGTGCTGTCCGGTCAGAGTCCATCCTGCGGACATATAGGATGCCCCCCACGCCGCGCCACCGGGCGGCGGGCGCCTACTCCGCCGCGGGCACCTCGTATGGACGGAACGGACCACGCCACTCCTCGGGCAGCAGACCAGCCCAGCCGGCCGCGGCCGCTATGGCGAGCCGCTTCGGACTGGGTTCGGTCACGGCGGAGCGGCGCAGCCATTCCAACCCATCCGCGTCATGGCCGTGGCGAATGAGTTCACGCCCGACCACCCAGGCATTCTCGGCTTCGGCGCGCTGGCGCAACACCTGAAGATGCGCCGCGCCGACCCGGGACCGCAGGTCGGGGTTGGTGAAGATCGCTTGCAGGCAGGGGGCGAAGGCGTTCGGATCGCTCGCCATGCGGCGGTAGGCGCTGCCGCGGCGTTCGCGGACGAAACACAGCGGCTGACGCTCCCGCGTGGTGACGAATTCGCCCTGCAAGGCGACGCGGACCCAGTATTCCCAGTCCTCCCCATAGCGGAGGTCGGCCCTGAACCAGCCGGCGGCGACCACCGCTTCCTGCCGGATCAGCAGATGGCCGCCATTGGCGAAGGGGTTGCGGACCAGCATCCGCTGCAGCAGGTCACCGCCGAACGGGCGGCGGACTGGGCCCACCGACCCATCGGTGCGCACCCGAGCATAGGCCCCCGCGGCGGCGGCGGCCCAGGGTGAGGCCTCCAACGTCGCCGCCAGCACCGCCATGGCATCGGGGGCGAGCCAGTCGTCGGCATCCAGGAACAGCAGTGCGTCGGCGTCCAGCGCGCCAATGCCGCGATTGCGCGCGGCGGACACCCCGCCCCGGAGTTGGCGGATGAGGTCGATGCGGGGGTCGGGACGGCGGGCGACCACATCGGCGGTCTGGTCGTGCGAGCCGTCATCGACCACCACCATCCGCCAGTCGGTGTGGGTCTGCGCCAGCACCGACCCGATGGCGTCGGCGATATAGGGGGCGACGTCGTGCGCCGGGGTAATCACGCCGATCCGCATGGCTGTTGCACCGCTGCAAGAGGGACAGAGCCGGCAGTGTGGCGCAGGATGGTTAACGGGAGGTTTATGCGGCGGGGGATAAGTGGGTTGATTTGCGGGGTGCGGGCAGGTTCGCACGTGGTCGCGGGGGCATCGGCGCCGGGGCTGCCTATAGCGCGCGCCGCCGGATGCCGTCCTTCAGCGAAACGGTGTTGAAATTCATCAGCAGTCCGATCCGGCAACCGCTGAGGCGCAGGTAGGTGTGCAACTGCGCCTCATGCACCGGCAGGATGTGTTCAACCGATTTCAGTTCCAGCAGCACCTCGTTGCGGACGATGATGTCGACCCGGTAGCCGCAATCCAGCCGCACACCATCGTAAAGCAGCGGCATATCGACCTGGTTGGCATAGGGCAAACCGCTGCGGTCCAGTTCCACGCAGAGGCAGCGTTCGTAGGTTTTTTCCAGCATGCCCGGCCCGAGGCGGGTATGTACCCGCATCGCCAGTCCAATGATCTGCTGCGTCAGGGCGTTGTCATGGCTGTCGGTCATGCGCCATGATCGCTCGGGATGGTTTACGTGGGGTTAATTTTGGCGACCGCGGTGTTCGGGAAGCGGGAAAGCACAGGGGGTCACAGAGTATCACTGAGTTCAACATGGCTTCGCAGACGGCCGTGACGTGCGGGTGAGTTTCATGCCGGTATCGGAACAACAAAGCCTGTGAGAACTCGATGATACTCCAAGCTAACTCAGTGATACTCTGTGAACATTTAAATACTTGGAGCTTTCCTGACGTGACAGGAAAGTCAGTCCCGATGCGGCTTGACACAAGCGGACGAGTTCTGGGGTCAGGCGATGCGGCACGCTGTCACTGCTGCCGCATAGGACCATAAATCGGTTGCTCTCAGGTTCCAGTGGCCGGCGGCCGGCCGCCGCCGAACGCCAGGTGCGCGTACACCGCGGCGATCGCGAAATCCGCCGCCGCGGCGGGCAGCCCCAGTTCGAGGGCCGCGACGACGCCCAACCCGGCATGCACCACGGCCAGAGCGGCATAGTGCAGCCAGTGCGGGTGGCGGCGGGGCCACTTCCCCTTCCACCAAGGCTTGTGAATGCCGCCCGGCATCGCGGTATTTTCCGTTGCGTTCATCAGACCGGCTCCTTTCCAAAAATTGGCCGGTCTTGCTTAGGAACCATTGGAACGGTTACAGTCAAAGGTGTTCGGGCGAAATGGCCGGCGGACGTTCGGGAACGGAAGGAACGGCATCGGGCTGGGAAAGAGGAACGGATGGAGGAACAACTGCCGGAACAGGATGCGCCGTTCCAGGAACAGCTTGTCGCCTATCTCAAGCTGGGTATGGATCCAAACTGGCGCCCTGGATCGAACAAGAGGTCGAGCTGGACAAATGACCTGGTTGCCGAGCAGACACATGTAACAACCCGCAGCGTGACCAACTGGCGCAATGGCTCGCGAACGCCGACCGACAAAGAATTCAAGGCCATTGAACAGATGCTGTTCGGCGCCAGCCCGTGGCACGACGTGCGGCGGCAAGCCTTCCGCGCCGCATGGGAAATCGCCAAGCAGAACCGCGGACGCCCCGGTCGAGGTCCCCAAAAACCGCCCGAAACCAACAAGCGAGGCGGTTCTGCGCCACTTCGAAATGAGGATCTCGACTGGGTGCCGGTGTATGCCAAACCGCTGCGGGAGGACCTGGCGAAAATGTCGTTCAGTCCATCCAGCACTGACCCCGCCACGAAGCAGGCACCGCTCGATGCGACCGTGTCAATCGGCAACATCGACCTGACCATCGATCGGACCGATCACCCGTTGCCGTTGCAGGTCGTCGTCGGCATCAGGAAGGCGTCAATCGTTACCGTTAAGGGTGAGGATCAGGTCCAGATAGACCCCAACACCATACTCGGCGGGAAAAAGATAAAACATGACTGCGTGAAGTATGAATCGTCCTGGCTGCTGACCGTCCCACGCGACGAACACGGCAGGCCCGGCGGAATCGTGTTGGCCTACGATACGCTCTGCCAGGTGCAGGCGTTGCCGGGGGCGAAGGCACCGGCGATCCATCTCGAACTCCGATGCGGGGAATTCGATCTGGATGTTGATTATCCGGAGCGGCCCAAGGACGTGACCGAGGCGCATCTCGCGCTGGTTCGGCGGCTCATCCAGCAGCATTTGGAGCCACTTGATCCGAGGACCCAGCAACTGACGCTCGCCCGGGGTGGTCTGCGCAAGCGGCGGCCAAGCTGATGTTGAACCGGCGGGCCGTGAGAACCATCCAAAGGGTCCTCGCCGCGCGCGGGAACTTCCAGGAGCTGACTGAGGCCAGCGGGCTCGACCCCGCCTGGCATTTTCGCGGCGCCGATTTGCGGAATGTCGATTTCGGGGACAGCGACCTGCGGCGTTTCGACTTTACCGGCGCTGACTTGTCGGGTGCGAAGCTCGGACAAACCAAAGGCCTCCGCCGGTCCAAGCTGGATGGTGCGATCTTGGGTGGCGCGACCGAACTCCCGCGGCGGCTGCGATCCCTGCTTCCGTCACAACCAGCCCCTCACCCCCGAGCCTGGTTCTGGGCCAACGCCCGCCCCCCGATTTGGGCCGACGATTGGGGCCACGACACGCTCGGACCGTGGGTGACCATCCGCATCCCCGGCACCGACATCATCCAACGCTTCCGCTGGTGCCCGGCGGGCGATTTCATGATGGGATCGGACGACAAAGACCCCGACGCAGACGAAGACGAAAAGCCCCGCCATCGCGTCAGCTTCGCCACCGGGTTCTGGATGGCCGACACGACGTGCTCGCAGGCGGTGTGGACCGCCGTGATGGGCGAGCCGCCCGGACACACATGGGGACCAGCGTTCCCGATCACCGACGTGGACTGGAACCAGGCGCAGGACTTCATCCGGACGCTGCGGGACCGGCTGCCCGGTCTGCCCCTCGCGCTGCCGTCCGAGGCGGAGTGGGAATATGCCTGCCGCGCCGGAACCGAGACTCCTTTTAACTTCGGCACGCGCATCACGAAACAGCAGGTGCGTTACGACAACCAGCAGGGCCCGGCCCCGGTCGGCAGCCTGCCGCCGAATCCGTGGGGCCTGCACGAGATGCACGGCAATATATACGAGTGGTGCGAGGACGAAGGACCGGCCGACTACGCGAAAATCCCGCGCGATGGCGCCCCCTGGCGGGACGCCAGCGAGCGCTCGGGCGATGCGAGGCGGGTGATCCGTGGCGGTGCCTGGCTCTTTGTCGCGCGGGATGTGCGGTCGGCGGGCCGGGGCGGCCGCGGGCCGGGGGATCGGGGCAACGACCTTGGCTTTCGCTTCGCCCTAGTTCAGCGAGCGAGTTCCGGTGCATTGGCGGCGCCGGCGGACCCGGTCGGGGCGCGTAAAAGCGCGGAGCGCCGCGCCCCGTCCGGGTCCGCCAGCGCCGCCACGCGCCGGCGCGTCCGGACGGACGCGCAAGTAAGGCTGCCCGCATTGCCTGAAGGTGCCAGGTTCGCGACCGACCCCGTCGGCAAATTTGCCGACCTTGATTTCCGTGGGAAAAACGGCACACCCGTCTCGCAACGCCTGCGCCTGATCCAAGCCGGCACATTCTGGATGGGATCGCCGAAACGCGAATCAGGCCGCTTCGACGACGAGGGTCCGCGTCACAAAGTGACGATCGAACAACCCTTCTGGCTGGCCGATGCCCCATGCACACAAGCGCTCTGGCAGGCGGTAATGGGCAACAACCCGAGCCGTTTCCAATCCCCGGACCGGCCGGTGGAACAGGTGTCCTTCACGGACGTGGACCAATTCCTGGCCAGGGTCAACGACCAGTTGCGCGGCGCGCGCCTAGTGCTGCCGTCCGAGGCACAATGGGAATACGCCTGCCGCGCCGGCACCCGAACCGCCACCTATGGCGGCGCGATGGAGATTCTGGGGCAAAATAACGCACCGGTGCTTGACCGACTCGGATGGTATGGCGGCAACAGTGGGCAGGACTTCGAATTGGACAACGGCGTTGACGCAAGCGGCTGGCCGGAAAAACAGTACCCGCACACCAAGGCCGGGACCCATTCCGTAAAGGGCAAGGACCCGAACGGTTGGGGCCTGTA
>Ga0182012_10007952_pt1 | contig 10530 bp, 8 predicted proteins | sample 612S2SmetaG_FD_120486 | JGI IMG/M metagenome (GOLD analysis project Ga0182012, IMG submission 120486) | Permafrost microbial communities from Stordalen Mire, Sweden - 612S2S metaG | ecosystem: Environmental > Terrestrial > Soil > Wetlands > Permafrost | place: Sweden: Stordalen | collected...
GCCTGGTTGTTTTTACGTCGGCATAGTCGACCGGGAGGTGATCGGAAGGCTTTCTCTGAGGTATCACTTGAATGAATTCCTGAGCAAAGTCGGCGGTCACGTTGGATACGGTGTCAGGCCAAGCCAACGCAGACGTGGTTATGCCTGCGAAATGTTGCGTCAGGTTTTGCCAATTTGTGCCGGCATCGGACTCGAACAAGTGCTGATCACCTGCGATGCCGACAACATCGGATCGATGAAAGTGATCGAGCGATGTGGTGGGGTTTTTGAAGGAGTGACCGCTTACCCCGAACTAAAGATTCAGAAGCTTCGCTATTGGATTAATACGGATAAGCAGGGATAAAAATAGTTGGTTGGATTTGGCGGAAAAAAGACCAACCCGGTCGCGGGCAAGATACCCAATGGGAAATTCCAATTGGGGACGATCGTTGAGACCAAATTCAAAACGACACATTTCTGACTATTAGTTTGAAAAGTCGCTGCCCTGTGTGTCATAATCTCCTCCAGGGAAGGACTCAGAATCAACCCCTATTGGCTGTGAACACACGATTTATTAACTTATTACTTTCTGTTCTCTTGATGACCGGATTGAGCCGTATCCTGGTTGCCACCGCGGCGGGGCAAAACTTTACCACATTGTACCGGTTTTCGTTGGCGGATGCCAACGGCTTGAACAGCGACGGTCGCAATCCATTTGGCGGCTTGAACATATCGGGTAGTACGTTGTCCGGCACGACAGCTTCCGGCGGCTATTATGGCAACGGCACGGTGTTCATTATCGATACTAACGGCACGGGATTTCTCTCCGCGCACAGTTTCACAGCTTCAGCGTTGGATTACAACGAGAGCAGTCCCGCCTATTTTGCAGTGACCAATGGCGAGGGCACCTTTCCCCAGGCAGGATTAACCATTTCCGGCACCGCCCTTTTCGGAACAACTAGAAACGGTGGAACCAACGGTAGCGGTACGATCTTCTCCCTCAGCCAGTCAGCAGGTGTCTCGACAGTTCATGCATTTACTCCCACCGTGTTTATCCCGGGCCAGACCGATACCGATTATTACACCAACTATGAAGGTGCCAATCCGAGCTGCGATTTGGTAGTATCGGGCACCACCTTGTATGGCGTGGCGCAGAAGGGCGGTTATTCGAGCGGGACGGTCTTTAAGATGAATACTGACGGCACTGGGGTAACGACCCTGCACAGTTTCTCGCTGTTGACGTCGGAAACAATAAACCGGAACGGTCTGGTGCAATACCTCGAGACCAATACGGACGGCGCATCGCCAATTAGCGGCTTGGTTTTATCGGGGGACACTTTGTATGGCACAACCCCTGATGGCGGCACGGCCGGTGATGGCACCATCTTTGCCGTCAACACGGATGGATCGGGCTTTACAAATATTTATAATTTCCAGGGAGCCCCATTTGACGGACAAAACCCGCAAGCTAAATTACTTTTATCGGGCCAGAGGCTTTATGGCACCTGCTTTTTCGGTGGTCCGAACGGTAACGGCTCCATTTTCGCCATCGATACGAACGGCAGCAATTACATGGTGCTTCACTTTTTCTCCACCGGTACCAATGATCAATCTTTTTCACCCTATAACAACCATACCTATACCAATTTGGATGGCGCGAATCCTGCCGCCGGTTTGATCGTGAATGCCGGCACGCTTCTGGGCACCACGTCCGAGGGCGGTACTGCCGGCAATGGCACGGTGTTTGCCCTTAACACTGATGGCGCGGCCTTCCAGGTCCTTCATACCTTCTCTTATGTCAACACCAATTCCGGCGGCGTCTTCACCAACAGTGACGGGGCTAATCCGCAAGCGCCGCTGTTGTCGTCTGGTGGCGTCTTATATGGTACGGCAGCTTATGGCGGATTGGGCGATGGCACCCTTTTCAGTCTGCCCTTGCCCGGGCCGCCCCTCCACATCCTGCGTGCGGGCGCCAATCTCATCGTGAGCTGGGCCACGAACCAGACCGGGTTCGTTTTGCAATCCGCGACCAATCTGGTGTCACCCGTGGCTTGGCAGTCGACCTCACCGGCGCCGGCGGTCTTCGACGGCCAGTACACCGTGACCAACGGCATCTCCGGCACCCAGAAGTTTTACCGTTTAAGCCAGTAAGTCTGCAAAGCAGTTTATTTCAGACGGGGAAGATTGTTTAATACCTCCTGCCAGTCGCCAGCGCAAGCCGGGACGGCTACGAACCAAGGGGGGCACCGTCGGGATTGACTACGGATACTTTAGCCGGTAGTAAGCGCTCCCGGCGGGGGGATTGATCAAGATGGATTTGTTCGTACCGTCGTCGCTGACGGTTTGGGGCGGGGTAATCCAATTGGTCGTGTTCAAGTTGGTGTTTACTTGCAGATGGAAATTGGTCAAAGCGGACTGCCAGAAAACCTCCACGGCGGCGTTGCTTCTGGCAACGTTGAGCAGGGGAATTCCAATTGGGCTGTAATTTGGGTTGAATTGCCAGAAAAGAATGTCCTGATCATTGTATTGTCCGCCAGTGGCCGAGGTGAAACCAGCGAATACATGCGGTGATGATCCCAGGATGGCGGCGTTGCCGAGGTCAATCGTCTGGCTCAACTGCGGATTAGCCGGACGGACATTGACGCCGTCCGACAGACGCACATCGAGGCGGGGGATGGATCCGTCGTAATCAATCCAGGCATACCACACATCGCCGTTTTTCATGAACGTTCCTGGCACATAATATTGAGGCGTGGTGCTTGGATTGCCCGGCGAATACGGTAAGTAACCCGCCGTCTGCGTGCTGCCATTTGTATAGACCGCAACAAAATTGCCGGTCGGATCGCTGTCCTGCGGGAAACCGTTCGCCACCCCGTCCTGCCAAGTGTCGAATTTGATGCCGACCGAATTGGGTATGCCTTGATAACCGACCCCTTGGCCTAAAGCCCCGACATTGTTGGTGGTAACATTCAAAACAAAAACAATTCCGTCGGCCCCAGGGGGTTCCGGTGGCTGGTTCCCATCGCTCAAGGAGCCCCCACCGGCCGACAATTGAAAGGCAAACGTGGTGCTGAAACTACCGCTGTTGCCAAGTTGAACCGCATTGAGGCTGAACGCGCTGCCAGCCTGGTTCAGCAGCGCAGGCGTCAGACGCAGCACCTCGGCACCGTCCACGTCACTGGTCGGTGCGGCCGCATTTCCATTGATTTTAAGAGGATTGCTTGCAAGTGACGCTGAAGAAAAGTCGGGATAATTGAATGATTGCGCACTGGAAGTTTGCCGCAGATAAATCAGGGCAACCAACATTAAAGCCAAACGAACGGTGCAACCTCGCGACTCGACCCCGCTGATGCAAATCGAAATCATACGTCAGAAGCTACTGCCCTCGCCGCAAAATCTCAAGGTTGGATCCATTGCTTGCCCGTGATATTTTTGCCGGCTGCCTGCGCTGGTAACAATTGACCCTCCCCCTATTTCATACCCACGAACGCGTGAGTATTTATTATGGAGATTTATTCTCCGTGAGTTTAATACCCCGAAGCTTGCTTCGGCTTTGTGGGGTGGTGAGAATGAGTTAGGGAAAGTCGCTGCGTCCACCAGCAGCACATGGCTTTTGGATTCTGAAATGCCTCGCAGCTTGCTGTGAGAGTTATTCACTTCTTTTTCTGACCCGCCAAGCGGTTCGGTCTTGCTCGTTGTTTGATCCCTGCTTTTATCGCGTTAAATATTCTGCGACAAATGTCTTTGAAGCATGGCAAAGCTATGAACCGCTTCTTTGGCGACGCGTTTCATGATCTCAGATCCGAATGCTTCATCTTCTTCGCATTTTTGCCGCAGGTGGGTTCCATAAAAGAAAATCGCTCTGGTTGGTTCTATCGCTTGGGCAACCACCTATCTCTGAAAAAGATCACCCCTAAGTTGATCGAGCTGGCTGGGGTGAACACCCCATATCGCCTGAGTGTTTTCCGGAGGACAATGACTCCGTGACTTCAAACCAGAATGTCTTCTTCATTAACCTCTCCAAAATCTTTGCCTGAAATAAAACTGCAGTGGCCAAAACATGAGCCGCGAACCACAAGACAAATTGCCGACGGAGCAGGAGACTCACGAGGCGCAGGCAAAGACGCAAACCGAGCAGGCCTCCACGCGGGCGATACAGGCTGAAACCCACGCCGAGCAAGCCCGCACGCGCACCACCCAGGCGGCCACGCATTCCGAACAGGCCAGCACCCGGATGGCCCAGACGAAGACGCAGTCAGCGCAAGACAAGACGCGTGACGCGCAGGCGGAAACGCAGATCGAGCAAGACAAGACGCGGATCGCGCAGGCGGAGACGCAGACCAGGCAGGCCAGCACCCAGATCATTGAGCAGGCGCTGGGCGTCTCGGAATTTAGTTACCGGCGGCTGTTCGAGGCAGCGCAGGACGGTATTTTAATTTTGGACGTGGAGACCGGTCGCATCAATGATGTGAACCCGTTTCTGGTTAAATTGCTGGGATTTTCCCGTGCTGAAATGCTCGGCAAAACGGTCGGGGAACTCAGCCCATCCACGGATGTCGTTTCCAACCAAGCCATGCTGGAGCGTTTGCAAAAGGATGGCTATGTCCTGTACGAAGACTTGCCGCTGAAAACGAAGGGTGGCCACGACATCGCCGTGGAGTTTGTCAGCAATGTCTATCGCGCCGGGGACAAAAAAGTAATCCAATGCAATATCCGCGACATCACCGTCCGCAAGCAGGCGGAAGCCACCTCAGCCTTGCTGGCGTCCATTATTGAATCTTCGGACGATGCGATCTTCGGCGTGGACTTGAACAGCCTCTTCACCAGTTGGAACCACGGCGCGGAAAAGATTTACGGCTATGCGGCCAGCGAAATGATCGGGACCCACATCTCGCGGATCATTCCGGCTGAACGGCAGGCGGAAGAAAAGAAGACGTTGGAGCGGATCAAGAACGGCGAGAAATTGAATCACATTGAGACGTTGCGCTTGACCAAAGACGGGCGGTTGATCGATGTCTCAGTCACGGCTTCGACGATCCTGAATACGAAGGGGGAAATCGTTGGGGTGTCCAAGACGGCGCGCGACATTTCGGAGCGGAAGCGGGCGGCGACGGCGTTATTGGAGTCCAAGCGTTTCCTGCAATCCACCCTCAATGCCTTGTCCTCGCACATCACGATTCTGGACGAACATGGGACAATTGTGGAGGTCAACGCGGCCTGGCATCGTTTTGGCCAGGAAAATCAGGTTCGCGGTAGCGGCGGTCGGGGGGATAATTATTTGCAGGTCTGCCGCTCGGCCACCGGGCATTCTTGCGAAGAAGCTCCGGCGGTCGCCAGCGGCATTCGGGACGTCATGGCCGGAAGAAAAACTGAATTTCATTTGGAATACCCTTGCCATAGTCCAAGCGAGCGGCGCTGGTTTATCGTGCGCATCACCCGCTTTGACGGCGACGGTCCCGTCCGCCTGGTCGTGGCCCATGAAAACATCACCGAGCGAAAACTGGCGGAGGCGGCGTTACAGCTTAGTGAACGAAAATTCCGTGACCTGCTTGAAAACTTGCAACTGGGAGTGGTGGCCCACGAACCCGATACGACCATTCAATTTTCCAATCCCATGGCGGCGCAACTGCTCGGTCTGACGTCGGATCAAATGCGCGGCAAAATGGCGATTGATCCGGCCTGGTGTTTTATCCGGGAGGACGGGACCCGGTTGGCACTGGAAGAATATCCGGTGAATCGAGTCGTGTCGGCCGCCATGAAGCAGTTTCCAAACTTAATTCTGGGCATCTGCCGTCCAGACCGGGAAAAGCCGATTTGGGTGCAATGTAATACCCACCCCATTCTGGATCCTAACGGTCAACTGCAACAGATCGTTGTGACGTTCTTTGACATCACCGACCGAAAACTGGCGGAGCAAGAAGTGCTGTGGAAAACCGCCTTGCTAGAAGCCCAGCTGGAATCTTCGATTGACGGCATACTGGTGGTGGGCAACCAGGGCGAGCAGCTGCTCCAAAACCGGCGAATGGTAGAGCTATGGAAATTTCCTCCGCAGATGGTCGCGGACAAGGATGAAACCGCGCAGTTGCGCTATGCCACCAGCCAGACAAAAACCCCGGAAAAGTTTTCCGCACGGGTAAACCACCTTAACGCCCATCCGGACGAGTCCAGCCACGACGAGATCGAATTAATTGACGGCACCATCCTGGACCGGTATTCCACGGCCGTCCGGGACAAGGCGGGGAAACATTACGGTCGAATCTGGTCGTTTCGCGACCTTACCGAGCCCCGGAAATTGGAGAATGCCTTCCGCCAGGCGCAAAAGATGGACTCCATCGGCCAGTTGGCGGGCGGCATCGCGCATGATTTCAACAACATTCTGACGGGTATTTTCGGCTATGTTTATCTGGCCAAAGTGGAAGCGGCGGAACAACCCGCCATTCTCAATTTATTGGAGAACATTTCCGAAGGCGGTCAGCGGGCGACCGAATTGGTCAAACAAATATTGACCTTCAGCCGCCTGGACAACCCGGAGCGAGAACCGGTCAAGCTGAACCATGTCGTGCTGGAAGCCTTAAAGCTTTTGCGCTCCAGCGTGCCGGCCACGATTCGGATTCAAACAGAACTGGCCGAGGTGCCCACCGTGCTGGCCAATGCCACCGCGATTCACCAGGTGATCATGAATCTTGGCACCAACGCCTGGCACGCCATGCGCGATCAAATCGGTGTGCTGAAAATCGAAATGAAGGTCTTGGAGGTGGATGAGGATTTTGTCAGAACGCATCCCGATCTTCGGCCGGGAAACTATGTGCAGTTGTCGGTTAGCGACTCCGGGTGCGGCATGGATCGCGCCACCCTGGAACATATTTTTGAACCTTTTTTCACCACCAAGGCCGTGGGTGAAGGCACCGGCCTGGGTCTGGCGGTGGTGCACGGAATCATGAAAACCCATGACGGCGGTATTTCCGTTTACAGCCAGCCCGGCGAAGGCACCACGTTCCGTCTGTTCTTCCCGGTAATTGAAATCGAAGCGGTCGCGGGCAAGCTCGAAGCGGCGTCCATCCCGCGTGGCCACGGCGAACAAATTTTACTCGTGGACGATGAAGCCATGCTGGCCAGCCTTGGCAAACAGATGCTCGAACGATTGGGCTATGTCGTGACCGCACAAACCAACCCGCTCGAAGCCATCGCTGCGGTGCGCGCTCAGCCGAAGTTGTTTGACCTGGTCATCACCGATTTGACCATGCCCGGCATGGATGGCGCCAAACTCGGCGCGCAGCTGCTGCAAATTCAACCAACCATGCCCATCATTATTACGACGGGCTACAGTGGATTGATGACGGCCGCGAAAGTCCGCGAGCTGGGCTTCCGGGAATTGTTGGGCAAGCCGAGCACCGCCCGAACTTTGGGCGAAACCGTGCATCGCGTTTTGCAACAAACGGCGTCAACCAAAGCCTGAAGCGGAAGATTTGGTTCCCTGGCGGCCCTCCGCTGCTTCGCCGACCACTCCAAAATCCCCCTCCAATTCCAGCATCCGAGGAAAGACTTCACGCACGACCGAATGGTCATCCGCCGGTGAAACAGTGATTCTTTTCATGGTCTTTGAAGTTTGATTTTCCCGGGCGACCGCTGCGAGTTTTCCATCCTTGGCCTCCAAGCCACTGCCAAACAGGATCAGGAGCAACGCATGGCCATGCCAGGTTACTTTATTGTCGCCGCTTGGTCGGAGCCTTGCAATTTCGGTCTTTGGTCGTGCAATGAAAAGCTTAAGATCCCCAAAATAATAATGATCCAAAACGTCCAGCCAAGCAGGATGGCGCTTCGCCGGACGGGAGTGCGGATCATGCCTTGCCAACTCCAGTCGAAATCGCGGTCGAATCGTCCCAGGCGGAGGAGTTTGGCGAGCAACCACCACGGAATTAAGGGAAGCCACCTCACGTTTTCATTTTCGGATGACGCGGCATTATTCCTGACTTTTTCTTCCCCTTGTCTGCCATCGCGGATGCGGGCATACGGGCAATTCGTTTATCCACGACCTTCCAGCCAAAGTTGAGTATTAACCAATCCGCATCCCTGTCGGCCAAGTATGACGGAAATTTGAGTTCACGCCAGATGAGCTTGGTGAGCCATCCTGGCGAAGGGCTTTTTTGCCCGTGAGCCGGATCCAATCTCGTCGGCCCAAGGCCGGCCCCGCCACAGGCTTGGCTGGTTTATCCCCGGCGGGTTGGCTGCCGGGCTCACTCATTACGCTGGCTTATTAAAGCCGGGGAAGCGACCCCGCCGCCCCACAGGTATATAGCTCCTGAAATGGCGGGAGCGTCCACGTTGGCCGGCTGGTAAAATCCGGTAAAATCGGCCTCTTGTCGGGGTTGGTTGAGGTTGATTGTATTTAATCTGACCCCCCTAAAACAGGGGAGTATTTCAATGGCAACGAGGGCGGCGGCGGCAAGTCCTATTATAGGGTATTTTGCACTGGTTGTCTTATCCCCTTTATTGACAATGGTTTCTTGGGTGTCCGGCGGTAAATTCCCATTCGGGCCTTTATTTACCAACATTGTCACTGTTGTCGTTACTGATTGTTTGGCCGGCATTGGGAATCGAATAGACATTAGCTGCACTGATTCTTCCGGTTGTCTTTCGGCAGAACCATTGGCCGACGCCGGACGCGTTGGTGAGGCAATGGGTGACGCAATTAAGCGTCCCAGAATGGGGCTCATTCTGGCGGCGGCTACGACCATTGGCGGTTCCTGCATGATACCATTGTAGGTCTTTTTATTTCGGTTGTTGGAAAGAGCGAAGAATTCTTTTAGGAGAAGGTGATCGGTGCTGTCAGGGAGTCGGGAAAGCCACCATGGCCTCCCGTGACTGGGATTGACACCCTGGTGATGCCGATGTGCACAGCGGAGGCCGCGCTTGGCACCGAAGACTGACGGCCCACACACGGTCGCCGCTCCTGCCGTGAAGCCTTTGGTTTGGAACCGGAAGAGAATGTCTTGATTCACCAACTATTGGAAACTGCCGTTGGTTTCTACCAGCCAAGGACGCACCGTGGACGGTTTGGGTATGGTTGCCGCCAATGGAACATCCGCTCGGCAGGTGGGTGCCGCGATGCACTTACCCGTCAGCTCGTCGACAGCGACACGAGTATCTATCCGGGCGGGAAGCTTGGCGCCATGATCTTCCCGGACCGGCGGCTGGTCAATCACGCCAGGATTGTTTATGCCAGTCTGGATTTGTTTTCCTTAGGTTATATTGATTTCCTGGCTTGAGCTGTGACTTAAGCCTTTTTCCATTTTGCGGAGGCTCCGCGGGCTTTTTTGGCGAAATCGCCCTTCTCGGCACGCTGCCAGAAAAGGTCAATTTGCTGCTTGGTGACGAACAATTTGCCTTCGACATTGACGGCTTTGATCATGTTCTTTTTGCGCCAACGATACCCCGTTGGTCGCGATTTGCCGATGCGGGTCAGCCAGAGAATAAACTCTATGCCGCCACAATCCGGCCCGGTTCCTTTGTTTGCTGCGTTTTCCATATTCTATATTGTAAGGCTTTTCTTTTTTGCTGCGTGATTAAGTTTCTTGGCTCCTCTATAGTTATAAGAAGTGAGCAGGGGGTAGGTTCCTTTGTGGGTAAGACAGCGGCGGCATAGGATAAAGCTCGTGCGGATCGGAATGTTGCTAATGATCATAAACGAGTGTTACCAGCTAAGCACGTTTGACAGTGCCAAGCATGCTGATCTCAACCTTGACGATGCCGGGGACCTTGAAACGCTACTGGGGGAAGCCCGGGGAAAGTTAAAACGTGGAGAGACCCGCCGGACCATCTTAATGGACAAGGGTAAAGTGCTCTGAGCTTATCCCCGAAATTCGGACCACCAGTGTAAGCAAGACTTTTTTGGTGTCTGATGGCCTTCTGCTGGCGACGGCGGTGGAAAACAGGAGGATGCCGGTGTTAATCCGACTCCCGCTTGGCCGCGGCTCCCCGAGGTTTTTTGGCGAATTCACCTTTTCCGGCTCGATCCCAGAAGCGGTCGATTTGCTCCTTGGTAATAAACAATTTACCTTCGACGTTGACGGTCCTAAGCATCCGCTTCTTCCGCCAGCGATACCCGGTTGGGCGGGATTTGCCGATTCGCGTCAGCCACAGAATGAACTCCATGCCGCCGCAGTCCGATCCGCACTCGATTTTTGCTACATTTTCCATAGTGTTTTAGTTTAATTTGCTTTTATTTTGACTATGGAAACGTGTTTGGCGCCAATTTCTCTGCTAATTGATGGATTCAGGTTAAGTGCCGGGTCGAATGGGGGCCATCCAACCTTCGATATTGTGCACGCCAGAGACCATGGATATGCGTCAATTCATGAATCGTCCTAGCTTGAGCGGGATCAACGGTTGTGCTCTGCCGCCGACGAAATCACGCATCCCGCGTTCTTCCACCGCCCACTTGCGTTCCAACAGCTGCCGCCGCACCGCGCTCACCCAACCGAGACTCACTTGCGCCGATTGCGCCAGTTCCTCGACCTTCCATTGATGAGGTGACCCTTTCGCAGGATCACC
>Ga0182012_10007954_pt1 | contig 10530 bp, 12 predicted proteins | sample 612S2SmetaG_FD_120486 | JGI IMG/M metagenome (GOLD analysis project Ga0182012, IMG submission 120486) | Permafrost microbial communities from Stordalen Mire, Sweden - 612S2S metaG | ecosystem: Environmental > Terrestrial > Soil > Wetlands > Permafrost | place: Sweden: Stordalen | collected...
CGATGTGTCCTATCGCTATATCAGCGCTCTTCCGGGCCTGGGAATTCCTGCCTATTCGACCGCTGATGCGCGCCTCGCCTGGCGCCTGCGCCCCAACTTGGAAGTCTCGCTCGTGGGCCAGAACCTCTTGCAAGGCAGCCATGTGGAGTACGCGGCCGACCTTGGCCCAAACGTCGCCATTGAACGTAGCGGTTATCTTCAATTCACCTGGACGAAATAACAATGACAGGTCGGTGCGGCAACCACTTCCGAGGCTGCTCTTATTCGCCCCTGCGAATACGAAGTGGCGTGGCGCTGTTTCTCGTTGCCTCCACTGTCTTTTGTAACGGCCCGGCCGCTCCGCAGCCTGCCGCATCGGCCTCCCTCGAATACGACGTCAAGGCCGCTTTTCTGTTGAACTTCACCAAGTTTGTGGAGTGGCCGCCAAGCGCTTTCGCTTCCCCTGACGCTCCCTTGAACATCTGTATCGTCGGAGACGATCCGTTCGGCCGCACGATTGATCAACTCGTTGAAGGCGAGTTCGTCAACCAGCATCGGATTATCGTCGAACGGATACGAACCGATCAACCCAAAGCGTGTCAAGAGCTTTTCGTCGGCAACAACGGTGTGCCCGCCGCTTTTACTGCGGCCAACCCAGCGGTTCTTACCGTCGGCGACGGTGGCGATTTCATTCGCCAAGGAGGCATCATCGCTTTTGTAATCGATAACCGCCACGTGCGCTTTGCCATTAACCTTAAGGCAGCCACCAACGCCGGCCTGAAACTAAGTTCCAAATTGCTTTCTGTGGCGAGGTCCGTTGAGAAATAGCATCCCATCTCTTCCGCTGCTGCCCCGGAGCCGCGAACTGCGCGGCATGCCCATTCGTCAGAAGCTTGTGCTTATTGTCATGGCCACCACTACGGTGGCTTTGATTCTGGCCGGGATTAGCATCCTCTTGGCCGATTTCATCCTCTTCCGCGGCTATCTCAAGAACGATCTCTCCGCCCTTTCCCGCATTATCGCTGACAACACAACCGCGTCACTTTCGTTCGACGATCCTGCCGCCGCCACCGAAACGCTAGCTACCTTGCGCGCCCGTACGCATGTAATAACTGCTTGCGTCTTTCGCAACGACGGCACCGTCTTTGCCACATATTCACACGCTCACGCAACGGCGGATTGCCCCGCGCCTAGTAGCGCTGAAGACATTCGCTTTGGCGCGAATTTGCTTACCGTCTCCCACCCGATTTTTTTCAAAGGCAAGCGGCTCGGCACATTTGTTTTGGTCTACGACCTCGGCGAGATCTTTGAGCGCCTCCAACTCTACGGCGGCACCGTGGTCTTCGTCTTCGTCCTGTCCACGCTGGTCGCCGTGCTGTTGTCTTCGCGACTGCGGTCGCTCATAGCGACTCCCATCGTCGAACTCGCGCGCGTCACTTCCCGTGTCTCGGCCCTGCGCGATTACAGCATCCGCGCCCAGAAATTCTCCGGCGACGAACTCGGCACGCTAGTGGATGCCTTCAACGAAATGCTGGCTGGCATTCAAACGCGCGACGATGAGCTACGTAAAGCCTTGCTGGCCCGCGAAGCGGCACTTGAGGATGCCCAGCATGCGCGCGCGTCGCTCGAGGCCACTCTTGAAAACGTCGCCCGTTTGAACGCCGAGTTGCGCACATCCAACGAGAGTTTGGCCCGCTCAAACGAAGATCTCGAACGCTTCGCCTTCATCGCCAGCCACGATCTGCAGGAGCCGCTACGCATGATCAGCATCTATTCGCAGCTCCTGGTCCGCCACTTTGCCGGCGCCATTGATCCACAAGCCGCCGCCTTCGTGGATAACATCCAAGTCGGCACCAGGCGGATGCGCGAACTCCTGGCCGACCTTTTGGCCTATGCCGAGATTGGCGCGCGCTCGGAAGTCGCCTCCGAGCGAGTCGATCTCAATCTAGTCGTCCAAAGGGCGCTAGAAAACCTCGCGCTCGCCATAGCCGAAAACGGCGTCGTCATTTCTGTCGCGCAGCTGCCTCTGATTCGCGGCTTTGAGAGCCACTTCACCCCCCTGTTCCAAAATCTCATTAGCAATGCCATCAAGTACCGTAGCGCGCGGTCACCGAAAGTCGACATCACCACCGGCCGCACCAACGGCTACATACAGATCTGTGTTGCTGACAATGGCATCGGCATCGCGCCCGAATATTATTCCAAGATTTTCGTTGCCTTTAAGCGCTTGCATGGCAACCGGATTCCAGGCACAGGCATCGGCCTGGCCATTTGCCAGCGAGTCGTCGAACGCTATGGCGGCCGCATCTGGGTCGAGTCGCAAGTAGGCCGAGGATCTAACTTTATCTTTACTTTGCCGGTAACCTTAATTGTCAGCTAGAAGTTTTGAGGGCATAATTGAATCACGGTGTTTGTATGCCAACGATTTTTCTAGTCGAAGATAATGCCACCGACGTCGAGCTTTTCCGCTTGGCGCTTCGCGAAGCTTGCGTTGCCTGCGACCTGCTTGTTTTTGAAGATGGCGGCGAAATAATCGATCACATCCTCCAGCCGGAATCGGCATTGTCCAGTGCCTTGCCTGACCTGATCGTCCTCGACCTCAACCTGCCAAAGTGTAGCGGCCTGGAAGTTCTGCAGGTCGTCCGCGCATCGCCGTTTTTTGCTAAGGTTCCGGTTGCTGTGTTGAGTTCCTCGTCTTCTCCGCGCGAACGCGCAAAGCTTTCCGCTTTCAACATTCGCGAATTTATCGTGAAATCACCCGACTTGGAAGAATACTTGACGGTGGGGTCAATCGTCAATACATTGTTGACGGAAGCTGCATCGGTTGAGACGCGAAAGTAATTAGATTTTTTGGGAATGCTGCCTACGCGGTAATACTCCGAGCGTAGCGATACGTCAACCGCACTCGGCCCTCCTCTTTTAGCGAGGTTCTGTCCTCTTTGGCAGCTGCGGTCCGCTCTCTTTGCGCTCATAAACCGCGTAAATCAAATGGACGCTCGCGTGTATCTGGATCGTGCCCGGAGAAATGGCCGCCTGATCGGATAACGGCTCCTTGAGGGCGGAAACCTCGATTTCGCGGGCCGGCGAGATGACCACCGGCTGCACCTCTTCTATGCGCATCAGTTTGCCAACCCGCAAATTCAGTGATCCGGCAAGCGCCTCCGCGCTGGCTCGAGCCTGACTCGCGGCTTGCGCTAACGCTCGCGCACGGGCTGCCCGTTCGTCTTTCAAATCGAACGTGAGGCGGTTGATGCTGCTCGCTCCCGCTTGCGTCGCCGATTCAATCGCCTTGCGCAACTGCGAGAGATCCCGCACGGTGAGGCGCACGGTGTTGCTGGCCGTATAACCAGTGATAGCGGCCGCTCCGCCGTCTTTTGCATATCGGTAGTTTGGGTTAATGGAGAGGCTAACCGACTTAATATCACCGGCAGTCGCCAGACGTTCTAACTGAGCGACCAGCTCCTTCGACTTGGCGGCATTTTGGTCGGCTGCCGCCTCTGAAGTCTGCGCTTGCGATAGCACGCCAATGTCGAGTTCGGCAATGTCGGGCTCCACGGCAACCGTGGCCTCGCCATTCACCAGCAATGTGGCGGGCTCCTCGCTAGTTCGCTTGTTTTGAGCTGCCATCGGCAGCAACCAGCTAAGGGACAGCGCCAGGATTCTGGCGGTGATGTGGTTCCGGCTCACACTCCCAAGTTTACTTTCTGCCAAACCTGGCAGGTTGGCGTTATGCTGGCGATTATGCTGGACTTTTCAAGACGCGCCTTTTTGAAGACAGCCCTCGTAGCCGGTAGTCTCCCCTTATCGGCGGCGAACTTTACACTCACCGGCGGCGACCACCTCTTTCTCGACGATCTTAGCCGCCGGGCGTTTCTATATTTCTGGGAACAGGCCGATCCCCACACAGGATTGGTCCTCGATCGAGCCGCGGTAGACGGACGCCAGCGGGCCGGCCATTCGGTGGATGTGGCCAGCACCGCGTCCACCGGATTCGCTCTCACAGCGTGTTGCATTGCATCCGAGCGCCATTGGATCGACCCGAACGCTGCCCGTGAGCGCGTCCGCGCTACCCTGCGCCATCTGGCATTCGAACAAGTGCATCAATTCGGTTGGTACTATCACTTTGTCAATCGTAAGAGCGGCGAGCGCGCCTGGAATTGCGAGGTGTCCACCATCGACACCGCTTTGCTTCTGGCGGGAGCGCTCACCGCACAGCAGTGCTTCTCTTCCGACAACGAAATATTCCGCCTGGTGCAAGAGATTTATGAGCGCGTGAACTTCGCTTGGATGTTGGATGCAGCCTCCGGCTATTTGCGGATGGCTTGGAAGCCGGAGTCGGGCTTCCTGCCGCCCCTGTGGGTCGATTACCGCGAGAACGTCATTCTGCATATTTTGGCGCTGGGCTCACCGGCAAGCGCCATCCCCGTCGAAACTTGGTATCGCTTCGCCCGCGACCCTATCGTCTTTTCAAACTTTGCCTGGGTAGGCCGCGGACCTATTTTTACCCATCAATTTCCGCAAGCTTACCTGGACCTCTCCAAGCTGCGGGATGGCCAGCCGTACGGCATTAACTATTTCGAAAACTCCGTTATCGCCACTTGCGCTCACCGTGAGTATTGCCTCAGCCTGCGCAGCCTGTACCCCGGTTTCTCCGAGAACTTATGGGGCGTAACGCCCTCCGATAGCAGCATTGGCTATGTCATCTGGGGTGGCTGGGATGGCAGGCATTTAAGACACGATCTGGATGGCACCGTGGTGCCTTGTGCCGCTGCCGGATCGCTCATGTTCGCTCCGCAAATCTGCCTGCCTGCCTTGCGCGCCATGCGCGAAAACTTCGGCGAATTGGCCTACGGCAGATACGGCTTTGCCGACGCTTTTCATCCGGGCGCCGGTTGGGTTGATCCCGAGGTAGTGGGCATTGATTTAGGCATTACTCTGCTCAGTGCCGAAAACCTTCGCTCGCGCCAGGTCTGGAACTGGTTCATGCAGGCGTCGCCCATCCAACGCGCGATTGGTAAGGTTTTTCAACCCTGCTGAGGGGCTTGTGACACGCCCAAGCTACTCGCCGGTCGCGGCTAATTCTTTCCAATAGCGTTCCAACTGAATCGGGCACTTACTGAGCCGCGCGCGCGTGAGCAAGCGGTAACGATAAGCCAATTGATGCAATTAAGCGCTAGCTGTCCAACAAGGCAAATTTTTATGTGGTTTTGTTTGGGCGTGTATCCCCAGGGCCGATTGTCTTCACCGTGCCGCAGCAACCGCAAAAATTCGCCTTGACATTCGACAGACAATCCACTACCATATGGTTGTGGATCAATTGGATACAACATTTGCTGCTTTGTCTGATCCAACCAGGCGCGGGATGATTGAACGGCTCTCACATGGCCCTGCCTCTGTGCACGGATTGACGGAGCGCTTTGCACTCTCGCAGCAGATGATTTCAAAACATATTGCCTACCTGGTGCGGGCGCGGATTGTGATCAAGACGAAGCATGGACGGGAGAGTGTGTGCACGCTTAGGCCCGAGGCGATCAAGACAGTCAGCGACTGGGCGTTTAATTATCGCCGATTCTGGGAAGAGAGTTTCGACAAGTTGGATGTGGTTGTGAATCAAATGAAAGAAACGGAGGCCAGAGATGGCAAAAAACACGGTTAACGAGATAGAGCGGATGGTTGTCACAAGAGTTTTTGACGCCCCGCGCGAATTGGTTTGGAAGGCGTGGACAGATCCGAAATATGTGATGCAGTGGTGGGGCCCGAAGGGTTTCACCGCGCCTTTTTGCACGATGGACTTTCGCGTGGGAGGGAAATTTCTCTGCTGCATGAAATCGCCGGATGGCCAGGAGTTCTGGAATGGTGGTGAATACCACGAGATCATTCCGCACGAAAAGATTGTTTACTCGTTGTACTTTGCTGACGCGCAGGGAAACAAGGTTGAGGCGGCGCAATATGGGATAGAACATGAGGCCATAGAAGATGCGCACGATGTGGTTACCTTTGAGGACCTTGGAAACGGCCGGACGAAACTCACCTTAATTGGAAATGAAACCATGGAGAGCGCCAAGAATAGCGGGCAGCTAGAGGGCTGGAACGAGATACTCGATAAAATTGCCGCGGTTATTGCCGGGCTTATTGAACTGAGGTGATTGTACGGTCAAAAAGTGCGGCTGCGCCGAAGGAGCCATCTCTTTCGGTAAGCCGCATGGCCGCAACTTCGGGCGGCTTCCGAACCTCTTTCTGCCAGCCAACCTCGCTAGTAAACGGTACTGTCCTTTACCATTCACTATTCGGTTGGCGGGCGGCGAAGGGGTTTTTGCGCCTCGTCCGAGTACCGGACCATACACTCGGAACAGGCCCCCAGCCTTGTACAGTACGTAAAGCGGTAAGTGCGAACGGATAAACACAGAAGGGTGGAAATCCGCTGTTGGAGGCCGACGCTTGAAATGCGATCAAAACTGTAGTTCTGGTCCTATGATCTCGGCCGTTCTCTAATCGATACCATGGGCTCTGGCCTGTGATATTGTGATTCGCTACGAGGTGCATCTTTGATCGAATATCTGACTAACCCTCTCGCTGATCTCCAGACACCTCACGCTTTGCAACCGCGTTGTGGTATCAACTGCGGCGGACACAGAGGCAGGCCAGCCCTGACGGACCTAGCAGCGGATGATCCTATGAATGCGGATCGGTTTGAGGTTCGGGCGTAGTGCCAAAGATCTTCGTTTCTTACCGGCGAGACGATAGTGCTCAGGTCACCGGGCGGCTTTACGACAAGCTTGTTGGTTGTTACGGCTCCGATAATGTCTTCAAAGACATAGACTCTATCCCACTCGGAAGCGATTTTAGGAGAGTGCTTGAAGAATCCCTAATAGGATGCGACACCCTTGTCGCAGTAATTGGCAGACATTGGCTGAACGCAGCAGATAAAGCCGGGCGGAGGCGCCTCGAAGATCCGTCCGACTTTGTACGTCTCGAACTGGAAGGTGCTCTGAGACGCAAGATGCAAATAATCCCGCTGCTCGTCGACGGTGCCATGATGCCAGCCGCAGAGGATCTGCCGACGTCTTTGCGGGATTTCACCTTCCGGAGCGCGACGGCGATTCGCCCGGATCCGGACTTTCATCGAGATATGCAGCGCGTGATCGAGGCGCTCGGGACGGTGCCACCCGATCTCGGGAAGAAACCGACTCAACACAAACCGCCGCTCTCCCCGTTGAAGTATTATCTCTACGTATCGCGCACTAAGGTCGAGATGCTCTACGCCCAACTTTGTCCAGAGCAGCATCGAACGAATCTGGATGACGACAAATATCACAGGCTCGACGCGGTTGTTCGTCGATTGAGCCACGATGGCTTGATCGGGACATGTGATCAACCGCTGGCGTACGTTCGCGGCACCCTCGATATGCACTTTGGGGACGTCTCTTTTTATCGTGGCGGCGGTCGGATGGTGCTTTTTTCTGGCATGACGGAAAAAGAGACACTGGTCGGGCTGGTCGGCTCCACTGCTCACGTCGTCGGGGCTCCGGCAATGGATTCCGAATCGCTTGGCTACGCTCGCCCCGAATTCTGGATGGCAATTATCGAATCCATAACTCCCCCAAGCCCAGATAGCTTCGGTACCCAAATGTACGATCTCGATAACTTGATCGATTATCAGGCCCGCCGTCGCGGCGATGCTCCGAAGCAAAGGGTGGAGTTCGTTGCGAAAACGTTTTTGACCCTTGAGGGTTTGCTGATTGGATCACCGCTATTTGTAGCAGCTGCAGAGTGATCTCTGCGCTGTCCTCAAGAGAATCGATTGTAATTGTTTACAGCGCCACATCATTAAAGTATCAGTAGCGTCGTTATTATTTGTTAAGAACTTGAAGCATTATTGCGGCTGTTATGAGCGGGTGACGCGCCACTCGGACAAAGCTCGGATCTAGATGATGCTTCCGCCGCATGGCGGCAACTGCGGACAAGTGCCCAAGGCTCTTGCAGCTTGCCGAACCATTGTAGTGAACGATAAAGGACGTTATTGATTACCCGTATCAAGGGAATCTCTCCTTGGCCATCCCGTCCGACACTCCCCGGCGTTCGTACTCGCTTCCGAAACCCGGATACCGGCGGAGCGGGAGCTCTTTGCGCGTTTGATCGTTACTGAATGGCCAGGATTACGCCCGTTGGCGAGCGCAGGCGCAAGGCGTGTCGGCTGAGCAGTACCTGCAGCGAATGGTTGATCGCGATCTCGAAGAGCCTGCCCGTTCCGCGGCGGCTCCGGCTATCCCGCACGGCCATATCTCGGAAGTCATTTGCGAGATCATGAGCGACGTACCGCCCGAGATCTTTGAGAGCTTGCCCCGAGACGGCGCGAGCGAACATGACCATTACATTTACGGCACACCGAAAAGAAATCAGTGAACGCTGTTTTTGCTGATACTTTCTACTGGATCGCTCTCACGAACCCGACGGATGCCGCGCACGAGCGCGCTAGGGAATTCACAAACGATATCGTGACTACTGAAGAGGTCCTGACCGAATACTTGAATTATTTTCTGTACAGGCCCGGCGCATTTGCGCCGCAAGGCCGCCTTGATTGTGGAAGCCGTTTTTCAGGATCCTGCGGTCCGCCCCATCCCACAGAGCACTGCATCCTTCCGCGCCGGTTTTGCCCTTTATCAGAGCCGCCCGGACAAGGGATACAGCCTCACTGACTGCATTTCAATGGAGACGATGCGCAGCGAAGGACTCTGCGACGTTCTCACAAATGACCGGCACTTCGAGCAGGAAAGCTGCCGCGCGCTGTTTCGCTCGTAACCAAATTAACGGTCGATTCAGCCACCGATCGGCCTGATCGCCGGGCGATGATTTCGATCTGCTGTTGGATTATCTGGCCACCCAAAACCGTGGGCTGCAACGGATCGCATTGTCGAGAGACAGTTGCTTTAGCCTTTAACGCCGCCCCGCAATGCTCACGTCACCCTAGCAGTATGATTCCAAAAAGACACTTAGGAACCCACGGCCTCGAAGTATCCGGTATTGGACTCGGCTGCATGGGCATGAGCCAGTCGTACGGCCCGGCAGAGGAAAGCGAACCTATCGCTACCATTCACCTTGCTCTTGACTTGGGCGTCGATTTCTTCGACACGGCCGAGGTCTACGGTCCCTTTATTAACGCAGAGTTGGTAGGACGGGCCCTAAGAGATCATCGGCAGCAAACTATCATCGCAACAAAATTTGGCTTCCGCATCGAAGACGGCAAGATCACCGGCACGGACAGCCAACCCGAACACATTCGAGAAGTAGCCGAAGCCTCTCTGCGCCTCCTGCAAACCGACCACATCGATCTTTTTTACCAACATCGCGTCGACCCCAATGTCCCGATCGAGGACGTGGCCGGAGCCGTCGGAGATCTCGTACAAGCCGGCAGAGTACGCTACCTCGGTCTCTCAGAAGCGGAACTCTGCCATCGCACATCAGAATTCAACTCCAGCGAAAATCTCGCTGAGACCAACCTCGCAGGCGATCGAACTAAGATTGATCGTCGAAGCAAGACCCGAAACATCGCGGTAAACCCAGCTCTCGTCAGGTTGACGAGCAAACAGCTCCAGGCGGGCGCAGTCTTGCTGGCACAGCACGTATTCGCTGAGCGAGGGAATTTCGCGGTAGAGGTCGAATTTCTTGCTGCGGTCGTAGTTTGCACTCGCCGGTGAGAGAACCTCGACAATCAGCCGGGGATTGATCAGAATGTCATCTGAATTGGGGTGTAGTTCGGGTTTGCCACACACAACTGAGATATCGGGATAGACAAAGGCGCCGGTTGACTTTGTGCGGACTCGAAGGTCCGACGTATAGACGCGGCAACGGCCTTGAAGTTTCGGGCGTAGCGCTGTTATGAAATTCGCGGCCAGTTCCGCATGCCTGGGCGAACCGCCGGACATGGCGAACATTTCCCCGCCGACAAACTCACTCTTGAACTCCGCCGCGCGCTCTAAGCGGAGGTATTCCTCCTCAGTCAGCTTTGATGTCGCGTGAGTTGCCATTCCTTATTATCTCCGCGCGCACGGCTCCTAGGACAACCGCTGTGTCCCACCGTCCCAAGGAACCTCGCCCGGATGCTAAGTTCGGAACCGCGACCGTGAGGGAGCCGGCCCGACATTGAAGACTTAACAAGATCGGAATCGCGCCAGCAGACTGTCCACCATGGCGCGTCCCACCCCTTCACCAAAGCCAAGATTTCGGCACGTCCAACGCTATTTAGAAATATCGAAAACACGCTCTAGCTCTCCGCTCCCCATAGAAACCGAACCCGCCATTTCCGGTCACAAAACTTCAAAAAAAACTTCAAAAATCTTATCTTCAATCCTCCCAACCACTTACCGCCATTTTCCAGCTCCAAAAACACGCGTCCGCGTACGGCCCACCTTGCGCCTCAAGGTATTTTTGAGCCAGGAGAGCCAACTCGCTAGGCCTTCCACTTCTCAAAAGGACATCCCGCATATGAACCGCAAAGAACGCCGTGCCGCCGCGCACAAAGATCGCAAGCTCGCTCGCAAAGCCGGCTTCCCC
>Ga0182012_10007955_pt1 | contig 10529 bp, 9 predicted proteins | sample 612S2SmetaG_FD_120486 | JGI IMG/M metagenome (GOLD analysis project Ga0182012, IMG submission 120486) | Permafrost microbial communities from Stordalen Mire, Sweden - 612S2S metaG | ecosystem: Environmental > Terrestrial > Soil > Wetlands > Permafrost | place: Sweden: Stordalen | collected...
ACGCCACCGTGGGACGTGCCATTCGCCTCGTGATGCTGCACGTAGCGGGCGCCCGCCCGGGTTTCGGTGATGCGGCAAGCCAAGGGCAGCCGTCGAAGTACACATACTGCGTCGCGGAGAACATCGACGAATCACCCTGGGAGAGCTACGCGCGCAGCCGCGGGGTGGATGCCCCCAGCGCAGTCACCGTCCATTGCGGAGAGAATCCCCACAATGTCCACGATGACGAGGCGAACGGCGACCCCGCCCTCATTCTGGACAAGATCGCCTCCGCCATGACGTCACTCGGGATGAACAACGCGTGCATAAGCCAGGGCGAGTTCTTCATCGGGCTCGGCCCCGAACACGCGGCGAGCCTGGCCGCGGGCCGGCTCACCCGCGAGGATGTCTCGTCGTATCTCTTCGACCGGGCCAGGCTTCCGGCGAGCGAGTTCCGCCGGCACTTCGAAGAGCGGGCCTGGGCGGGGTGGATGAAGACTGTGCCCGACGATCACCGGCTGCCGATGACGGCCACACCCGACAACATCCGGGTCTTCGTCGTCGGCGGGCCCGGCAAGCATTCCTCCGTCATCCCCTCGTGGGGCATGACCAAAAGCGTGACCATCCCGGTCACGGGCTGAAGGTGAAGGTCAAGGTGAATGTGAAGGTGAAGGAGACTCCCATGCACGCAACCCAGGCGCCTGGGCGCACCGAGCCGATCATGATCTATCGCCCGGACGGGAACCCGGGTCGGCCTCCGGTGTCGTTGAGCCCCTCCCCCTCCTCGCTCAGCGGCCTCCGCCTCGCCGTTCTCGACAACGGCAAACCCAACAGTGCGCTCGTGCTCACGCGACTCGGCGCGACGTTGTCCGTGCGAACCGGCGCCACCGTATCGCTCGTCACCAAGAAGGGTCCGCAGGGAATGTCAGCCAACGCGGCCATTCCCTGCGCACCCGACGTCGTCCGTCGGGTGGTCGACGAGTCCGACCTCGTCATCACGGGGATGGCGGATTGCGGGAGCTGCACCGCGTACAGCGTGCACGACGCCATCGAATTCGAGAAGCTGGGCCGTCCGGCTGTCGTCGTCACCACGACGCGTTTCGAACCGGTCACCGACACCTTGGCCTCCGATTTCGGCCTCCCCGGGATCCGCCGGCTCGTACTGCCCCACCCCATCGGTGGTACGGATCCCGAGACACTGCACCGCTGGGCCGATGCCGCCGTGGACCGGCTGATCACGCTCTACTGTGCACCCTCTTCTTCGTCGTCGCGCAGCTCGTCGACGTAGCGATTCGTGCCGTGATCCACGGCGATGAAGGGCGCACACAGTTCCATGTGGCCGAGCCCTCCATTGTCGAGGCGGGCCCCGTGGCGGGCAAAGCGGGTCTGCCAGTGCAGGCGCGGATCCTCGTTGAGGAAATGCAGCAACGTGACGCGCCCGTTGATCCCGGGTATGTCGTCCACATCGGGTTGCTTGCCCTCGGGCAGCGGCTGGGGGGCGAAGCGGAGGGTGCTGACGACCGGTGCGTGAGGGCCCCGCTGCACCCACGGCACGTAGTCGCGCACGAGCCAGTCGTCGAGCTGCTGGCGGGTCGAGTCAGGATCGGCACCGACCACTTCCATCACGACGCCGGGATACCCGGCGTCGAGAGCGTGCACGTCGGTCGGGCCCTCCCCGGGGCGGCGACTGTAGCCCAGGTAGTCCTGGAACGAGGTGTACACGTGCGTCCGTTCGAGGTGGATCCGGTTGTCGGCGCGCAAACGGTTGTTGGTGGCCACGGTCCACGCGATGTGGTCGTCCATCCGCCCGGCCGAGATCCAGTAGAGATGGAGGTAGGCGCCGGCACTGAGGGGTTGGGCGATGACGGACTCCTCGGGATAGCGCAACAGCTGCAGATCCCGTGTGGCGACGTAGCGCCGCCCGGCGAACATCCACGGCATGGCCAGGGCGCCCGAGTAGAAGTGGTCGTCCTCGTACCAGCGGTTGTACGCCTCTTCGGTCCCCGGCCACGGTTCGACCATGGAGATCAACGCCCCGCCGATGGCGACGTCGTACGGTCCCGAAGCCGGAAGCTGGGTGTACCCCGGATCTGCGGTCATTGTTCCTCCCACTCTTCGACGCCTCGTCGGCGTGCCCCGGAGCGGCGAGGGGTGGCGCACTCAGCCACCCGATGCTCACCCATCGGACAAGTTCTCATCGGTGCGCACCAGGCATCCCCCCCGGCGTCAATATATTGGTCGCCGGGTACGGGCGCCAGCGACCGCACACCGGCAGGTGCACAATGGTGCGTGCATCGCGCACACGACCGAGGGGGGCTCCATGTCCGAGGAACGACGCGTGGCTGTGGTGACGGGAGCAGGTCAGGGAATCGGCGAGGCCATCGCCCGGCGCCTGGCCGCTGACGGGTGCCAGGTCTTCGTGCTCGACATCGATGACGACAAGGCGGCCGCCGTGGCCGGCGAGGTCGGCGGCCGGCCGGTGCACTGCGACGTGGCCGACCCCGATTCCGTGCGGGCCGCCGCCGCCGACGTCGGTCCAGCGGACATCCTGGTCAACAACGCGGGGATATGGTTCACCGAGCCGACGCTCGACGCCTCCGATGCGCACCTGCAGTCGGTCCTCGACGTCAACGTGCTGGGTGTCGTGCACTGCTGCAGGGCGTTCGCCCCCCAGATGATCGAACGGGGTGGAGGCTCCATCGTCAACATCTCCTCGGGCGCGGCGAAGTCGTCCAGTCCGGGCTTCGGCGTGTACCCGGCAAGCAAGGCGGCCGTCATCACGCTCACCCGTCAGCTGGCCATGGAGTGGGGCCCGGCCGGGGTGCGCGTGAACGCCGTGGGTCCCGGCATCATTGCGACTGAGCGGCTCCAAGCCAAGTTCGAAGGGGCCGGGAAGGACCGGGGCAGCCGCGTGCCGCTCGGTCGTGCCGGCGTCCCGTCCGACGTCGCCGATGTGGTCTCGGCCCTGTGTTCGCACGACATGCGCTACGTGTCGGGGCAGATCCTCTACGTAGACGGCGGTCTGAGCGCCGGGACGCCGGGTATCTGATCCCCTCGGCGCAACCGGGGTTCGCCCGTTCCTCTCTCAGCCCGGTCCTCGATCGCACCGGCCAGCAGTTGCACCAGCAGCGCACGCTCCTGCGTGAAGCTGCTGTGCCAGGGGTGCATGTCACGCGTCAGAGCGAACCCGCGCGCTGCGCCGAACAAGATGCGCGCCATCGTCGGATCCGAGTGCAGGTCGAGCGCCTTCACGCAGATCTCGTCCCACATGGTGACCATCGATCGGTTGGCATCGGACAAGCGCTGCGCCACGAGCTCGGAACCGGCCGGATCGCGGCGCAGGTCGAACAGGATCTCCACGCTGACGCGGAAACGGACGTCGTTGCAGTACTCCCAGAGAAGGTCGGCCAGAGCCTGGACGCGCTCGAGGGTGGTGCCCTCCACGAAGGCGGCGCCGCGCACGTTCGACTCCAGCTCCGTGAGGTTCCACTCGATCACCGAAAGCAACAGGTCCTCGCGGGATCCGAAGTGGTGCTGTATCGCGCCCCACGTCATGCCCGCCCGGCGAGCGATCTCATTCGACGAGGCGCGTGCGATTCCAAGCTCATCGATGCAGGCAACCGCACTCTCGAGTACCCGTCGCCGGGTCTTCTTCGCTTGTGCGTCGCGCGATCCCTCTCGTCGCGCCGCCGGCACTGTCAGGTTCGAGCGCGACCGCTCCGGCCTCAACGCGACTGGGTTGACCACGCCCTTCATCGTGTCCACGATGTCAGCATTCGCGCGGTTTGGCAAGAGCATTGCGCACAACGCGCCGCGCTGAATGTCATGCGCTGTGTCATGCGCTGTGTCATGCGCTGTGTCATGCGCTGTGTCATGCGCTGTGTCATGCGCTGTGTCACGCGCTGTGACGTGTCGGCTGCGCCGTCTTGGCACCGAACGGACGTCGTGTTCCGGCGGAATGCCCCAGGCCTATGGAGCGGTTCCCTACTTTTTGTGTGAAAGTGTGCGGCGTCCACTCATTGATCGACGGTCAGGGGGGCTCTCATGGGACGACTTGACGGAAAGGTGGCGATCATCACCGGCGCGGGCCAGGGTATCGGGTTGGGGATTGCGCTCGCACTGGCATCCGAAGGAGCCGCTATCTCCATCGCCGAACTCGATGGTGCACGTGCGCTGCGGGCTGCCGACGAGGTGCGCCTGCGGGGGGTGCGTGTATGCGCCGTCACCTGTGACGTACGGCAACGGCCCCAGGTCGATGCCGCCGTGGCCCGCACGGTGGCCGAGCTGGGTGGCATCGACATCGTGGTCAACAATGCCATCGCCACCGGTCATGACGCCGCATTGGCGGCCAGTGGCGGGCAGCGGGCGTTCGTCGACACCACCGAGGACCTGATGCGGCTGCAGTGGGAGTCGGGCCCGCTCGGAACGTTTCACGTCATGCAGGCCTGCTACCCCCACCTGGCCGGGCGCGAGACCAGCATCGTCAACGTCGCCTCCCGCGCCGGTACCGACGGCATTGCCGGTTACACGGCCTATGCGGCGGCCAAGGAGGCCATTCGGGCCTTGAGCAGGGTCGCCTCCCGCGAGTGGGGGGGTGACGGCATCCGGGTCAACGTCATCTGCCCGCATGCCCGGACGCCGGCCCAGCAAAAGTTCACCGACGCACACCCGGGGCTGGAGGAGCAGCTGATCTCCCACATCCCGCTCGGGCGCCTGGGCGATGCGGAGCAGGACATCGGGGGGGCCGTGATCATGCTCTCGAGCAGCGATGCCCGGTACGTGACCGGCCAGACGATCATGGTCAACGGCGGCGCATAGGATCAGCCGGTCACGACGCGGGGGCGGCCGAGAAAGGAACAGTTGACCATGCCTGACGCAATTACCGATGAGGGCGTGGCTCGGTTACGCGAGCGCATCGGGATCGCGCGCCCCCACACCAACCCTCCCCACTACTTCAGCGCCAACGAGGACGCCTTCCGTCATGTGGCCGAGGCCTACGGGGACGACAATCCCCTGTGGTGTGATCCGTCCTACGGCCCCACGACGCGTTGGGCCGGCCCGATCGCCCCCCCGCACCTCGTGGGTGGCGACACGCTCATCGGTGAGGACGAGGTGACCCGGCTGGAGGGCGAGGTCAAGGCGATGATGAAAGGCGACCCCCTCGGTGGGGTGCACGCCTTTTACTCGGGGTCGTTCCGCGAATGGTGGAACCCTCTGCGTCCCGGCACCCGGGTCACCCGGCGCAATGCCTTGGTAGGCGTGCACGACAAGGTCGGCGACTTTGCCGGACGCACGGTCCACGAATGGTTGGCCGAGGTCTTTGCCGCCGACGGCGGTCCCGTGCTCTCCGGGCAGTTCCGGCTCATGATCCGAGCCGAGCGGGAAAAGGCGACGGAACGCAAGAAGAACGAGCTCACGGAGATCGCGCCGTACAGCGACGACGAGATCGCCGCCATCGACGAGGCTCTCGCCGGCGAAAAATCCCGACGTCGGGGATCCGAGGTGCGCTACTGGGAGGACGTCGAAGAGGGTGAGGAGCTCGCCCCGCTCGTCAAGGGCCCGCTCCGCGTCACCGACATGGTGGTGTGGCACACCGGGATGGGAATGGGGCTCTACGGCGTCAAGGCCCTCCGGCTGGCCTACGACCAGCGCCAGCGGGTGCCGCGCTTCTTCAAGCCCGACGACCTGAACATCCCCGACGTCCAACAACGCGTGCACTGGGACCCCGAGTGGGCCCATCGGGCGGGCAATCCGGCTTGCTACGACTACGGGCGCATGCGCGAGACCTGGCTGATCCACCTCTGTACGGACTGGATGGGCGACGATGCCTGGCTCTGGAAGCTCGACTGCCAGTTCCGAAAGTTCAATTACGTCGGCGACACCCACTGGATGCGGGGACGTGTGGTGCGCAAGTATCTCGCGCCAGGTGACCGGCCCGCAGTAGACCTCGATGTCTGGGGTGAGAACCAGCGGGGGCAGACCACTACGCCGGGTCACGCCACGATATTGCTGGCGTCGCGCCAGCACGGCGAGGTCGTCCTGCCCGAACCGCCCGGCGGGGCAACGACGTGCCAGGAGGCGCTCGACGCGCTGGCCGAGCGCTTCGCGGCCGAGGACCAGGGGTGAGGCCCTATCCCGCGGTCCCCGACGGGCTCATCGTCGAGCATGTCGGCCCCGTCCTGCGGCTCTGCCTCGACCGCCCGGAGCGGCGCAACAGCATCACCGACCCCATCGTCTATGCCCTGGCCGACGCGGTGGACGCGGCGGCCAGCGACGAATCTGTACGGGTCATACACCTCGAAGGCTCGGGTGATCACTTCTGCTCGGGATTCGACCTGTCCCTGCGCACCCCGGGACCTGAACGGCCGAGGGTCGGCTCGGTGCACCGTCGCATGAACGGCCATGTCAATCGCCTCATTCCGGCCATGTTGACCTGCCAGACGCCGATCGTGTGCTCCGCGCGCGGGTGGGTCATCGGCCTCGGCCTCGACCTCGCCCTGGCCTGTGATTTCACCATCGTGGCCGACGATGCCCGGCTGTGGGCACCGTTCACCACATTCGGCTTCACGCCCGACAGCGGGGCCACGTGGCTCATCCCCCGCCTGGCCGGGGTCGCCCGCGCCCGCGAGATGCTGATGCTCGGCGAAAAGATCACTGGATCGGATGCCGCCACCTGGGGACTTGTGCACCGGTCGGTACCCGCCCACGACCTGGAAACGGCAGGCGAGGAGCTCGTAGCGCGGCTGGCGAGCGGACCGACTGTGGCCCTCGGTCTCACCAAACTCCTCATCCACCGGGCGGCGTCGAGCGAGATCACGAGCCACCTGGCCGACGAGGCCTGGGCGATGGAGGTGTCGAGTCGCTCCGAGGACTTCAAGGAGTACGCCTCGGCCAGCCGCGAAAAGAGAGAGCCCGACTTCTCCGGACGGTAGGGCGCAGCGACTGAACCATCCGCTGACGATTTAAGGTGCAGGTGGAGCACGGGAGGGAGAGAGACAGTGGCCGAGCAAACGAGAAGGGCGTCACGTGCTTGACCGTTCCTTCCTGGCCCCCCACGCCCTGGCGCGTTGGGCCGCCGAGACCCCCGACGCCATCGCGGTGGAGCACACGAACGGCGAGAGTCTCAGTTTCTCCACCCTCATGCACCAGAGCCTGGAGTTCGCCGCCGCTCTGGCCCGGCTGGGCGTGAAGCGGGGGTCCCATGTCGGGACGATGCTCCCCAACGTGTTCGACGCCCACCGGACCTTGCTCGCCATCGGCTGGCTCCGTGGCGTGGAGGTGCCCCTCAACACCGCCTATGTCGGCAGCCTGCTCGACTACGCCATCACCCTGTCGGACATCACGGTTCTGATCACCACGGCCGAGTATGCCGAACGGCTGCGCGACATCGCGCCCAACCTCTCCACACTGAACACCGTCGTCGTACTCGACGGCGATCCGACGGACCCGTTGCCCTTTTCGACCATCGGGCGGGACGACTTCCTGGCCGGGATTGACGAGGCCGAGGGCCTCGAAGGGCCCGAGTACTCGGACGTGGCCGCACTGCTGTTCACCTCGGGCACCACGGGGCCGTCAAAAGCGGTCATGACCCCATGGGCCGTGGTCCATCAGTTCTGGTCGTTTCCCCCGGAAGGTTTCATCGCACCGGGAGAGGGTCTCTACTGCGCTCTCCCGCTCTTCCACAACTCCGGCCGTGCCGCATTCAATTTCACCCTCGTGCAAGGGGCGCGCCTGATCATGCGCGACCGTTTCAGCGCGACGCACGTATGGGAGGACGTGCGCCGGACCGACGCCAAGGTCCTGGCCCTGGTCGGGCCCCTCACGTCCTTGGTCTACTCCGCACCCGAGCAAGACGATGACGCGGACAACCCCGTGCGCACCGTGGTCTGCGGTCCCATGATCCCGGAGATCGAGGACTTCGAGAAGCGGTTCGGCGTCAACGTCCTCACGTGTTACGGCCAGACCGAAACCGGGATCGCCCTCGCCACCGGTTGGGACCATGGCCCGTGGGACAACTGCGGCCGACCCCGCCTCGACTACCCGTGGACCGAGGTCCGCGTGGTCAACGAACTGGACGAGCCGGTCGGGCCCGACACCGTCGGGGAACTGGTTGTCCGGAGCGCCGAACCGTGGTCGCTCAACGTCGGCTACTACAAGATGCCGGCCCAGACAGCCGAGGCCTGGCGCAACGGCTGGTTCCACACCGGCGACGCCTTCCGCTACAGCGAGGAAGGGTGGTACTTCTTCGCCGACCGGATGAGCGACACCATTCGGCGGCGCGGGGAGAACATCTCGTCCTACGAGGTCGAGGTGATGGTCAGCGAATTCCCCGCTGTCGTCGAGTGCGCTGCCGTTGGCGTGCGCACAGCCCATGGCGATGACGAATGCCTCGTGCACATACTCGCGCGCGACCCCTCCAGCTTCGATCCCGCCGAACTGATCGACTTCCTCCTGCCGCGCATGCCGCGCTACATGGTGCCGCGCTACATAGAGGTGGTCGACGGTGACCTGCCGCGCAACGAAACCTCCATGCGAGTGCGCAAGTCGGTGCTGCGCGAGCGCGGGCTCTCGGAGCGCACGTGGGATCGCGAAGCTCCCGTCATCGCATAGCGGAACCCGGTACGCCCCCCGGCGGCGATCCGCCCGTGCTCATTTGCGGTCCTGACCGAACACCGCCTCCCGGCGCTCCAAGAACGAGGCGACGGCTTCGCGGTGGTCGGCCGTGCCGAACGTCACCGCTTCCATGGCCAGCGATGCGTCGATCACACGGTTGATGCGGTCGACCAGGTCCGCGTTGGCCAGGCGCTTGTTGAACTGGATGGCCGTGCGGGGAGCCCGGGCCAGGCGGACGGCCATGGCCCCGGCCGCCTCCGCCAGTTCGGCGCGCGGACAGACATGATTCACCAACCCCAGCACGTGCGCCTCGGCCGACGACATGATGTCCCCGGTGAAGAGGAACTCCTTGCCCCGGTGGGGCCCGAGGAGGAGGGGCCACAGGATGGCGCCACCGTCGCCGGCCACCAGACCGGCCTTGACGTGGGGGTCGGCGATACGAGCCTCCTCGGCCATGTAGACGATGTCGCAGAAGAGCGCCATCGTCGCTCCGAGCCCGATGGCGTCGCCGTTGATGGCCGCGATCACGGGCTGCGGAATGGCGACCTGCGAACGCACCACGTCGGCCGAGCCGATCATCAGGTCCGGAAAGCCGTCCTCGTACCCGGCGTCGAGGTTGTCCTGCATCCCGCCGAAATCAGCGCCGGCGCAGAAGGCCTTGTCCCCCGTGCCGGTCAGCACCACCACGCTCACGGACCGGTCCGCACTGATCCGCCGGAACAACGGGGCGATTTCGGCGTGCATCTCCGGCGTGATGGCGTTGCGGCGCTCCGGTCGATTGAAGGCCACCCACAGGATCCCTTCGTCGCGCAGCTCCGTGGTGAAGTACGTGAAGCCGTAGAAGTCTGACATCTCGTGGTGACGACCTTTCGTTTGCGCGAGGCGGCGCGCTTCCCTCGACACTCGTGCGCCGCCAGCCTGGCAAATATATACGGCCGGGCTCTCTACGGCTGGGCCCTCCTCCGGACCGGGACGCGTGCTATGGGTCCCCGAGGAAGGAGGCAGCGACGGCGGCGCGCAGCGAGCCGACCGAGCCCAGCATGGGCACGAGGCCGGCAACCCGCCGGTGCCAACGATGGAGCGGCTCGTCGGCGTAGATCCCTTCCCCGCCGCACGCCTGATGTGCCGCCGCCGTCACGCGGCGACAGGCGTCGCCGCAATAGGCCTTGGCCTCGGCGGCCGCCACACGGGCGTCCTCTCCGCGGTCGATGATGCCGGCGGCGTCGTACACGGCGTCCTGAGCGGTCACGACGTCGATGAACGCATCGGCCAAATGGTGCTGGACCGCCTGCAGCGAACCGATCGGGGCTCCGAACTGGATCCGTCCGGTGGCCCACGCGGTGGCGTGGGACAGCGCCGCCGCCGCCGCACCGACCATTTCCGCCGCCAGCACGACACGGCCGACATCGACGGCACCGCGTAACCACCGCGTGGCCCCACCGAGCTGGCCCACCAGGTGTGACGGGCCGACCTCGACCCCGGAGAAGATGACGTGGCTGAAACGGTCTCCCCCCACCGTCTGGACGGCATCCATGCCGAGGCCCGGCGCCGAGCTCGGCACGGCGAACAGGGTCGGCCCGAGCGCCCGGCCCCCCTGGACATCGGCCAGTACCAAGAGCTCGTCGACGGCATCCGCATAGGGCACGAACCGGGCCGTCCCCTCGAGGCGCCATCCGCGGGCGGATGCCGTGGCCGCCACGGCTGGTGGCCCCACCCCCGGGTCGTCGAGCCCCTCCCAGCCGCAGTAGGTGAACCTCCGGGCGCCCGACAGCAGCGCCCGAAGCCGCTCGGACTCTCCCGACGCTGCGCCGAGCGCCTGCCCGCACAGGACGATCCCCCCGTGGAACGGGGTCGGTAGGGGAACCCGGCCCAGGGTCTCCGCCACGACGACGAGGTCGCCGACGCCACCTCCCCGACCTCCGGAGGCCTCGGGGAAG
>Ga0182012_10007956_pt1 | contig 10529 bp, 6 predicted proteins | sample 612S2SmetaG_FD_120486 | JGI IMG/M metagenome (GOLD analysis project Ga0182012, IMG submission 120486) | Permafrost microbial communities from Stordalen Mire, Sweden - 612S2S metaG | ecosystem: Environmental > Terrestrial > Soil > Wetlands > Permafrost | place: Sweden: Stordalen | collected...
GAGGCCTGGTAGAGCTCCTCGGCGGGGCCTTTATCCAGCTCGGCCAGCAGCGGCGGGGGGATTTTCAACTCATCGAGGAGCGCGGGGTCTTTTGGCTTCTCGTCAAAGCGGGTGATGCGGCGGTCGGCATCCGTGTGCATGATGCCGAAATCAGACGCCGCGGCGCGCGAGACCGGGATGGTGGCGATGGTGATCTCCGATTTTTTCTCGATGTGCTGGCGGATGACATCGCGGTAATCCATGCGGTAAAGCTGATCGCCGCTGAGGATGATGAAGTAATCGTAGGGGCGCTGGAGGAAATCGCGCATGTTGCGGCGCACGGCATCGGCGGTGCCCTGGTACCAATGGGCGCCGCTGGGGGTCTGCTGGGCGGCGAGAACCTCGACGAAGGAGCGCGAAAACTGGTCGAACTTATAGGCGGCGGAGATGTGGCGGATGAGGGAGGTGCTGTTGAATTGCGTGAGGACGTACATCTGGCGGAGGCCGGAGTTGATGCAATTCGAGATGGGGATATCGACGATGCGATATTTGCCGGCGAGGGGGACGGCGGGTTTTGAGCGGTCCTTGGTGAGTGGGAAGAGGCGTGTGCCAGCGCCGCCGCCCATGATGATGGCGAGCGTCCGCTGCTCGATGGAACGAAGTTTGCCGGAGGCCATAGGGGAGGGGTGATATGATGGCGAGCTACAACCCGGATTGCGAGATTTCTCGGGAAAAATTCGATCCTCTTGCGCGAGCGGGGCCTTTCTGCAAGGTTCCCCCCCTCGTTATGTGCGGAATTGTTGGTTATATAGGCCAATCCGACGCGGCGCCCATCCTGCTGGATGGGTTGCGGCGGCTGGAGTATCGCGGGTATGACTCCGCGGGGGTGGCGACGATAGAGAACGGAACGGTCGAGATAAGGAAGTGCGTGGGGCGGATCGCGAACCTGACGAACCTGATCCTAACCGAGCCGCCGCGCGGGTCCGTGGGCATCTGCCATACGCGCTGGGCGACGCATGGGGGCGTGACCGATGAGAACGCGCATCCGCACTTTGACCAAAGCCACAAGCTGGCGCTGGTGCATAACGGGGTTATCGAAAACTACCAGACGCTGCGGGATGAGCTGATGCGGGAGGGGCATGAGTTTCTCTCCCAGACGGACACCGAGGTGCTGGCCCACCTGGTGGGGAAACATTACGACGAGGCGAAGGGGGAGCCATCAAAGGCGCGGCTGGTGGATGCGCTGCGGACGGCGCTGAAGCAGGTGATCGGGACGTATGGGATCGCGCTGGTGCATCGGGATTTGCCGGATTTCATATTGGGGGCGCGGCGGGGGAGCCCGCTGGTGCTGGGAATAGGGAAGGGGGAGAACTTCCTCGCGAGCGACGTGAGCGCGGTCGTGGCGCACACGCGGGACGCGGTGTACTTGAATGATTTTGACATAGCGTGCGTGGAGCGGGAGAGCTTCGAGATCACGTCGCTGCTGGGCGGTAAGAGCGGGTATGAGGTGAGCAAGGTCGAGTTCAGCGCGAAGGATGTGGATAAGGGGGATTATCCGCATTACATGCTGAAGGAGATATTCGAGCAGCCGGAGACCATCCACGACGCGATGCGCGGGCGGCTCTCGACCGAGGAGGCAACTGCGAAACTGGGCGGCCTGGAGATGACGCCGGGGGAATTGCGGGATGTGGATCGCATAGTGCTGGCGGGGTGCGGCACGGCGCTGCATGCGGCGAAGGTGGGGGAGTATCTCATCGAGACGCTGGCGCACGTGCCCGTGGAGGTGGAATTCGCGAGCGAGTTCCGTTACCGGAACATGCCGATGGACAAGGACACCCTGGTGTTTGTCATAAGCCAGAGCGGGGAGACGGCGGACACGCTGGCGGCGATGCGCGAGAGCCAGCGGAAGGGGCATAGGACGCTGGGGATTTGCAACAACGTGGCGAGCACGATAGCGCGGGAGGACGATGGCGGTGTGTATATGCATGCGGGCCCGGAGATAGGCGTGGCGGCGACGAAGAGCTTTACCTCGCAGGTGACGATCCTGACGCTGCTGGCGCTGCTGCTGGGGCGGATACGGCATCTCTCGACGAGCGAGGGGATCCGGATCGTCGAGGAGCTGGAGGCAGTTCCGGACAAGGTGCGTGAGATATTGAAGCTGAACGATCACATCAAGGCGATCGCGGAGAAGTACGCGGGGGCCAAGGCGATGATGTTCCTCGGGCGGCAGTTCAATTACCCGATAGCGCTGGAGGGAGCGCTGAAGATGAAGGAGATATCCTATATCAACGCCGAGGGGCATCCGAGCGCGGAGTTAAAGCATGGGGTCATCGCATTGATCTCGCCCGAGCTGCCGAGCGTGTTCATAGCGCCGGAGGATAGCGTGTATGACAAGAACATCTCGAACATCGAGGAGGTGAAGGCGCGTAAGGGGCCGGTGATAGCGATAGGGACCGAGGGCTGCACCAAGCTGGAGAAGGTGGCGGATGATGTGATTTATATCCCGAAGTGCGCGGATTTCATATCGCCGCTGCTGACGGTGATTCCGTTGCAGTTATTGTCTTACCATCTCGCAGTAAAGCTGGGATGCGATGTGGATAAGCCGCGGAACCTGGCGAAGAGTGTTACGGTGGAGTAGGGGGGGGAGGAGGCGGTCCTCCATCCGGCAACGCCTGGGCGGTGCGGCGGGCTCGGCTGGGGCTTTGATTCGGCGGGAGGAGATGGTATGGGAAGGGGCAGCGCTAATGAAAGGAAACCTGAATATGCACAGCCATGATGACGACGAGCGGTTTTACCGGGATACGGAGGCGATTGCGTTCCCGAAGCTGGATGACCGGCAGCTTGGGATGCTGGAGGGGCTGGGGCGGCGGCGGATTGTGCGGCGGGGGGAGGCGATATTCTCTGCTGGGCAGCGGGACCTGGGGATGGCGGTGATTCTGCGCGGGGAGCTGGAGGTTTATGAGGCGCGGGACGGGGTCGAGCAAATCCTCTCCACGCCGGGCCCGAGGGATTTCGTGGGGGATGTGGCGATGCTGAATGGGACCTCGGCAATCGCGAGCGCGCGGGGGAAGGCGGAGGAATCGGAGATTCTCGAAATCCCGGCGCCGCAGTTGCGGAGGGCGCTGGCGGAACTGCCTGGGGTGGGGGAGCCGGTTGTGAATGCCTTTATCATGCGGCGCGAGCGGTTGAGGCGGGACCCGGAGTTCGCGGGGATGCGGGTGGTGGCGGCGGCGGGCTGCCGGGAGGGGCATCTGCTGGATGATTTTCTGGATAAGAACCATATCCCGCACCGGCTCATTGAATATGAGAGCGAGGATGGGCGGGGGCTGTGCGCGCGGCTGAGCCTCAAGCTCGCTGAGCTGCCCGTGCTCATCTCCGCAAGCGGGGCGGTGCTCCGCAAGCCAACGCTGCGGGAGGCCGCGCAGGTGGCGGGGTTGCTGCGGCCGCTGGTGGGGGATGGGGAGCATGAGATTTTCTGCGACGTGACGATTGTCGGGGCCGGGCCGGCGGGTCTATCCGCGGCGGTCAATGCGGCATCCGAGGGGTTGCGGACCGTGGTGCTGGAGAGCTACGCGCCTGGCGGGCAGGCGGGGTCCTCGTCGTTGATCGAGAATTTCTTTGGATTCCCCACGGGGATCAGCGGCGGAGACCTGACGTACCGGGCGCAGCTCCAGGCGGTGCGGTTCGGCGCGAGATTTTCCACGCCGTCGAGGGCGCTCACGCTTTCCTTCCCTGATGGGGAGTATGGGGTGGCGCTGACGATGGACGGCTGCGCGGCGACGTTGCGGTCGAAATGCATGATCATTGCGACTGGGGCGGATTATAACCGGATCGAGGCGGAGGGGCGCGAGAGGTACGAGGGGATGGGGGTCTATTACGCGGCGACGGCGCACGAAGGGGGTCTGTGCGGAGGCGCGACGGTGATCGTGGCGGGCGGGGGCAACTCGGCGGGGCAGGCGGCGATGTTCCTGTCCGAAGGGGCGACGAAAGTCTTTCTCGTCATTCGAGGGGACGATTTGTCGAAGAGCATGTCGAGCTACCTGTCGCGCCGCGTGGAGAGCAAGGAGAATATCGAAGTCCTTTATCGCACTGAGATCCGGAAGATGACGGGCAAGACGTTTCTTGAGGCGGTGGAGCTGGAGAATGTTGAGACGGGCAAACGATGGACCGTCGAGACGCCGGCGGTGTTTTCCATGATCGGCGCGAAGCCATGCACGAGCTGGCTGCCGCCGGAGATATTGCGGGATGAAAAAGGATTTGTCCTGACCGGGGCCGATGCTGGGGATGCGCCCGCGTGGAAAACGGCGAAGCGGCGTCCGGGACAACTGGAGACGAGCCGGCCCGGCATCTTTGCGGCGGGGGATGTCCGGCGCGGCTCTGTCAAGAGGTGCGCGGCGGCGGTGGGTGAGGGAGGGATGGCGGTGGAGGGGGTGCACCGGGTGCTCGGGACGTACGCGTGAAGCGGGGCTGGAGCGGTTTAAAAAATAGATTGCGCTTGAATCTATACTGAATCAATATAGATAAATCCAATATGAATTCAACCGCCTCACATCAACCCGCCCCCGCGACGGACCTCAACGGGGGATCCGATCACGGATACCATGCCGCGAGGGAAATGCTTGATGTCCTGTTCGAAACCTCCGCCGACTCGGAGAGCCTCATGGCCACGCGCCATGCAACGCGGGTGGGGGGATGCGATTTTGAGATACCGCGGTTCATGCTGCTGGGGCAGCGCGGCGGCGGAGAGGCGATCCGGGTAGCGCTTTTCGCGGGGATCGAAGATCACGGATCCCTGGATGGCGTGGCGGCGATCAGCCGTTTGCTGGTCGAGGCGGCGATACAGCCGGCGCTTGCGCGGGATTACGCGATATTCGCGTACCCGCTGGTCAACGTGTTTGAATACCGCCGTCCGGTCAGCCCGGTCGAGGCGTTTGACCGGCGTTTTTCCGGGGATCGCGCGGATGGGGACGTGCGCTTCTTTCGCGGAGAACTGAGGAAATGGCGATTCAACGCCATCCTGACATTGAAGACCGAGCCGCAGGCGGGGAGCTTCCGCGCGACGGTGCGGAGCGAGTTACTGGGCGAAGAGGTGGTGCGTCCCGCGCTCGAGCGCGTGGCGCGGATGGCGCCGGTCAACAGCCGGCCGATCAAAGTGCGGCCCGGGGACATGCGGGCGCGGCTTGGCGATTACTCCGATGGGCGCCTTACACCGCCGCCGGACCTGCGCCCATACCCGCTCGAGGTGGAGATTTTCGCGCCGGGGGGAATCGCCGCTGACTTGCGAATCCGAGGGCTCTTCGTCGCGGCGCATGAGATATTGGTGAATTACCGGCGCGTCCTGGCGCATGCGACGGGCATTTGAGCTACCCGATCTCATCAGCGCCGCGGGTTTCGCCGTCGATCATTTGCCGGACGCAATCGGGGCAGACGCCGTGGGAGAAGGTTGTGCCGGTGTGAACCGTGATGTAAGCCTCGATTTCCTGCCATTGGCCGGCGTCGGCGCGAATTTTTTTGCAGTAGGTGCAGATCGGGAGCATCTGCTTGAGGCGGTTCATCTCCGTGGAAAAATTCAGGATGCGTTTTGCGACGTGAAGGCGGCGCCAGATGGCGAAGCGGTCGATCGGTTTCACCAGGAAATCGTCCACGTCGGCGACGATGGCGCGGTTGCAATTTTCCTCATTGCTGTGGACGCCGGTGACGAGGATGAAATAGACGTACTCCGTATCGGGCCGGGCGCGGATTTTGCCGCAGAGGGCGGGGCCATCAATGCCTGGCATGTCCCAATCGCTGATGACGATGCGGGCGGGGTCGGAATCGAAGGCGGCCCATGCGTCGTCGCCATTGGAGTATAAGCGGATTTCGTGGCCCATGGCGACCAGGAGGGCGCCGAGGTGCTCGCGGGAAACGGGATCGTCGTCAGCCAGGAGAATTTTCATGGCGGGGTGGGGTGCGGGGGCGGTTGCGCTGGATGGCGAACTCAACGCGGGCATACTCCTGGCGGATGCGGGGTGCGAGGGCGCGAGCGGCATTGAAATCACTATCCTTGCAGCTTTTCTGAAACGCCGCGCAGAGATCGTACAACAGCGTCGCGCCGAAGTGGGAGCAGCCGCCGCCGAGCTTGTGAGCGGCGCGCATGGCGGACGTAAGATCGTCATTGCGAAGAGACTGGTCGATTTCGTCGAGGCTTTCCGGGGTGGATTCCGTGAAAAGATCAATCATGCGCACAAGGAGGTTTTGTCCATTGGCCGCCTTTGATTGGGCGAGGGAGTCGAGCATCGAGAGATTGATGGAGGTGTTTTCCGCGCCTTGCTGGCCCGGGCGGGGAGGGATGCGGGCGACGACACCGGCGAGCTGCTGGATTTCGTAGGGCTTGGTGAGGAAATCGTCCATGCCGGCCCGGAGGCAGGTGTCACGCTCGCCTTCCATGGCATTGGCGGTTATGGCAATGACCCACATGGGACGCTGGGTGCCGGCCGTCTCCATGCGCCGGATGGCGGCGGCGGTCTCGTAGCCGTCCATGACCGGCATCTGGCAATCGAGGAGAAGGGCGTCCCATGGCTCGTCGTCGAGCGCATCCAGGGCTTCGCGGCCATTTGAGACGACAACCGAGGTATGGCCGAGCATCCGGAGTTGCTCCTCGATCACGAGTTGGTTGACCGTATTGTCCTCAGCGACCAGAAAGCGAAGCGAGCGCGAAGAGGGATGGACGGCAAGCGGCTCCGGGGTCTCGACGGGGAGCGGGCCGCCGGCGGCGTCCGAATCGTCAAAGCGGGAGGTGAACCAGAAGGTTGAGCCTTCCCCCGCCCGGCTGTGAACGTGAATATCCCCGCCCATGAGGCGGACGATCTGGCGGGAGATGGCGAGGCCGAGTCCGGTGCCGCCATATCGGCGGGTGGTCGAATCATCGGCTTGGGCAAAGGCGCCGAAAATGCGGGAGCAAGCCTCGGGCTCCATGCCGATGCCTGTGTCCATGACCGTGAAGCGGAGGAGCCAGCCGGATTCGTCCACTTTGCCGGGAGCAGACTCGACGCGGACATCGAGACGGACCTCGCCCTCCTCCGTAAACTTGACCGCGTTGCCCATGAGATTGGTCAAGACCTGGCGGAGGCGCTCGGGATCGCCGGACAGGGACGCGGGAGCATTGCCGTCCACGAACCAGCGAACATTGAGCCCCTTCTCCGCGGCGTTGACCGAGACCACGGCGACGATTTCCTGGATGAGTTTCGCGAGCGAGAAAGAGATGCGCTCGAGATGGACGGCGCCGGCGTCGAGCTTCGAGAAATCGAGGATTTGATTAATCAGGTTAAGGAGGACTCGGCCAGAGCTGTCGATGGTGCGGGCATAGCGCAATTGGTCCTCCGGGAGCCGGGCGAGCATGAGCATCGAGGACATGCCGAGGATGCCGTGGAGGGGCGTTCGGATCTCATGGCTGACATTCGCGAGGAATTGCGACCTTGCGCGGATGGCGTTCTCGGCCTCGCGGCGGGCCCGGCGGGACGCGGCGTCGAGCGCCTTGCGGGCCGTGATGTCGCGGTAGATGCCGTACACGGCTCCAGCTTGCCCATCGTCCGCCGAGAAGCTGACATTGCCCTCGACGTCAAGGATGCGGCCATCGCGGGCAAGGAAGCGGGACTCGAAGGGGGCGATGAATTCCCCGGCAAGCAAGCGGCGGTAGCGGTCGCGCGATACGGGGATGAAGTCTGGATGGACGATCTGGTAGAAGGACAGGCTGGCGGCGATGTCCGCCTCTGAGTAGCCGAGGGCGAGGCGCCACGCGGGGTTTGCGTAAAGGATGCGCCAATCGGGATCGAAGCTATGGATGAGATCGGAGGAATGCTCGACGAGGCTGCGGAACCGGGTTTCCTGCTGGACGAGGCGGGCCATGGCCTGGGAGAGCGAGAGATTGTTCAGTTCCGCCTCGGCGATGGCTGCCAGGGCGCGGAGCACCTCGATCTCGCGCGGGCCGATGGCGCGGGGCCGCATATCGATGGCGCAAAGTGAGCCAACCCTTTCCCCGCCGGGAGCGCGCAAGGGGAAACCCGCGTAGAAACGGATCGAGGGGGGATGGAGGACGCCGCGGTTGTCCGAGAAACGCGGGTCGAGAAGGGCGTCGGGGACGACCAGGGGATCATCCGCCAGGATCGTATAGGCGCAGAAGGACTCCGAGCGGCGGGTGCCGGTGGAATCGAGTCCGAGGCAGGACTTGAACCACTGGCGGTCCGCCTCGACGAGGCTGATCAAAGCGATGGGGACATCGAGCGCGGTCCCCACAAGGCGTGTGATGCGGTCAAAACGCTCCTCGGGCGAGGGAGTGAGTGCGAGGGCGCGGAGCGCGACAAGCCGCTGGGGTTCGTCCGATGGAATGGGGGCCGCGGGCATTGAGAACCGAGGGGTAGTATCGGCTCAACATTCCCCTTTTGTCCACATTGCAGGAATGGTACCTTAACGATCACACCCAGGCTGCCGAGGAAGCGAGGGTGCCACCATGAAGGTATTGATTGCCGACGATCACAACGTGGTACGCGAGGGGTTGAAACATATTCTCGAACGCCATTACGGAGCGGTGGTTTTCGGAGAGGCGAGGGATGGAACCGAGGCGCTCGAGGCGATATGGAAGGAGGGATGGGATATTGTTCTGCTGGATATTCACATGCCAGGCCGGGATGGGATCGAGATCCTGCGCGAGGTAAAAAAGGAGCGCCCGAAGGTCCCGGTGCTGATGATGAGCGGTTCGTCCGAAGAGGAGTACGCCGTGCGGGCGCTGCGGGACGGGGCATCTGGATACATCGGGAAGAATGCGCCGCCGGAGGAGTTTTTGCAGGCGGTGGGCGAGGCGCTGGCCGGGCGGTGCTACCTGACGCCCGCGGTGGCGCAACGGCTTGCGCGAGAGGTGGCTGCGCCGGATAACCAGCCGGCGCATGAGAAGCTATCTGACCGGGAGTATCAGGTCATGAAGATGCTGGCGGTGGGGAAAACAGTGAAGGAAGTGGCCTCTGAGCTTTCGCTAAGCGTGAAGACCGTGAGCACGTATCGGACGCGGATACTTGAAAAACTGGGACTCGCGAGCAATGTTGAGATTGCGCGTTTTGCGATTAAGGCAGGGCTGGCCTAGAATTGAAAAATAGACGGGGCTGCGCCCAAATGCGAACGTGGCGCCGTATCTACGTTAAGACCCGTATGCCATTCGGCACATTTCCTGCGAGCGGGGAGTGTGACGAATGACCACCGGTTTTGCAGAGCCCCTGGCGCACACCGCAGGAGCATTGCTACCCATGACCGCCTACACTTCCAAAACCGCCGGACTGAAATCGGTTCCGGCGCCGCCCGGGGCAGGGTGGAGGCGTGTGATGGAGCGAGGGGCCGCTTTGCGGGAGGCGGCCATGGAGTATTGCATCCCCCGGGAGTTTGAGCGCGACACGGAGCCGTACCGGCGCGCGCGGCTGGTAACAGGGTTTGGGCTTCTCGGGTTCGTTTTCGGGTGTATCTACGCCTCGTTTTACCTCGTGATCGGGCACGATTGGGGCGCGGGCATCATCATCGTTTGCAGCCTGATCTTCGCGGGCGTGCCGTTCCTGCTGCGGCGGACGGGCAATATTGCGCTGGCGGGCAACCTGCTGACATTGGTTCTGCTGCTTGGTTTTATCGCGCTGTGCGCGATCGAGGGGGGCGTGCGCGGGCACGCGATCGGGTGGCTCGCGTCCGTGCCGTTGTGCGCGCTGCTGCTGGTGGGCGGCGCCGAGGCGGGCGGGTGGTGCCTGCTGAGCGTCGTTGCGACCGCGTGCTTCGTTATCCTGGACCTGAATGGCGTGCGCATGCCGCTAATGTACGCGGCGCGGTGGCATCAGCTCGTTACGGCGGTGGGATACATGGGTCTCACCATGTTCATGTCGATCCTGGGCCTGATATTCGAGGGGGGTCGCCGCCGGGCCTTTGCCCGCATGGAACTGGCCATCGACCGGGTCTCGGAGTTCAACGCCCGGCTCAAGAAGCTGGATGCCGAGAAGAACGAGTTTCTTGGAATCGCGGCCCATGACCTGAAGAACCCGCTCGGGATCGTCATGGGCTTCGCGGAGATCATCGCCTCTGGCAAGCAGGCCTCGGCTGAGAAGAATCAGAAGGACGCGGAGCATATCATCGAGGCGGCGGACCGGATGATCTCGCTGATCACGCAATTGCTGGATGTGAACGCGATCGAGCAGGGGAGGTTCCCGCTCGAGCTGAGCACGTTTGATCTGGGAAGCGTGAGCGAGAAAGTGATCGAGAGCTTTTTCGCCGCGGCGACGAAGAAGGGAATCACCGTATATGCCACTGGGCCGATGACGCCGGGGATGGTGGTTGCCGATGCCAAGGCGTCCTACCAGATATTGGATAACCTGCTCTCGAATGCCATCAAGTACACCCCCCCCGGCAGCGACATCTATGTGCGCATGAGGAACGCGCCCGAGTTCGTCGTGTGGGAGGTCCAGGACCAGGGGGCCGGGCTGACCGAAGCGGACCAGGCGAAGCTGTTCCAGAAATTCACCAAGCTCTCGGCGCGCCCGACGGGGGGC
>Ga0182012_10007958_pt1 | contig 10525 bp, 8 predicted proteins | sample 612S2SmetaG_FD_120486 | JGI IMG/M metagenome (GOLD analysis project Ga0182012, IMG submission 120486) | Permafrost microbial communities from Stordalen Mire, Sweden - 612S2S metaG | ecosystem: Environmental > Terrestrial > Soil > Wetlands > Permafrost | place: Sweden: Stordalen | collected...
CCACCCCGAAGAAGCCGGCCTCGGGGTTGATGGCGTAGAGACGGCCGTCGGCGCCGAACTTCATCCAGCAGATGTCGTCGCCCACCGTCTCCACCTTCCAGTCGGGCAGGGTGGGGATGAGCATGGCCAGGTTGGTCTTTCCGCACGCCGAGGGGAAGGCCCCGGTGACGTAGCGGGTCTCGCCGGCCGGCGAGGTCAGCTTCAGGATGAGCATGTGCTCGGCCAGCCAGTTGTCGTCGCGGGCCATCACCGAGGCGATGCGGAGGGCGAAGCACTTCTTCCCCAGCAGGGCGTTCCCGCCGTATCCCGAGCCGTAGCTCCAGATCTCGCGGGTCTCGGGGAAGTGCACGATGTACTTGTTCTCCGCATCACACGGCCACGGCGAGTCGGCCTGGCCCTCGGCCAGGGGCGCCCCCACCGAGTGCAGGCAGGGGACGAACTCGCCGTCGGCCCCCAGCACCTCGAGGGCACCGCGACCCATGCGGGTCATGATCCGCATCGAGACGGCCACGTAGGCCGAGTCGGTCACCTCCACCCCGATGTGGGCGATGGACGAGCCCAACGGGCCCATGGAGAAGGGGACGACGTACATGGTGCGTCCCCGCATCGACCCCCGGAACAGTTCGGTCAGCTCGCCGCGCATCTGGGCCGGATCACGCCAATTGTTGGTCGGTCCGGCGTCCGACTCCAGGTCGGAACAGATGAAGGTCCGGTCCTCCACCCGGGCCACGTCGCCGGGGTCCGAGTGGGCCCAGTAGCTGTTGGGTCGCTTGGCGTCGGAGAGCTTGGTGAAGGTCCCGTTGTCCACCAGAAGCTGGCACAGCCGGTCGTACTCCTCGGCCGAGCCGTCACACCATTCGACGGCGGCGGGCTCGCAGAGAGCAGCGATGTCGTCGACCCATGCGATCAGCTTCTTGTTCTCGGTGGGGGGCATGGGCGTGTTACTCCTCCTCGGGTTTCCGGTTCGGTCCGGCCGGAGGACAGTCGCCCGGGGCGATCCGTCCACCGCTTATCCCCTGATTGTAGTGGGGGACCATGGGGGTCAATGGTAGGCAAGGGTACGTGACGAGTCCCAATTCCGGACCTTCCCGGACCCCGGCCGACCGGACCCCCGACGAGTTCGCCTGGATCGAGCGGCTGCGGACCCGGTTCGAGGCGGCGGCCCGCCTGGTGGTGCCCGGTGGACCGGTCCCACCCGCCGGTGACACCTGGATCGGCGACGACGCCGCCGTCGTGGCCACCCACGGGGGGCCCGGTCGGGTGATCTGGGCGACCGACCTGGTCATCGAGGGTGTCCACGTGGACCTCGGGCTGTGTGGACTGGAGGACATGGGCTACAAGGCGGTGATGGTCACCGTGTCCGATCTGGCCGCCATGGGGGCCACCCCCGAGTACATCCTGGTCTCCGTGGCCGCTCCTCCGGGGACCGATCTGGACCTCCTGGGGGCCGGGGTGGCCGAGGCCGCCACCCTCTGCGGTTGCGCCGTGGTCGGGGGCGATCTCGCCGCCGGACCGGTGGTGGTGGTGTCGACGTCGGTCATCGGGTCGGTGGGGCTCCATCCCGAGCGGGGGCCCCTGCTCCGTTCGGGGGCCCGGGCCGGGGACCGGCTCTGGGTGACCGGCCCGCTCGGGGCCTCGGCGGCCGGACTCCGGCTCCTGCGGGCCGGGGGCGTTCCCGCCGGCCCGGCCGACGAGGCGCTGATCCGGGCCCACCGGCGTCCGGTGGCCCGGATCCGGGAGGGAACGGCGGCCCGGCTGGCCGGCGCCAGCGCCGCCATCGACGTCTCCGACGGCCTGGCTGCCGACATCGTGCATCTGGCCCGCTCATCCGGGGTCGGACTCGCTCTCGATGAGCTGCCGGTGGCCGACGGGGCGACCGACGCCGAGGCCCGTGCCGGCGGTGAGGAGTACGAGTTGGTGGTGGCCACGGCCGACTCCGGTGGTCTGGTGGCGGCGTTCGGGGCGGCCGGCCTCCGGCCGCCGGCGCCCCTGGGCCGGTGCACGGGGCGGGCCGGCGTCTACACCCTGGCCGGTGGACCCCTGGTGCCGGCGGGGTGGCAGCACCGCCTCTGAGGTCGCCGGGGTGTCCGGCGATCCGGACGCCGATCCGGCCGCCGATCCGGCCGCCGATCCGGCCGCCGATGCGCCCCGCCGATGCCGCCGCCGATGCGCCCCGCCGGCCGGACCCGCCTGCCGTGGACCGGGTCGGCCGGGGTGGCCGGCCGTGGGGGATACCCGGTGTGGAGGCCCGGATGCGCGACGATCCATGCCAGACCGGACGTTCGCCCCATGCGGAGGAGGCCGCCCATGCCCTTGACCGACCGCCCATGCCCCTGAACGACCGCCGGATTCTGGTGGTCGACGATGAGAAGAGCATCACCGACCTGGTCACCATGGCCCTGGCCCTGCACGGGGCCACCACCGAGGTGGCCCACACCGGCCGTGAGGCCCTGCGATCGGTGAAGGACTTCCAGCCCCATCTGGTGGTGCTGGACGTGATGCTGCCCGACCTGGACGGCTTCGAGGTCATGGCCCGCATGGGCCGCGGGCAGGCGGCCCGGGATGTCCCGGTGCTCTTCCTGTCCGCCCGCAACGGACTGGACGACCGGATCCGGGGCCTGTCCCTGGGTGGCGACGACTACATGACCAAGCCGTTCAGCATCGAGGAGATGCTCCTGCGGATCAACTCCATCCTGCGGCGGGCGGAGGGACCCGGCGACGCCCGGCTCCCCCTCCGGGTGGGAGACCTCGAGCTCGACGAGCAGAGCCACCAGGTCTGGCGGGGGAAGGTGCCCGTCGATCTGACCCCGACGGAGTTCCGGTTGTTGCACTACCTGATGGGTCACGCCGGCCAGGTCGTCTCCAAGGCCCAGATCCGGGACGGTGTCTGGGACTACAGCTTCGACGGGAAGGTCAACATGGTCGAGGTGTACATCAGTTACCTGCGCAAGAAGCTCGACGCCCTCGGTCCCCCGGTCATCCGCACGGTACGGGGCATCGGGTACCGGCTGGGCCCGGCACCCGCCGGCCCGCCCCGGTGACCCTGGGCTGGGCCCACCGGATGACCCTGCGCCTCCGGCTGATGGTGCTCATGATGGCGATCGTCGCCGCCGGCCTGGTCATCTCGGACCTGGTCACCTACCACGCCCTCCGGTCCTTTCTGGTGCGGCAGCTGGACGAGCAGCTCGACACCGCCACGTACCCGGTGGGACGGGCCCTGCTGTCGACGTCGGGCCTCGGGCCCCAGGTCCCCGCGGCCCCTCCGTTGGACCCCAGCCACAAGGGGCTCAACGCCGTGCGCAAGGCCTTTCTCAACGGGGGCGGCCTGAACGGCGGGACCGGCGCATCGGTGACCGACGTCCTGGTGCCGGCGGGGACCTTCGGTCTGCTCCGCAGCCCCTCGGGGGTGATCGAAGCCCGCGCCTTTTTCGACTACGGGGGCAAGAGCCCCGCCACCCCCCCCGTCCCCGGGTCACTGCCGGGGTCGGGGTCTCCCCCCGGACCGGACCTGTACTTCACCACCGGAGGCAACGGGCCCGGGGCCGTCTCCTACCGGGCGGTGGCCAAGCCCCTGGTCCACGACAGCGGGGTGATCGTGATCGCCGTGCCGCTGACCGGCCAGCAGGGCACCCTGCGCCGGCTGGTCCTCATCGAGATCATCGCCTCCACCGCCCTTCTGATCGGGCTGGGGATCCTCTCGTGGTTCATGGTGCGGCGGGATCTGCAGCCCCTGGCCGACATGACCGAGACGGCGGGTGCCATCGCACGGGGCGACCTGTCCGAGCGGGTCACACCGGCGCCGGTGGGCACCGAGGTCGGCCAGTTGGGCCAGGCCTTCAACACCATGGTCGACGGCATCGAGGCGGCCTTCGCGGCCCGGACGGCGTCCGAGGAGCGGCTGCGGCGATTTCTGGCCGACGCCTCCCACGAGCTGCGGACCCCTCTGACATCGATCCGGGGTCACGCCGAACTCTTCGACCTCGGGGTCCGGGACCGGCCCGAGGAGCTGGCCCGGTCCCTCCAGCACATCAGGGACGAGGCGTCGAGGATGTCGACCCTGGTCGACGACCTGTTCCTGCTGGCCCAGCTGGACCACGAACGGCCCCTGCGCCTGGAGTCCCTGGATCTGGCCGACGTGGTCCACCATTCGGTCGACACCATCGGGATCTCGGCCCCGGACCGGTCGATCGGGGTCGATGTGGACGGTCCGGTGGTGATCGAGGGGGACGGGTTACGGATGCGCCAGGTGGTCGACAACCTGCTCGTCAACGCCCTGATGCACACGCCGCCGGGCACCGGAGTGGACATCCGGGTCGGCCGGAGGGACGGATGGGCCACACTCACGGTCCACGACCAGGGACCCGGTATCGATCCTTCCCGGGCGACCCGGATCTTCGAGCCGTTCTTCCGAGAGGATCCCTCCCGGTCGAGGGCGTCCGGCGGCGCCGGTCTGGGGCTGGCCATCGTGGAGGCCATCGTGACGGCCCACCACGGTTCGGTCCGGGTGGTGCCGGTCCCCGCCCCGGGGGCCACCTTCGAGGTCCGCATCCCCGAGCACCAGACCGACCCGGGAGGGCCCGGAACCGATAGGGGGGAACCCGCCACCGACGGCCGGCGGGCGCCCGGAGGCCCGGTGGTGGGGACGGTCAGCTGAGCGCCGGAGGCGCCTCGGGCCGGTCAGGCGGGGATGTTGCGGACCGGCGGCTTGACCACCTTGCCCGAGCGGATACACGAGGTGCACACGTTGAGGCGCTTCGGCGATCCGTCGACCAGGGCTCGGACCCGCTGGATGTTCGGGTCCCACCGTCGCTTGGTCCGGCGGTGGGAGTGACTGACGTTCATCCCGAAGGAGGGCTTCTTCCCACAGACTTCGCACACCGCGGCCATGACGTTCCGACTTCCTTGTAGATCCTCAGGTAAGTCGCAAAGGTTAGCATCCTGGCCATGGTGGTCCTCGACACGATGGGTGCAGGCGATCTGGCCCAGGTCATCACGGCCTTCCGGGACGGGCTGCGCTCCCATCAGGAGCTGATCAACCGGCTCAACGTGTACCCGGTCCCGGACGGCGACACCGGCACCAACATGGCCCTGACCCTGCAGTCGGTGACCGACGAGCTGGCCGGCCTGGACTCGCCGGACCTGGCCGCCACCTGCCGGGCCATCGCCCACGGCTCCCTGATGGGGGCCCGGGGGAACTCCGGGGTCATCTTGTCCCAGCTGTTGCGGGGGCTCTCCGAGGGTCTCAACTGCCTCCCCTCCACCCCGGGGCCCCGGGAGCTGTCCCGGGCCCTGACCATCGCCGACGAGTTGGCCCGCGAGGCGGTCATGCGTCCCGTGGAGGGCACCATCCTGACCGTGGCCCGGGGCGCCGCCACCGGGGCCCGGGCCGCCGCCGAGGCGGGAAAGTCCCTGGTGGACGTGGCTGAGGCCTCGCGGGCCGGCGCAGCCGAGGCCCTGGCCCGTACCCCCTCCCTCCTGCCGGTCCTGGAGCAGGCCGGTGTGGTCGACGCCGGCGGGACCGGGTTCCTGCTGCTGTTCGACGCCCTGTTGTCCGTGCTCGACGGGCGCCCCATGCCCCTCCCGCCCGAGATACCCGAGGTCCACATCGTCCCGGTCAACCCCGAGGCCCCCGGGACCGCCGCCCCGGCCGGGGACGACCCGGAGGCCAACCTGGCCGGCCTCCGCTACGAGGTGATGTACCTGCTGGAGGCGCCCGACAGCACCATCCCGGTGTTCAAGGAGGTCTGGGCCGGCCTCGGGGACTCCATCGTGGTGGTGGGCGGTGACGGCCTGTGGAACTGCCACATCCACACCGACGACATCGGCGCCGCCATCGAGGCCTGCCTCGACGCCGGCCGGCCCCGCACCATCAGGGTCACCGACCTGTTGGAGCAGGTGGAAGAGGAGCGGTGGGTCCGCGAGGCCGAGGTCACCGGCGACAACGGCCCCGAGGTCCCCCTCGGGCCCGGCCCGACCACCGGGGTGGTGGCCGTGGCCACCGGCGACGGGGTGGGGAGGATCTTCCGGTCCCTCGGCGTCCAGGGGCTCCTGGCCGGCGGGCAGTCCATGAACCCGTCGACGGCCGAGCTGGTGGAGGCGGTCCAGGCGGTGCGGTCGGACGAGGTGATCATCCTCCCCAACAACGCCAACATCCGCCCGGTGGCCCAACGGGTCCACGACCTGACCGACAAGTCGGTCTGGGTGGTCCCCACCGACACGGTGGTGGAGGGGTTCGCCGCCCTGCTGGCCTACGACCCCGAGGCCCGGGGCGAGGTGAACGCCCGGGCCATGGAGGCCTCGGCCCGCAAGGTGGTCCCGGCCGAGGTCACCCGGGCCGTGCGGGACGCCGACAGCCGGGTGGGCCCGATCGCCGCCGGCGACTGGCTGGGACTGTCGCGGCGGGGGATCGAAGTGGTCGACGACTCGCTGGCCGGAGCGGCCTGCGCCCTCCTGGAGGCCCTGGTCACGGAGGACCACGACCTGGTCACCATCATCGAGGGCGAGGGGTCCGGGGCCGCCGACACCCGGCGGATCACCGAGTGGATCAGGGACCGGCGTCCCGATGTGGAGATCGAGGTGCACCACGGGGGCCAACCCCTGTACCCGTACCTGTTCTCCATCGAGTGAGAGCGCCGGTGCTGTGAGCGGACCGCCCGCCCGGCCCGACGGGCCGTCCGCCGACGGGCTCACGCTCCGTCGGCTGTCCGGACTCCCCGTGTCGGAGCTCCGGGGGGTGGGGGAGGGTGTCCGGCGGGAGCTGGCCGAGCTCGGGATCGACACGGTGCTCGATCTGGTCACCCACTACCCCCGCCGCTACGTCGATGCCACCCGCCTGGTGGCCATCGCCGACCTGAAAGACGGTGACAAGGCGATGGTCCTGGGCCGTGTGACCCGGGTCAGCCGGCCGCCCGCGGGCTACGGGCGTGGGCGCCGGAGGGCACCGACCCGGGTGGTGGTGGGGATCGCCGACGACACCGGCCGGCTCGACGTGGTCTTCTTCAACCAGCACTGGCGGGCCAGGCAGCTGGCGCCGGGGATGCTGGCCCTGTTCTACGGGAAGGTCGGCGCCTACCGCGGGGTGCCCCAGCTGACCGGGTCCACCGCCGAGGTCCTCCTGGACGCCGCCGAGGAGTCCGAACCGGACGGCGCCGACCCGTCCGGACGGGTCTTCCCCGTCTATCCGCTCACCGACAGAGCCCGTCTGACGTCGCCCCAGATCGGCCGGTATGTCGCCAGTGCGCTCAACCGGTCCGGTCGGTTCGCGGATCCGGTCCCCGAGGCCTGGCGTCGGAAGTTCGGTCTTGTCGACCGGACCACCGCCTTCAACCACATCCACCGACCCTCGGGGATGGCCGAGCCCGAGCCGGCCCGCCGGCGGCTGGCCTTCGACGAGCTGTTCCGGCTGCAGCTGGCCCTGGTGCTCCGCCAGGATCGCCTCCAGCGGGATGCCCGGGGGATCCGCCACGTGATCACCGGCCGGGACGGGGCACCGACCCTGGCCGACCGGTTCCTCGACGGGCTGCCGTTCGTACCCACCCCGGCCCAGGCCCGGGCCGTCGAGGCCATCCGGGCCGACCTGGGCCGCCCGCTGCCCATGCACCGGCTCCTCCAGGGTGACGTGGGATCGGGGAAGACGGTGGTGGCGGTGGCGGCCATGCTGGTGGCGGTGGAGGGTGGCCACCAGGGGGCGTTGATGGCCCCCACCGAGGTGCTGGCCGAACAGCACGCCACCGAGGTCCGGAATCTCACGGCCGGCCTGACCGTCCCCGACCCGGCCACCCTCTCGGGCGACCGGCCGGTGTCGGTCGGACTGTTGACCAGCAGGACCGGTGCCGCCGAGCGGGCCTCCCTGCACACCGGGCTGGTACAGGGCACGGTGGACCTCCTCATCGGCACCCATGCCCTCCTCACCGACCAGGTGGCCTTCCACTCCCTCGGGGTGGTGGTCATCGACGAGCAGCACCGTTTCGGGGTGGAGCAGCGGGCCGCCCTGCGGGCCAAAGGGCGGGGCGCCGACGACTCCGGGGCCGATCCGGACCTGCTGGTGATGACGGCGACCCCCATCCCCCGCACGGCGGCCATGGTGGTCTTCGGCGACCTGGACATGACCGTCATCGACGAACTCCCCCCCGGTCGGCAGCCGGTGACCACCCGGTGGCTGCGCAATCCCCTCGAGACCGCCGAGGCCTGGGGCCGGGTGCGTTCCGAGGTCGCGGCCGGACGGAGGGCCTTCGTGGTGTGTCCCCTGGTCGAAGGGTCCGAGCGGGTGCAGGCCACCTCGGTGGTGGCCGAGGCCGAACGGCTCGGGGTGGAGGAGCTGGCGGGCCTGCGGGTGGGCCTGCTCCACGGGCAGCTGCCGTCGGCCGAGAAGGAGAGGGTGATGACCGAGTTCCGGGCCGGGGCCCTCGACGTGCTGGTGGCCACCACGGTGATCGAGGTCGGGGTGGACATCGCCGACGCCTCGGTGATGGTGGTGGAGGACGCCGACCGGTTCGGCATCGCCCAGCTCCACCAGTTGCGGGGACGGGTGGGCCGGGGAGGCGATCCGGCGTGGTGTTACCTGCTGTCGGAGAACGACAGCCCGGAGGCCGAGGCCCGCCTGTCGGCCCTCGAGGTGTCCACCGACGGGTTCGCGTTGGCCGAGGTGGACCTGGAGCTGCGGGGGGAGGGGACCATCCTCGGGGCCCGCCAGAAGGGACGCAGCGATCTGAAGGCGGCCCGGCTCACCACCGATCGGGACCTGGTGGGCGACGCCCGCGCCCTGGCCGTGGACGTGGTGCGCCACGATCCCGACCTGGTCGACCACGAACCCCTCCGTGACGAACTGCGGATCTTCATCGACGAGGACGAGGCCGAGTTCCTGTTCAAGAGCTGACCGGGACGCCTCCGAGCGCACCGGCTGATCCGACCGGTCCCGGTAGTCTTGGGTGGTGCGCGTGATCGGTGGTGAGCTCCGGGGTCGACGTCTCTCCGCCCCGGTCGGACCGGGTGTGCGGCCGACCTCCGACCGGGTCCGCGAGGCGATCTTCGACATCATCTACAGCCTGGGCGGTGTGGACGGGCTCCAGGTGGCGGACCTGTTCGCCGGCACCGGGGCCCTGGGCATCGAGGCCCTGTCGCGGGGCGCCGCCTCGGTGACCTTCGTGGACCGCAGTCCGGACGCCCTGGCCGGGGTCAGGGCCAATCTGGTGGCGGTGGGTCTCGATCGGGCCGAACGGGACGGGGACGCCACGGTGGTGCGGGCCGACGTGGACGTCTGGGTGGCCACCACCGCCTCGCGGTACGACCTGATTCTCTGCGATCCGCCCTACGACTACGACGGGTGGGACCCGCTGGTGGCGGCGTTGCCGGCCGATCTGGCCATCCTCGAATCCGCCGGGCCGGTCCCTGCACCACCGGGGTGGGGGATCATCAAAACCAGGCGGTATGGAGGTACGATCGTGACGGTGACCCGTCCCGAGCCGGTCACGGAGACCGGGCTGGTCAGGGAGACCGGGTTGGTCAGGGAGAAAGGTGTCTCGTGAGGATTGCGCTCATTCCCGGATCGTTCGACCCGGTCCACAACGGACACCTCGAGGTGATCGAGCGCGCCTCCCGACTGTTCGACGAGGTGGTCGTGGCCACCGTGCGCAATCCGCAGAAGAGCGAAGCCCTCTTCGACCTCACTGAGCGCCAGGAGATGCTCGAGGAGTCGCTGGACCACCTGGCCAACGTGCGGATCGTGTCGGTGTCCACGCTGGTCGTCAACGTGGCCCACGATGTGGGGGCCAGCGCCATCGTCAAAGGGCTCCGGGCCGTGTCCGACTTCGAGAACGAGCTGCAGATGGCCCAGATGAACAAACAGCTCTCCGGGGTGGAGACCCTGTTCATCCCCACCAGCTCGGCCCACTCCTTCATCGCCTCGCGGCTGCTGCGGGAGGTGGCCCGGTTCGGCGGCGATGTCACGGCGTTCGTCCCCAAGGTGGTCGCCACCAGGCTCCAGGAGAAGTTCGCCGATGAGTGATCTCTTCGAGGATCTCGACCAGCAGCGGGCCGCCGGTGAGGAGCACGACGCCGAAGCGTTGATACGCAGCGCCCTGGACATGGTCCAGACGGCCAAGGCCATGCCGCTGTCGGCATCGGTGCTGGTGTCGCGGGAGGAGCTGGCCGAGGTGTTGCAGGCGGCCCTGGACCGCATGCCCGACGAGCTGCGCCAGGCCCGATGGCTGTTGAAGGAGCGCGACGAGTTCCTGGCCGAAAAGAACCGGGAGGCTGACATCCTCTTGGAGGAGGTCAAGGTCCAGGCCGAGCGGATGGTCCAGCGCACGGAGATCGTCCGCCAGGCCAACCATGTGGCCCAGAGGATCCTGGACGACGCCAACGAGGAGGCCCGCCGGCTCCGCCACGAGGCGGAGGACTACGCCGACCAGAAACTGGCCAGTTTCGAGATCGTCCTCGACCGGACGATGAAGACGGTCCAGGCGGGCCGCGAGAAGCTGCAGGTGAGCCCGTTGCCGAAGGTGGAGATCGGGGAGGGGGGCGACAC
>Ga0182012_10007961_pt1 | contig 10523 bp, 8 predicted proteins | sample 612S2SmetaG_FD_120486 | JGI IMG/M metagenome (GOLD analysis project Ga0182012, IMG submission 120486) | Permafrost microbial communities from Stordalen Mire, Sweden - 612S2S metaG | ecosystem: Environmental > Terrestrial > Soil > Wetlands > Permafrost | place: Sweden: Stordalen | collected...
AGGTTTAAATTAAGCAGCGAAATTTGGGCTTCCGACCCATAGGAAATGCTAATAAAAGCATCCTTTGCTTACCTCATGGAACCCGTCGACGACATCTTGATTCCGCAGTCTACCCCCACGGCCGAGCCCAACCGGCTGCGTACGCGCCATGTGGTGCGTGCGCTGGCGTTTATATTGATATCCGTAGCGGCGGTCTGCGGCAATGAGGTTTACCGGGCTGATCTGCTGGCTCCAGCCAGCCAGCGTACAGCCGATATGGTCGGCGTTGGACTCGTCTTCTTTTTCGGTATTTTACTTTGGTGGCTGGGCGGTCGCAAGGTGGGTGAAATGGCCCAACCGGTGTTTCGTAATGCCAGTGATGCGGCGACCGATATGCGCATTGACCGACACAATATTATCTGGATCGCGGCCAGCGTGTTGGCGGGCTTCATCGGCTTGAGCGCAGTCACTCTCGGGGCGACGCTGGCTTTTCGGGCCCAGGCGTTGATGACGGCTTATCCGATTTTGCGGGAAATGAATCTTTCGCCCAAACCTATCTTGATTATGGGCGGTCTACTGGTGGTCTTGGCGATGGTGGCGCTGGCGTTGGCGATGCGCCGCCAGGCTAAGTGACCGCTGGCGGCCTTATTTGGCGCCGGGCGCCATAGTCGGCGTAAGAGGTAGCTTCAATTTTTCCAATTTCGGGGCGATGATGAGCTGGCAGTAGCCTTGGGAGGAATGATTATTGAAGTACTCCTGGTGATAAGCTTCGGCGGAATAAAACGCGCTCGCCGCAGTGATTTCGGTAACTATCGGGCTGGCAAAACGGCTTTGCGCGGCGGCCTTGGATTTTTCTGCTGCGACTTTTTGCGCATCCGAGGAATAGAAAATGACTGAGCGGTATTGGGTACCAGTGTCGGCACCCTGCCGGTTGAGGGTAGTGGGATCGTGCATGTGCCAGAACCATTCCAAGAGTTGCTCATAACTGACAACCTTGGGGTCAAACTTGAGTTGCACGACTTCCGCGTGCCCGGTCAGTTCGGTGCAGACTTGCTCATAAGTGGGGTTGGCCACGGTGCCGCCCATGTATCCGCAAGTGGCGGACCAGACCCCGTCAACGCGTTCGTACACCGCTTGCGAGCACCAGAAGCAACCCGTGCCAAAAGTGGCAGTTTCCAGATTGGCGGGAGGCGGCCCTTTTTTCGTCGAGGGCGCCGCAGTGTTAATCGATTGGGCAGGCATATCGTTGGGTTGGTAAAGATAGGCGAATATAAACAAACTGGCACCAGTGGCAATGGCCAGCCAACTGGAAGCAACGCGAAAAACAGATTTAGCCATGGCTGAAGGACAAGTGTGAGCGGAAAAGGTTCAGTACTTAATGATGGAGAATTCTGGCGATAAATCCAGCCTATTCTATTCGGCGCTAGACTGGAAAATGCCTCGCCAATGCAGTCGTAGCTAAGTAACCTTTTTCAGTCAGGGCTGATTCATATGCCCGTTCCCAAAAGCAACAGCCAGTCGGCCTCCCTCGTGGACGCAACTAAATTCAATATACCTTGGCACGAGGTACTCGCCCAGGTCCGTGACGCCGTTATTTGCACAGGCCGTGATGGAGTGGTAATCTATTGGAACGCCGCCGCCGCCCGCTTATGGGGCTGGCCGGCCGAGGAAATGCTGGGGCAGCCCGTCTTTCTGCGACTCCCCGAAGGCCCGTCACGCGAGTGGGGGCGCGAGCTTTTCCGTACCGTGCTCAATGGCGAAGAGTTTTTTGGCGACCGCCATGATTATCGCAAGGATGGCTCCCGCGTGTGGATTGAAGTTCGCTCTACGCGGATCAATGATGCCAGTGGCCAGCCTGTCGGCATCGTGACTATTGGCCGGGAGATCACCGAGCGCCGGCAGGCAGAGCAGGAGCTGAAACTCTTTCGCAACCTGGTCGACCAGTCCAATGACACTTTTGAAATCGTTGATCCAGTCACGGGCCGCTTTTTAGATGTGAATGAACGCGCGTGTCTGAATCTGGGATATACTCGCGATGAGCTTTTGTCCATGCGGGTACATGATATCAACCCATCGGTTAGCGAAGAAAGCTGGCCGCAAATCGTGGCCGAAGTTCATAACCGCGGCTCGCACCAGGTTGAAGCGATGCACCGGCGCAAAGATGGCACCACTTATCCCGTGGAAGTCAATGTCCGCTGGGTCATGCTTGATCGGGCTTATATCATCGCGAGCGTGCGCGATATAAGTGAGCATAAGCAGGAGGAAGAGAGGTTGCGGCACAGTGAAGCCATGATGGCGGCTGCGCAACGTTTGGCCCATTTTGGCAGTTGGGAGTTGGATTTGGTCAACCCAGAGCTTGATGCCAATCCACTGCGCTGGTCGGACGAGTGTTATCGAATTTTTGGATTTGAACCCGGTAGTGTGCAGGTGACCAATGATTTATTTTTCAGCAGAATCCCGCCCGGGGAACACGAAGCAATCCGACAATCGGCTGCCCAGGCCATCGCCAACCGCAGCCTGCATTCCATTGAGCACCGAATCATTCTTCCCAGTGGGGAGGTCCGCTTTGTTCACGAACAGGCGAAGGTCATACTGGACGAAACGAATCTTCGGCCCGTCAAATTGCTTGGCACGGTCCACGACATTACGGAGCGCCGTAAAGCGGAAATGGAATTGCGCCGCAGTGAAGACCAATTTCGTTCCGCCATGCAGTTTTCCGCCATCGGCATGGCGCTGGTGGCATTGAATGGCCATTGGCTTGAAGTCAACCAAGCCATCTGCGACATCGTGGGTTATTCCAAAGATGAACTGCTGGCCACCGATTTTCAGTCCATCACCCACCCGGACGACTTGGCCGGCGACCTTGCCTTCGTCGGGCAGCTCATTGCCGGGGAGCGGCAGAGTTTTCAAATGGAAAAACGCTATATCCACAAACAGGGGCACCTCGTCTGGGTCCTTCTCAGCGTTTCCCTGGTGCGTGACGATGGCGGCCGGCCTTGTTATTTTATTTCGCAAATTCAGGATATTACCGAACGCAAACGTTCCCTGCAGGAATTGGTGGCGGCCAAGGAGACCGCAGAGGCGGCGACCCGGACCAAATCCGAATTCCTGGCCATGATCAGCCATGAAATCCGCACTCCACTCAACCCCATTCTCGGGGCCGCGCAGTTGTTGCTGGATGAAAAGTCCACCCCGGAACAGCAGGAATTACTGCGGGTCATCCAAAATGCCGGAGAGCATTTGCTGACGCTGCTGACGGATTTGCTGGATTTGGCGAAAATGGAATCCGGCTCGGCCAACTTGATGCAGACGCCCTGCCGGTTGGGCGAACTAGTGCAGGGTGTGTTTGAAATTAAACATGAAGAAGCCCGGGCCAAGCAACTGGCGCTCAAGTTGGAGGCGGACCCCAACCTGGCGTTCGCCTACGCGATGGATGAGCCGCGCCTGAGGCAGATCTTACTCAATTTAATTGGCAATGCGGTTAAGTTTACCGCGAAGGGCCAAGTCAAGGTACAGATTGAGCGTTTGGATCAAGATGGTCGGCGTGACCAGATAAAAATTCAAGTTTCTGACAGCGGAATTGGCATTGCGCCGGCACACTTACGACGCGTCTTTGAACCCTTTTATCAGGTGGACAGTTCGCTCATGCGCCAGCACGAGGGCGCGGGCCTGGGCCTGGCCATTTGCAAGCGGTTGGTGGAGACCATGGGCGGTGAAATTGGCGCAGAAAGCCGCCCGGGCGAGGGCTCGACTTTTTGGCTCACCCTTTGGCTTGAACGCCGGCGCTCCTTGGATGAAGTTGGCACACCCTGGCCCATGCGCATTTCCAGCCTGCGCCGGCACTGCGTTTTGTTGGCCTGCACCAATGAGCAAGAACGCCTGCTGCTGGTCACTGCACTCGAGAAGGCCGAATGCGAAGTGACGCGGGTGACGGCGGGCGCCGACGTGCTGGCTTTCTTTACGCCTGGCAATTTTGACTTGTTGCTGATTGATCAACAGTTGCCGGATGTCGAATGGCCCCAGCTGGTGGAGTCTCTTCGCCAGCGCGAAGCAGCCGCCGGGGTGGCCGCCACCAGCATTGTCTTGTTGGCTCGTGATGCCAGTGAAGCTGTTCACAAAATGGCGCAAGCCGTGGGAGTAAATAGCTTGTTGATTAAGCCCGTCCGCCAGGTGGAGCTCTTGCGCATGCTAATGTTGCATGGCCCCTTGCCTACGCCGGGGAACGAAACTACCATTCCGCCACCGTCGAAAAGTCGCGAGTGAATGATGAATGTTCTGATTGTTTTTTGTTCATGATAACTCCGCCCCTCGATTTGCAACTCATCGGCCGTGAAGTCGCTGTGCGCTGGCTCGACGGGGCGGAAGATTACTTCCCGCCGGAAATTTTGCGCAAAAATTCGCCGAGCGCGGAAAACGTGGGTGAGAAAGATATTTTCGGCCAGCAGTATGGCGGGCTGGGTCCCAAGAATTTTGCCGGGGTCGAAGTGAAAAGCTGGAAACCAGTGGGTAACTACGGCGTGGCTTTTACTTTCAGTGACGGCCACAACACTGGCATTTATACATGGAAGTTTTTGCGGGAGTTGGGGGAGAGCCTTCGTGCTGGCGATTCCAAAGTTTGATAATTCTCTCGCACGCTATTAATTATTTCCGGTGCCGCCCGTCGGAAAAATGCGCACCGGCAGCGATGACCAGGATGCCGGCCAGGAGGATGCCGCCCACGGCGAGGAGTTGCGGGGGGCCGCTCACGGTATTATTGTAAATCACCCAGTACATGACGCCGATGGTGGCGGCGAGGGCGACGATGCAGACCACGCGCGAGAGACTGGTAAAACGGCCGGCAGGATTGGATGCTGGCGGTTGAGTGGGTTGGTCGGAGTTCATGGTGAGGGAGGATAAAGGATCAAAGAAGCAGAGGAGCAAAGGTGGTAACTCAAGGTGGAAGAGAATACTCGGGTTGGCCGTGACACAAATATTCCAAGGCGAATACGGTACCCACCACGATTGCTCCGCCGACGACAATAGTCGTCGCGCCTAGGACGGCTTCGGTTTTGCCGGTGAGGGTGTCGCGGCGGTTGGGGAGGAAGAGGGGTTGGCGGGAAACGGTGGTGTCGAAGGGGCCTTCAGCGGTCTGCCAGGTGAAATCGTGGTTCGGTGGCACTTGGGTCTGAGTCGCACTAAACGATGCGGGTAAAACTGGGATGACGGCGTCGAGTGGCAGAGCGGGTTGGTCGAGCGGTGGTAACCACTTGCCGGTCAAGGCGAAGGGATCTAATTCGACCCAATATTTTTCAGTTCCCGGATGGGTGAGGGAAAGGTTGCGGTGGAGGATGAGTCCGCCAGAAAAGGTCTCTCCATAACCGGGTTTTTCGCGGAGATCATTGATTGCGGTGATGATGTTACGGGTGAGGGCGGGGGCGTCGACGAGGAAGATGCGTTCTCCAGGGGTGCGCTCGGGGGCGGTGTGATAGATGAGAGCCAACTGACCGCTGGCTGATTGATGGACTTCCGCGAGACGCAGGGCATTGTACGGGGGGTTCGAATCGGGCGAGGAGCAGCCGCTGGCGGCGGCCAGAGCCAGCACGCTGAGAATGCAGACGAAGCTGGTTCTGAAAAATGTCGAAATATTTTTGGAACTGAAGTTCACGGGAGGGGGAAGTTCCAGAAGTGAAGGCAAGGCAGGGTGGAAAACGCGAGAATGTTTTCGAATATATCATTTATCAGGCCAGCTTCGGTTAATTTTTTGCAAGTTTCTCTATTTGAGGTAGATATGTATTTTATAAATTCGATATTTTAAAATTAAGTGCATTATATGAATGCATGAAAAGTCAAACGAGGTACATTAAATGAACATTTTTCAGGTGATGAGGGATGCTACTAGCGAAGCGGGTGAGTCGCTAAAAAGGACAGAGAGGAGTAGATTAAAATAATTCAAAAATGTGCTTGTGCGATTCGCGGAGAAGCGTATTGTCAGCGGTTTTCCCCCATGTCAGTCCGGTTCGCCGGGAAGATGTGGGGGCGAGAAAAAGAGTTCTTTTGGGTAAAGATTTTATGCGAAAGTTATTGACGAACGCGTAACATTTTGGCCTAATTGTCCTCTTTCCCCCATAACAAGGGGCTCCACTGCATGACCCGGCTTCGGCTGGGGGAATCATGAAAAACGGTGGATGAAACGGTGTTCTTTGAAATTTATTTTGTGCGATTGAGCGGATTCTCGTTCAATTGATTTAAAATAGCCCAGTGAACGTGCGATGGCGAAGGACACGTTCACTAGTAAAAACAGTAAACGTGAAATGAGTTGTCGCAGGTTCACTAGGTTCGTTAGTCCTGAATCACCAGATTTAGGACTTTCCGAAAGTTTATTTTCGGAGAGTTTGATTCTGGCTCAGAGTGAACGCTGGCGGCGTGGTTAAGACATGCAAGTCGAACGGGATTCAAAGTGTAGCAATACATGATGAGTCTAGTGGCGAACGGGTGCGTAACACGTGGGCAACCTTCCCGGAAATGGGGGATAGCTCGGGGAAACTCGAATTAATACCGCATGTGGTGGCAGGCCTCCTGGTCTGTCTACTAAAGCTTGTAATGGCGTTTCCGGAGGGGCTCGCGGCCTATCAGCTAGTTGGCGGGGTAACGGCCCACCAAGGCAAAGACGGGTAGCCGGTCTGAGAGGATGATCGGCCACACTGGAACTGAGACACGGTCCAGACACCTACGGGTGGCAGCAGTTTCGAATCATTCACAATGGGGGAAACCCTGATGGTGCGACGCCGCGTGGGGGATGAAGGTCTTCGGATTGTAAACCCCTGTCACCTGGGACTAAACCTCGGCGAAGAGCCGAGCTGAATTAACCAGGAGAGGAAGCAGTGGCTAACTCTGTGCCAGCAGCCGCGGTGATACAGAGACTGCAAGCGTTACTCGGATTCACTGGGCGTAAAGGGAGCGCAGGTGGGCAGGTGTGTCGGGTGTGAAATCCCGGGGCTTAACCCCGGAATGGCGCCCGAAACTATCTGTCTAGAGGATTGGAGAGGCGGGTGGAATTCCAGGTGTAGCGGTGAAATGCGTAGATATCTGGAGGAACACCGACGGCGAAGGCAGCCCGCTGGACAAATCCTGACACTCAGGCTCGAAAGTATGGGGAGCAAAAGGGATTAGATACCCCTGTAGTCCATACTGTAAACGTTGTGCACTAGGCTTTGGGGGATTCGACCCCCTCAGGGCTCGAGCTAACGCGTTAAGTGCACCGCCTGAGGACTACGGTCGCAAGACTAAAACTCAAAGAAATTGACGGGGGCCCGCACAAGCGGTGGAGCATGTGGCTCAATTCGATGCAACGCGAAGAACCTTACCTGGGTTTGACATGCATCTCTAAGTCGGTGAAAGCCGATGAGCGTAGCAATACGCAATTTGCACAGGTGCTGCATGGCTGTCGTCAGCTCGTGTCGTGAGATGTTCGGTTAAGTCCGGCAACGAGCGCAACCCTCGTCCTTAGTTGCCAGCGGGTAATGCCGGGGACTCTAGGGAGACAAACCTCTTTTTAGAGGTGGGAAGGTGGGGACGACGTCAAGTCAGTATGGCCCTTACACCCAGGGCTGCACACGTGCTACAATGCCCGATACAAATGGAAGCAAAACCGCGAGGTGGAGCAAATCCCTAAAATCGGGCCCAGTTCAGATTGGAGTCTGCAACTCGACTCCATGAAGCCGGAATCGCTAGTAAAGGTGTATCAGCAACGGCACCTTGAATACGTTCCCGGGCCTTGTACACACCGCCCGTCACGTCATGAAAGCCGGTTTTACCCAAAGTATGTGCGCCAACCGAAAGGGGGCAGCATCCTAAGGTAAGGCTGGTGATTGGGACGAAGTCGTAACAAGGTAACCGTAGGGGAACCTGCGGTTGGATCACCTCCTTTCTAAGGAGACATTCCGTTCTCATTAAGAACGCTAGCCATTTATGGCGACGCCAAGCTTTTTGAGACTGTAGGAATAGTCGGTCGAATCTTCCCGGCAATGGCGCAAGCTAACGCCGGAGAAGACAACGAGATAATCCCTTAATCGCACAAACTAAATTTCGAGAGCGCCAATCCGGCTAACGCTGGATTGCGTTCTTTGAAAGTCCATTCCGAGCAACTCCGGACGCTTCACCGTGTCCGGCTGATTCTTCACCGGGGCCGTAGCTCAATTGGTAGAGCACCTGCTTTGCAAGCAGGACGTCGTCGGTTCGAATCCGATCGGCTCCAAATTTGGGGCGGTCGTGGACTCCATCCACCTTACCGCTCTCTCCGCCAGTCAGTGCGGGCTCATAGCTCAGTTGGTTAGAGCACGCGCTTGATAAGCGCGGGGTCGGTGGTTCAAGTCCACCTGGGCCCACCACTTCGACCAATTTTTGCTCGGAACAGACTTTTAGACGAAATCACAACTTTCGTTCTTTGACAGTTTAATGCATTGTGGGAAAGTAATTGAGCAAATATTAGATCAAGCCTTACAATATGATTTAGAAAACGGCGTTAGTGATCAAATAATATAGGGCAATAAGTGAATGCCTTGGCGATGCCTGGCGACGAAGGACGTGGCAAGCTGCGAAAAGCCTCGGAGAGCCGCAAGCAGGCTTTATTATCCGGGGATGTCCGAATGGGAAAACCCTCTTGGTTGTTGACCAAGAATCTTCATCTGAATCCATAGGATGAAGAAGCCAAACCTGCTGAAGTGAAACATCTCAGTACGCAGAGGAAAAGAAAGCGAAAGCGATTCCCTTAGTAGTGGCGAGCGAACGGGGACCAGCCCAAACCGTCGGGATTTATCCCGGCGGGGTTGTAGGAGCCCAACGTAGGACCGGAACGGTTAGGTGAAGCTTCTGGAAAGAAGCGCCATAGTGGGTGATAGCCCCGTAACTGAAAACCGAACTGGCCTTAGGGATTTCCTGAGTAGCACGGGACACGTGAAACCCCGTGTGAATCCGCGCCGACCACGGCGCAAGGCTAAATACACGGCATCGACCGATAGTGCACAAGTACCGCGAGGGAAAGGTGAAAAGTACCCCGATTAGGGGAGTGAAATAGTACCTGAAACTTATTGCCCACAAGCGGTCGCAGCCCCCTCGTGGGGTGACGGCGTACCTTTTGCATAATGGGTCTGGGAGTCAACGTCAGTGGCAAGCTTAAGGGCTGAACAGCCCAGAGGCGCAGCGAAAGCGAGTCCAAATCGGGCGTCCAGTCGCTGGCATTGTACTCGAAGCGGAGGTGATCTACCCATGGCCAGGATGAAACCCGGGTAACACCGGGTGAAGGTCCGAACTGGTGGCACTTGAGAATGCCTCGGATGAGCTGTGGGTAGGAGCGAAAGACTAATCAAACCCCGTAATAGCTAGTTCTCTTCGAAATATATATAGGTATAGCCTCGCATAATGCGAAACCGGGGGTAGAGCACTGAAAAGGCTAGGGGACACACCAGTCTACCAACCCTTATCAAACTCCGAATACCGGTCTAGTTAATGCGGGAGTCAGTCGGTGGGGGATAAGCTTCATCGGCAAGAGGGGAAGATCCCAGACTACCGTCTAAGGTCCCTAAACAACAGCTCAGTGGTTTAAAGGATGTGGTTTTACACAGACAATGGGGATGTTGGCTTAGAGGCAGCCACCATTTAAACAGTGCGTAACAGCTGACCCATCGAGTGAAATCGCGCCGAAAATGATCGGGACTTAAGCTGTTTACCGAAGACGTAGGTGTGATACGCAAGTATCACGCGGTAGAAGAGCGTTCCAAGTACGCTGAAGCCGGAACGGCAAGTGACGGTGGAGTGCTTGGAAGTGAGAATCCAGACATGAGTAACGATAAACGAGGTTGAATTCCTCGTCGCCGTAAGGATAAGGTTTCCCGGGGAAGGTTCGTCCGCCCGGGGTTAGTCGGGAGCTAAGGTGAGGCCGTAAGGAGTAACCGATGCACAGCGGGTTAATATTCCCGCACCACGATGTAGACGTTATTAACTCAGGAGTGACGGAGGAGGCTAGATGCAGAGGCCCGATGAATGGCCTTTGAAGCCCGTAGGCTGTTCGGCAGGTAAACCCACCGGACATTAAAGCTGAAAGGTGACCACGAGTGATGGCTACGGCCTGATCGAGTGCGTTGATGCCATGCTCCCAGGAAAAGCTTCGGAGTGAGTCTATATCGTGCCCGTACCGCAAACCGACACAGGTATCCGAGATGAGTATTCTAAGGCGCGTGAGTTAAGTCTCCTCAAGGAACTCGGCCAGTTAGCCCCGTATCTTCGGTAGAAGGGGTGCCCGCCGCAAGGCGGGTCGCAGTGAACCGGCCCAACCGACTGTTTAGCAAAAACACAGCTCTCTGCCAAGTCGCAAGACTACGTATAGGGAGTGACATGTGACCAATGCGGAAAGGTGAAACCCTGGGGTGCAAGCTCCGGGACTAAGCCCCCGTGAATGTCGGCCGTAACTATAACGGTCCTAAGGTAGCGAAATTCCTTGTCGGGTAAGTTCCGACCTGCACGAATCTTGTAACGACTGAACGACTGTCTCGGAGAGGATCTCGGCGAAA